>Ga0136638_10000312_pt1 | contig 10778 bp, 10 predicted proteins | sample AntDrymUQ8582206_2_FD_104671 | JGI IMG/M metagenome (GOLD analysis project Ga0136638, IMG submission 104671) | Polar desert sand microbial communities from Dry Valleys, Antarctica - metaG UQ858 (22.06) | ecosystem: Environmental > Terrestrial > Soil > Desert | place: Antarctica: Dry Valley...
ATTGATCGAAAAGGATACCCGGATGCCCGTCGATCACACTTCCCCAGTTCAAATCAGCGCCTTTTCGTGGGTGCCCGACTTCGCTCGCGGGCAGGTGCGCGACTTGCGCGTGCGCTGGGCGCTCGAGGAGGCGGGCATCCCCTATGCCGTGCGCGAACTCAGCGCGACTGCGGAGCGGCCCGCGGACTATTTCGCCGATCAGCCTTTTGGTCAGGTGCCGAGCTACCGCGACGAGACGGTGCGGATGTTCGAGAGCGGGGCGATCGTGCTCCATATCGGCGAGAAATGCGAAGCCCTGCTGCCCGCCGACGCTTTGGGTCGCGCCCGCGCGGTGTCGTGGGTGTTGGCGGCGCTCAACAGCGTCGAGCCGATGATCCAGCAGCTGGCGCTGATCGACCTGTTCCACGCCGCCAGCGATTGGGCCCGCGAACGCAGGCCCGAGGTCGTCGAAATGATCGAAATGCGGCTCGAAAGGCTGGCGGACCATCTTGGCGAGCAGCCATATCTCGAAGGACGCTTCACGGCGGGCGACCTTATGATGACGACCGTGCTTCGCATCCTCAATCACACCGATATCGTCGCCGGGCACGCCTCGCTTGCGGCCTATAAGGAGCGCTGCATGGCGCGCCCCGCATTCGCGCGCGCACTGGAGGCGCAGCTCGCAGATTTCGACGGCGAGCCGCCCAAGGCCTAGGCGAAAGCGGGTGCGGACTTAAGGCGGGTGTAAGCCTCGATCACCGCTTGCAGCGCCTTTTCGTGGCTACGGTCGCCGCCGTTGCGGTCGGGATGGTATTTGCGGACAAGCTCGGCGTAGCGCGTGCGGAGCGCGCGGCGGTCGGTATCGGTCGGCAGACCGAGAGCCTTCAGGTTGCGGCGGTCGGCGTCGCTCAGCATGCGGCCGTCCTTGCGCGGCTCGGTCATCGTCCAAAAGCGCGCGCCGATCGCGTCCAGGGGATCGGTGAAGTCGGCCCACTTGGGCGGCGACGAACCGTTGGCGGCGAAGGCGCGGGTCTGCCGTTCCCAGCCGCCGTAGACGGTTTGCGCATCGTCGATCTCGTCGGGGCTCATGCCGTTGAAATAATTATAGCCGCCGTTGAAGGCGCGGACATGATCGAGGCACAGGAAGCGCCAGTCGCCGGGGCCGTCGAAACCGGGAGCGTTGCCGTTCGGATCGGGGGCGCGGAACTCGCCGGGCGCCGCGCAGCCGGGCTCGGCGCAAGGCTCCACCGAGTCGATCCGCCCATGAAACCGGCTTTCACGCACACTCTCGTCTTTCGAAAAACAAACCGCATATATATGCGCCATGACAGCGTGTTCCACTGGCCCCGTCGCGACCGAGATCGAGGCACGGCTGCGCGCGGCGCTTAGCCCCACGCGGTTGGCGGTGATCGACGACAGCGAAAAGCATCGCGGCCATTCGGGGCACGACCCGCGCGGCGAAAGCCATTTCACGGTCGAGATCGAAAGCACGGCCTTCGTGGCCGTCGACCGCGTGTCGCGCCAGCGCATGGTCAACGTCGCGCTCGCGGACCTGCTCGAAAGCCGCGTCCACGCGCTAGCGATCAAGGCGCGGGCGCCGGGCGAGTGATTGATCGGCGCATCGCGCTTCCCACCGGCGTTGCACTCGACATCACCATGGGCGGGGCGGGCGAGCCCGTGCTGTTCCTGCACGGCTTTCCCGAATCGCGGCGCACGTGGCGGCATCAGCTCGCCGACCTTGCAAGCGACTATCAAGTCGCCGCGCCCGATCAGAGGGGCTATGCGCGCTCGTCCAAGCCGCCGCGGGTCGAGGACTACCGAATCGACGAGATCGTCGGCGATGTCCTCGCGCTTGCCGACGCGCTGGGATGGGACCGCTTCACGCTTGCAGGGCATGATTGGGGCGGCGGGGCAGCATGGGCGGCCGCGCTCAAGAAGCCGGACCGTATCGCGCGGCTGATCATCGCCAATGCGCCGCATCCGCTCATCTTCCAGCGCAGCCTGATCGACGAACCGGCGCAGCGCGAAGCCTCGCAATATATCAACGCTTTCCGGTCGCCGGGGATCGACGCCTATCTTGCAGCGATGCCCGCCGAGCATTTTTTCGACAAGAGTTTTGCTTCGCATGTCGACATCGCGAAGGTCAGCAGTGCCGACCGCGCCGCTTACATCGACGAATGGAGCGCGCCCGGCGCACTCTCCGCGATGCTTAACTGGTATCGCGCCTCGAACATGATTGTTCCCGCCCCGGGCGAGTCGCCCGACCGCCCCGAATGGATCGATGCCCCATTCCCTTCGCTGAAGATGCCCGTGCTGGTGATCTGGGGAATGCGCGACACCGCGTTGCTTCCAATTCAGCTCGAAGGGCTCGACCCACTTCTTGACGATCTGACCATCGTCCGCGTTCCAGAAGCCGGACATTTCGTGACATGGGAAGCGCCCGCTGCGGTAACCGCAGCGATCCGCGGCTTTCTTGCCGCGCGGCCCCTCCCCGCCTAAGCCGCGCGCCAATGGCCACGACAAGCACCCCCCGCGCAAGATCGCGCTCGGCCGCGCGGCTGGCGGCGGTGCAGGCGCTATACCAGCAGGAGATGGAAGAGACTCCGTTGCCGACGCTGTTGCGCGAATTCCACCAGCACCGGCTCGGCGCGACCATTGAGGATGTCGTATATGCCGATGCCGAGATCGACTTTTTCGACGACATCGTCGCCGGGGTCGATGCCCGGCGTGACGAGATCGACGCGCTGATCGCTCAGCGGCTCGCAGACGGCTGGAACCTCGACCGGCTCGATAAACCGATGCGGCAGATTTTACGCGCGGGAACCTACGAGCTGATCGCACGCGCCGACGTCCCCACGGGAAGTGTGATCAGCGAATATGTCGACGTAGCCAACGCCTTTTACGCCAAGCGCGAGGCGGGATTCGTCAACGGCCTGCTCGACGCGGTCGCTAAGGACATGCGGCGCTGAGCGGCGAAAGCGAATTCATCGCCCGGCTGCGCGGGCTTGCGAACAGCCCCGCGGCGCGCGGGCTGCTCGACGATACCGCGGTGCTTCCCGCGGGCGCGAACGACCTCGTGCTGACGCACGACATTCTGGTCGAAGGCGTGCACTTCCTGCCCGCCGATCCGCCCGCCGATGTCGCCTGGAAGCTGGTGGCGGTGAACCTGTCCGATCTCGCGGGCAAAGGTGCGCGCCCAACCGGGGTTCTGCTCGGCTACACGCTGAAGGGCGATGCGGCGTGGGATGCGGCCTTCGTAGCCGGGCTCGGACGCGCCTTGGCCGCGATGGACGTGCCGCTGCTCGGCGGCGACACGGTGGGCTATGCGGGCGGGCCGCGCGTGCTGTCGATTACCGCGATCGGCGAAGCGCCCGCCGGCGGAGCGCCGTCCCGCGGCGGGGCGCGGCCGGGAGATCGCATCTGGGTGAGCGGGACGATCGGCGACGCGGGGCTTGGCCTCAGGATCGCGCGCCAAGGGATCCACGGACCCAAGGCGCTCGCCGATCGCTATCGGCGGCCCGTGCCGCGCGTCGCGCTGGGCCAGGCGATCGCGCGCCACGTCACCGCGATGATGGACGTGTCGGACGGACTGCTCATCGACTTGAAGCGGCTCGCCGATGCGAGCGGGGTCGCTGCAACGCTCGATCTCGACAGCGTCAGCTTGTCGGCGAGCTATCGCCAGCAAGCCGGGGCGGATCGCGCCGCGCGCCTATCGGCCGCGACATCGGGCGACGATTACGAGCTTCTGTTCACGGCATCGCCCGAGGCCGATGCCAGCCTTCGCACCCGCGCGGCGCTGATCGACGTTCCGCTCACCCCCATCGGCCGGATCGGCGAAGGGCTCGGCCTGATCATGCGCGATGCCGAGGGCTGGGTACCGCTTCCGCCCCGTCTCGGGTACGAACATGGCGCGCATTGACGGCCTGCGGGTTGCAGCTTCATTAATCGCCGCTTAAGAGGCGCGCCAAAACCGGTGGACTTGCCCTCTTGCGGCTCCTCGTCCCGCCGGCTTCGCTAAAGCTCACGTAAGGAATCCCCATGACGCCCGTTTTCATCGCTATTGCCTGCGGTCTGGCCGCGGTGCTGTACGGCTTTTTGACCAGCCAGCAGGTGCTGCGCCTGTCGCCGGGCAACGCCCGCATGATCGAGATCGCGGGCGCGATCCAGGAAGGCGCGAAGGCCTATCTTGCGCGGCAATATATGACGATCGCGGCGGTCGGCGTCGTCGTCGCCGCGCTGGTCGGCCTCTTTCTCGGGCTGACCGAAGCGGCCGCTTTCGTGGTCGGCGCAGTGCTTTCGGGACTTGCGGGCTTCATCGGCATGAACATCTCGGTGCGCGCCAACGTCCGCACCGCTGAGGCCGCGCGTACCTCGCTCCAGGGCGGGCTAACCACCGCGTTTCGATCGGGCGCGATCACCGGGATGCTTGTCGCCGGCCTCGCGCTTCTTGCCATCGCGATCCTCTTCTATGTGCTGGTCGACGTTCAGGGCCTTGCCGCCGACAGCCGCGACGTCATCGACGCGCTCGTCGCGCTGGCCTTCGGCGCATCGCTGATTTCGATCTTCGCGCGTCTCGGCGGCGGCATCTTCACCAAGGCTGCAGACGTCGGCGCCGACCTGGTCGGCAAGGTCGAGGCTGGGATCCCCGAGGACGACCCCCGCAATCCGGCGGTTATCGCTGACAATGTCGGCGACAATGTCGGCGATTGCGCGGGAATGGCTGCTGATCTTTTCGAAACCTACGTCGTCACCGTCGGCGCCACCATGGTGCTGATCGCGCTGCTCGTCCAAGGCTCGTCGGAGCAGCTGCAGACGCTGATGACCCTGCCGCTCGTGATCGGCGGGGTTTGCATCCTGACATCGATCATCGGCACCTATTTCGTCCGGCTGGGCGCCAAGCAGTCGATCATGGGAGCGCTTTACAAGGGCTTCTGGCTGACCGCCGTCCTTTCGGTCGGGGCGATCTTCCTGGCCATGAACTTCACGCTCGGCGACATGGACGCAGTGATCGGCGGCGCGCGCGAAGCGGTCGGGGTCGACGTCGCGGCGCCGGTGGCTACTGAGGCGGACAGCTTTACCGGCTGGGACCTGTTCTGGTGCTCGCTGGTCGGGCTCGCTGTTACCGGACTGCTGGTGTGGATCACCGAATATTATACCGGCACCAACTATCGGCCGGTGCGATCGATCGCCAAGGCGTCGGAGACAGGCCACGGCACCAACGTCATCCAGGGCCTCGCCATCAGCCTTGAATCGACCGCAATGCCGACGATCGTCATCTGCGCGGCGATCATCGCGTCCTACCAGCTCGCGGGCCTCATCGGAATCGCCTTTGCGGCGACGGCGATGCTCGCGCTCGCCGGGATGGTGGTCGCGCTCGACGCTTACGGCCCAGTCACCGACAATGCTGGCGGAATCGCCGAGATGGCAGGAATGGAAGACGATGTCCGCCACCGCACCGACGCGCTCGATGCCGTCGGCAATACCACCAAGGCGGTGACCAAGGGCTATGCTATCGGTTCGGCTGCGCTCGCCGCACTCGTTCTGTTCGGGGCCTATACCACCGACCTCAAGGAATTTGCGCCCGAGCTGGGTATCGGCGACATCACTTTCGAATTGTCGAACCCCTATGTCGTGGTCGGGCTCCTGCTGGGCGCGCTGCTCCCGTATCTATTCGGAGCGATGGGAATGACCGCGGTCGGCCGCGCGGCGGGCGACGTCGTCAAGGACGTGCGCGAACAATTCCGCACCAATCCAGGGATCATGGACGGCACCAGCCGCCCCAACTACGCGCGGACCGTCGATCTCGTGACGCGCGCCGCGATCAAGGAAATGATCATTCCTTCGTTGCTGCCGGTTCTCGCGCCGATCGCGGTCTATTTCATCATCGCCGCGATCGCGGGCAAGGAGCAGGGCTTCGCCGCGCTCGGCGCGCTGCTGCTCGGAGTGATCGTGTCCGGGCTGTTCGTCGCCATCTCGATGACTTCGGGCGGCGGCGCGTGGGACAATGCCAAGAAATATATCGAGGACGGCAATCACGGCGGCAAGGGTTCGGAAGCGCACAAAGCCGCGGTGACTGGAGACACCGTCGGCGATCCGTACAAGGATACCGCCGGCCCAGCGGTCAACCCAATGATCAAGATCACCAATATCGTCGCGCTGCTATTGCTGGCCGCGCTGGCCGCGAACTAGCGGACGACCGCCGGCGATCGCTGCGCTCCCGCGTTCCGGCGGCTTGTTTCATGGGTTATTGATTCAGGGGGATGGGACCACTATCCTGTTGCCAATCCTCGTAAAAACTCGGTTGGGACGGATGTTATGAAGAAGCTCATACTAGCTTTGATGCTCGGGGTGGCGCCGGTGGCGGCGCTCGCCCAGTCGGCGAAGCGTGCGGCCGACGATGGCAAGCGGGTCGCGACTGCCGTCTTCGCGCAAATCCCGAACATGTTCGCGCCCCGTATTTCGCCCGATGGTACGAAGCTAGTTTATATGGTCGGCGCGGGCGGTGTGCGCGCCCTGGCCGTGCTCGACACCGCTCAATCCAATCCAAAGCCGGTCGTCATCGCGTCGGTCGGTGAATATAAGGAGATCGGCGACCGTACGCTTGGCGGCGCTCGCTTTGTCGGCAACGACAATGTGGTCGTCACCGTCTATTCGCGTGAAGACGCTTTCGGGGAGCGTGGAGACCTCTCGCGGCTGTTCTCCTATAATTTGAAGACCAAGAAGCAGACTCCGCTGGCCTGGGAAGGCGCGTGGGGCGCGGGCGCCGACATTCTCCATATCGACCACGACAAGGGCACCATCCTGCTCGAACGCACAAGCACAAACTATGGAACGGAGCGGCTCAATCAGCCCGAAGTTCTTTCTGTCGATGTCGCGACCGGCAAGTACAGCATCGTCATGCGTCCCAATCCAATGGTCGATAGCTGGTACGTCGATGGCAAGGGCGTCATTCGCGGCGGTACGGGAAGCGATTCCCGATCGGGCAAGGATCGCTTGCTTTACCGATCAAGCGCCAGCGGTACGCTCACGACGGTCTCGACGACGGTAGACAAGGACTTTTCCGGCGCCGGTATCCGGCCGGTGATCTTCCTCGACGAGCCCGACATGGCCATCGTCACCAGCAACAAGGACGGGTATCGCAAAGTCTACAAGACGAACATGCGCACGTTGGAATTGGGCAAGCCCTTGTTCGAGCGCCCCGGCTACGACGCCGGCGGTGTGTTGATAAACGAAGAGCGCAACAAGATTCTGGGTTTCGCGGCGTTGGAAGAGCGTACGCGCTATTACTGGACCGATCCCGAGCACAAGCAGATCCAAGCTTTTCTCGACAAGGGCTTCGGTCGCGGAAATGCGTCTATAATCGACAACGACCTCAAGTATCGCCGCTTCCTGATTTCTGTTGCAGCACCAAGCCAGGCCGGCGCCTTTTATATGTACGATGTCGAAACGGGCGACTTCAAACAGGTCGGCTGGAGTAACGTCCTGCTTAAGGATCGCAGTCTCAACCCGGTGTCGACGATCAAGTATCGGGCCAGTGACGGAGAAATGATTCCGGCCGTGCTGACCATGCCGCGGCATCGCAAAGCCAAGAACCTGCCTGTGGTCATGATCACACATGGCGGACCCTTCGGCGTACGCGATCAAGAGCGGTACGACGATTGGGCGCAGGCGATCGCCGAGCTTGGCTATGTCGTCATTCAGCCCAATTATCGCGGATCGAGCGGCTACGGTGTCGAATTCGGAAAGAAGGGCCGCACCAATGGCTTCGGTTTGCGCATGCAAGACGACCTTAACGATGGAATCACCTATCTCGCTGCGCAAGGGATCGTCGATCCCAAGCGGGCTTGCATGATGGGCTGGTCTTATGGCGGCTATGCATCGGCGCGCGCGGCGCAGCGTGATCCGGATAAGTGGCGCTGCACCATCGCGGGCGCCGGGGTCTACGATCTTCCGGCGATGAAGGCGTATGACGTCAACTATCTCGGCACCTTCGGATCGAACTACCTCGCTAAGGGCGCGGCCGATCTGAAGTCGGTGTCGCCTTCGCACAACACAAGCGGCAAGTGGGCGCCGATCCTGATCGTTCACGGGGTCCGCGACAGCCGGGTTCCGATCAATCAGGCGCGCGGTCTCGTCTCGCGGTTGAAGGGGTCGGGAAAGAAGCAGGGCGTCGATTTCGATTATATCGAACAGCCCAAGAACACCCACAATCTCGACTATAACGACGTTCGCGTCCAGTGGCTCGAGGGCGCCGAGCGGTGGTTGGCGAAGCACAACCCGGCTTATGTCGACAGCGATACCGACAAGCCCATCCCGATCGGCGTAACCATGAAAACCGCGTCCAACTGATCGGCAAGGCGTAACCGGGGTAGGGGAAACGGGGCTGCGGATAGCACTGGGCGCTTGGGGCGGCGGCTCCCGCGCCGCCCGCAGCGACGCGGAGCGTCTCGATCGAGGCGCTCGCTGAAATTCCGTTCATTCGAGATCCGCTTCTTTCGCCTGGCGGGGATCGGGTGGCGGGACCACGGCTTCAGCCGCACCCAGGACTCGATCGATTTCATGCGTCGGGTCGAAGCTTTTCTCGCAAAGCACAGCCCGGCCTGAGGCTGCCCCTTTTTACAAAGCGCGGTGGGGCGGCTAAAGCGTCGCGCTCAGCGACAAGCCAAGGGATTACATGGCCAAGGAAGAATTGCTCGAAATGCGAGGCGCGGTGGTGGAGCTGCTCCCCAACGCGATGTTCCGCGTCAAGCTCGAGAATGACCATGAAATCCTTGGCCACACCGCGGGCAAGATGCGCAAGAACCGCATCCGCGTGCTCGTCGGCGACGAAGTGCTCGTCGAGTTGACGCCTTACGATCTGACCAAGGGCCGCATCACCTATCGCTTCAAATAGGCCGGAGCCGGTGCGGCTCGTCCTTGCCTCGGTATCGCCAAGGCGGCTTGAGTTGCTGGCGCGGATCGGGGTGGTCCCGGATGCGGTCGACCCCGCTGCGCTCGATGAAGGCGCCTTGAAGGGCGAGCTTCCCCTGCCCCACGCCCGCCGCCTGGCGGCGGAAAAAGCCGCGCTCGTCGTGGCACGGCACCCCGGTACGTTAGTCCTTGCCGCCGACACGGTGGTGGCGGCGGGACGGCGTATCCTGCCCAAGGCGGAGAGCGAAGCGCAGGCGCGCGCCTGTCTGACGCTGCTGTCGGGCCGTCGGCACCGGGTCCACACCGCAGTAACCTTGATCGGCTGCGACGGCACCGCGCGCCATCGTGTTTCGACCAGCATCGTCGCCTTCAAACGGCTGCACGAAGACGAGATCGCCGCGTATCTCGCGAGCGGGGAGTGGTGGGGAAAGGCGGGGGGCTACGCTATCCAGGGCCGCGCCGAGGCGATGATATGCTTTCTCGGCGGAAGCTGGTCGGGAGTGGTCGGGCTTCCGCTTTACGAAACGCGCGGCTTGCTGCTCGCGGCGGGTTATCCGCTTGGCTGAATGGCTGATCGAGGACGGCATCGGCGAGACAAGGGCCGCGCTCGTCGATGGCGGCAGCATCGTCGAAGCGGCGATCGAACTTCCGGGCGGACTTCGCGCGGGCACCGTCGCGGCCGCGCGGCTCGCCAAGATCATCGCCCCTGGACGGGTCGGCCTCGCCCTGCTCCAAAGCGGCGAGGAAGTATTGATCCAGCCGCTGCCGAAGGGCGTGAGCGAAGGCGGCGGGCTCGTCGTCGAGGTTACGCGCGAGGCGATCGACCAAAAGCGGCCGCAGTGCCGCGCCGCGCCCGTCGGAAATGCGCTTTGCGACGGACCCGACCTGGCGACGCGCATCGCGGCCTCGGGGGCTTCGTTCCGGCGGCTCGGCGCGCACGAGCCAGACGCGCTCGAAGCCGCTGGATGGTCCGAACTGATCGACGCCGCGACCTCGGGCGCGATCGCTTTTCCCGGCGGCGGACTGCTGATGTCGCTGACGCCGGCGATGACGCTGCTCGATGTCGATGGAAGCCTTGCGCCGCCCGAACTGGCGGTAGCCGGGGCGGCAGCAGCCGGGTGCGCGATCCGGGCGCTGGGCGTGACCGGATCGATCGGGATCGATCTGCCGACTCTTGGCGCGCGAAGCGCACGGCAATTGGCGGCGGCGGCGCTCGATGCCGCACTGCCGCCGCCGTTCGAGCGAACCGCAGTCAACGGCTTCGGCTTTCTCCAGGTCGTGCGGCCGCAGCGGCGCGCATCGCTCCCGCAACTGATCGCGCAAGACCCGCTCGGCGCCTACGCCCGTGCGCTGCTGCGCCGCGCCGAGCGCATTGCCGGCCGGGGACGCCGCACGCTGACCGGTCATCCCCAGCTCATCGCCCGGCTGCGCGCAAATCCCGATTGGCTGGCGGAGCTTGAGCGGCGCACCGGGACTGCGATCGCCTTGCGGAGCGACCCGACGCTGGCCATATCCGGGGGGCATGGCGACGCCGATCACCCCTAGTGGCCCGCGGGCGCGCGGCAGCGGCTGTCCGCTTTGCGGCAGGCCTTCGGCGGAGATCGCATCGCCGTTTTGCAGCCCCGGCTGCCGCGACCGCGATTTGCTCAACTGGCTCGGCGACGGCTACCGCGTTCCGGGACCGCCGCTCGACGAGGGCGAGCTTGCGAGCCTTGGCGGTCTGGACAGCGGCGGCTGAGCGCCCGTATAGCCGCGCCTTCGCCCGCGCGAGGCCCCAGGCCCCGCGCCCGTTACGCCCGGGTAGCTCAGTGGTAGAGCAGACGACTGAAAATCGTCGTGTCGGTGGTTCGACTCCGCCCCTGGGCACCACTTTTTCCTAACTATCGAAG
>Ga0136638_10000313_pt1 | contig 10757 bp, 11 predicted proteins | sample AntDrymUQ8582206_2_FD_104671 | JGI IMG/M metagenome (GOLD analysis project Ga0136638, IMG submission 104671) | Polar desert sand microbial communities from Dry Valleys, Antarctica - metaG UQ858 (22.06) | ecosystem: Environmental > Terrestrial > Soil > Desert | place: Antarctica: Dry Valley...
TTAGTCACTACAGAAAATGGAACCCTATAGGGTTTAACTTTTAATGCTGCAACCTTGTAAAGTCTCGTTCTGCGTGGTACAGCCTCGTATAATCTCGTATTTACAGAAACTCATATGAGTTTCCGCTAGAGAAACACTTGTACAGCAAGGATTTTGCAAGGGTTTTATTAACAGGGAAACTCTACGACTTTCCAGAATTCTCTATGCACCAAAATGCCGGAGTAACTAGCTTCGGTTTGTTATACTTGTTTACTCTCTTGACTGGTTGATGATTGTAGGAAATCCTACGGGTTTCGGAAAACGTAACTAGCTTCGGCTTGTTATACTTGTTTACTCTCCGACTAAACGCTTGTACTCAGCCTCAGCAGCCTTGTATTTCTCTGAGCCGCCTTTAGACACTCCCCAAAGTTCAAGGATGATTTTGGCTTTACCCCATCCCTTTGCCTTCAGTTGCAGTGCGCGCTCGGCGCGTTCAGATTCGGCGTTCTGGGAACGTTCAGCATCGGGTTCAGCTAGCTGTTTTGAACGTTCCGACTCCAATTCGCCATCCTCGCCATAAGTCAGTGCTAGAGCGCGTTCTAAGTGTTCGCGAGGGTTTAGCATTTGTTCTGCTTCCTGTTGACGCTGTGTTTGGCTGACATAAGCGCTCGTGCCAATCTCGTCAATGATGTCTGCGGTAATCGCCCGCTCTTTAATCAATTCAATTTCAAGCTCTGGGGCAAGCTTGCGGGCGATATTGCCAGCGGATACCGCGCAAGTAATGCCAGCAACTAAGCTTAAGCCTTGAATCGCTTTGTGCCAGCTAATTTTTTTATCAAGCGCGGTTAGTGGGGTTAACCAAAGTACGATGGATGACGCGCTTAAAACTAACAGCTTTAACTGCATACAAACACCCCCAAGCCGACTATTAAAATGGCTAGAACGCTTGCTAGCACTGCCTGCAACTGTTGAACTGATATCTTTAAAAACTGACTAATCGAATAGTCCAGGAGCCAGCCAAAAACCCAGAAAATCCCAATTGCTGCTAACAGAAACATAACCGCTCTAAATGCCATCGGATGCAAACTCGCAATCCATCCCAAAAGGGAAGATGCGATGCACCCGGCGACAAAGTAATTTGCCAGATACATCGCTTTCATCATTCCCGAGCCTCCCTGGGAATATTCTGAAGAATGTTCCTCAACGCTTCGAGTTTCTGTACAGCGTTATCAATGTCAGAGCTGGCGGAATCTATTAATTCTTGCTCAGGTTGCTCTAGCCAAGAGTATCCCCAAGGGTTGCTGATGTGTTGTTGGGCTCGAATTTTGGCAGATTGAAGAAAAGCGATACAGGCAGCCAGTTCGTCTGGAGTTGGTGGATTGCCGGAGTGGTCGTAAACGTGGCATATAGGCATTAGTTAGACCCCGCTGTCAGCTTGGCTTTGATGGCATCTATGCGAGTGCGGGCATCGGAGTCAGCCTTATCAATCCCTAAGCCTAGTCGGGCATAACCGGGTCGCATCCCGTGCAGTTTCTTAGCTAAGCCAGCGTCCGCCCGCTTCTTGCCAAGTTCATTCTCAGCCACAGCACCCTCATATTTTCTGTGAGATTTGTGCACCAATTTGTCAGCTTCTTCAATCTTGGTAAGTGCTCCATAAGCGCGTTTGCTTTGTCTTGCACCGTCGGTCTTTTCCTTGGCTAGCTCTTTCAAGCGGTCGGCTTCCTCGCGGTCAAAGTAGCGCGGGGTCGGCAACACGGGAACCGATCGGATGCTGGAAAAGTTACCGGGATTTGTAGGAGTGATGACACCAGGCGCAGTTGCCGCTAAAACTTTTGATTTGTCGATCGCGTGTCCGCCGTCGTTGGTAGAGGCCAAGCTTCCAGCATTGGATTTACCGCCGCCGAATAGTCGCAGTTGTAAGCTCATAATTTTGTCCCGATTTGAATGTTGATGCGAACTGGGGGGAAAAGATTCAGGGGATTGATTTGTCGCCACATAGACATTGCCAGCACAAACACTCCCGCCGATGCGAGCACGAGTGCGATGAGTTGACCGAAATCAACCCAGTCTAAAAAGGTGGAATTTTGGCGGGTGAAACCGCATACAGGGAATGAACCGTCGTTAGTCCAGTCAAGGGTGTCTACACTGTCTACACCTTGTAAATCAATCGGTTCAGCCGTCGCGTCTACAAAAGTACCTGTACTGTCTACACTGTCTACACTCACTGTATTAAGCGATTCACCATCAACGAGGTACAGTTCTAGCAGTGCTTCCCATGTGGCAGTTTTGCTGAGTTTTCCAAACTGTTTGGCGTCTTCATTGGTGAAGCCACGGTCAAAGGCGATCGCCCTGAGTTGGTCAATCCGGCGACAACTGACAGCAGGTTTAGTCATTCCCGCCCCCAGCAGCAGTAGCGGCCAAAATGAATTCAACCGATTGCAAGGCTTCGCTTAAGCAGTCTGCGAGTTCCTCAAACGCCTCCGGCGAAGTATCAGTCCAGGCTCTGACCAAAGCAAGCGCTTTGCAGCTTTCAATATTGTCCAGAGTCGCAAGGTAATCTTTTGCAGCAACGACAAAAATCTCGTTGGTGGACAAATACTCCAAATGATTACTGCACCCATGTAGCAGGGCACGGATTCGCTCAAGGGTCAGACGATCGACAGTAATTGTCTCTTTCGTCTTAAACGTAAAGAGTTGCGATCGTCCGCAAAGACAATCGTCTGAAAGTGTCATAATTATTCGGCTCCAAGCGTTGTTAGTGAACGGTTGGGGAAGTCGTAGTTAATCAGGTGTGCCAACACCGGTTAACCGCGCATATCAAATCTTCCTTAGTTACTCACGATTGCAGACTTACAATCCCTTGTCAACACAGGGACTGTAAAGTTTTGTTTCGCAAAAGTTGCCCGTAGAATCAACATATTAACAGCATCACAGCGGACGTAAATGTTCCAAAATTTTGTTATCTAAATAGTGGGAATTAATAATACTTTCTGACGTATCACACCAGCGAGCAATTACCGCAGATGGGATACCTTGAGCTAATTGTTCACTAATAAAAGTATCGCGACAAGAATATGGGGTAGTAGGCTTATAACCAAATTCTCGCGTCTTGTCAGTGATAGGTACAACTATCTTGTGCCAAGCTCTTTGAGAAAAATTGCTGTAGTTGATTGCCTCCCCGGTTGGAGAAGAAAAAACCAATTCTTTAGAATCAAACTGTTTTAGCTTAATTGACACTAAAAACTCTTTCAATTCATTATTGCAAGGGAATTTTCGGTGCTTGTTATTTTTACTGCCCTTACTCTCAACGGCTTTACCCTCAATGAACTGAATACTGCTGTTGAACAAAACGTAAGAACAGTCTGGCGAGACATTCCCCCAAGTCAAACCAATAGCTTCGCTAGGACGGCAGCCTGTGAGAAGCCAGAATTTTACCAATGGGTAGTATATGCCGTAGCAGTGTCCGGGCTTATTTTTGTGAGACTCAAAAGCTTGTAGCACCAGCATCTTTTCTTGAGTGACAAAAGCATTAGGGGTGGGGTCATTCTGCCAGTTGTACTTAGGTAAATCATTAGCCATATCTTTGTAGGGACTAACAGGCAAAATAATTAACCTGTGCTTGATACCCCAATTAACAGCAGCATTTAAGTGGGTGAGAATGCGCTTAGTCATGTCCCCCGTTGTCGCCGCTAAAAGGACTTCGCGAACCTCTAGCGCTTGCAAGATGTCTGAAGGACACTTAGCTATATGTCGCCCCAACGTAGTCTGCAAGTAGTGCAAAGACTTTGGTTTGAGCGCACTCTGCTTGTAGTTTAAATATTTGTCCCACAACTGTTTCAGCGTCAGAGCTGTTGTCCCAAATTTAGCCTGTACCAGATTAGTGTGTTTGTGGGGTTGGACAGGCTTGTATTTGGTTAAGTCATTTGGGTCAAACATCCCTGTAAGGATGTCAAGCTCAATCTGCTTAGCCTTGCATTCTGCGATCGCCCGGTTTTCTAAAGTATCCGCCAGACCTATATACAAAAACGTATTTTTACCGGAATAAAGCTCGCGAGGCAAGTGAAGGCGTAGCATACCTCGGCTTGCCATCACTCCTACAGTCCCCTTTCTCCGACGCTGAGATTGGTTTATTTGCATGATTGCGCCATCAACTCTACAGGCTTACAGTACCAAATTGTTGTGCATTTGTTGTGCATTTGTTGTGCATTTTTGTTTGACCCCAGGCAACAAAAGGCTGAAAGACTTGCATACAGAGTGGTACAATAATTTGACGCTACTGCCTTCTAAGCAGCGAGCCGCAGGTTCAAGTCCTGCCGTACCCGTTACACAAACCTAATCATATCAAGGGTTTCGGCCGTTTTCTACCGCAAAGGAGAGAGTGACCCAAACCTTATTTGTTTCGCATTTGTTTCCCATTTGTTTCGGATGCCAGAATCCGAAACTTTCGTCAAATCTGTGAAAAAGCCCCGCCTGCCCAACCGCGGCTAATCTTCCCGCTTCCCGATCGACACTGCTACCCTCGGAGTATATGTTGGCAACAGCCGATGTGTGATCATAAAAAGTCTGTTATGTCAATAGCCGAGCGCCTGCGAAGTTAAAACAGCAACAGCAGCAGCCGGTTGTGGGCCGAGTAGCCCTCAGGGGTTATCCTTAGTGATCAGGCTAGTTTCCGACAGGTTTGGATAATGTTTCCAGCAACTCTATTTCATATTCCCCAAAATTTAATGCTATTACTCGACGGCGGCGCGATCGACCGATTCAAGCCCGTATTCGCGCAAGCAACCGGAATGCCTATAATTGCATCGGAAAATACGGCAACAATTGCACTCCTATTAGTTGCTGTGGGAATTCTGGGTTGGGGATTTTATCGCGCCAAGCATGAAGGCAAACTGGGAATTTTGGCTTGGTTGCAGTCAGTTGCGCTGATGAGTCCTTGGCTGCTGTTCTTTGGTTTGTTCGCCGCCGGGATTTACCTCAATCTAGTTGCGGTATTGTTGCTGCTCGTGGCATCCACGGGATTGTACATTTATCTGGGCCGGCAATTGCGTCAGGCTGCCTCGGATGCAGTGCGGAGCTCGCGCGATCCTGCTGAGGTAAAGTCCCAAAGCGATGGTTTCTCGGCCCCTGACTCGCAGCCGGCACCAGCCAAAGAAACCATTAAGATCGTCACATCGCCACCTGCAACTAATGAATTAGAAATAATTCCCGTTCCAGTTGAAGACCTCAAGGCAATTAAAGGCATCTTTGGCATCGATACTTTCTTTGCCACAGAAACAATTCCCTATCAAGATGGGGTAATCTTGAAAGGCAATCTCCGGGGAGACCCAGAACAAGTACACTCGCGTTTGACCGCAAGTTTGCAAGAAAGATTAAACGATCGCTACCGCCTATTCTTAGTAGACAATCAGGACGACAAGCCGGTAGTTATTATCTTGCCCAGCACAAACGACCCGCAGCCAACTACCCTATCTCAAAAAATCCTAGCAGTCGTGCTGATACTGGTAACAATTGCTACGAGTTTGGAGACAGGCGGTTTGTTGCTGGGTTTCGATTTCTTTAACTCGCCGGCTAGATATCTAGAAGTTTTGCCAATTGCGGCGGGAATTTGGGCGGTTTTAGGCTCTGGCGAAATTGCTCGCCGAGTGCTGGCAAATCGATACAAGGTTCGCTTGAGTTGGCCGTTTTTTATACCAACTTTGCAGATTGGTTCTTTTGGGGCGATCGACCGTTTTGAGTCGCTGCTGCCCAACCGTAAAGTTTTGTTTGACATCGCTTTTGCCGGGGCCGCCGCTGGAGGAATAGTTTCTCTGCTAATGCTGGTAACGGGTTTGCTGCTTTCTCACCCCGGCAGTTTGTTTCAAATTCCCGCAGAATATTTCAAGGGCTCGGTTTTGGTGGGAATTTTGGCAAAAGTAGTTTTGGGTTCGGCCTTGCAGCAGCAGATTGTTGATGTTGACCCGCTAGTAGTTATCGGTTGGTTGGGTTTGGTAATCACGGCGATTAATTTGATGCCGGCGGGACAGTTGGACGGGGGTAGAATTGTGCAAGCAATCTACGGTCGCAAAATTGCAAGTCGCGCTACTTTGGCGACGTTTGTGGTGCTGGCGATCGCTTCTTTAGTTAATCAGGCGGCTCTGTATTGGGCGATCGTGATTCTGATTTTACAGCGGAATCTGGAGCGACCGAGCCTCAACGAGCTGACTGAGCCTGACGACACTCGCGCGGCTTTGGGTTTGCTAGCTTTGTTCTTGATGATTGCTGCGCTGTTGCCGTTGACTCCGGCTTTGGCTGGCCGTCTGGGAATCGGGAACTAATACTAGCCGCGCGGCGAAAGGTAATCGGCTCTTGGGTGCGGTAAATTAGTGAAATGTAGGAATTGGGCGATCGAACTGGGGAATTTCTGGCGATCGCGTTCCTAACTACTAATTTCCAAATCCCAGCCCCGCTCTATCGATCAATCACCAAAAGTTGATTTTTGTACAACCCAAAATTTGTTTAAACTTGATGGGTCAAGTAAAAATAACTTATCTGAGCATCTAGGATAAAGTCATGGCTAATCAACTTCCTCCTGTATTGGTAACTTTTGATGCAGATGTTTTGATGGCTGGCAGAACCCAAGTGTGGCAAGAATATGCCAAGGTGGGAACTTGCTATATCCCGGAAGTAGTGTACGACGAAATAGATCGTCTCACCGACAAAGCAGTGGAACCGGCCATCGAGCAAGTCGCTAGGGAGTTTATGCGCTTTTTTGCCGACAGCGGCTGGATTGCAACTGACGCTCAAGAGACGCACCGCGCTCTCGAACCTTCGATCAAAAATCAAAGCAAGCAAGCCATGTTAGTGGTGGCGACGGCTCAGTGCGTTTACGGTTTGGCTCAGGAAAACCCCGACGCATTGGTGATTTTTGTGTCCAACAGCCAGCCTCTGCTGAAGCGGCTGGCTTCTGTGGGGGCTGCGAATCTCTGCGGGATTACCGGGGCGATGCTGTTAAATTGGGCTAGGAAAGGGGAACGCCCGCCGGCGGCGACTCAGCAATTGCAAAGTTTGATGCGCACTCTCGCCGATCGCCAATCGACTCAGCGCTCTAACAGCAGAATTCAGGATGCTGCTGTTGGCAAAACCGGGACTTCTGCTAGCAAGTTAACGACGCGGGGCGCTTCTGAGTTGAACTCGCCCAGCACTTCTACTAAAACTAACAAAACGGGTTTGACTGGGAGCCGCAGTGCGAGTTCGCGCCCCAAAACGCCGCCCCGCAGTCGCGAGGAGTCGAGAGATTACGAGCCTGCTGTATATCGGATGAAACATATTACACCTCCGAAAAAAAGGGACGGCGGTTTTGTGTCTGGTGCGTTCAATTTTTTGGGAGCGTTATTTTTCTTGACGGTAGCGGTGGGTATTTTGTGGCGAGTATTTGATGTTAAGGGTTTTAGAAAGACTTTTGTGCCGGCTCTACCGCAGCCTGTGCAACAATTTGTTAAGTCGATCGACCCTAAATGATCTGTTTATCTTAAAATTCAGCCTTCTACCTTCAATAAGGACTCTAACCCTCGACAGCAAGTAGCAAAAGTCTGTGATAGCGTTAATCTGAAATTGCCAACCAGGTTGACTGCAAAGTATTCGCAGATTGGGAGCATATCAAAATGAGCGAGAAAACATTAGCGGAATTAGATTTTACATCTTTGCGCGAGCGCAAATTTTTTCCTTCTCCTGTTGCTTGGGAAGACCAAGTGCTATATTTTTTAATGCTCGATCGTTTCTCTGACGGCAAAGAAAACGGTTACAAGGACGATCTGGGAAAAGTCGTCACTAGCGGGACTACTCCGATGTTTAGCGCCTCAGATAGTGGCAATGCGATTAAAACCCCAGAGGAGGCGCAGCAGTGGCGGGAAGCCGGCGTAAAATGGCTCGGAGGAAGTCTTAAAGGACTGACAAGTAAAATTGGCTATTTGAAACGCTTGGGGGTGACAGCGCTATGGGTAAGCCCGATTTTTAAACAAGTTGCTTTTCAAGACAGCTATCACGGTTACGGCATTCAAAATTTTCTGGATGTCGATCCAAATTTCGGCACTCGCGAAGATTTGAAAGAACTGGTAGAAACGGCGCACCAAAATGGCATCTACGTGATTCTAGATATCATTCTCAACCATGTTGGGGATATATTTACTTACGATGCAGAAAATCCTTTTTGGCCAGGGCCGTATCCGGTGAAAGGATTTAACGACAAAGAAGGCAAACCGACTATTCCTTTCGGGGCGATCGATTTAGTCAAGTATCCCGAAGCTTTCCCCAACGGAGCGATTTGGCCAGCAGAATTTCAAGATACATCGAGTTATACCAAAAAAGGTTATATCAGAAATTGGGATAATTACCCTGAGTATGTGGAAGGAGATTTTTTTAGTCTGAAAGATATCCATACAGGTGAAGGAAGCACTGATTTTTACCAGCCTTCTCAGGCGCTGGTCAATCTGTGCGAAGCTTACAAGTTTTGGATGGCTTATGCGGATATCGATGGATTTCGTGTTGATACCGTCAAGCACATGGATTTGGGTGCAACTCGTTTATTTACTGAAGTTATCCACGAGTTTGCTCAGTTAATCGGCAAGGAAAATTTTTACTTAATCGGCGAAATTACCGGAGGGCGCAAACAAGCATTTTCTACTTTAGAACTGACTGGTTTGAATGCGGCATTAGGAATTAGCGAAATCCCCGATCGCCTCGCCTATATGGTAAAAGGATATCGCGATCCCAATCTTTATTTTTCTTTGTTTCGTAATTCTCTGCTGATTCAAAAAGAGTCTCACGTTTGGTTGAAGAATAAAGTGGTCACGATGTTTGATGACCACGACATGGTGGAAAAGGGCAACAACAAAGCGCGTTTTTGTGCGACAGAAAATGGGGAAAAGGTAGTATTAAATGCTTTAGCTATGAATGCGATGACTTTGGGCATTCCTTGCATTTATTACGGTACAGAACAGTCTTTTAATGGGGCTGGAGATAGCGATCGCTACATCAGAGAGACCATGTTTGGTGGCAAATTTGGCTCTTTTCAAAGTCGAGATAGGCACTTTTTTAATGAAGACAATCCGGTTTATCGAGAACTAGCAAAAATTCTCAATATCCGGGAGCAAAAAATTACTTTGCGACGGGGACGGCAATATTTGCGACCAATTTCGGGTAATGGTGAAAATTTTGGTTTGCCACAAATGTTGGGGAACGAGATTCGATCCGTTGTTCCTTGGTCGCGCTTGTTGGATAAAGATGAGATGGTTTTGGCGATTAATACGGATTACGATCGATCGCTGACAGTTTGGGTAAATATCGACTACAATTTACACAAAGTAGGCGACATTTTTAAATGTATTTACTCGACTGAGCAAGCACAAGTTGATAGTAAAGTGCAGGTTGAGGACAGAAAGATAAAATGTATTTCGCTGACTGTACCGGCGGCTGGGTTTGTAATTTACGAGCAGGTGAAAGTTAAGGGTTAAGACATTTCTCATTTGCTGATTTTTATCGTTTCCAGTTTCTACCTGGAAATGAATAGTTAGATGCTCTGCCTCGCGATTACAGTCTTGGACGCAAAAAGGGGTTTTACACGCTACATATAGGGTAAGGTGCGCATTGCGCACCCTACAGATAGAGATTCTGCGTCCAGGACTGGATTACTCACAATTGGATACAATCTTAATTAATATTTCACCATTTGCCCCCTAATTTAACAATGCTGAACGGGAACGAAATAATTAGTGGACTGGCCTTAGCTTTTGCGGGTTTTGCTTATGCTTTAGTCTTTTTTGTTCTTCTTCCCTTCAGACAGTACGATTATGCGGCACCGCTTTGGGCCATAGCAATGGCGATCGCCCTTATTGTAGCAATGAATTGGCTGCTGTCTGCATCGTTGCTAACTGGGTGGAGTTGGGTGGCTGCATTATTTGGTTTTCAGCTAGCCCTCCTATTTTTTGGTAGCGTGTTTCTGGGAGATGGGCTGTTACTGCCAACTCTGTTGTTTTTCGGAACTATGATCGTAGGAATTGCCAGCGTTTATACCAATTTTTCGCAACAAAAAACACTGCTAATTGTGGGTTTCTGTACGGTATTTTTCCTAGCTTCAATGTACTTATCTTTGATTGGCGGCTATGTGCTCAAAGGCAAAAATCCGTTTCAGGGTTCTTCAAACCAGATGCAGCCGCTGTTGAATCAAAGAGTAGAAATTAGCACCGACAATCCCAAACAATTGCAGTTGAATGGTAAAACTGGCGAGCTCACGCATATTGACCGTTATGAGGTGACAGTGAAACTAGATTCTGAAGGAGATAAGACATTGATGTGGCCCTATGTCCAGGTTTGGTGGCAGGATGTCAAGGCTGCTAACTAACAGAAATCGCAACACTCATAAACCTAAATAACCTTCTCTCTTTCTCTTCTCGCTGGCAGCGGGCGAAGTTTCTTTCTGCCATCATCAAGGGGGTAACTAACCCGGATTTGGTATGAGCATTGTCCACTGCATTAACTGCTGCCACTCAGGAGATTGAGCTAATAAATCTGCATCCAATTCATTTCCCGCCTCCTGCGAAAATTCGGCGAAACAGTCCGCCCAATTAATTACTGTTTCCACAGGCAAATAAGGCGTATAATTCCAAGAACGCTGCAAAAACTCTACCATCTCAACAGAATGACCGGTGCGGTGCAAATACCAAGCAATCCAAACTAAGGTACTGTACTTGATTTGCTTTTCCAACAAACGTATTTTATCCGGCAATTCGGGGCGGGCAAAAAAA
>Ga0136638_10000316_pt1 | contig 10734 bp, 8 predicted proteins | sample AntDrymUQ8582206_2_FD_104671 | JGI IMG/M metagenome (GOLD analysis project Ga0136638, IMG submission 104671) | Polar desert sand microbial communities from Dry Valleys, Antarctica - metaG UQ858 (22.06) | ecosystem: Environmental > Terrestrial > Soil > Desert | place: Antarctica: Dry Valley...
CGCTCCGCTCGCGGCGGCGGCGCGGCGGGCGTCGGTCTGCATGAAGGCGTCATATTGTTTTTCGCGGGCGAGTTCCTGGGCGCGGGTCGCCATTTCCTTGAATTCGGTGACCAGATAAATGTCGGGTTCGCCGTCGCGCGGATAGCTGTTGACGAGGACGTGGTAGCCCTGAATCCAGCCCTTGGATTTGGCGAACTCCTGGTTGCGGCGATACTGGCCGGCGAGATAATCGGCGTAGTTTTCGGTCTGGCCGGGAAGGACGTCGATCATGCTGATCGACCAGTAATTGCCGGGCGTGTAGCTCGATTCCTGCGCGGCGGCGGGAATGGCGAGGGTGAGCGCGACCGCGGCGGCGGCGCGAAGTGCGAGCGATTTCATAAGACTACTCCCTGTTGCGGGACCCCGGCATCGTCCCTTCGCAGATCGGTCGGCAGGCACAAGCAATTGCCAAAAATCCCCGCATCGCCGGAGTCGCAGGCGGTTCCGACCGGAACCGAAATGAACATAGTTCGGGCCGCGTAGCAAGGCAGGTCGGGAAGGTCTTACGGGTTCGTTCTAAGTCTGCCGACTGATCGGCGATGCGGTGAATTGCCCCGAGGCCGATCCCCATGCATGGTCGCGCGATGATGGCAAGACAGCGATTGGCGATTGGCGGCGCGGGGGCGTGGCTGATCGCGGCGGCGGGAGTCGCGGGGCTCGATGCGGTGGTGGCACGCGCCACTGCCGGCCTGACTTCGGGGGCCGCGATGAACCGGGCGCTCGGGCTGCTCGATATCGTTGCGGGCAAGGAGATCAGCACCTTCCTGCTCGGCTTCGTGCTGCTGCTCGCAGCGGGGGCACTAATGATCCCGCCGGCGACGCGTAGCATGGGCTGGCCGCTGCTCTATGTCGGGCTGGTCCAGTTCCTCGCCACGACCATCGTCGATCTCGGCAAGACCCCGGTTGGGAGGCTGCGGCCGGTGGAGGCGCTGCGCGATGGCGGCGTCGATCGCTGGCTGGTGGGTGGGCAGAGCTTCCCGTCGGGCCACACCGCCTTCTACGCAGGGTTGTTCGTGCCGCTGATCCTGCTCTTTCCGCGCTGGACCGCGGTCTGGCTTATCGTGCCGCTGTTCGTCGCGGTTCAGCGCGTAGCATCGCACGACCATTATGTGAGCGATGTCAGCTTTTCGCTCGGGCTTGCGGCGCTGCTAGCGGCGGCGCTCGCCGGGGTGGCGCGGCGAGGAGGCAGTCCATGGCGGGAGACATTGCCGCAAGCCTGAGGGACAAGGCCGCGCGGCTGAAGGCGTGGGCGGCGCAGCTCAAGCGCGAGGTGACGGCGCTTTGGATCGCGGCGCGGGACCGGCGCACGCCGTGGGCGGCCAAGGCGGTGGCTGGCGCGGTGGCGGCCTATGCGCTGAGCCCGATCGACCTCATTCCCGATTTCATCCCAGTGTTGGGGCTGCTCGACGATGCGATTTTGGTGCCGTTGGGTATCGCGCTTGCGGTGCGGATGATCCCTGCGGAGCTGATGGCGGAGTTCCGGGAAGAGGCGGCGCGGCGGGCGAAACGGCCGCGGAGCTGGGCGGGGGCGGTAATGGTGGGCGCGCTTTGGCTAGCCGCGGCCATCGTTACGGCGACGTGGCTGTGGGCAGCGTGAAGATGACCGCGCACGTGCGCGCTCCGGCGATTGGGTGAGCAGTCACGGTGATTGTTTGTCACCGGGGATCCTGATACGATTACGAAGTATCGCGCAGGTGGGCCTGGTCGTTTATCGAGCGATCGATGAAGCCTCGAGATCCGCTGATGGGAGCCTCGCCTGAGGAACGGCGCGATGCGCTGGCCGACGTCGCTGCCCCCGCGCGAAGACGCTGGCGGCGGCGATGGGCATGGATATCCTATGGTCATATCGCTTTCGCGATCACCGTGCTGATCGGGTGGGAGCATCTCGACATATTGTGGCCGCGGTCGTTGCTTCCCGACGGCGTCCCGATCGGCGGTGAGAGGCGGATGGAGGGATTCCTGACCCTGGGCGATCGCGGCCGCCCGGCGCTGCTCGCGACATCGGCTCAGCTGCTCGACGATGGCGCATGTACGTGATGACCAATGAGCGGGCGGAAATCGGGCAATGCATCGCGATCCCTGAGGCGACTCGCGCCAGGCTGGCCGTGAATGAGAAGCGCAATCATTTCCTCACGGTCTTTTGAAATGTGGTTGCAGGCCGCGCAGGCGGGGAAGCCATATCCTTCCGGCCACTGACGATTTCTAAAGAAAACGCGACCGGGCTGATGGTCGATGGTCGTGGCAGCGGCTCCGCCACCGCAGTAGCAGCAAAACGCATGCGCCTTAATAAAGGAATCTCTGCGCCTTCGCTCCTGCCCCAACCCCTTACTCCGCGGCGACCTTCTCGCGTTTCGCGGTGCTGGAAGGCAATCGTTCGACAGGCTCAGGACGAACGGTGTTGGTGAGGAGCGCCCTCAAATACCCCCCCGTATAGCTCCGATCCACCGCGGCGACCTCCTCCGGCGTGCCCTCGGCGACGATCTCGCCGCCTTTGTCCCCACCTTCGGGACCCAGGTCGATCACCCAGTCCGCGGTCTTGATGACTTCGAGGTTATGCTCGATCACGACCACCGTATTGCCCTGCTCGACCAGCGCGTGGAGGACTTCGAGCAGCTTGCGGACGTCTTCGAAGTGCAACCCGGTAGTGGGCTCGTCCAATATGTAGAGCGTCTGGCCGGTGGCGCGGCGGGAGAGTTCCTTGGCGAGCTTGACGCGCTGGGCCTCGCCGCCCGACAGCGTCGTCGCCTGCTGGCCGACCTTGACGTAGCCGAGCCCGACCTCCTCGAGCATCGCCATCTTGTCGCGGATCGGGGGGACGGCCTTGAAGAAGGCGTGCGCGTCCTCGACCGTCATGTCGAGCACCTCGGCGATCGACTTGCCCTTGTGCTTCACCTCCAATGTCTCGCGGTTGTAGCGGGCGCCGTGGCAGACGTCGCACGTCACGTAGACGTCGGGGAGGAAGTGCATTTCGATCTTGAGGACGCCGTCGCCCGAGCAGGCCTCGCAGCGGCCGCCCTTGACGTTGAACGAGAAGCGGCCGGGCTTGTAGCCGCGCGCCTGGCTTTCGGGGAGGCCGGCGAACCAATCGCGGATCTGGGTGAAGGCGCCGGTGTAGGTGGCGGGGTTGGAGCGCGGGGTGCGGCCGATCGGCGACTGATCGATGTCGATGACCTTGTCGAGATATTGCAGGCCGGTGAGCTTTTCATGGCGGCCGGCCTGGATGCGCGCCCCGTTCAGCGCGCGCGCGGCCGAGGCGTAAAGCGTGTCGATGGTGAACGAGGATTTGCCCGAGCCCGACACCCCGGTGATGCAGGTGAACGTGCCGAGCGGGATCGACGCGGTGACGTTCTTCAAATTATTGGCGTGGGCGCCGTGGACGGTGAGCTTGCGGCCGTTGCCCTTGCGGCGGGTACTGGGCACGGCCACTGAACGACGCCCAGTGAGATAGTCGGCGGTGAGGCTGCGTTTCTCCTTTAAGACATCCTTGAGCTTGCCCGCGGCCACCACTTCGCCGCCGTGGACGCCCGCGCCGGGGCCCATGTCGATGACATAGTCGGCGGTTCGGATCGCCTCCTCGTCATGTTCGACGACGATCACGGTGTTGCCGAGATCGCGCAGGCGCTTGAGGGTGACGAGGAGGCGGTCGTTGTCGCGCTGGTGGAGGCCGATCGAGGGCTCGTCCAGCACGTAGAGCACGCCCGAGAGGCCCGAGCCGATCTGGCTGGCGAGGCGGATGCGCTGGGATTCGCCGCCAGACAGGGTGCCCGAGGTGCGATCGAGGTTGAGGTAGTCGAGCCCGACATTGTTGAGGAAGCCGAGGCGCTCGATGATTTCCTTGAGGATGGCCTTGGCGATCTGCGCCTGGGTGGCGGTGAGCTGTTTTTCGAGGCCCTGGAACCAGGTCAGCGCGTGGCCGACCGAGCGGCGGGTCGAGACCGAAATATCCTCGCCCGCGATCTTGACCGCGAGCGGCTCGGGGCGGAGGCGCGCGCCGTCGCACGTCTCGCAGGGGGCCGCGGACTGATATTTGGCGAGTTCCTCGCGCATCCACGCGGACTCGGTCTGGAGCATGCGGCGGTTCAAATTGCCGATCACGCCTTCGAAGGGCTTTTTGACCTCGTAGGATTTGCGGCCGTCCTGGAAGCGCAGAGTGACGGGGGCGCCCGCGGTGCCATGAAGAATCGCGTCCGCGGCCTCGTCGGGAAGCTCGTTCCACGGGGTTTCGAGGCTGAAATCGAAGTGGCGGGCGAGGGAGCCAAGGACTTGCATATAGTATGGGCTGGGGGGCTGCGACTTGGCCCAGGGGGCGACCGCGCCCTTCTTGATGCTCAGATTCTGGTTGGGGACGACGAGGTCGGGGTCGAAATGCATTTTCTGGCCCAGCCCGTCGCAGCCGGGGCACGCGCCCTGTGGGGCGTTGAACGAGAACAGCCTGGGCTCGATTTCGGATATGGTGAAGCCCGAGACCGGGCAGGCAAATTTTTCGGAAAAGATGATGCGGCCGGGAGGGGCGTTGGTGGCGAGGACGTTGCGCTCTTCGGCCTGTTCGAGGGCCTTTGCCACACCCGTTTGCCCTGTGCCCTCTTCCCCGGTGGCGCTCGCAGAAACGTCCGCAGGATCCAAGTAGACCAACCCCTCGGCGAGCTTGAGCGCGGTTTCCAGGCTTTCGGCGAGCCGGGTTTCGAGGCCGGCGCGGACCACCAGACGGTCGACCACCACCTCGATGTCGTGCTTGTATTTCTTGTCGAGCGCGGGGGCGTCCTCGATGTCGTGATAGGTGCCGTCGATACGCACGCGGGTGAAGCCGTCCTTCTGCCAGCCAGCGAGCTCCTTGCGATACTCGCCCTTGCGGCCGCGCACGACCGGGGCGAGGAGGTATAGCCGCGTGCCTTCGGGGATAAGCATCGTGCGGTCGACCATTTGCGACACGGTCTGGGCGGAGATCGGAAGGCCGGTCGCCGGCGAGTAAGGCACCCCCACGCGCGCCCACAGCAGCCGCATATAATCGTAGATTTCGGTGACCGTGGCGACGGTCGAGCGCGGGTTGCGCGACGTAGTCTTCTGCTCGATCGAGATGGCAGGGGACAGGCCCTCGATATGATCGACATCGGGCTTCTGCATCAGCTCGAGGAACTGACGCGCATAGGCCGACAGCGATTCGACGTAGCGGCGCTGCCCCTCGGCATAGATGGTGTCGAACGCGAGGGAGCTTTTGCCCGAGCCGCTGAGGCCGGTGATCACCGTCAGCGTCTCGCGCGGGATCGCGACGTCGACCGACTTCAGGTTATGCTCGCGCGCGCCGCGGACGATGAGGTGGGTCAGCATGAAGCGGCTGTTCCAGATTTGTTCTATTTTGGCAAGGACACCGCGACCGGACGCGGCCCGCGCGAGATGGGCGCGGTAGGGGCTATAAGCAAGCCATGCGACCGGCCTCGGGGGCGGTGTGTTGTCGATGCGTCTGCGTTGGAGGGAAAGATGAAGCACGCGTCATTGCTTGCCGCCCTGCTGGCGGTCTTGGCGGGGTGCACCGCCCCGGCTACAGAGCCGGCCGCGGCGGCACCGGAAACGGGGAAGGAAGCCGCCCGCCCGGCGCCTGCATGGGGATGTCCGAATTCAATTCGGGGCGCGACGATGCCGAGTCGGTGGCGGCCCTGCACCACGCGCTGATCGCGGAATAGACTTCTCGGCACCGCCGACATTTGCGGGCCTGTCTGAACGAGGAGCAGGCCGGGTAGCTTGACGATTCCGTAGAACTCGCGCCTCCCCCTTGTCATCAGCAGGTTTCGCGGAAACGCTGATGGGAAAACATGGTCGTGGATGTGAGATATCGTCGAACGGGTGCCGCTTGTATTGCCGCCTGGTCGATGGCGCCGGCTACGGCCTTGCCTGCCCCGGTCACCCTCTATGAAAACGCGCGCATCTGGACGGGGTCGGGGTTCGCGGCAGGCCGGCTGGCGGTGCGGGAGGAGCGGTTCGTCGATCCATCCGGCGCGCCTCCGGACGCGGTGAGGGTCGATGTTGCCGGCGGGTACGTCGTTCCGGCTTACGGCAACGCCCATGCGCATGTGACGCCCGCCGATGCTGCGGGAAGCTGGGCCTTTGCCGGGGCGGGCGTATTCTACGCCTGGAACCCGAACACCGTCGTGATGGGCGATGGGGCGCGGGCGTTCTGGGCGCGGCCGGACGCGTACGACGTCAAGATCGCGCAAGGCGGCATTACGGAGCCGCGCGGGCATCCCGAAGCGGTCTACGTCGATGTTCTGAGCAAATATCGCTACCCGGGCAGGCCGCGCGGATGGTTTGTCGGCAACGCATTCCACTATGGCCGCAACCGCGCCGAGATCGACGCGGCGCTCGCCCGCCTGACCGCGCAGAAGGCCGATTTCGTCAAAGCCTATCTGCTCCATTCGGAGCGTTATGCGGAGATATTGGGCGACAAGCGCTTCCACGGCGCGCGGGGGATGAACCCCGTGCATCTGCCTTATCTGGTCACGGAGGCGAAGAAGCGCGGGTTGCGCGTCGTCGTGCATGTCGAGACCGGGCATGATTTGCGCATCGCGGCGATGAGCGGGGCGCATATGGCGGCGCACCTGCCGGGTTATAATGGCGAGACCGGCGAGTTGGGGCTGTCGGCCAAGCGGCTGACGGTGGCGGACGCGGCGCTGATCGCGCGCACGGGGATGCTGGTCGTTGCGACCTACGGGGTGATCCGCGGCGATCCCTTCAACGTCTGGGACAGGAAGCCGCCCATGCCCAGCGCCCGCGCGCTGACGGTGCAGGTGCGGAACATCCGGCTGCTTCAGGCGGCGGGCGCGACGTTGCTGACCGGGACCGACGGCCGGGGGCCGATCAATCGCGAGGTCGAACATCTGGTGAGGATCGGCGCGCTGACCGCGCGCGAGGCGGCGGTGGTGGCGCTCGGCACCGGGGCGAAGCTGTTCCCCGAGCGGCGGATCGGCTGCTTCGAGCCGGGATGCGAGGCGGATTTCCTGGTGCTGGACGCCGACCCGATGCGCGACATACGCGCGCTGCGCTCGATCCGGCGCCGCGTGATGGCCGGCGCGGAGCTTAAGGCGCCGGTCGGTGCGGTCGCGGCGCCGGTCGACTGACCCGTTCGCACGTGCGGATGCCCTAAAAGGCGCGTGTGATGCCGAACTCGATCGCGCGTCGATCGTAGTCGTAGATGCCGACGGTCGAGCTGTTGTGCTCGTAGGTGGCGCGCACCAGAGGCGCAAAGCCGGCGAACGCGGCCTTGCGGAAGGTCGCGCCGACATTGACGCGGAGCAGCCATTCCTTGCGCCGTTCGGGAAACAGGAACAGCCGTTCATCCGCCTCGAGCCGGTTGACGCCGGCCGATCCGAACACGGTCGTGGCGCCGACTTCGCGGTAGTAGAGGAGGGTCGCGCCGCCCGATGTGGTCGCATAGCCGGGATCGCGCGCGGTCTGGCGGGCGGCGGAGAGCGCGAAGCTGCCCCCCGGGCGCGCATCGAAAGCGCGTTCGTAGCTCGTGCCGAGAGCGTAAATCCAGCCATCCTGGAGGCGGTTCTGGTGCCCGCACCCGGACTGTAGAGCGTCAGCCGGGCGCGCGGTCCGTTCGCGGACGCGGGAATCTCGTAGACGGTCGTGCGCGCATAATTTACGCACGACAACCCTCCCCCGAGAACAGCCACGAAGGCTAATTCCGTGCAGGGCGTCGGTCAACATGCTGTTTTGCAGCCGTCTTGAAACGAGGCACGGGCCTTAAGCGCGGTCGTGAGACCAAAACGCCGCCGGCCCGTTTGATGAGCACAACAGGAGACCTGTGCCATGAGCCCCGCCCGCCAAGTTCCCCGCCGCACCCTCGGCCGCACCGGCCCTTCTGTGTCCGCAATCGGGCTTGGCTGCATGGGTATGAGCGAATTCTATTCGGGGCGCGACGATGCGGAATCGGTCGCGACGCTGCACCGTGCGCTCGATCGCGGGGTCGATTTCCTAGACACCGCCGACATGTATGGGCCCTTCACCAACGAGGAGTTGATCGGGCGCGCGATCAAGGGGCGGCGGGAGGACGTGTTCCTCGCCACCAAGTTCGCCAACATGCGCGGGCCCGACGGCAGGTTCCTCGGCGTCAACGGGCGGCCCGAATATGTCCACGCCTCGTGCGACGCCTCGCTGAAGCGGCTGCAGGTCGACGAGATCGACCTTTATTATCAGCACCGCGTCGACGCCGATGTTCCGATCGAGGAGACGGTCGGCGCAATGGGCGAGCTCGTGACCGCGGGCAAGGTGCGGTATCTGGGCCTGAGCGAAGCCGCGCCCGAAACCATCCGCCGAGCGCACAAGACCCACCGGATCACCGCGCTGCAAACCGAATATTCGCTGTGGACCCGCGACGTCGAGGAGGAGATTCTGCCGGCCGTGCGCGAGCTCGGCATCGGCTTCGTGCCCTACAGCCCGTTGGGCCGCGGCTTCCTGACCGGGAGCTTTTCGAAGCCCGAGGACCTTCCCGAAGACGATTACCGGCGCACCAATCCGCGGCTGCAGGAGGAAAACCTTGCCGTCAACCAGGCGCTTGTCGGGCACATCGAGCAGCTTGCGGCCGCCAAAGGCTGCACTGCGGCGCAGCTCGCGCTCGCCTGGGTGCTCGCGCAGGGCGACGACATCGTTCCGATACCCGGCACCAAGCGGCGCTCATATCTCGACCAGAATATCGGCGCGCTGGACGTCGAGATCACGGCCGAGGACCGGGAGGCGATCGACCGGCTGATCCCGCCGGGCGCGGCCGCGGGCGCGCGTTATGCGCCGCAGAGCATGGCGACGGTGAACCGCTGATCCGGAACGCCCGACGGGTGCCGAACGTTGATCCAGCCGTACCCGAGTAAAGGAGTATCATCATGCGTAGCTTCATTCTTCTCGCCGGCGCGTTGCTGGCGACCACGTCGGTCCCCGCGGCCGCGCAATACAGCGGCCAGTACAGCAGCAGCGGTTTCCAGACCCGTATCGAACGGCTCGACGACCGTATCCTGGCGGGGGTTTCGAGCGGCGCCATCACGCGCAGCGAAGGCGACCGGCTGCGCGAAGAGCTTCGCCAACTGCGTGGCCGAGAGCGCCAATATAGCTATAACGGCTTCAGCGAGGCCGAGCGCGTTGATCTCCAGCGCCGCCTCGACAGCCTCCAGCAGCGCGTCGACGGCGCGGGCGAAAACTATGGCGGCGGCTACGGCAACGGCGGCTACCAGAATGGCTACGAGAGCCGCATCGCCCAGCTTCAGGACCGCATCCAGCGCAATGTCGTTAACGGGCGATTGACGCGCGGCGAGGCGGAAAGCCTTCGCGTCGAGCTTCGCCAACTCAGGCAGATCGAGCGGCAGTACAGCCGGAACGGGCTCAGCCGGACCGAGCGCGACGATCTCCAGCGCCGCTTTCAGGCGCTTCAGCGCCGCATCCAGACTGACCGCCGCGACAATGAATATCGCGACCGCGACGGCGACGGCCAGTATGACCGCGACGACCGTTACCGGGATCGCAACGGCGACCGCCGCTACGACGATGACGAGCAATATGGCGACGACCGCTCCGATCGGGACGATCGCTACGGGCGCGACGACCGCTATGGTGGCCAGGCCTACGCCGTCGGAAGCCGCTTTCCGAGCGGCGCCGGCACATCGGTGCCGAGCGAATATCGCGACCAGTATCGCGATTCGATCCGCTTTACCTATCGCTACGACCGCGGTTACATTTACCGCATCGACCGTTTCACATCGGTGATCAGTCAGGTCTACGAGGCCCGCCGCTAGTTTCGGAGCGCGCTTTTTAAGCCCCGGCTGGAAACGGCCGGGGCTTTTTTTCGTCAGTTAGCAGCACAATTTTGGCTATCGCGCCACGTCTCGCCTGGATTGCAATGTCAATGCACTGAGCAGCGGTGCCATTAACGAGGCGCCGCCCAGGCCTGCTTACTTGCCGGCGAATTCTGCGCGGATCGCGCCGCTGTTGCGATACTCTTCGCGCACGGTCGAGGCGGTGACCGCCTCCATGATCGGGCTGGGCTTGGGCTTGGGGACGGTAAGAAGCTCGGCGGCCGGCGATGCGTCGGAAAGGTTTTGCGACGAAGCCGCGGCCCCTGCCGCCGCGACCGGAGACAGCCCGGCAAATTTGACGTCGAGGACCGGCGCCCCGGCGAGAGCCGTGGCGGGCCGGACGGCGGGCGCGACCGGGAAGGGCTCGACGCCGGCATAGCGCTGATGAAAAGCGCCCGAGCGTCCGAGCGCGCCGTTCAACCGGTAGAAGATGTGCGCGCCGACCACTGCCGATTTTTCGAGGCGGTGCGCCCAGGAAGGGACCACGTTCCAGGTATGGTAGTGGGTGGCGAGCCCGACCGGCGCGTAAACCCGTCCGGCGAGGGCTTGCGCCGCGATCGCGCGCGAACGCGCCCAGCCGCTTGCCGAGGGAAGCCGCCCGCGCGCGCCGTCGCAGGCATAGCTGAACTGGCACGCCATCCAGCGCTGCGCGCCCTGATAGATTACGCCGCAAACGCTTGCCGGGTAAGCCGGGTGGCGCATGCGGTTGAGGATGACCTGCGCGACCGCGCGCTGGCCGTCGTCGCTCTCCGACGCGGCTTCGTAATAGAGCGCTTCGGTGAGGCATTGCAGCGATCGCTGCTGATCGGATTGGCCGCGCGCACGCAGGAAAAAGGCCGATGCGGCGGGGTTGGGGCCG
>Ga0136638_10000317_pt1 | contig 10722 bp, 8 predicted proteins | sample AntDrymUQ8582206_2_FD_104671 | JGI IMG/M metagenome (GOLD analysis project Ga0136638, IMG submission 104671) | Polar desert sand microbial communities from Dry Valleys, Antarctica - metaG UQ858 (22.06) | ecosystem: Environmental > Terrestrial > Soil > Desert | place: Antarctica: Dry Valley...
GGTGCAAGATGAGTGAATCAGCACCCTCCTGGCGTCCCTTCTCGCACGTCCACAACGCAAGAGAGATAGCCCAAGCAATAGACGCCATCCCCGCCCAAATAGCACTAACCCCGCTGAGGGACAAACGTCCCTACCGCCCCGACTGGAACCACGAGCCAGCAGTCGGAGCTACGCTCCGACGTAGACGGAGAGGAAGCGGACGCCCTACTCCAGGCAATCTCAGGGGGCGACATTCCACTAACTTGGAAATGGACATCCGGGAAAGCAGGGCGATATCAAATAGCGTTTCAAATACCGGCTGAATTGCGCCCATACCTGACAGAGTTCCAGCGGCACGTTCTCCGGGAATTCAATGGACTTACCAGCAGTCAAGACCTCGATTTCCGGTACAACGGGCACCAGTCCGCACTGCCGCCCTCCCGACATCCAGACACCGGGCGGTATATCTGGATTCAATCAATGCTAGAAACCTCGTTGGCGATCGCGCCACAATGGTTATGCGAGTTGTTGTTAAGTTTTGTCACCGCATTACCCGATACCCCAGAATCCGATCGCAGGGAAACCCCTGACTCAGCTAAGATACCGTGCGGTTGTAGGAACCATAATGCCAACAACGATCTATCAAGGATCGTCGATGAAATCTTAGGGCGGCTGACGATCGAGCAGGTGTACAACTGGAACGGGCACAACTGGAGCCAGGGAAATGGGAAGCTGCTGGGATTCTGTCCGCACCACGGCGGAGTTTCCGGGACGGCATTCCAGGTAAACCTGTCAACTGGTGAGTGGTATTGCCACGGCTGCTGTGTGGGAGGTCACGCAATCCAATACCGCTGGTTTCTATTAGGCTACACCGGGACACCCACGGGGAAAGACTTTATCGATATCCTCCAGCAGCTAGCATGGGAAGCTGGAATCGCCCTACCCGAATGGCATCCGATCGGGGAGCCAGATCCAGAAGCTTATGCCGAGTATATCCGTTGGGAGCGGGAACAAGAGACGATCGCCCAGGCACATGCTGAAGTTGAATATCTCCAATGGATTGAAAACCTATTCAGGAAGTTAACCAATAAAACTGAGAAAAGGAACCGTCGCCTAAGACGATTGGGATATTCAGAAGAAGCAATAGAAAATTTACCACCGCTCACCATAGACCTGGTATATAGCCCAGGTTGTCAATTACCAACGCCGGAACAATATCAAGAACTTTGTTCACCGAAAATTATCTTTCAAGCAGGCGATCGCCAGAGTCTAATCCGAGAGTTAATAGCACTAGGCTGGAAGGTGGCGATCGACACGTCGCACACTGCGCAAGGGAAAACCGAGGATGTCTCTCGCTGGAACCACAAAGATTTTGAGGCTTACGGTTGTTTACAGAGAGTTCCCGCCTCCCTCAAACGGAGAGTCAGGAACAAAATTATACACCGCTGCCAGTAAGACATAACGGAATGGTGAGGGATGAAACCCATTTAACACCCCTTGGGAATCCTGTTACCAGATGGCTCAAAGAGGGGGAAACTGCTAACGTCAATCCCAATTGCTACCGGGCTGAATTATTCCACGCGGTGGCAGAGAAAGGTTACTCGATCGATGGGGATTTTGAGGGAGAACAAAACCCGATTTGTAAAACTTGCAGATTCTCTGGTGTTTGTCACGAGCAGACTGGTGCAGGTTTTGGGTTTAGGAATCAGAGAAAGGATGTATTAGAGGAAATCATCGGTGAGACTAAGATAGCTGCTTCCCCACATATTTCCCTAAATCCTCTCTCCTCCCTCAATCCTGACAGCTACGATTTCAGCAACGATCTAGGTTTCTGGGATGAATGGACGCGGATACTGAAGGTGACGAAAGAACTAACCGCGAGTATTTCGGATATCGGAGCGTAGCGGCTCCACGCGGAGCATCGCGTTTGGGGTGAGTTAGAATTGGTTGCACCAAACATCCATCAACAACTAACAGAATTCAGGTTAGCATTGCGAGCAATCCTCACAGCGAAAAAACCACCCTACTGGGGCTGGAACTTTGCCCAACTGCGAGACAAACTGCCAAGACCTGATAACATCGATGAAATTATAGCGCCACTTGAGGAGTTAATAAATCCAGACTGGGTAGACATCTTTTCCGAGGATTCTGTTTCCCTGGATGGCGTGGATAAATCGGGCAGTCGCCGAGATTAAAGAACTCAAGCGACAATTAGCGTCTGTCAGACGGGTAATGCGTCGCTCGCCATTCGAGCAGGTAAGTCAACTGCCTGTAAATTGGTTGCTCCCAACATTGAAAATATTAGCTAGTGCTGTTGCTGGCAGTATCGGAATCCAATGGGGAAAACTATCAGTTATCCTGCGAGATGGACACTTACTCAGTGTTGTCCAGGCGTTGAAGTTTAATCTATTTATGGACGCTACTGGGAACCGGGCAGATTTAGCCCTGGCTCTGGGTATTCTAGAACACGCGATCGCACACATTCAACAAGCAGCCCCCGATTACTCAAACCTCACGCTCGTCCAAGTTTCGGGGTTCGGTGTCGCTGGGAATAAGCGATCGGACTCGTGCGATGAACGCATTCTCGCTGCGAAGACTCAACTGCGGGAACTACATCCAGATATCGCTATCTTCGATCACCTCTCCAAACTGGCAGAAGGTGACAGCGCCCATCACTTCGGGAATTTAGTTAGGGGGAGCAATATTTTCTCAGACCGGACGGCGATCGCTAGCTTCGGTCTACCCGCACCCAATATGGGCGCAATCCTCCACTACTACCAAGCCGTCACCGGGAGTTGTATAGCGATCGACTCCCCAGAGTTTGAGGCGTTCTACCAGGGCAAAGTTGAGGCTGAGATTATTCAGGAGATAGGGCGACTACGGGCACAGCGCCGATCAGGAGAACAATTGTACTTCTATCTCTGTACTGACATCGATCCCAAATTTCTTCACTCAGCGTTTCCTGGTTGTCGGGTGCAGTCGATCGAGGCTTTCCAACTTTCCCCAGCAGCAGCTACCCCGAAACAACAAACCCGCTGGCACATCCTCCAGGCTGTCGGTGCGATCGCAGCAGGTGGTGGTCAACTACTCACCTCTACTGTGGCGACAGCAGCAGGAATAACTCAGGGGCGACTCAGCCAAATTGCCACCGAGTTTGGTGGCTGGAACCAATTGAAACGATTATTAGTTGCTCTATATAAACGGTTATATAGCGCCGCTAATAATCGCCAGGATGACGCGATCGCGTTGGAGCCTGACTTTTTTTGGATAGCTCAAACTTACCTCCCCGTACTGGTTAACGACTGGCTCAAGGGGGATGAGCCGATGACCGCCGAGTCAGTAATGGAGGTTATTAAGGTAGCTGGATGGACTAGGTTTTGGGGGGTGATTCAGGAAATGCCCATAACTGCTGTGGCTAAATTCATGGGAGTTTTGGGAGGACTGCTGGCGTCTGGTGGTTTGGAGTTGGCGATCGAGCATCCAACTGGCGGCTAAACTCTCAGGCCAGTGTTATTTTTTTTTGATTGTGTGGTATCGCGCTGAGATACCACCATAGTTTTCTCATGACTGTAGGGGCTGAATATTCCTGCTGCTGACGCTACGCCTTGCGACTCTTTCCGTATCGCGTCGCCAACGCCATTGCGGAGTTTAAGTGGTGTCTGTACCCGGTGGCAGCGATACGGAAGTAATCCCGTCCGCCTGGGTGTAGTTCTGGGCGTTCCAGGCTGTCTAGTTCAGGCTGGTAGTGTGGCGTAGCGTGTACTGGTGCTGCAAAAGGTTGTGGGTGAGGGGAGCGATGTCCCTAAAAGGAACCGCTTCGCGCTCGCACCGTAGCATCGAGCAATGGTTCTTGTCAATATTTGTAATATATCTTTACATATCCCCGAAAAATAAGGAACCAGAATCACGCTCGACCTGGTTCCTTGTTTTTTGCTTGTTAGGCTATGCTTAGGCTCTTACCACGCAATATGTGGGGAGCTTCCGCCAGAGCACTCTGTGTATTGTGTTTGGTTGTTAAACCAAGGACAAACAACCTTAACTCTGAAGTGTTCTGGTGCATAAATTGAGGCAGAGTTTGTACTATCTTCGGGAACGACCATAACAAACTCGTCTGACTGATAAGTGCCGTTCCTCGTTTTCTGAATATAAACTTGTACACTCAGATCGACTGGGTTAGGCATGTTGTTACGAAGCCTATTAGTGACTGTTAAGGTTTGTGCCATTTTTTCTTCCTGTATACAAAAAAAAATCACCCTGGACGATGGTAGTGCTATGTCAGTAATTATTTTTGTCCTGTCGGCCCAACTAGGGGCGTTTCTGGTTCAGAAATCGTTACTTGGTTTCCACTACCCATTTATATTTTATATATACAAAATAGCAGATTTAAAAAAAAAGCTACTAACAGGTTAGGCTAATAAGTTAGGTTACTAACAGGTTAGGCTAATGAGTTAGGTTTCTAAAAGTTAAAGAAATTTTCCAATTACCCTTGACAAAACATTGTGGCGATTGCTATATTATTAGGACAAAGAGGAAAGGATGTTTGACAAGCAGGCGAGCGGCGGTCCCAGATGTCAGTGCTGTCGGTTCCGGTACTGGCACCTTCCGTAGTTGCTCGATGCGTAAGTTCTAAACTCTTTGATAACGATGAAAAAGCAATGTTCAAGATTGGAGGTTTTACTATGGCAACAAGATGGTGTGCTCAATGCAGAGGCCCTTTATGTTCGTATACTGGTACTGTGACTGAAAATCACGCGCTGGCACAAAAAGAGGCTAATGAGCATAATAAGGATCGGCATGACGGGAAGATAGTCTGCCTAGTCGTAGAGGATTGAAGCCGCTGAGTTGGTGGTATATGGGGGAATGGCAGTGCCTTCCCCTATTTGAAAACAACTCAGGCAAATAGAAGTGGTAACGCCCAAGCATATAGAAGTTCAAAGTTGATCCAAATTTGGAGGCACAGTAATGACTGTTGATTTATGTTGTGGCGATGGAGGTGGTCCCATAATTACCTCGTCTCGCGATCCCCTGGCCTTAGTTAAAGTTTGCGGCAGGTTCCGCGATCTAATCCGTTATTGGTACGATGGTACTTGCTTAATTTACGATGGTATTCGTGATGGTGATTACTTAGATGCGGGCGACATCAAGTTCCCGCTGGCTGAAGACAAGAGCCTTTTACCTATACCACCTTTTGCTGTACGATATGGGCGAGAACGAGATTTAATTCGAGTTTACACTGCACCGCGAGCCGGACATTCAGCAAAGGCTGTGCGCTATGAACCGCGATGCGGCTTGATTGCATTTCACTGGCTAGCTATAGATCGATTACAATGCGACAATCAAATTTTCATTTACGACTCTTCGAGGAACGCTTTCTTGAGGGACGGAGTGTCGCTTTCGCAACAGGACGTCCGAGCTGTTGATGGACGAGGCGGTTGGTAAGATATGGGGTGTGAGTAGCAATGGAACAGAAACCCGGATTAAGCTCAGTTCCTGCGATAACAGAATGTGCTACCCATTGGCGATGTCTGAAAGCACTATGACCACGTTAGGCTGAAGGGGGTATCCTGGGTTCTGTTGCAAAAAATGCCGCCAGCTGGTATAGTCTGTATGAAGAAGCACCTTTCAGTCTAACACCCACCGCTCATGAACCCCAAGCACCCATTCAAATGGCGACACTTCCGGTTCTACATAGGCTGTCCTTGATGGCGTCAGCATATGCGGCATTAGTGATCGATTATGTCTTGAGATGATCCCAGTTTCATAAAAGATGCTGACGCCGACGCCACCCCCAGTCTTAATCAAACTCCGCCATTCAACGAGGGTTCTGTTGCTTTAACTACTCTAGCTTGCCTTACCATAGGCGCGAGTAGTCTGAGATTTTTCTGTAATGAGAGAATGTCGCCAATTGTCAACAAAGTTAGTGCCTGGAGGTAGTATCCCTTGCTTGGAAGTGGACTGGTGCGATCGTCTGCCTTTTTCTCTGATGGGATAATGTCGCCATTTGGCACTTTCCCGGTTTTTCGTTCCAGCGATCGCGAGGCATCCAACTGTGCCACTTAACCTGATTCTGTTGCTTTAACTGCTTAAACCTGGTTAATCTGAGGGTGACAACTATTTTTTGTCCTACCCCCGTCAAGTGGCATCCTTCACAGCGTGCAGAGATTAACATCACCCTCGAAACCTATTGGCGCTCGATAATCCTCAACGGATGCGAACGTCGCCTCATACAAATTCGCCCTTGCACGATCGCTGCTGGAACTAGCCCAGGCGGGTAAAACATCGATGTCCCTAAAAGGGACCGCTACGCGATCGCACTGGATGAACTTGCCGTGCCGTTTTCCAGACACCTGACAGAACACCTGCGGATCTGCGACAAACAAGCCACGTCACCATCGAGTAGATTTCTGGACAAGTGTCGGGAATTCAACACCGGAGCGATCGCGCAAGACGAACTAATTGACGCCACAGTCAAGCTGGGTTTCGTCAACGTCATCGATGCGTTCCACAATGTGAACAATGCCGAATTGCCGGTGCGCTTCTTCACCGACGATCGCCGAGGGACTAAGGGAATTGTTCTAACGGATCACCTGCTGGAATTGCTCGATCGCTACCAATACCAGAATCTGCCCCATGAAATAGAGGCACGATGGCGGCTAGTGGAGACCGCTTGGGAACTGAACATATCCCGCAACCTCATCGCAGTTGATTATGACGATGACCAGGGGTTGCTGTACACCGGGAAGAACCGGCGAGCGCATTATTTGAAAAAGTGGCACGACCGTTAACCACTATTCAAACTCTAGGTGCTTTTCTGGGAGGACTACGAGTGATGGCGATTGCAATTCTCCAAAAAAGAAAGTAAAAAAGAAACAACTGCTAGTGAAGAAAAAAAAGGAAATCAATAAGGTTATGAACAATTTATCAGAATATAGAAGTGTATTTATCAACGTTTAAAAGGCTTTAGACGCATGTATCGAAAATGTAGACTTAGAAAAAGAAGAAGAAAATTTTCAAAAGATAGTAGATAACTACTCAAACCAAGAAGTTACAACTCCATCTAAGGGTTAAAATGATTTACTTGTTACTCTAATAGACAAAGCGCCACCCGAGTTTGGAGACGCCATTCGCGGGTTGAGTAAAATTGTCGCTAAGGAATTCACCCCTACAGAAGTATCTGATGCCTTCTTAGTGGTAATAGAATGGCTAAAACCAAATAAACCCATTGAAGTTGAAAATGAATTTACAGATAAACGAGTAAAAGAAATAATTTCAATGATTTACTCCGATAAGGGATAGTCGGGAAATCGCAGAACTTGGTACGCAAACGTCACGCATATGGGTGAAAAGCGGCAGCATCCAATACCTCAAAGGTTTTGGATTCTGAACAATCTTTCCTCACAAAGTTTCATCGGTGGCAGCTCGTGTGCCCGCTCAAAATTGAGGGGCAACGGGGTTAACCGAGAAGTATTGAATACACTCTCGCGCATGATTTGATTCAAAAATTTAATGTGGCTTTTGGCTATCATGCTAGAATTGGCGTTATCTCCTGGTCGGTTTATGGTTCAAAATTATGCTCAAGTTTTGGGTAAAAGCACAGCTAAGCTGATGTGCATTTAAGTTGCATGCCGCGATCGCTTAAAACGCTTGTATGGTATAGGGGCGGCGACTATCCAGATGCAATTTTGAATGACGATTAGCTTAGCCTGCCCCTTCCAAAAGTGACATGCTCCCCATGTCGAGTCGAGAGGGTCGGCTTGAGAGTTGGCCCGATTCCTCACCCTCTTGCAAAAGTCACATCCTCCCAGGGCGTAATTTTTCCCTGCAATATCCAGGCTCCCCAAAAATACGGGTGGCTTAGAGGCCGCCAATCTTTATCTTTGTAAGGAAATGAGTCCGGCAGTTGTTTAACACCTAGTAGCTCCTTGAGGACTTCTCGGCCCAAAGGCAACTGCTTTAGTTCTACCACAGTAATGGTTCGGACATATCCCTGAGCTAAGTGTAAAGCCTCGGCACGACCTAAACCCCGTTCTAAATTTTCAAAAAAACGATTCATTAATAGAGCGGTTACATAGTCTTTGACAGGCCACAAACTCATTAGAAGAGTCTTAACACCTGCCACAGCAAAGGCTCGTCGTAAACCGAAAACTCCTTCGCCAGCTTGGATTTCACCCTTCCCGGTGTTACACGCTGATAGTACCGCCAAACTTGTATTCCATAAATCTAGGTTAGTCACTTCTTGTGCAAACACAAATCCCTTTTTTGCTTCTGGAGGCAGACAACCTCCCTTCAACCAGGTATTGGCTCCTGCAAATGCGAGTCCTGAACGAAGCATGGGATTTTTAATTTGTGGCATGTCTTTCGAGTTCGAGAAGAAGACCCCGTGGGTGGCGATGAGCAAAAGACTCGGACAGTGCTTAGTGCTGAGAAGAGATTCTAAAGCTTTAGCTTGTAGATATGGTTTCACTTTCAGGCGACGGGCAACCTCTTTACCCAAGATTCCCGTTCCTGGCGCTCGCTCGAAGAAATAATTGGTATTGCCAAGAGTACTACTGTGAAATAAATCTAAATCTGGTGTTGGTAGGAGTTGCTTATGTGGATGAGTTGTTTGTTCTGCTGCTAGATCGAAATCCGGATCGGCTATAAGAAGAGGGGCAGAAGCTACACATAAACTTGAAGCTGGAGCTTTAAATCGCAGGACATCTCGCCCAACACTGATATAGCTTATAGTGGTGTACTCGTCCATCAGCAACCGTGCTCCTGTTTCATCAACGGGTAGTACTTGTAATGGCACCAAGTTAAGGTCACTATCTGGGGCAAGTAACAAATGTTTGGAGTTTCTTAGTTTAGCGCAAATAGGAGTTAAAACAGCTTTATATAGTTTAAAGGCTGCTTCTGGATTATAATTTATGATTTCAGGAGGAGCCGAAGAATCTGCCATTTCTAGCGTTGTAAATGCTAATTTTTTATTTAATATAGAATCGGCAAAAACTTGGATCGCCTGCTTGATAGGTTCTGCTTCACCCAAATCAACCATTTGCACTTGTAAAGGTTCTTTGTCCAAAATAAAAGCTAAATATCGCGACCCAAGCCATTGCGTTTTTTCTTGCTGAACTGCCTTGAAATCAAAGTAGTTAAAGCATACAAACTCAATAAGGGTTGTATCTTGGGGTAGTTCTTTAGCAACAGTGCAGCAATTAGCTTGTGCGAGTTCCTTCTTAAGGGCAATTTCTGGGACTTGTCGAGCTAGTTGCCTTTGGATTTCTTCATACTGTTTCTCCAAATCGGCAAGACTGTTTTTGTAGATAGTTTCTTCATCAGGATTAGGTATAGACCAGGCTTGCTGAACGATCTGCTCGCTCAAGCTTTTCATCTGGTAAAATTGAGCCAGTAAATGGGGATAGCGACCACTAAATACAGCCTGATTTTGGACACTAAGCGCTGCGGCGCTCAGCGACTTGCGCCGCAGAAGGACATCTAGCGCTGCTGTTACTGATTCCGGCGACTGAGAGAGCTGCCCATAAACCAGAGATAGCAATTTATGAAGATTCGCGTTACTTTTTTGCAAGTAATGCAGCCGATCATTTTCTGAACTGGTTAAAAGTAAATGGCAAAGTATGCTGTCTTCAATTGCCATCGCTTCAAGCATAAGTGTGAATGCTTCAGCAGGGCGATCCCTGGCTAGTAGTAATGCCCTTTTGTTTAGAGCAGTTGCTAAAAATGGATGCCCAAAACGCCTTAAAAGGTCAACTGTTTTTTTGTACCAAAGTTCTTTATCAGTAAAAAATGGTAATTTATTATAATTAATTATTAATTCTTTAGCAATTCTTTCTAAATCCACATAATTCGTACCTAATAGATCTTGAAGCCAATTAGCAGCTTGGGTGCCAAAAATCGCTGCATGGTTATAATGCCCGTGTCGCGTAAGCTCAAGCAGATGATCTTTGACAAATGTAATAAGATGAATTAATTCAATACTATGAAACATTTATAGTCCTTGAGAGGTGCTAGCTATACGTTTATAATTAGCTTACTGCTAAGGAGTAATTGTGAATTGTGTATGCAAAAGTTTACATTGGCTATGAGGGTTATCAATTTTATTTTTTAACTGAAGTAGTTCTTCTGCTTGTAACGAGACTGGAGCCGTTTCACGATCTCGATCGAGTATAGACTCATTAAAACTAGCGCTACTTATAATTGCTATTAACGTTGACTGACCAGGTAAGCCTGAAAGTTCAAAAAAACTATGGATTGAATCTTGAGATGGAAAACGATGAGTTCCTGTTTCTAAAGACAATTCTGGAATATACTCTGATGGAGCTAAAGCCCAAGTTTTCCCAGATGTTCCTTGTTCAAGAAGAATAAAATTACATTTCTCATTAACAGTTAATTCTATTTTGATTTGACTTCCTAAAGTGAAAGATGTGTTGTACTTTCCCATTTCTAAAGTGCCAGTATTGCCGTTAGCATCATCGTCGTTACCAGCAGCACTACAAACTTTTATGTCTTCGCTGAAGTGAGAGTGGCTAAATAAGTCTTGCCAAACATTGTTGATGTCTATTAATTCTGAAAACGGATTTGATGCATTGTTACTACTTGCTAATTCAGGGATTTGGTAGTATATTCTTAGTAGTGTAGGAATAAAGTCTGCTTGTATCCTTACGTCAGGTGTGATGCCTAATAAGTCTTTAACGTAATGAGTTATTGTTTCCGAGACCTCTACTCTTAAACTTCCTGTACTTCTAC
>Ga0136638_10000318_pt1 | contig 10716 bp, 6 predicted proteins | sample AntDrymUQ8582206_2_FD_104671 | JGI IMG/M metagenome (GOLD analysis project Ga0136638, IMG submission 104671) | Polar desert sand microbial communities from Dry Valleys, Antarctica - metaG UQ858 (22.06) | ecosystem: Environmental > Terrestrial > Soil > Desert | place: Antarctica: Dry Valley...
AAATAGGAGAGTGCTAGAGATCATGGATACGCCGACTCAAGCCGTAAAGTAACAAAATTTTACATATCATATCTTTATTTTAAGGTAATTCTCTGCAATAGGGAAGAGGAATTTAGGCGATCGGCAGTTATTTGTTGTCTGCTACCAGCTAGGACTCCCCCAACTACCAGAGGCGGGTAGCCTGCTGCCAGAGGGGTTGCCCTTATTGTATCGAATTGTTAAGCACACTGCCAAAAAATCTCTAAATCCCAGAAATCCTGTGTTATGATAAGCATTAAGGATTTAAACAATTCTATACATTAAGTACAGCCAGGCTGGCAGGTAGCTTTCAGATGCCTGTAAGAGTTTCGTAGAGCCAGCCTTGTTAGTCGATCGCAGCGAAAATTTCTGGGACAGATTTTTGGTTCCTTGCGGCTAAAAATTTTCAGAAGTTAAGACTAGCGCATCATATATGCACAGTAGCTCAAAGCAGCTAAAATGGCTAGTTTTACGATGTTTAAGCATCTGTAAAGCAGTAAATCATTATTGACCCCGCCTAAAAACGGGTACAAGCCCCCAACACTCATGAGGGTCGATCCAAAAATTTTAGACCAAAGTTGAAGCTCCCAGATTCATCTGTAGAGTAAATCTCAAATCTCAAATCTCAAATCGACTGACCGGGAACGCCTCAATGTTCCCGCCGGCTTGATATGGAAAAGCAGCCTTCAGAACCAAGGCATCGTCTTGGGTGCTGACTTAATGTAGTAGGTCTTGAACTTGTCCTTCTCCTCCTCGTCCTTGACTTTTGGTGATCATTATGATTTATCGCGATATTCCTCTAATTATTCCCATTCTGGCCGCCGGTTATGTAATGACTATTTATATAGTGCTGATGTTGGCCCAACGTAGCTCAAAAATAACTCGATTGGGCGAGTAGTGCACCACTTGGCAGCCGCATCCGGCCTCGCCTGCAATAGACTACTCCCTCAGAATTCCGAATATTCCATCATAACCCTGCCTGGAATGCTTGCGCACAAAGGCAGGGTTATACGATTTGAGATTTGAGATTTGAGATTTGAGATGTTAGATTTTAGACTAATTGATGAAGCTCGTGGTTTGAGCTTACAGACAAGTCAGAAAATATTTGTAGCGATACCTGCGGAGACATATCAGTCGTTACACTCATATAAATGCTGCTGCTCCCTAAGATTCTGCGGTTATGCTCAACTTTCCCGGCTACAAAATTTTCAGGAAAATCTATGAAAGCGATCGATCTCTAGTTTACCGCGGAGTGCGATCGACCGACGGACAGCCCGCAATCTTGAAGATACTCAAGCAAGACTACCCCACTCCGGCAGCACTCGCCCGTCACAAGCAAGAATATGAGATCATCCGCAGCTTAAATCTCGCAGGAGTCGTCAAAGCTTACAGCTTAGAGCACTACGATCGCCAAAGTGCGATCGTACTAGAAGACTTCGGAGGCGAATCTTTGAAAAAGTTGATGCACTATGGCCATTTTACCCTATCCGAATCTCTCAGCTTCGGCATTCAAATAGCCGACATTTTAGGCGACATTCACGCCGCGAACATCATACACAAAGATATCAACCCTGCCAACATAATTTTCAATCCCAGCACCAACCAACTCAAAATCATTGACTTTGGCATTGCCAGCATATTCGCGTCAGAAAAATTAACCGAACAACCCGCCCTCAAAAATACCAATGTTTTAGAAGGCACTCTCGCCTATATCTCTCCAGAACAAACTGGCAGAATGAACCGCACCCTAGATTATCGCACCGACTATTACTCTCTCGGCGTAACTCTCTATGAAATGCTAACTCGCCAACTGCCCTTTGAAACCGCCCGCGCCCTAGAATTAGTACACTGCCACATTGCTAAACAGCCAAAACTGGCCGCCGAAGTCGATCGACAAATTCCCACAGCAGTTTCTAATATTATCGCCAAATTATTAGCCAAAAATGCAGAAGACCGCTACCAAAGTGCTTGGGGCATCAAAGCAGATTTAGAAGAATGTCTCAACCAATTAAACACGAACGGTAAAATATTAGAAATCTCCCTAGCAAGCCAAGATATTTCCGATCGATTTCAAATTCCTCAAAAACTGTACGGACGCGAAACACAAATTAAAACATTACTCGCAGCCTTTGAGAGAGTTACCGACAAGCGCCCCCGGACTCAAGGCCAAAAGCGAGCCGAAATATTTTTTGTAGCAGGTGATTCCGGTACTGGAAAGTCATCGTTGGCACAGGAAATTTACAAGCCAGTTATCGAAAAGCAAGGCTATTTAATTGTCGGAAAATTTGACTGCTTGCAGCAAAAAGTTGCTTACAGTGCTGTCGTAAAAGCTTGTCAAGAATTGCTCCAACAAATCCTGACCGAAAGCGAACAGCGATTTCAACAATTGCGCACTCAACTCTTAGCTGCTCTTGCACCTAACGCTCAAGTAATTATTGATCTCATTCCAGATGTGGAATTGATTCTCGGCAAACAACCTGCAGTACCGGAGTTAGGAATAAAACAGGCTGAAAATCGTTTTAATTTAGTATTTCTCCAATTTTTGCGAGTATTTTGTTCTGAGGAGCATCCCTTAGTTATTTTTTTAGACGATTTGCACTGGGCTGACTCCGCTAGCATAAAATTAATTCAACAGATGGCTGCGGGCCCAATGACAAGCCCAGATGACGAAATTCTTGAAGATTACGAACCAATAAGTGTTAGTAAATCATCTCTGGCACAACCAGAATATTTATTGATTGTTGTGGCATATCGCGACAAAGATGTCAGTCATGTTCATCCTTTGATGGTGGCTGCTGCTGAATTACGAAAACAGGAAGCAACGGTAAATCAAATTACCTTGCCTCCGTTGGAAATAGCAGACATTACTAATTTGATTGCTGACACATTATACACTGACAAAAAGTTGGTAGCGCCCTTGGCCGCAGTGGTGAGGCGGAAAACAGGGGGCAATCCTTTCTTTGTTAGTGAATTCCTGAAAATGCTGCACGCCGAAAATTTAATAACTTTTAGTTTTCCTAGCTGTCCCCAGTTGAATTATGATGCTAACTCATTCCCAAGTTTTGCCTCAGAATATGCAGAAAATCGGGCGGGTTTTCAAGCTGGCTGGCAGTGGGATATTTCTCAAATTGAGAAAATGGAAATTACTAATAATGTGGTTGAGTTGATGATTGGAAAATTGCCAAAACTGCCCGAATCAACGCAGCAAGTTTTACGCTTGGCAGCTTGTGTGGGAACAGATTTTGACTTGCACCTGCTGGCTATGATTTGCGAAAAGTCTCCGCAGTTAGTGTTTGCTGAACTCCAGGCAGCACTGGAGTCTGGTTTGATTTTACAGGTTTCTGAGGTAAATACTAAGCTGTCAATTGTGAATTTTAAGTTTTTGCACGATCGAGTACAGCAAGCCACTTATGATTTAATTGATGAGCCGCAGAAACAAATATTTCACTGGCAGATAGGTTGCTTGTTATGGGAGAATACGCAGGAATCTCGGCTGGCAGATGATATCTTCAAAATTGCCGATCATATTAATATTGGCATCAAAAACGCTTTGAATTTAACAGCGATATTTGCTCAGGAAGAGCGAGATAAAATTGCTAATTTGAATTTAATTGCTGGCAAAAAAGCTAAGGCGGTGGCAGCTTATGCTGCTGCGATGATGTATTTAACCATCAGCAGGAAATTGCTAGATAATTCGAGCTGGAAAAATCAGTACGAGTTAACTTTAAATATTTATGTAGAATCAGTTGAGGCGGCGTACTTTAGCCGCGAATTTGAGCTGATGGAACAGTTAGCTGGGACTGTGCTGCTGCAAGGGAGAACTCTGCTGGACAAAATCAAAGTTTATCAGGTAAAAATTCAAGCTTATGTCGTGCAGAGGAGACAGCCAGAAGCGATCGCGATCGCCCGAGAAGTGCTAGCACAATTTGGCGTAATTCTTCCAGACAATCCTAGCGAGTTAAACATTCAGCGAGAATTAGAGCAAACAGCAGCAAAATTAGCCGGGAAAAATATTGAAGACTTAATTAATCTGCCTTTGATGACATCTCCCGAACAACTGGCAGCAATTCGGATCGCAGCGATCATAGTTCCTGCGGTATTTCACTGCGCTCCTCAACTATTAACTCCGCTGGTTTTATCACAGATAAATTTATGTATTCAGTATGGAAATTCGCCGACTTCTGCCTTTTTCTACGCAGCTTGGGGCGTAGTTCTCAACTACGAATCTCAAGACATTGAATCGGCAAATAAGTTAGGCGAATTGGCTTTAAACTTAGCATCAATGCTCAATGCCAAAAGCCTCAGAGGCAAGATATTATATATAGTGGCAGCTTGTATCGCTCACAGCAAGTATCATGTCAGAGAAACCTTGCCAATGTTCCGAGAAAGCTATCAAAGTGCGCTCAAAAATGGAGATTTTGAATTTGTCGCTTATTGTGCTAAACAAAAATCTCAATATGCTTATTTTGTTGGGCAAGAACTTACAAGTCTCAAATGCGAAATTGCCGAGTCTAGCAACCTACTCGCTCAACTCAAGCAATCAATCAACTTACAGTCCAATCAAATATTTCATCAAGCGGTGCTTAACTTGCTGGGTGAGGCAGATAATCCCTGCAACTTATCGGGGACAGCTTGCCAAGAAGAGCATCTGCTACCGTTGCTGACGAAAGCGAACGATCGCACGGGAATACATTACTTTTATTTGCACAAACTCATACTGTGTTATTTGTTCGGTGATTTGTCCCAAGCACTGGAAAATGCAGGTAAATTCAGACAAGGTTTAACGGCAGGAACTGGTTTTTTAACTGTGCCACTGTTCCATTTTTACGATTCTTTGGCTGCACTAGCTGCGTATCGCGATGCGGATGTATTGCAGCGAGAGATTCTGCTCAAAAGAGTAGGAGAGAACCAAAATAAAATGCAGAAATGGGCGGCACACGCCCCCATGAATCACGCCCATAAATTTCATCTAGTTGATGCAGAGAAATATCGCGTTTTGGGTGATAATTTTCGGGCAATGGAAGAGTACGATCGTGCAATTGATTTAGCGAAGCAAAACGAATATATCAACGAAGAAGCTCTCGCTCACGAACTGGCAGCTAAATTTTATATCGGTTGGGGAAAAGATAAGATTGCGGGAGTTTATTTGGCTGATGCTCACTACTGTTACATCCACTGGGGAGCTCAAGCTAAAGTTGAGAATTTGGAAAAACACTATCCTCAATTTTTAATCAGAATTCCGGCAGCAACTAGCATGACCAGCGACTGCACTACAATTACTAATATTTCTAATGGTGGCAATTCCAGCAAAACTTTTGATTTGGCCGCAGTGATGAAAGCCTCTCAGGCGATCGCTAGCGAGATTGTGCTGGACAAGTTACTGGCTAAGTTGATGAGAATTATGCTGCAAAATGCAGGAGCAGAACAGGGATTTTTGATTTTGGAAAACGGCGGTAAGTTGCTGGTGGAAGCTTCCGGGAGAATAGATGCCGATCGCGTTGATGTTTTGCAGTCGATTCCCGCCGAAAAATGCCTACCTGTTTCCCTTATTAATTATGTCGCCCGCACTAAACAAAATGTTGTCGAAAATCACGCAGCTAAACAAGGAAATTTTACCCGCGATCCGTATATTATCAAGTATCATTCTAAATCTATATTGTGCGCTCCTTTGCTGAACCAATGTCAATTAATTGGAATTATTTATTTAGAGAACAATCTAACTACTAGAGCTTTTACTGATGACAGGGTAGAGGTTTTGCAACTGTTATCGACGCAGGCTGCTGTTTCTATTGCTAATGCAAAACTTTACGCAGAAGTGCGGGAAAGTCAAAGCAAATTGACGCAGTTTTTAGAGGCTCTTCCGGTGGGAATAACTGTACATAATCCCCAGGGCGAGGTATCCTACATTAATCAAACTGGACAGCGGTTGCTGGGTCAAGTTTTTGCGCCGTCAGCTACAGGTGAAGAGTTAGTCTCAGCTTCTGAAATTTATATTTCAGGAAGCAACAGCCCGTGTTCCGATCGACAACTGCCTGCTGTGCGAGCTCTCAAAGGCGAAAGTGCGATCGCCGATAATTTAGAAGTCCGTAGATCCGGCAAGATTGTACCTTTTGAAATGCACTCAAAACCGATTTTTGACAACAAAAATAATATTGTGTATGCGATTACGGCTTTCAGCGATATCACCGATCGCAAACAAGCTGACAAACTGGTAGCAGAGTATAACAGAACCTTGGAAGTGCAAGTAGCCGATCGCACCAGAGAACTCTCAGAAGCTCTGCAAGACCTGCAAGCAACACAACAAGAACTCATTCAATCAGAAAAAATGGCTGCATTGGGACAGCTAGTTGCTGGTGTCGCTCACGAAATAAATACTCCCCTCGGTGCAATTCGATCGTCTGTCGAGAATTTAGCCGATTTTTTCAATCAAAATCTTGCAGAAATCGCCAATTTTTTCCACAAAATATCCCCTGAACGGTACTCCGATTTATTGACGCTACTGCCCAAATATCAGCCGCAATTGAACCGCTTTTCTAACAAAGAAAAACGCCAGTTTAAAAGAGCTTTGGTTCGGTAACTATCAAACAATTGTGTGGCAAATTATGAAACAGTAGCCGATACTTTAGTTGACATCGGTATTTATGACAATATCGAATCACTTTTGCCTTTACTGCAAGACCCCACTAGCTCCGATATTTTACAGCGAGCCTATCAATTTTCCACTTTGCAAAGAAGTACGAATACTATTATCACAGCTACAGATAGAGCAGCAAAAGTAGTTTTTGCTTTAAAAAGATACTCTCGCTCTAACTGTACGGGAGAAAAGGTAATTACCAATATTACTGAGGGGATTGAAACTATATTAACTCTTTATTACAGCCAACTAAAACAGGGAGTAGAAGTTGTCAGAAATTATCAAGATCAACTGCCTGAATTGCTCTGCTATCCAGATGAACTCAATCAAGTTTGGACAAATCTGATTCACAATGCTTTACAAGCGATGGACAATTGCGGAGTTTTAACGCTAGAGGTGAGAGCAGAAAATCAGAGCCTGCTGGTGGGCATCATGGATAGCGGCAAGGGAATTCCCCCGGAGATTTTACCGCGAATATTTGAGCCGTTCTTTACCACAAAACCCCCCGGCGAAGGCAGCGGGTTAGGACTGGATATTGTTAAGAAAATTATCGAAAAACATTCGGGTAAAATAGAAGTAACATCAGTTATCGGTCAAACGACCTTTACCGTATTAATTCCGATCGCCATTTAGCCCCATACCACTAAAAATTATACCGATGCGCGACCAAAAATTCAACTCTCTTTCGGCTGTCAAACCTCGATCGCAGTCAGCGTGCCGCCCCTGTCAAATATCAAATCTAAAATGGTATTAATTGCGGGCTCCGCCTGCATCTATCCCCCCTTGATTTGCCCATGCCAACCACAGTTTATGATACCCAAAGCTTACTAGAACGGGCGATCGACCCTAAACCGCCGGTGCTGCCTCCAGACACACCCTTAAAAGTTGCGATCGCCACCATGACTCAGGCGAGCGCCAGTTGCGTTTTTATCGCGTTTGAGCAGCAACTGATCGGCATTTTTACGGAGCGCGATGTTGTGAAAATAACTGCTAGCGAAATACCGCTAGCAGGGATGGTAATTGCTGAGGTAATGACTGAAGGGCCGATCGCCATTTCCCTCGATCAAGCGGGGAATATCTTTAGGGTATTGGGCATATTGCGATCCTCTTCGTTGATGAGCCTCCCGTAGGGGCGGGCTGCGCTAACGGCAAAAATCCGTCACTTGCCCGTCACAGATGAAGGCGGAAACTTGCTGGGTGTCATCACCGGAGAAAGCATCCGTCAAATCCTGAAACCGGGCGACTTGCTGCAAATGCGACGCGCCCAAGAAATTATGACCGCAGAAGTAATAGTTGCCTCAACTACCACTTCTGTTTTAGAAGTCACAAAACAGATGGCAACCCAGCGCAAAAGCTGCATAGTTATTTGCAATGAGTGCGACAACAAAAATCAGAAACCTGTCGGCATAATTACAGAACGCGACATTGTTAAATTCCAAGCTGCCGGACTCGATTTCGTCGGCACTCCTGCCTCCGCCGCGATGACTTTTCCCCTGATACCGTTGCAGGTAAAATCCACATTGTGGCAGGCTCACCAGTTCATGCAGCAACACTGCATCCGGCGCTTTGTGGTGGTGGACGAGGCAGGATATTTAGCCGGAATTGTGACCAAAAGTACCCTGCTATACGCCTTATATCCGGTTGAAATGCACGCGAATGTCGAGCTTTTGCAGGAAACCGTTGCTGAAAAAATCCTGGAGTTAAAAAAGTGAACGAACAATTACAAAAAGAAGCGCTTCGGAGAACAGAAGTAGAGGAACAGTTGCGGCTTTTGAATGACAATTTAGAACAACAAATTAAACAGCGAACTTTAGAATTAATTAACTCTAACAGTCAGTTAAAGAAGGAAATACAAGACCGCGCCAGCGCTGAAGCTGAAGTCCGCCGCCTCAATACCGAACTCGAACAGCGAGTGCAAGAGCGCACGGCTCAACTAGCAGCCAGCAACGAAGAATTGCAGCAAGAAATTTGCGATCGCAAATTGCTCGAACAAAAATTGCACTTTTCTGAAAGCAAAGTCCGCGCAGTTTTTGAAGCGATGACAGACATCGTGCTTGTTCTAGACAGTCAGGACAACATAGAAGTTTTGCCGACAAATACGGCGGCGCTTTGTGAGCCTGATTGCGATATAGTCAGCTTGACGATCGAACGTTTTTTCGACGACAACAACTCGGATGATTGGTGGATGCTAGTTCAGCAAGTATTAGATACGAAACAAACCCTCAATTTTGACTACAGCTTAACAGTTGGCGGTCGCGAAATTTGGTTTTCCGCCTGCATTTCTCTGTTCTCAAAAGATGCAGTGATTTGGGTTGCCCGCAACATCAGCGCTCGCAAACTAGCAGAGTCAGCGCTGTCCCAAAAAAATGCAGAATTAGCTCATACTCTGGAAGAACTGAAGCGCACTCAAAAAGAACTAATTCAATCAGAAAAAATGGCAGCCCTCGGACAGTTAATTGCCGGAGTTGCCCACGAAATCAATTCTCCTTTAGGGGCGATTCGCTCCTCGGTGCAGAACATCGCCGACTTCTGGGCCGAACAATTGCACCAGTTGCCGATATTTTTCCAGCAACTATCCCCGGAACGGCAGCAGGATTTCTTTGCCCTGCTGCACAAGTCAAGCCAAGAAACAGATACTTTGTCTAGTAAAGAAAAACGTCAGTTGAAAAAACTTATGCAGCGGCAATTAGAATTAGAAGAAATTGACGGCGCTGATAGCCTTGCTTGTACGTTATTAGATATTGGTATATGCAATAATATAGAACGTTTTTTACCTTTGTTGAAAGACCGCCAAAGTCCAAATATTTTACAAACCGCCTACGAATTCGCTACGGTACAAAAAAGCACTAAAAATATTGCTACTGCGACAGATAGGGCAGCTAAAATCGTTTTTGCTCTAAAAAGCTACTCTCGTTACGACCAGTCGGGTTCCAAGGCGATCGCGAATATTACCGACGGCATTGATACTGTTTTAACGCTTTACCACTACCAAATCAAACACGGTGTGGAAGTGGTCAGAAACTATGGTACTGATTTGCCCTCTGTGCTATGCTATCCTGATGAACTCAATCAAGTTTGGACAAATTTGCTTCACAATGCTTTACAAGCGATGGGTAACAAAGGAGTGTTGAAAGTTGATGTAAAACACCAAGATAACGCAATATCAGTCAGTATTACTGACAATGGCCCAGGCATTCCCCCAGAGATTATGCCGAGAATTTTTGAGCCGTTTTTTACGACTAAACCTCCAGGAGAAGGTAGCGGTTTGGGATTGGATATAGTTCGGAAAATTATTGAAAAACACCAAGGTCAATTGCAAGTAGAAAGCGTGCCCGGCCAGACAATATTTACTGTATCGTTGCCCATCGAAATAACTGAAACTAATTAAAAACTTGGGGCAATACACCCGAATTTAAAAATCAAATAGGAGTCAAATTTTATGCCGAAACCAGTAATTTTATGCGTTGATGATGAAGTTGTGGTCTTAAACAGTTTAAAAATTCAACTTAAAAAATAATTTGGGGAGGCTTACTTATATGAAGTAGCAGAAAATGCCAATGAAGCTCTGGAAATTATCGCTAAAATTAAAGAAGAAGATGAAAGCGATATTTTAGTCATCGTATCTGACTGGTTAATGCCCGGTATTAAAGGAGATGAATTTTTGATCCTGGTTCACCAAAAATATCCCAAGATTGTGAAAGTCATGCTGACCGGGCAAGCTGATGAAGTAGCAATAGAACGGGTGAAAGAGCTAGCAAACTTGCACCGCTGTTTGTACAAGCCGTGGGATGGCAAAGAATTAATAGAAACTATAAAATCTGGTTTGGCAAAAATATGAATAATAAACCTGTGATTATTTGCGTGGATGACGAACCGATCATCCTTGAAAGTTTGAAGATTGAGTTAAAAAAAGCCCTGGGAGAAGAACATTTATTAGAAACCGCTGAAGGCGGCGAAGAGGCTTTAGAGTTGATAGATGAATTGCTGGTAGAGGGCTGCGAAATCGTGGCAGTGATTTCCGACTACCTGATGCCCAATATCAGAGGCGACGAATTGCTGAAGCA
>Ga0136638_10000320_pt1 | contig 10697 bp, 14 predicted proteins | sample AntDrymUQ8582206_2_FD_104671 | JGI IMG/M metagenome (GOLD analysis project Ga0136638, IMG submission 104671) | Polar desert sand microbial communities from Dry Valleys, Antarctica - metaG UQ858 (22.06) | ecosystem: Environmental > Terrestrial > Soil > Desert | place: Antarctica: Dry Valley...
GGCCTGGGCAGGCACGGCGAGTTACCGACCTCTCAGGAGCGGCAATGACGTTGGAGTGGCAGTGACGACCGAATACCAGGAGCCAACGACTCATCCCGGTCAGTTCGGATGGCTGGTCAGCAGTTTCGCCGAGCGAGTGCCCGGTGTTGCGCACGCGGTTGTGGTGTCCTCCGATGGGCTGCTGCTGACGTCCTCACGTGCACTCCCCAGGGACCGGGCCGATCAGTTGGCCGCTGTTACCTCCGGGCTGATCAGCCTCACCCAGGGCGCTTCCAGCTGTTTCGACGGCGGCGAGGTGGTCCAGACTGCGGTGGAGATGGAGCGCGGTGCGATGCTCTTGATGTCCATATCCGACGGCTCGTGTCTGGCCGTCCTCGCCGCACCCGACTGCGACCTGGGTCTGATCGGGTACGAAATGACTTTGCTCGTCGACCGTGCCGGGCAGCTGCTCACTCCGGCGCTACGCTCACAGCTTCGCGAGATCGCCGGGTAGGAGTTGGCCGTGAGCGGTGTCTGATGGACATACCCTCCGACGACGCGGACCCGTTCGTCCGGCCCTACGCTCGGACGCGAGGTCGAACGCGGTCGGACTACGACTTGCCGATCGAAGCGCTGGTCACGACAACCGACGGTGCGGCGGACGGAAATTCACAGATGAACCCCGAGTTCCGTCCGATTGCGGAACTCTGCGTGCAGGTGCAGTCGGTGGCTGAGGTGGCCGCGCGGCTGACGTTGCCGTTGGGGGTGGCCCGCGTCCTGCTGGGAGACATGGCCAGAATCGGGCTGGTCCACGTCCACACCACCGCTGGTGATGAAACCGGTCAACCCGAGGTTGCCCTCCTGGAGAAGGTGCTCAGTGGACTTCGGCAGCTCTGATCGCGGCCGCGTCGGGCCCGCGGAGCAGGCGACGGGTCCGGTGTGGCCTCGCCCGGTCTCGAACCCGACCGCCTCCTCGCCGGCTCCGCGCGAACCGAACCGGGCCAGCCGCTCGTCGGCCAAGATCGTGGTCGCTGGCGGCTTCGGAGTCGGCAAGACCACGTTCGTAGGCGCAGTCTCGGAGATCACGCCGCTACGGACCGAGGCGTTGATGACCGAGGCCTCGAGCGACGTCGACGACCTCGGGTCCACGCCGGACAAGGAGACAACGACGGTCGCCATGGATTTCGGCCGGGTGTCCCTCGGCGACGAGCTCATCCTTTACCTGTTCGGAACCCCTGGACAGCACCGTTTCTGGTTCATGTGGGACGACTTGATGCGAGGCGCCATCGGGGTGGTCGTCCTCGTAGACACCCGGCGCCTTGGTGATTGCTTCGCTGCTGTGGACTTCGTCGAGGACCGTGGCTTGAATTACATCGTCGCTGTGAACTGTTTCGACGGCATCGCCCGCCACGGGGTACAGGACGTCCGCGAGGCATTGTCCATCGATCCCGATGTTCCGGTGGTGCTCACCGACGCTCGACAACGCGAATCCGTGAAACAGACTTTGATCGAACTCGTCGAACACGTGCTGCGACAACGGAGACAACCGGTGGGCAGCCCCGGCTAGTGCCCGGAAAAGTTGACGTAGGGTCGCTCACGTGTCAGTGCCCTCTCCGCCACCGGCGCCGTGGCAGGGCCACCACTGTGCACCTGTGCCAGTCCGGCCGTGGTACGCGGGGCTGCGCGTCGCCGATGGGGAAGTTCGCACCGCGCTGCGGTTGGTCCTCAGCCTGGCTTTCGCGGGGATCCCGGTAGGGCTGCTCTGGCTCGTGCTGGCGCCCCGCCGTGAGTACGAGGTCGTAGCGGGTGGCTATCTGGCGCTGGAACCCCAGTCCGAGGCCCTGATCGGGGCCGACAGTTGGCTGCTCATCCTCACGACGCTGCTCGGGGTGCTGGCGGCCGTCCTGGCGTGGTGGATTGTGCGAGCACGCGGAGTGGCAATCGTTCTGGGTCTGGCCACCGGCATGGTGGTCGCGGCGGTAGTGGCCTGGCAGATCGGGGAATTGTTGGGGACCGGGCCGACTGAGGCACAAACAGCACAGATCGGGACGATCGTGACCTTGGGATTAGGGCTGCGGGCGGTCCCGGTCCTTGTCATTGGAGCCTTCATTTCCACGCTCACCTACCTGGTCGTGGTGTCCTTCGCTCCGAGCGATGACCTGCAACGCACCCGATCGGCACCATTCAGTTCAAGCTCGACGGAACGGCCAACTGCACCAACGGAACCGGGACCGCGCGCAGACTGGAAAGCACCGTCAGCTCCCGGCGCAGCAGATGGGACTGGGCCATCAACCGGGACGCGGTCAGGTCTTCCACCAGGAGTGCCTGGCGATCCTCGGCCGTGAGCAACGCGCCCGCCGCTACCAGGTAGGACAGTTCACGCGGGCTTTCGGGCAGTTGCGGGAGGGCGATCTCAGTGCCATGCAGCCTTGCTACCTGCGAGATGTAGCGCAGGAACAGTTGGCCGACCACGTGGCCGAGCGCGGCGGCCTCAGGCACGGTGTCGGCATCGGTGTCGGGTCCGGGCAACCAGTTGACCTCGGCCTGCAGATAGGCGCCCAGATCGCGGTGCACCTTCAGGAGGGTGAAGCGGTCGCTACCCACCGCGACCACGTCGAAACGGCCGTTGCCGCGCCTGCTGACCGCACGCACTACCGCCGTGCAACCCACGTCGTAGAGGGCCGGCTCAGCATCACCGAAGGTCCCGCCGCCGACCTCCCAGCCCTGCCGGATGGCCACTACCCCGAAGCGTCGAGTGGCGTCGTCTGGTAGGTCCAACAGATCCTCGATCAGCAGCCGGTAACGCTGCTCGAAGACATGCAACGGCAACACCATGCCGGGAAAGAGCGGACTTCCCAGCGGGAACAGCGGGATCGTCGCGCTCACGAACGCAGCGTAGTGCCGGTGCACGGCGGCGGTGCCGGAGGTCGAGGTGGCCTGGCTCAGTACCCTCAGATCTGCCGTGAGTCGTCCGGAGGAGATCACCTGATGCTGAACCGGTTGGACCTGCGCGGTGCCGCGATACCGGCGCGACGCGCGCTGGCGGGTCTGATGCCGCGCGCCCACCTCGACGTTGACGCAGCGCTGGCCATCATCGGTCCGTTGTGCGAGGACGTCCGGCTCCGGGGCGAGGACGCGGTACGGGAGATCACCGAGCGCCTCGACGGCGTCCGGTTGGACTCGATCGCGGTAGCGCAGAGCTCACTGGACAAGGCGCTGACCAACTGCCCGGATGACCTGCGCGCGGCGCTGGACGAGGCGATCGCTCGGGTCCGCCGGGTGCACCTCGAGCAGCGCCGAACCGACGTCACCACCGAGGTTGTCCCGGGCGGCAGCGTCACCGAGCGCTGGGTCGCGGTCGGCAGGGTCGGGCTGTACGTTCCGGCCGGCCTCGCGCCGCTGTTATCCAGCGTGGTGATGAATGTCGTCCCCGCCCAGATCGCCGGAGTCGAGTCCATCGCGGTGGCCAGCCCGCCACAGAAGGAGCACTTCGGACTCCCCGACCCGGGCGTGCTCGCAGCATGCGCCCTGCTCGGCGTGAGTGAGGTCTATGCCGTCGGCGGGGCGCAGGCCATCGCCACGTTCGCCTATGGAGCCGGGCCGTGCGAGCCGGTCGAGATGGTCACCGGTCCGGGCAACATCTACACGACCGCCGCCAAGCGGCTGCTGCGCGGGCTGATCGGGATCGACTCCGAGGCCGGGCCGACCGAGGTGGCGATCCTGGCCGACGACAGCGCCGATGCCGGGCACGTGGCCGCTGACCTGATCAGCCAGGCCGAGCACGACCCCCTGGCGGCAGCCGTGCTGGTGACGACCAGCCTCGAACTGGCCGACGAGGTGGCCCGCCTGTTGCCGGATTACGTCGCCGCCACCAAGCACAGTCAGCGGATCACCGCAGCGCTGTCCGGGCAGCAGTCCGGGATGGTCCTGGTCGACGACCTGGACGCAGGCTTGTTGGTGGTCGACGCCTACGCCGCCGAGCACCTCGAGATCCAGACCCGTGACGCCCGCGCGGTGGCCTCGCGGGTCCGCAATGCCGGGGCGATCTTCGTCGGTCCGTGGTCGCCGGTCTCACTCGGTGACTACTGCGCTGGGTCCAACCATGTGCTGCCGACCGGTGGCTGCGCGCGGCACTCCTCCGGGCTTTCCGTCCAGTCGTTCCTGCGTGGCATCCATGTTGTGGACTACGACCGAGTGGCGCTGGCCGATGCGGCGGGTTACATCGACACCCTGGCGCAGGCCGAGGACCTGCCCGCGCATGCGGCGGCCGTCCGCGAGCGCGAGCGGTGAGCGACTCATTGCCGCTCCGTCCGGAGCTACGTGGCAGATCTGCGTACGGTGCACCGCAACTCGACGTCACCATCCGCCTGAACACGAATGAGAACAGCTGGCCGCTCCCCGATGGGCTTTCCCAAGCAGTGGCCCGCGCGGTGGGCGAGGTGGCCGGCGGACTCAACCGTTATCCGGATCGGGACGCCGCCGCGTTGCGTAGCGACCTCGCCGCCTACCTGGGCCACGACCTCACTGCTGCCCAGCTGTGGCCAGCCAACGGATCCAACGAGATCCTGCAGCAGCTTCTGCAAGCCTTCGGCGGTGCCAGGCGCAGCGCCCTGGGCTTCACCCCCTCGTACTCGATGCATCCGCTGATCAGCCTCAGCACCGGCACGTCATGGCACGACGGTCCTCGTGAGGCCGACTTCGGGATCGATCCGGCGCGCGCGGCGGCTGCCGTACGGGAGCACCGGCCCGACGTCGTATTCGTGACCTCGCCGAACAACCCGACCGGCACCGCAGTGAGTCTGGAGGTCATCACCGCGGTGTACGCCGAGGCGCCCGGCATGGTGATCGTGGACGAGGCGTACGCGGAGTTCGCCCGACCTGGTACGCCCAGTGCGCTCGAATTGCTCTCCGGCCGGGAGCGGCTGGTCGTTACCCGCACGATGTCCAAGGCGTTCGGGATGGCCGGCCTACGGCTGGGCTATCTCGCCGCAGATCCTGCCGTGGTCGAGGCGCTGCAACTGGTCCGGCTGCCCTATCACCTGTCGACGCTGACCCAGGTCGTGGCGCGGGTTGCACTGTCCTACCGCCATGAATTGCTGGCCACGGTCCAGAGGGTCTGCGAGCAGCGCGACCGGATTGCGGCGGCCCTACCGGAGCTTGGCCTCCGCGCCGTACCCAGTGACGCGAACTTCCTCCTCGTCGGTGGTTTCCCGGATTCCCACAAGGCGTGGCAGGTGCTGCTCGATCACGGGGTCCTGGTACGCGATCTTGAGATCGCTGGTCATCTGCGGATCACTGCCGGCACCCCCGCCGAGACCGACGCCCTGCTGGCGGCCCTGCCGGCCGTGCACGAGGCAGTACCGGAGCTGAGCAGCGATAGGGGACAATCAGCGTCATGAGCCGCAGGGCACGGATCGAGCGGGCAACCTCGGAGACCAAAGTCGTGGTCGAGGTCGACCTCGACGGCACCGGACGGGCCGATGTCACGACCGGGGTCGGGTTCTACGACCACATGCTCGCCGCCCTGGCCAAACACAGCGGCATTGACCTCACCGTGCATGCCGAGGGTGATCTGCACATCGATGCCCACCACACCGTCGAGGACGTCGCCATCGCGATCGGGCAGGCATTCGCCCAGGCGTTGGGTGACAAGGTGGGGATCACGCGCTACGGCGACGCACTCGTTCCCATGGACGAGGTGTTGGTCCAGGCCGCGGTGGACCTGTCTGGCCGCCCCTACTTCGGGCACTCCGAGCCGGAGAACATGACGCCGATGATCGGGCCGGACTACCCGACCAGTCTCACCGCGCACGTCTTCCAGTCGTTCGCCTTTTCCGCTCAGATCACGCTGCACATCCGGGTGCTGCATGCCGCGGGCGATGCCCACCACATCGTCGAGGGGCAGTTCAAGGCGCTGGCCCGGGCGCTGCGCGCCGCACTGATCCTGGACCCGCGAGCGGCCGACGTCCCCAGCACCAAGGGCAGGTTGTGACCTCGACGTGACTGCCTTGCGCCCTGACCACAGTCGGTGAACTCTGGCGTCGTGCTGATCGCGGTTGGTGGATTTCTGCTCGGCGGCGCGTACTCGGTTACTCAGCTCGAGAACGACGGGGCAGCCAGCCGCCGGCGGCAACTCGTAGTTGCCGCTGTCCTGACCCTGCTCGCCCTCTACCTGGTCGTGGTCGGCATCCTTCGAATTGTGCAGGAGTGACCACGCCGACGACGCGCCGGCCTCGGGTGGTGATCCTCGACTACGGCAGCGGAAACCTGCGCTCGGCGCAGCGAGCGCTCGAGCGGGTCGGGGCAGATGTGTCGGTGACGGCGGAGCTGGCCGTAGCCTTGAACTGCGACGGTCTGGCGGTGCCAGGAGTAGGCGCCTTCGCCTCGTGCATGCGTGGGCTGCACGCCATCGATGGCCCCCGGATCATCGACCGGCGGCTGGCCGGCGCACGGCCGGTCCTGGGCATCTGCGTCGGGATGCAGGTGCTCTTCGACCGCGGCGTCGAGGGCACCCAGGAGACCGATGGCTGCCGACAGTGGCCCGGAGTCGTTGATCGGTTGACGGCCCCGGTCGTACCCCACATGGGTTGGAACACCGTCGCTGCGCCGCCTGGTTCACGGCTGTTCGACGGCGTCGCGAGTGAGCGGTTCTATTTCGTACACAGTTTTGCGGCGCGCTCGTTCCCGGTCCATGACGCGGCCCCGTTTCTCCCACCGATGGTGACCTGGGCCGAGCACGGTGAACCGTTCGTCGCCGCCGTCGAGAACGGCGCCCTTTCAGCAACTCAGTTCCACCCGGAGAAGTCCGGTGATGCCGGAGCTGTGCTGCTCGAGAATTGGCTAAGTCAACTCTGAGTCCGCGGCTTTCTCTGAGCTGGTGAACCGGAAGCGCGTGCAGTCCTTCGGGAACGCGAACCAGGCGATGGCCCGTACCGGAGTCAGGACCATCAGCCCACCGCCGTCGACCCAGGAGTCCGGACCAGGTTCGTATCCGAGGTCGCGGTACTTCTTGAACGCCTCGGACAGCCGAGCCCCTAGGCCGTCGGCCGGCGCCTTGGTCGGCTCAGACCTGCCCTCGACGATCACTGTCTCGGTCCCGCTCTCCAGGTTGAGGGAGCAAGCCGGATTCGTAGCGAGGTTGCGGGCATGTTGGGTGGTGGGCGCGCCGTCGTAGAAGAAACGCCCATCCAGCCAGACCCCCCAGCGGGGCACGACATGCGGCGTGCCGTCGGCTCGCACCGTTGCCATCCAGAAGTGCTCAGCGGAGATCAGCCGCTGCTCGACGTCTGGCCAGGCGAGCAGTCCGTGCGAGGTTGTTGGAAGCCCGTATCCGTCCGGGATGACGGGCCGGTCCCGGATCGGGAGTTCGGGATCGACTGTCATGGGGCGAGACTAGGGGGACCGTCCGACATCCGGCCCTAGCCAACGCGCGTGGAGTCGGGTTCAGCGGTGCCGGTGCCGATGTCGTGCAGGTGGTGTACGACGTCGTGCACGAAGTACCGGGCGAAGGAGTCCACGGTGAACCGAGCGCCGTCGCTGCGGCGTCCGGTTCGCTGCCACTGCTCACCGTGCAGCTCGTCGAAGTGCATCGCGAGCGTCTGCGCGGCCTCCGCCAACTCCACAGCGACGGTCGCAGGATCCTGCTCGCCGTACCGATCGGAGACCGCCGTGGCGTCCTGGTCCCAGTTCTCGAACTCGGGGTCGTCCCGGGTGAGCATGAGTGCCAGCCGGTCATCGAAGCGCCGGCAGACATCACGTACATGGCAGCCGTACTCCAAGGGCGACCAGGTCGACCGGTCAGGTCGATCCCGTACATCGTCGCGATGCAAGTCGCCCTGCCAAACGGTGACGCTGCGCCGCAGCATGGCCGCGACGTCTCCGGCGGCAATGGAGTTGGTGTCCAGGCCGCACTCGTTGCACGGCCGGTCGAGCACCCACGTCCAGTCCTTGGTGTCCGCGACTATGGCCATGCTGCGACGCTAGCCGCGTGACGGGGCAGCCGATCGCCTCGGTGCGCGTCAGGCCGATTAGTTGCCAAGTTTGGCAGCCCGGTTGGGCTGCGGGTCACCAACCGCTCGCCAGCGGCCGTGGTGGACGACCTCGCCGGCACCACGTCGCCCGCGGCGCAGCGACGGAGACTTTCGATCCTCAATCCGGTAGCCGATCGAGATCGCACCGATCGGGACGAAGTCGTCGGGTACGCCGAACGCGGCCCGCAGTGCTGGGATGTAGTCCGGCGGAACCCCGAAGAAGCAGGCGCCCAGTGACTCGTCTACTGCGGTTTGCAGGATCAGCAAAGCGGCCATCCCGGTGTCGATGTCCCAGTAGGGGACCGGCCAACGGCTCTCGTCGCGGTCGGTCCAGCCCTTGTCCGGCTCGGCGTACCGGTCCAGGTAGGCGCTCTTGTTCGAGAAGCAGACGATCAGCAGAGGGGCGGCAATCATCCCGGTCAGCCATGAGTCGGCCTCGCCCGCCTCGGTGGTCACCGTCCAGAACAGTTGCCGGTCGACCGCCGATTCCAGGACAAGGAAGCCCCAGCCTTGAGAGAAGCCGGCCGATGGTGCATGCAGGGCGTTGTCCAGAAGCCGGTCTCGAACATCGGGAGGGACGCAACGTTGTGGGTCGTAAGCCCGCACCATTCGCCGGCGACGTACGACTTCGGAGAACTCCATGTTGGCCAGGATGCCCCTCGCTACTGACCTCCGCGAGCCTCGTAGGCTTCCTCGGTGAGCCTGATCCTGCTGCCCGCTGTGGACGTGGCGGGCGGCCAAGCCGTGCGCCTGGTTCAAGGTGTGGCAGGGAGCGAGACCGCCTACGGTTCGCCGCTTGATGCCGCCCTGGCCTGGCAGCTCGACGGGGCGGAATGGATCCACCTGGTCGATCTCGATGCCGCATTCGGGCGAGGGGATAATCGGGAGCTGCTCGCCGACGTAGTGGGCAGGCTCGACGTACACGTGGAACTCTCCGGGGGTATCCGGGACGACGGCTCCCTCACCGCCGCGTTGGCGACCGGCTGCACGCGGGTAAACCTCGGTACGGCGGCGCTGGAGGATCCGGAGTGGACGGCGCGGGTCATCGCTGAGTACGGAGAGCAGATCGCGGTCGGGCTGGACGTCAGGGGCGAGACCTTGTCGGCCCGTGGCTGGACGCGCGAGGGTGGGAATCTGTGGGAGGTTCTGCGACGGTTGGACGCTCAGGGCTGCGCTCGATACGTCGTGACCGACGTCCATCGCGACGGGACCCTGACCGGTCCCAACGTCGAACTGCTCGGCAAGGTCTGTGCCGCCACGGACCGGCCGGTCATCGCCAGCGGTGGAGTGTCCACTCTGGATGATCTCCGGGTGCTCGCCGGTCTGGTGCCCGAAGGAATCGAAGGGGTCATCGTTGGAAAGGCGCTCTACGCCGGCGCCTTCACCCTTCCTGATGCCCTGGCGGCACTCCGATGAGTGTGCGAAGGCTCTCCTCGGGCGGCCCCTGGGAAGAGGTTGTCGGCTACTGCCGGGCGGTGGTGGCCGGGCCCTGGGTGCTGGTTTCAGGCTCTACGGCAACAGTCGGGGGCGAAGTGGTCGGCGTCGACGACATGTACCAGCAGACCGTCGCCGCATTCGGCGTTGCCCTGGACGGACTGCAACGGGCGGGCTTGGACGTGGCCGACGTCGTACGTACCCGGATCTACCTCACCGACATGACCCGTCAACCGGAGGCCGGCCGCGCCCACCATGAACTGTTTGCCGATCACCCTCCGGCCAACACCACGGTCGAGGTGAGTGCTCTGGCCCATCCCGATCACCTCGTGGAGGTCGAGATCGACGCCTACCGCGAGCCGGCATGAGCAGATGGCCACCGGCATGACCGTCGCTGTCCGGGTGATCCCTTGTCTGGATGTCACCGGGGGCCGGGTGGTCAAGGGAGTGAACTTCGTCGACCTTCGTGACGCCGGCGACCCGGTGGAGATGGCCAGGATCTACGACGCCGAAGGCGCTGACGAGCTCACCTTCCTCGACATCACCGCGTCTTCCGACGTGCGGGAAACCACCTACGAGGTCGTGCGGCGCACTGCAGAGACGGTCTTCATCCCGCTGACGGTCGGCGGCGGCATCCGGTCGGTGAGAGACGTGGACCGATTGCTACGCGCCGGAGCCGACAAGGTCGGCGTGAACACCGCGGCGGTCCTCCGCCCGGAGTTGATCGACGAGATCTCCGCCGAGTTCGGCTCCCAGGTCCTGGTGCTCTCCGTCGATGCCCGTCGCGTGCCGGGCCAGGGCATACCGTCAGGGTTCGAGGTCACGACCCACGGTGGACGCACCGGAACCGGCCGGGACGCCTCGGCCTGGATCTGCGAGGCAGTCGGTCGCGGGGTCGGCGAGATCCTGCTGAACTCGATGGACGCTGATGGCACCCGCGCCGGTTATGACCTGGACATGATCGCCGCCACCAGGGCGGTCTGTTCCGTTCCGTTGGTCGCCAGTGGCGGGGCCGGACAACTTGCCGATTTCGAGCCTGCCGTCGCGGCGGGAGCAGATGCGGTGCTGGCGGCCAGCGTCTTCCATTTCGGGCAGTTGCGGATTGCCGAGGTCAAGGTCGCACTGGGTGCTGCAGGGCACCCGGTGCGACGCCTTCGGACATGAAGGACCCTGATCGCTCTTTTCGCCACCCAGATCGTTCAAACCAACTGATTACCCACGCTAATGAGTAGTCGGTGGCGGTTGTAGGCTGGA
>Ga0136638_10000321_pt1 | contig 10681 bp, 12 predicted proteins | sample AntDrymUQ8582206_2_FD_104671 | JGI IMG/M metagenome (GOLD analysis project Ga0136638, IMG submission 104671) | Polar desert sand microbial communities from Dry Valleys, Antarctica - metaG UQ858 (22.06) | ecosystem: Environmental > Terrestrial > Soil > Desert | place: Antarctica: Dry Valley...
AGTCGAAGTAGTGCAGGCCGCCGTCGCCCTCGACATCGGCGCGCTCGTCGGCGTGGCAGTGCAGCGGCGCGCCGATCGCGCGTGCGCCGCCGCGGTGGTCTGCATGCGCGTTGCCCAGCACGAGGCGCGTGGCGCCGCCGAGCGCGTTGGCCGCCGCCTGGATGATCGGACCCATCGGCTTGTGGCCGGAATCGAAGACCGCCACGCCGTCTTCCTCACGCACCAGGAAGACGTTGATCCTCAGCGGAAAGCCGCGCGTGATGCGCCAGACGCCGTCGGCGACGGGCACCGGTGGGTGGTTGATCAGGGCCATCGAGCTCGAGTTAGCCGCGATCCCGAGCGCGGGGGATCTCGCCCGGCTTCAGGGGCGGCTCGGGTGCCTCGGGCGGCTCGTCGAAGGTGAGCTGCTCGGCGTCCTCGCGCGAGATGGGAGGGCGGCCGGCGGTCCGGCGCCGCGAGCTCGTCGCGACGTCGGTCGCCGCTTCGGATGCCGGCACGACCTGTGTCCGCGCGTCGGTCGATGCCGTGGCGTCGGAGCCTGGCGGTGGCTTCTCCTCGCGCGCGGGGGGCTCAGGGCGCCCCGCCATACGGATGCGCTGCCCCGCATATGCGAGCGCGCCGGCGGCGACGAAGGCTGCGAAGAACCCCCACTGAATGCCGACCGTTCCCGCGGCGCCCTTCACGTCGGGCCGGTCGAAGACGCGGTAGAAGATCAGCAGCGCCGCCCACAGCCCGGCCGCAAAGATCACCGTTCCGTCGCCGCCCGGGAGATGAAACGTTCGGCGCTCTCCACGCGCGAAGACGAGCACGAGCACGCCTGCCGCGACGAGGAATATCGCTGCCTCGACGAACGAGATCACCCCAAAGGCGCTGACGGTGTCGGTCGCGAACTTCCCCGAGTCCTTGTCGAACGCGTTCTTCTCATACCAGGGCAGGAACATCGTGAACAGCAGTGCTCCCGCTGCCAGACCCGCCAGACGCTGGTCGCGGTCGACGCTTTTCCATGCCCCGCGCACGCGCTGCGGCGCTGCGCTCACGCCGTCGGCGGCCATCGATCGATTGTACGCGCCGGGTTCGACGCGACGTGACGCGTCCGTCAGCGCCGCTTGAGGACGCGCAGCTCGCCCTTCGACGAGCCGACGTTGCCGGCCAGGTCGGTGGCGCGCAGCTGGACCTCGTAGCTGCCGGTCTTGCTCGGCGAGGCCCACAGCAGCGAGCGCTGACCGCCGGATACGCGCGCGCTGAGCACGCGCACGGTCCGCCCGCCGCGCAGCAACGCGATCTTGACGAACGACGGCTTGTCGAGCGTGAACTTCACGGATGCGGCGCGGCCGGCGCGCACGCTGCGCGAGACGAGCGTGATCTTCGGATCGCGCGTCAGGTAGGACGTGAAGCGCTTGCCGGCCGAGCAGTACGGCGCGGGATCGACGCCGGGCAGCACCGGGGCCAGCGGCGCGGACGGCGTGGCTCCGCCGGTGGGCGTCGGGCCTGCCTGCGGCGCTGCGGCGGCCGCGTTCTGCGCGGTCAGCCGGGAGCACAGCCCGCGCAGGAAGTCGCGCGCGAGCGTGTGGTAGCTGAGGTCCGCATCGTTGCCCAGCGAGTAGCGCGACCAGGCGCCGGTGTCATAGCGGCCCAGCTCGTTGCGAAGTTGCGCGTCGCCGCGCGCGAACAGCACGCGCCCCTCGGCGTCGTTGGCGAGCGCGGCGAAGTCATAGAGGCCGTTGAGCGCCTGCGTGAAGCCGTTGAGCACGCGCAGGCCAGGCGCATAGGAGTAGATGAGGTAGTGCGATCCGTTGCCGTTCTTCGCGGCGACGCCGCTCGGCGGCGACTCGCGGAAGATGCCCAGACCGCGCCGCGCGAACTGGATGTAGCGCGGCTCGTTGAGCTTGACTCCAGCGCGCGCCAGGGCCTGGAGGGCCGTTCCCTGCGCAAGCCCGCTGGCCCACGGCGGCCGGCCGCCACCGAAGTGAAAGAGATACTCCCAGGCGATGCCGCCGGCCCGGTCGGAGGCGAGCCGCAGCGCCTCGTCGAGCAGCTTGCGCAGCGTAGCGTCCTGCGTTGTCACGCTCCACAGCGCGTTTGCCTTGCCGAACGTGCCCAGCCACTGGATCTGCAGGCCCTGGCCCGCGTAGTGCTGCCAGACCAGCGGGCTGCCCTGGATCGCGACGCGCGCGCCGTTTGAGAGCAGTGGCCCGTTCGACCACCAGGCGCGATTTCGCTTGACCGTCTCAAACAACGCGGGCAGTCGTGAGGCCGTCAGCTGGCCGGAGGCGGCGATCTGCTCGAGGTTGCGGATCGTCGCGGCGAGCGCGACGCGGCGTGTGCCGCCGAGCTTGCCACGAGTCGTCTGGGCTGCGAAGAGGATGCTGCGGTAGTCGTCGTGCGCGGTCTTGCTGATCGCGCCGGCGCCGAGGATTCGCTTGAGCTCGCCTCTGACGGTCTTTCGCTTCTTGCCGGCGCGTGTGGTTTGCGAGTGAACCGGTGACGCGGCGCGGGTCCGCGCTGCCGGCGCCTGCTTCTCGATCTGCGGCGCGGGCAGGTAGGGGTCATCGCGCATGACGGCGCTGCCGTCGGGGCGGAGCGTCAACACGGGCGAAGCCGAGGCGGTCGAGGCCGGCATCAGCGCGATCAGGAGCGCTGACGCGAGCCCCGCAACTGGGGTCCAGCGCACAGGGGTGATGCTAGGTTCAACACGCCCGATCCGCTGCAGTTGCCGTTGCACGAAAGTCTTCTCGGTCCCGTGATCAGCACTCTCAGTCGCGTCCTGCTCGTGCTTGCCGCCGCCGTACTGTGCGCGCTCGCGATCGGCGCCTGCGGCGATGACTCCGAGAAGCAGGCCTCGAGCGCCAAGCAGGTGCTCGAGGAGACCTTCAAGGCCACATCGACGTCGCTGCGCAGCGGCCGCCTCGACGCCCGCCTGCAGCTCGAGCCGGAGGGGCTGCTCGCGCTCGGCGGTCCCATCTCGCTGGATGTGCAGGGCCCGTTCGTGGTGCCGGACAACGAGGGCCAGCCGCTCGCGGACCTTTCCGCGGTCGTCACACTGGCGGGCCAGCGTTACGACGGCGGCCTCATCTCCGACGGCAGACGCGCCTTTTTGAAGCTCGACGGCAAGGCCTACCGCCTCGACGCACAGCAGCGCTCGGGCTCGGGCACACAACTGAAGTCGTTCGCTTTCGAGCCGCTGGGAGCGATCGAGGGCGAGCAGACGAAGCCCAACGCGCGGATCGGGGGTCTCGACACGGTCCGCGTGACCGGCAAGGTTGATCCGCAACGGCTGCTGGCCGGTCTCGACGGGCTTGTTGACGCGAAGATGGGCAAGCAGATCGCCGACGCGGTCAAATCGGCCGACTTCGAGCTGTGGAGCGGAGCCGAGGACAAGATCGTCCGCCAGTTCGTGCTGCGCCTGGGGTTTGAGTTCGCGGCCGGCTCAAAGCCGCCGATCTCCGGCCTGGAGGCCGGCAAGATCGAGCTGCGTGTCCGCCTTGACGACGTCAACGGCAAGCCGGCCGACATCATGGCGCCCAAGAACGCCCTGCCACTGTCGAAGGTGCCCACCGACCGGGGCCTTGGCGGTCTGGTGGAGTGCGTGAGCAACGCGGGCGGCAGCGGTACAGGCATCGCTCAGTGCGTGTCTGCGCTGAAGCCCTGAGCGGCATCGCTCAGCGCGTGTCTGCGCTGAAGCCCTGAGCGGGCCGCGCGCGGGTACAGCCACGTACTCTGTCCGCATGCGCGAGCCGTCCCACACCGCAATCGGCACCTGGAGTGGCGGGCGCTACCTGCACTTCGGTGAGACGATCGAGGCCGAGCGCCTGGAGGCGCTGCTGCGGCCCGGGCCCGGCCTCGACACGCTGCTGACGGCCGACGCCTACGGCGCCGGCGAGGCCGACCGGCTGCTTGGCCGGGCGCTGACCGGCGTCGAGCGCGACGAGTACTGCCTGATCGGCGCGATCGGCCACGACTTCTACGAGGGCGAGCGCGACGGCGCGCGCGGCTTTCCCCGCTTCACCGATCCCGCTCTGCGCGGGGAGGACGAGTACGCCGACTACGTCCGCATGGCGACCGAGCGCAGCCTGCAGCGGCTTGGCGTCGACTCCTTCGACGTCCTGTTGCTGCACAACCCCGATCGCACCGGGTTCACGAGCGATGCGGTCTGGGACGCCATGCGCTCGGTCCGCGACGCCGGCCTGACGCGCCGCCTCGGGGTCGCTCCCGGACCGGCGAACGGCTTCACGCTGGATGTGATCGACTGCTTTGAGCGCTTCGGCGAGCTGATCGACTGGGCGATGGTGATCCTCAACCCGTTCGAGCCCTGGCCCGGCGAGTTGTGCCTGGCCGCTGCCAGCAAGCACGACGTGCAGGTCATCACCCGCGTCGTGGACTACGGCGGCATATTCTGGGACGACGTCGCGCCCGGTCATGCGTTCGCTCCCCGCGATCACCGCACGTTTCGCCCCGACGGCTGGGTCGAGTCCGGCGCCCAGAAGCTCGAGCAGCTGCGACCGATCGCGCAGCGCCACGGCCTGACCACGCTGCAGCTCGCCGTTGCGTGGTGTCTCGCGCACGACGCCGTTGCCTGCACCGTGCCAACGCTGATCCAGGAGGTCGACGGCCGGCCGATCGAGGACAAGCGCGCCGAGCTGCTCGCGACGCCGCGCGAGCTGCTGCTCACGCCCGGCGACGTCGCCGAGATCCGCGCGCTCGGCGACAACACCGGCTCGATGATGCTCAAGGGCGCAGGACCCGACCACGTGGGCGAGCCGCGCCCGGACCGCTGGAGCCTGAACCCCGAGCTTGACGCCGTTGCGCGGCGCTGGGGCATCAAGCCCGAACACGACCTTCGTCAGCTGACGGCCGCCGCCCGTGGGTAAGAGGTCACCCGAAAAGCGGGCTTGGTCTTTTTTCGGATGACCTCTGCTCGCCGCTTCCTCCTGTCTGGCTCGGGCTGGCCCTACCTGCTCGTCCCGTTCATCCCGATCGCGGTCATCCTCGAGTTCGTCGTGCATGCCGAGGCGACGCTGATCTTCGGCGCAGCCGCCGCGGGCGTGATTCCGACCGCCGCGCTGATGGGCCGTGCGACGGAGGAGCTCGCGCACCGCTCGGGCCCCGGCATCGGTGGCCTGCTGAACGTCACGTTCGGCAACGCGCCCGAGCTGATCATCGCGTTCTTCGCCCTCAATGAGGGCCTGCAGGAGGTCGTCAAGGCATCGCTGATCGGCTCGATCCTCGGCAACATCCTGCTCGTCATGGGCGCCGCGATGCTCGTCGGCGGCCTCAAGCGCGATCGCCAGATCTTCAACCCGACCGCCGTCTCGATGCAGTCCTCGATGCTGCTGCTGGCGGCGGTCGCGCTCGTCATGCCGACGATCTTCCAGCTCGTTCACGGCGGCGGGCTGCCGCAGGTGGGAGAGGAGCGCGTCAACTTTGGCTCGGACCTCGAGCAGATGTCGCTGATCGTCTCGTTCGTGCTGCTCGCCTCCTACGTCGCCGGCCTCTTGTTCTCGCTTAAATCGCACCGCTCGTTGTTCAACCCCTCGCACGACTCCGACGAGCGCGTCGAGGACGAGCCCTGGACGGTGAAGAAGGCCGTCATCACGCTGGCCGTCGCCGGCCTCGCGGTCGGCCTGATGTCGGAGATCCTCGTCAGCTCGATCTCGGAGGCCTCCGAGGCGATCGGCCTGAGCCAGTTCTTCGTCGGCTTGATCATCGTCGCGATCGTCGGCAACGCCGCCGAGCACTGGGTGGCGATCTACTTCGCGGCCAAGGACAAGATGGATCTGGCCGTGAACATCTCGGTCGGCTCGAGCGCGCAGATCGCGCTGTTTGTGGCGCCTGTGCTCGTGCTGCTGTCATTTTTCGTCGGGCCCAACCCGATGGCACTCGTCTTCAACGGCTACGAGCTGGGGGCGGTGTTCCTCGCGATCCTGATCGCCAACCACGTCACCCACGACGGCGAGTCGAACTGGTACGAGGGTGTCCAGCTGCTCGCGGTCTACGCCGTGCTCGGCGTTGTCTTCTTCTACGCGTAGTGCGGAGCTAGGTCATGCAGATCGTCGAATTCGGCGGCCTGGTCGGCGTCCTCATCGTCCTGCTGATCGTCGACCTGAAGTTCTTCGCGCCGCGTCGCGAGGCGACGTTCCGCGAGAGTGCGATCTGGTCGATCGGCTGGCTCGCGCTCGGGCTCGCGGTCACGGTCGTGGTGCTCGTGCTCAACGGGTCCGAAGCCGCCATCAACTACATGACCGTCTATCTGATCGAGCGCTCGCTGTCGCTCGACAACCTGTTCGTCTTCATCCTGCTGTTCACGTACTTCGGCGTTCCCCACGAGCGCCGCGCGCGGCTGTTGTTCTGGGGGATCATCGCCGCGCTCGTGCTGCGAGGCGGGGCGATCCTCGGCGGCACGGCCCTGATCGAGCAGTTTCACTTCGTCCTGTACGTGCTCGGCGTCCTGCTGCTCGTGCTCGCCTACCGGATCTTCAAGGGCGTCAGCGAGAACGTCGATCCGAGCAAGAACCTCGTCGTGCGCGGGGTGCGCAAGGTCTTCCCCGTCACCGACGACTTTCACGAAGGACACTGGTTCGTCCACCAGGACGGCCAGCGCTTCGTGACGCCGCTGTTTCTCTGCTTGGCGGCGATCGTCGCCGCCGACATCGCCTTCGCGGTGGACTCGATCCCGGCGGCCTTCGCGATCACCCGCGATCCGCTGATCATCTGGGCCGGCAACGTCTTCGCGCTCGTCGGGCTGCGTGCCCTGTTCGTCCTCGTCGAGGGCCTGATCAAGCGCTTTCGCTACCTCGACGAGACGATCGCGATCGTGCTTGCTCTGATCGCCGTCAAGCTGCTGATCGAGGAGTGGGTGAAGATCGGCCCGGTCCTCAACCTCGCGATCGTCGCCGCCGCGTTCGCCGCAGGCATCGCCGCCTCGCTGATCGGCGACCGCCGCGATCCCGAGGGGGCGCAGCGGCGGCGCGATGAGCCCGACGGGGAGTCGGAGGCGGCGAAGCCCGACGCGGAGTCGGAGGCAGCGCAGCCCTGAGGGTCGGGCGCGGTCCGCTCAGCTCCAGCGAAACTTACCCGCGAGCCGCCCCTACTCGTCCTCGCGTTCGTCCGCCTCGGGCGGCGCGTTCTCATCGTCGTCGACGATGTCGTCGCCGGCGTCCATGCCGCCGCCCAGGACCGATCCGTGACGGACCTGGAAGGCCTGCATCAACTCATCGCGGCTGTCGGCGTCGATCGGGACCTCGTCGGAGATCAGCACCCAGTCGGCGCCCTCGAACTCTTCGAGGTTGAAGATCTCCGTATCGACGTCATGTGATTCGTCGACGACGACGACCACCTCGGTCTGCGGGTTGAAGTACGTCCCGGGGCGATTGACGATGTCATCGAGATCGAACTGTCGAAGGTTTGCCATTGCGCATCTCTATCAAAGTTCGCGCAGTCGCCGCTCGATCTCCAGGCGGGCCACCGTGACCACCGCGATCACGGCGCAGACGACGGTCACCACCACCACGACGAGCACGAGCGCTTGCTCCATCGCCCGGATGATCGCACGGGCGCGGACCCAATTGCCGGCCGAGGCGCTCGACCCTTGCGTGACGTTCTGTACTCTCTGGGACACCGGTTGACTGACCAGTCAATCTAACGCTGTAGACCCCTCTTCAGGAGCCCCCATGGTTGATTTCACGCTCACCGACGAACAGAAGAGCCTTCGCGAGCTCGCCCACGACTTCGCCGAGAAGGAGATCCGTCCGGCTGCGTGGGAGCTCGACCGCGACGGCGATTGGCCACAGGCGATCATCGACAAGGCCCACGAGGTCGGTCTGATGAACACCCACATCCCCGAGGAGTACGGTGGGGCCGGCCTCAACTACTTCGACGGCTGCATTATCGAGGAGGAGCTGTCGTGGGGCTGCTCGGGCGTGCAGACCTCGCTCGGCGCCAACGGCCTCGCCTCCGCACCGGTCATGCTCGGCGGCTCCGAGGAGGTCAAGCGCGAGTTCGCCGAGGAGCTCGTCTCCGAGCCGAAGCTCGCCTCCTTCTGCCTGACCGAGCCCGATGCCGGCTCCGACGTCTCCGGGATGCGCACGCGCGCGGTCCGCAAGGGCGACAAGTACGTCCTCAACGGGTCGAAGTGCTTCATCACCAACGGCAGCTACGCCGACTGGTTCGTCGTCTACGCCAAGACCGACCCTGAGGCCGGCCACCGCGGCATCTCGGCCTTCCTCGTGCGCAAGGACAACACGGTGATCGTCGATAAGAAGGAGGACAAGATGGGCCAGCGGGCGTCGAACACCGCGACGATCACCTTCAACGACACCGAGGTCGACGCGCGCTACCTGCTCGGCGAGGAGAACAAGGGCTTCAAGCTCGCGATGATGGTCCTCGACCGCACGCGCCCCGGCGTCGCCGCGATGGCGACCGGGATCTCGCGCGCCGCCTTTGAGTTCGCGACGGCGTACTCCAAGGAGCGCGTCCAGTTCGGCGTGCCGATCGCGATGCACCAGGCGATCCAGTTCATGATCGCCGACATGGCGACGAAGGTTCACCTCTCGCGCCTGGCGACCTGGAACAGCGCCGTGCTGCTCGACCAGGGCCGCCGCAACACGCTCGAGTCCTCGCACGCCAAGCGCTTCGCGGCCGACTCCGCGATGGAGGTCGCGACCGACGCCGTGCAGATCTACGGCGGATACGGCTTCATCAAGGACTACCCGGTCGAGAAGCTCATGCGCGACGCGAAGATCATGCAGCTCTACGAGGGCACGTCGCAGATCCAGCGGCTCGTGATCGCGCGCGAGACGCTGCTGCCGCGGCGCATCGAGGAGCCCGCGACGGCGACGGCGTAGTGAGATGGGTGGAGAGCGCCGCTGGGGACTTCCCCGGCGGGCATACTCCCCGCGATGGCGCCCCGCCGAGCCTCGACCGAGGCGGCCGTCGCGGAGACGGTCGCCGGCAGCGACGTCCGCGCGGCCGCCGGCGCGCGCAGCGCGGCTGGGCCCGGCTCGGCCGATCCGCTCGTCGCTGGGCTGCGCAAGGCCGGCCTGCTGCGGTTGCTCGTGCTGCATCTGCTGTGCGACGGCCCGTCCTACGGCAACCAGCTGATGGAGCGTGTCGGCGAGCTGACCGGCGGCCTCGTGGCGGCCAATCCGAACACGATGTATCCGCTGCTGCGCGCGCTGGAGGCGGAGGCGCTCGTCGCGGGCGAGTGGGAGCACCCCGAGCGCCGCTCGCGCCGCTTCTACCGCCTGACGGACGCGGGCGCGGCCGAGCGCGACCGGCTCGCGACCGACATCGGACCGCGGCTCGACGAGCTTGCCGGCGCCGTCGACCTGATCCGCCGCGAGCTGCTGGGCTGAGGTCCGGTCGGGCGCTGATGGGCACGGTCTCGGCGCGCGCCACGCTCGCGGGCGCGGGCATCGACGAGGCGGCGGCGCTGTGGTTCGCGCTCGAGCGCCGGCCGACGTTCATCGACGGCTTCGGTCACCTCGATCGCAGCGAGGGCGCTTGGCCATGCGCCGGCAGCCGCATCGTGTGGATCTCACGCAAGGCCGCCAGCGCCCGTGTCGCCGAGAACGTGATCGCCTACGAGCCCCGTCGCTCGCAAGCCGTCGCGATCGAAGACGCCGAGCTGAGCGGCACGCAGATCGTGCGCTTGGACCCGCGCGGGACGGACTGCCAGATCGAGCTCGAGCTGCGCTACCGGCTCAAGCGCCAGGACATCGCAAGCGGCCTCGCCGACGTCATCCTCATCCGCCGCAGGCAGCGCGCGTCGCTCCGCCGCACGCTCGCGCGCTTTGCGATCGAGCTCGCCGCCGAGCAAGAACTGCATTCATAGACTCAAGGCGGCTACGGCCGCGCCCTCAACAACAAGGAGCTTCAAAAGCGTGTTCGTGTTCAAGGCCGCCGTCGTCGGCGCAGGGACGATGGGAGGCGAGATCGCCCAGGTGATCGCCTCCGCCGGAACCCCGGTGGTCCTCAAGGACGTCAAGCAGGAGTTCGTCGATCTCGGTCTCAGCAAGGCCGAGGAGGTCACGCGGGCACAGCTCAGCGGGCTTGTCGGCAAGGGCAAGATCACCGAGGAGCAGGCTTCGGCACAGGCCGAGGAGATCCTCGGGCGGATCACCGGAACGATCGACTACGACGGCTTCGGCGACGTCGACTTCGTCATCGAGGCCGTTCCCGAGCGGATGGAGATCAAGCAGGCCGTGATGGCCGAGCTCGACGGCCTCACGCCCGGCCACGCGATCCTCGCGTCGAACACGTCGGCGCTGTCGATCAGCGAGATGGCCGATGCGACGAGCCGGCCCGACAAGGTCGTCGGCTTTCACTTCTTCTATCCCGCCTCGATGATGCGCCTCGTCGAGATCGTCGAGGGCGCGGACACGTCGCCCGAGACGATGCAGGTCGCGACGACGTTCGCGCAGGCGATTCGCAAGATGCCGATCGCCTGCGGCGAGGAGCCCGGCTTCGTCGTCAACCGCATCCTGAACTCCGCGATCTCCGAGATCTGGCGCGAGCAGGAGGAGAAGGGCCTGTCGATCAAGACGATCGACGACGCGATCTCCGCATCGCGAGTGGCGCCGATGGGGCCGTTCTTCCTCACCGACCTGCTCGGCCTCGACCAGCTCCTTCATCTTGGAGGAGACGTAGAACCGCTCGGGCCCGTAGCTCTCCTGTAGGTGCTCGG
>Ga0136638_10000322_pt1 | contig 10681 bp, 5 predicted proteins | sample AntDrymUQ8582206_2_FD_104671 | JGI IMG/M metagenome (GOLD analysis project Ga0136638, IMG submission 104671) | Polar desert sand microbial communities from Dry Valleys, Antarctica - metaG UQ858 (22.06) | ecosystem: Environmental > Terrestrial > Soil > Desert | place: Antarctica: Dry Valley...
CTTCTGGGACGAGGGCGGTGACCCCAACGACCTCGAGGCCCAGCGCTGGGGCGTCATTGCGCCGCTCGGACCCGAGGGCGACCGCCTGCTGGCGCTGATCCAGCCGCTGCTGGCCCACCGTCAGGAGCAGCAGGGCGACGCCGTCAGGGTCTACCGGGTCCCGCCGCAGATGACCCAGGACGAGGCGATGCGCTGGAAGAAGCGGGAGTTCGACAGCGGCGCGGAGCTCAACATCGAGGTCCCCCGCTATCAACTGATCCTCGGCGACCTCGATCAAGTCCCGCTCGCGCTGCAGCAGGTCCAGGCCAGCGATGGTTATGTCGGTCGCCTCGCCTTCGATAAGGAGGAGGATTACGCCGGATACGTGGATAAGCTGCTGCGCTGGGAGCGCAGCACCGCGGCCCCCAGCAAGCCGAACTCGCTGTTCTTCACCGTGCATGACGGCACCGCCGCGACCACCGTGGGCCACCGCGCGCTGATCGGCCCCGGCGTCGAGGTGGTGCGCAAGCGCCAGCTGTCCGGGCAGTATCCCGCGAAGGAGATCCTCGAGTTCGGCGACCAGGTCACGCCCTCGCCCGACGAGCTGCTCGCCCGCGCCGGTGACCCCGACCCCAGCATGCTGTTCACCCTCAGCCACGGCGAGGGCGCCCCGCGCGGCGGCTGGCGCACGCCCGAGGAGCAGCGCCGCCGCCAGGGCGCGATGAGCTTCGGTCGCGAGGGCAAGATCACCGGCGAGGACCTGCGCAACCGCCCGTTCCTGCCCGGCGGCGTGTGGTTCATGCTCGCCTGCTACGGCGCCGGGACCCCGAGCTACAGCGCCTACAAGCACTGGCTCGAGGCCCTCGCCTCCGCCGGCCAGTTCCGCGGCAAGCCCGAGGCCGTGCTCGCCGGCCTGCCCGGGCCGCACGACCGGCCCTTCACCGCCGCGCTGCCGCAGGCCGTGCTCGCCAACCCCAACGGCCCGCTCGCCTTCATGGGCCACATCGACCTGGCCTGGACGTATAGCTTTCAGGAGCTCGACTCGGGGGCGACCAATCGGCCCGCTCGCTACATGGCGATCACCCGCTCGGTCCTCAAGCGCGACCGCGTCGGCGTGTCGATGCGCGAGCTGCTTCGCTTCTTCGATCAGACCAACATCGAGCTGACCAGCCTTCAGGATCAGGAGGCGCGCGCGCGCTCGATGGGCACGCCGATCCAGGTCGACGCCGCCCGCCAGGGCCACCTGTGGATGCTGCGCCAGGACCTCGCCGCCTATGTGCTGCTCGGTGACCCGGCGGTTCGTCTGCCGCAGGTGGGCAGCGCGGGCGAAGCCCCGGCCCGGCCGCGCGATCCGCAGATCGTGCTCTCGACCGCGGCCCCAGCCGCCGAGGCATCGCGCCTCCCGAGCGTCCCGCCGCCGACGGCCGCCGATGTGATCCCCGCGGTATCTGCGATCCCCGCAGTATCTGCGATCCCCGCGGTATCTGCGATCCCCGCAGTATCTGCGATCCCCGCGGTATCCGCGATCCCCGCGGTATCTGCGATCCCCGCGGCCGTCACGGCCGTCACGACCTCCGCGGCGCGCCTGCCCTCGCAGCTCGCGCTCGAGGAGGCGGTCGCTCAGGGTCTGCTCGCGGACCTGGCCTTTGAGACAGCGGCCGCGCGCGTCGGCCTGAGCCGCGCGGAGCTTGAACAGATCGTCCATCAATACCGCGAGACCGGCCGTCGCGCGCTGCTTGGGCACGGAAAGTGAGTGGTTATGGGTGTAGGTGATCAGTTCAGCAAGTTCCTCAAGGCCGAGCTCGACTGCCGCGCCGTGTGGCCGCCCGTGCTCACGCCGATGCAGCTCGGCGACTACGGCGTCACCGATGGCGCGGGCTTTCACAAGCTCGGCAACATCCGCGACTTCGGCCTCGTGCTCGAGGTCGAGCACGGCAAACAATCGAGCCTCAACCTCGTGTCGAGCGGCGTCAGACAGACCCGGCTGTCGGCCGGCGTGGCCGTGCCGGCCTTCCAGGGCCTCGGGGACGTCGCCGGCTCGCTAGGCCTCGAGTTCTCGCGGGCCGAGGGCTTCGTGCTCAAGTGTCGCAAGGTCGAGCGCACGCAGATCAGCAACCTCGGGGCCCTCGCGCTGCGCCTCGGGCGGGCCCGCACCGCCGATGGCCAGGGCTGGCGGCACGTCGCCTGGAAGATCGTGTGGCAGCTGTACACCGGCTCCGACGTCGTCTGCCTCGTCACCCGCAGCAGCGGCACGCGCGTCGAGTTCAGCGGCAAGGCCGACGCCCTCCACCAGCTCGAGATGGGCTCGCTGAGCGCCGGCATCGGCATGCAGGCCAGCCACAGCCTCGGTCTCGAGATCCTCGGCGACACCGGGCCCGTCGGCTATGGCCTGGCGCGCATCAAGGTGATCGGCGGCGGCGTCAAGTTCTTCGCCGGCGACCTGGCAGAGGAGGAGGCCGACGCGTTCGAGCCGCTCGGCAACGACGACGACGACGCCCTGCCCGCGAGCGACGACATCACGACCGATGTCGCAAGCGACGACAACATCACGACCGATGTTGCGAACAATGACGACATCACGACCGACACTGCCGACGAGCCCGTCACCGACGACGACGAGCCCGCCGCCTGGGACGCGCTCGAGAGCGAGGAGACCGACCCGCGCGACCTCCCCGACGGCCCGCTGATGTTCGCCGACGAGCCGATCGACACCAGCAGCTTCGAGCGGTGGTTACAGAGCTGCCTGCGTCGCCTCGTCGACCCCGACCTCGTCGTCGATGGTGCCCTCGGCCTGCGCACCCGGCGGGCCCTCAAGACCTTCCAGCGCCAGGCCGACCGGCTCCAGCCTGACGGCGTCGCCGGCCCGCGCACGATCGCCGCGCTCGCGGCGAGGACCGGCACGGACTGCCCGCGCACGATCGCCGCGCACGCAATCGTCGAGCCCGAGGCCGAGCCCCGCGTCGAGCCGGCCGCGCCCGGTCCCGGCGAGCTGCAGCTGCGCACGCAGCTGCATGCCGGCGCCGTCCAGCAGATCGTCGCCAGCGCCGACGACGAGGTCCGCTTCAGCTACTTCAGCAAGGCCGACCCCTGGTGCGTCAGCAGCTACCACGGCGGCAAAACCGGCCTGGTGCGCGACGAGGACCTGCGCGCCCTCGGCTACCCCCCCGGCGCGATCAAGATCCTTCGCGCCAACGCGATGAAGGAGTCGCGCGGCCTGTTCGGCGCCGTCAACACCTGGGACGACCAGCTCGTGTCGTGGGGCGTGTCGCAGTTCGCCGGCCGCGCCGGCACGCTCGCGGCCCTGCTCGCGGCCCTGCACGAGGACCCCGCGAGCCGCCCCGCCTTCGACCGCTTCTTCACCGCGCAGGGCCTGAGCGTCGCCCACGGCCCATACCTCAGCCGGCGCACGCCCGCCGGAGAGAAGCACACCGGCTGGCACCTGGTCGTGACCACGAGCACCGGCACGCTCAGCGGCGACGACGCGTGGGCCCACGTGCGCAGCCAGCCGCGTTTGGTCGGCGCCTTCATGCTGGCCGGCAACGACCGCGCCATGCAGCTCGGCCAGATCAAGTTCTGGATGGAGCACTTCCTCGAGCGCGCCGTCCGCAAGATCGTCGTGCGCGCGCCGCAGGGCGATCGCCGGATCTGCGACTATATCACCTCCGAGTACGGGCTCGCGCTGATCGTCCGTTTGTATAACTGGATGCCGGCGTATGTGCAGCCCTGGTTCCTCGAGTTCGCCGGCGAACTCGGCAAACGCCACCCGGAGCTCGAGATCCTCGCGCCCGCGACCTGGGCCCGCTGGCCCGAGCTCGAGGCCGAGTTCTGCGAGCTCCTCAAGGACAAGCGCCGCCGGGTCAAGCGCGGCAGCTACGACACCTACGCCCTCGAGCTCGAGCGCTCGCGCGGCAGCTACGCCCTCACCGGACATACCCAGGAGAAGTCATGATCACCCTCGTCCTCAGCGACATTCATCTCGGCAACGGCGCCGGTTACGACATCTTCGCCGGTGAGGCCGTGCTCCCCGGCGTGCTCGCCTCCGCGGCCGCCCAGGGCGCGCGTGTGATCCTCAATGGCGACACCTTCGACTTTCTCATGAACGAGGATCCGCTCGAGCTCGACGCGGCCCGGGCCGCCGCGCAGGCGCGAGCGATCGTGGCCAATCCTTCGACCGCCGCCGTCATGGTCGGCCTCGGCCAGGTCCTCGCCGCCAACGGCCAGGTCGTGCTCCGCCTCGGCAACCACGACGCCGAGGTCGCGCTCGCCGAGGTCCAGGACGTCCTGCGCGGCGCGCTGCAGCAGCCGCCCGAGGTCGCCGCCCGCCTGGTGTTCGAGCGCGGCGATAATCCCTCGATCCTCACGGTCGGCGGGGCCAAGATCCTGCTCGCGCACGGCGAGCACAATGACCCCTGGAACCGCCTCGATTACAAGAACCTGCCCACCGCCGGCAGCAGCAGCAAATACCGCTATCCGCCCGGCTCGCGCCTGGTCAAGACCCTGCTCAATCCGCTCAAGCGCAGCTTCGGCATGCGCTTCGCGGACCTGCTCAAGCCCGACTTCCAGGGCGCCGTGCTCACCGCGATGGCCGTCGACCCGACCTCGCTGCGCCTCGTGTTCCAGGGCAACACCGCCAAGCTGCTGTGGCAGCTGTTTCGCACGAGCGGCGAGGGCATGACCTTCGCCGACGACGAGGAGAGTGAGGGCAACCTCGGCATCGCCGACGCGCTCGACCAGGCGGGCCTCTCCCAGGACGAGCGCGCGGCGCTCGAGGCCTCGGTCGACCCCACCGGCGCGGCGACCTTCGCCGACGAGGACACGCTGGACGGCGCGCGCTTCAAGCTCGCGCGCGCCGGCCTCAAGCTCTACGCGGGGGCCCAGCGCGCGCTGACCGGCGACGCCGGCGGCCGCTACTTCGAGCTCACGCCCGACGCGAGCGAGTGGGAGGAGGCGCGCCGCCTCGCCCAGAAGTTCGCGGTCGACGCGGTCGTGCTCGGCCACACCCACTCGGCCCGCTGGAAGCAGGAGCCCGGCCTGGCCTTCGTCAACACCGGCACGTGGATCCACCTGATGCGCATGCCGTCGGCCAGCGCCGAGGAGTCGGTGTGGCTCGACTTCCTGACGACGATCCGCAAGAACCCCGCGCTCGACCCGGCGCGCGGCCGTGCGGCCCCGCTGCACACCCGCTTCACCGGCCTCGTCATCCACGAGAACCCTGCCGGCGGCGCGCTGTTGCAGCTGGTCGAGTGGAAAGCCGGCGCCCCCGCCGAGGTGATCGCGGCCGGCCCGGTCGCGCCGCGCCACGGCGCCGCCTGAGCGGGCATTCATCGGCGTGATCCGCCAGCTATATACAATCGTGTCGGACCAGGAGCATTCGCATGAACAATGATATCTCGGATCCCGCGGTCTATGCCGCCTGGTGCGACGCCTCGTGGGCGGGCGTGGTCTGGTCGGCGCACGACGACGCGCCGCCGGAGCCCGAGGCCGAGGACGAGGGCCCGCTCGACTTCAGCGGCGGCGAGGCGCTCGAGATCCGCTTCGACAGTCAGGGGCACTGGCTGCAGAGCTGTCTCAATCGCCTGCTCGGGGCGGGGCTCACGGTCGACGGGGCGGCGGGCAATCGCACGCGGGTCGCGGTCAAGGAGTTTCAGCGGCGCGTCGCCACCTTCGTGCCCGGGACCGCAGCGCTGACCGCCGACGGGGTCGCGGGTCCGGCGACGGTCGCGGCGCTCGAGGCGGCCACGCGCACGTGGTCGCCCGATCACGGGGCCGTCGCGGCCCCCGTGCAGTACGGACCGGTCGCGGTCACCCGCCTGCGCGGCCCGGGGATCCACGTGCGGGTCGCGGCCGACGAGCAGGCGATCGAGCTGGCGTTCGTGGCCCGTGAGCGGCGCGGTCGCGGCGGCCAGACGCTGACGGATCCAGACAATTGTCGGATCCCGGCGCCGGCGCTCGAGCTCGCCGCATTGCAGGCGCTCGGGCTGGCGCGCGGCGAGGCCGTGGTGCTGCGCGCGAGCTGTGCCATGGGACCGGCACAGCTCGACACCAGCGGCCCGGAGCTGGTCGCGCTCGGGCCCGGCTTCGCGGGGCGGGGCGGCGGGATCGCGGCCGTGATCGCGGCGATCAAGGAGGACGCCGCGGCGCGTCCGGTGTATGAGCGGCTGATCGCGCCGTCCGGCCTCGACGTCGCATTTGCAAACTATCAACGGCTCGACCCGGCGACCGGGGAGACGATCGAGCGTGAGGGCTTCGAGCTGGTGTCGACCGAGGATACCCAGGTGAGCCGCGGCGACCTCGCGTGGGCGACGCTGCGCGCTGCGCCCCATCGGCTCGGCGCGCTCGCGCTGGCGTTCGCGGATCCACGGACCCACCGCGTGCAGCTGCAGGTCTGGCGCGTGGACGTGCTCGGGCGCGCGCTGCGGTGCCCGGTCACAGGCCCGCTGCAGCTCGGGCACCTGCTGCGCTCGGAGCTCGGGGTCGCCGCGGCGCTGTTATTGGCGCGGCGCGGGTATATGGCCCTTCAGACATGGCTCAAGGAGCAGGTCGATGCGCTCGCCGGGCTCGCGCCGACGGTCGACGCGCGCACGCCCGAGGGCTGGGACGGCGCGCCCGCGCTCGAGGCCGGGCTGCTCGCCGCCCTGCTCGCGCGCTTGACCGCGGAGGAGGTCGCCGGCCTGGCTGGCCTGTCGCGCGAGTGCGGCAGCTTTTTGGCCGATGCGCCGCTGGCCGCGGTGGCACCAAGTGCTGCTGGGCCGATGCAGACCGGGCGGACCCCGCCCACGGGCGGCGGCTACGTCGAGCGGCGGGTCAAGGTCAGCACATACGGCACGCTCCCGGAGCGCTCGTCATTGCTCGTACCTGTCCCTGCGGCCAGCCCCGGGGCGAAGCGCCTGCACGGGGTCGCGGCGCAGTCGCTGGCGCGCATGGCCGCGGCGGTGCAGGGTGAGCTCGGCATCGAGCTGAAGATTGCCTCGGCCTGGCGGGCCCATCGCTGGACCTCGCGCGCGCAGTACGAGGCCGTGCTGGTCCAGCGCTTCGGATCGATCGCCGAGGGCAAGCGCTGGCTCGGCTTCGACTCGCCGCACGAGACCGGGCTCGCGGTCGACTTCGGGGTCGGCGGCCTGTGGCCCAGTCGCAGCACCGCCGAGGCGCAGCGCCGTCAGCCGCTGCACCGCTGGCTCATGGCGCGCGCGTGGGAGTTCGGGTGGCACCCGTACAAGACCGAGCCGTGGCACTGGGAGCATCCGCTGAGCCTCGAGGCCTTCAAGTCGGGCAAGCTCGCCGCGGACGACCCGGGCGCGCCGGAGGACGCGATGTCGTTCTCGACCGAGGAGGACGAGGAGGAGGCGCTCGAGGACAGCGACCTCGACGAGCTCGGCGACGAGGCGCAGCCGACCTGAGCGCGGCGAGCCGCGCTCGCGATCGGGCACGGACATTGGTGGGGTGATTCGCCGCCGCGCCGCCTGGGTCTCACGGCGCGTCGCCGCCCTGCGGGTGTTGCTGCAGCCAGAGCTCGACGGCGGCGAGCTCCTTCTCGCTGCCGGCTCCGGCGGCGCGGAATCCTTCGCCGGCGGCCCGCGCCAGGGCCAGGGCGTCGCTGCGGGCGTCGCTGGCCCAAAGCGCCTTTGCCAGCGCGAACCGGCTGCCTGCCAGCTTCGCCGGTTTGCTGGTTTGTTCGCGCAGGGCGACGGCCCGCTCGAGGTTGGCGCGGGCGCCCGCGAGGTCTCCGAGGGCCAGGAGGGAGAGGCCGAGGCCGTGCAGGGGGTAGCTTACGGTGGGGTGATCCGGTCCCAGCGCTCGCTCGTCGATCTGCAGGGCCCGCCGATAGGGCGCCAGCGAATCGGTGTACTTGCCCTGGTTTCGCAGCGCGGTGGCGATGTTGTTGAGCGAGATGGCGACGCCGGGGTGCTCGCTGCCCAGTGAGGCCTCGTAGATCTCGAGCGAGCGCTGATAAGACGCCAGCGCCGGGCCGTACTTGGCCTCTTTGAGGTGGATGCTGCCGATCGAATTGCGCAGCGAGGCCTCCGCGACGCTCCCCTCCATTCCGAGATGGGTTAGCAGCGCGAGGGCGACCTTGCCCCAATAATGGCCCTGGTCGACCTGGCCGAGCAGGTTGCCGACCGTGTGGCTCAGCTTGTTCGCCGCGTTCAGCATGTCGAGCTCGGCCCCGCTGCCGGCGGCGTCGAGGAAGGACTGCTCGACCATGGCGCGTGCGCCGGCGTATTGGCCGAGGTCGACCTGATCGAAGCCGATCTCGAGGCGCACCTGGGCCAGCAGGGGCAGCCAGCCGAGCTTTTGCGCCTCCGGCAGGAGCGACTCGGCGCGCGCCAGCGCCACCTCGTACGCGCCCGCGAGGCGTTGCGCCTTGACCCGCTCGAGCCGCAGCTGCAGATCGACGACCGCGGGGCGGATGTCGGCGGGCGGGCGGGCCAGGCGGGCCAGCTGCGCCTCATCGGTGCAGAGCGACAGCGGGGGCAGGCCGGCGGCGATCGTCGCGGACCTGCGCAGGGTGTCGTGGTCGGTCTCGGCCCAGACCTCGAGGAGCCCCGCGAATGCGGCGCGTCGCTCGTCGAGGCAGGCCGCGATCATGGCCTGAGCGGCCGGGTCGCGGAGCCCCTCGAGCCGTGCCTCCTTGCAGGTCCGGGTCCGCAGGGTCGCCCAGGCGTGCGCATAGTCGTCGATCCACGGCCGGGCGTGCGCCCAGTTGCTGCCGGCGTCGTCCTTGCCCGCGATGAACTTCTGCTCCATCGCCCGCGCGACCGGGTCATTCCAGTCGGCCTCGATCGCCTGACCCTCGCGCTCACAACCCGCACTCGCGGCCTCGCGGGCGCGTGCGCTGGAGACCTGCAGCCCGACGCCGACCGCGAGCGAGAGCCCGAGCAGGCCGCTGCCAGCCAGCAGGGCGCGTCGGCGTGGGACCGGGTCCTGCGCGAGCGCGGCGAGCAATTCGTGCATGCCGGGCCAGCGCTCGCGCGGTTCGCAGGCGAGGCCGCGCACGAGCACGGCGCGGAGCCAGCCCGGGACGTCGTGCCGTGCGGGCTCGTTGAGCTGGCCGCCGAGGATCGCGGCCTCGACCGCGTGCATGTCCTCGCCGACGAAGGGGCGCTGCTGATAAAGCAGCTCCCACAGCGCGACGCAGAAGCTGAATTGATCGCTGCGCGCGTCGGTCTCGCGCCCGGAGAATTGCTCGGGCGGCATGTAGCCGGGCGTGCCCATGACCGTGCCGAGCTGGGTGAGCGGCTCGCCCGGCTCGCCGCGCCCAGGCGCGGCCGAGGGTTGCGTATCGTAAATCTCGTACCCATGGACCAGGCCGAAGTCCATCACCAGCACGCGTCCGTCGCTATGGATCATCACGTTGTCGGGTTTGAAGTCGCGGTGGACCAGGCCCTTGGCGTGCGCCGCGGCGAGGCCGCGGCCGGCCGCCTGGATGACCGCGAGGATCTCCGCACGAGATCGCGGCTGCTCGATTCGCCAGCGCCGCAGCGTGACGCCGTCGACGAACTCCATCGCCAGGAACGCGACGCCCGCGAGGTCGCCGATCTCGTAGATCTGGACCACATTCGGGTGCGAGAGGCGAGCCAGCGCCTGGGCCTCGCGGATGAGCCGGCGCTGCGCCTCCGGGTCGCCCTGCGCGAGCAACACCTTGATCGCCACCTTGCGATCGAGCTGCTCGTCGTACGCGGCGTGGACCAGCCCCATGCCGCCGTGGCCGAGCTCGTGGAGCAGCACATAATGGCCGAGGCGTGTGGGGCCGTGGGCGGTCCGTTGGCCCGCCTCGTCGAGCGTGGCGGCGGGCGCCTGGACCTGGAGCGTCGGCAGGTCCGCGGGCGCGGCGAGGGTCTTTGCGCTCGCCGCCAGCGTCGTCACCATCACGCGAGCTTACATCGGGGCCCAGCGATGGGTCCATTGCTGCGCCGACGCGCGGCGACGATTCGCGGGCGAAATGTGCGCGCGAGCGTCGAGGCTCGGGGACTGTACCGGGGCATCGCGGCACAGTCCCCGGGCGGCGCCCCGGACCGCGCGATCGTCGATATCGGGCCGCGGGCGGCGGCCGTGGGGCTCCGAGGCGGTGGTATGGGGATTGCTCATAGGCGGGGCATGACGGATGTTTGCCACTCTTGCGCGCCCCAGGTCGCGGCGACTGCCGACCCCGACGGTGAGTTTTGGCGCGATTTCTTCGCACACCGGGCGCTGTTTCAGCGCATGTGCCTCCGCTGGCTGGGCGGGAATCATCACGACGCCGAGGACGCCCTCAGCCGCGGCGCGCTGCGAGCCCTCGATTTTCTGCATCGCCATCCGGATGGGGTCGATAAATTTCGCCCGTGGATGCTGAGGATCCTGCAGAATCTGTGCGCTGATATGCGGGAGATGCAGGACCGCATCGCCGAGCTACCGGGAGGCGACGCGGAGGACGAGCGCGCGCTCGGGTGCGCGTCACCGGCGACAGCACCCGACCGGGCGCTGTATGCCCGCGAGCTGCGCGGGGTCCTCGACGAGGCGCTCGCCGGTCTGCCCGAATGGTTGCAGGGCGTATTTCGCGTGCATGTCGTCGACGAGGTCGAATATGCCGAGATCTGCCGCCGGTTCCAGATCTCCCCGGAGAACGCGCGTCAGCGGATCCAGCAGGCCCGCAAGCGCCTGCGCGTGAGCCTGATTCGCTTCACATAGCCGTCATCTCGTCATTACGGCGCGTGCAGCTCGCGCA
>Ga0136638_10000323_pt1 | contig 10680 bp, 4 predicted proteins | sample AntDrymUQ8582206_2_FD_104671 | JGI IMG/M metagenome (GOLD analysis project Ga0136638, IMG submission 104671) | Polar desert sand microbial communities from Dry Valleys, Antarctica - metaG UQ858 (22.06) | ecosystem: Environmental > Terrestrial > Soil > Desert | place: Antarctica: Dry Valley...
AAATTTGTAGACGATAAAACCTTGGCACTAAATGAGTCAAAGTTGATGGAAACTGTGAAAAATAACTCTCAAAAACAGGGACTTGATGAGCAAGAAATTAGAGCAAAGATGGATAGTTTAAAAGCAAATGCGCAAGATATGTGGTATGTTTGTTGTGGACACGATATGATTTGTATTTTGTCGATCGCACTTTGTAAAGCCCTAGGCACCCGCAACTCCAAGCAAGTTGAGCCAGATGTACTAGAAAAAGACCTCAGACTTGCCTACGAGTCTTCTCATTTCCGGCTGACACAACTCTACACAGCCATTCAAGACTGGGAAAAAACCAATCAACCCTTCCATGTACTTTCTAGCCTGTAGCTTCAACTTTCCCAAAAATCTCCCCTACAACCAACCGAGTACCATTGGCAAAATCTACCCCAGACTGCACTTTTTTCCCAGCTAACTGCACCTCCCGCAATAATAGCAAACCATCGCCAGTTCGGACGATCGCCCCAAAACCCTTCACAACCCTGACAACAGCCCCATTTTCCCCCGACAACTGCGCCAAAACATCCCAATCGCGTTCCAAAACCCTCAAATCCGCTGGCATTTGCAGCCAATATTCCGGCCCCACGGGTACAGTTGCGATCACTTTCAGGGAATTACCGCGAAAAGTTGTCGTGCAATCCGGGTAAAAACCGCTAACTTGATTATGAAGCGCGATCGCACTTTTCGACCAATCCAGCACAAAATCAGCACCCTTAATCATCGGCGCATAAGTCGCCTCAGCCTCATTTTGAGCAACCGCTTCAATCTTCCCATCCCTCAACTTAACCAAAGTTTCCACCAACAAATCCGCCCCAACATCCGCCAACCTATCCGCCAAAGAATCAGCATTATCCAAAAGTGAAATACCAGCAAAAACCTTCAACAACATCGCCCCAGTATCCATCCCAGCATCCATCAGCATAGTAGTAATACCCGTCTCCTTTTCTCCGTCAAAAAGACAGCGCTGAATCGGTGCCGCCCCGCGATACTTCGGCAAAATTGAACCATGAACATTCACACAAGCCAAACTAGGAATATCCAGAATTTCTTGAGAAAGAATCTGGCCGTAAGCCACCACCACAAAAACATCAGCCTCCGCTTCCCGCAACTTAGCAATAGTTTCCGCATCCTTCTTAATTCGGCGCGGCTGGAAAACTGGGAGACTGTGATTTAAAGCCACATCTTTTACAGGTGAAGGCATCAATTTATTACCCCTTCCCCGGCGCTTATCCGGCTGAGTCACCACACCCACCACCTCAAATTCTGGATGACTCAGCAAACTGGATAAAGTAGGAACAGCAAAGTCAGGAGTTCCAAAAAAAACAATTTTCATAGATTTTTAGTTAGTTTTTATAATAATAACAGCAAAACTACGCCATTAATTCATCCACCACCACACTAAAACCAGACAAAACAAGCTGAGTCCTCGCCACCTCACCAGGCTTAAATAAAACTGTCGAACCTTGAGTAATTACTAACACCCAACCACTCTTAGGAAATAGCAGCCAAACTTCCAGACAACCAGAGTCTAAATACTCCTGTGCCTTAGCAAAAACATCATCAGCAAAATCGCTAGGTGAAACAATTTCAGCTAGCAGCGGAAAACTCTGGGGCAAAACTGAAAACTCTCCAACTTGTGCCAACAGTTCAGGAGTAATATAAGATACATCTGGTATCCGCCCTTTTTTCAGAGTTTGACAAGTGACTTCCACATAAACCTCACCCCCTTGAGCGCTTGAGTCCATGTAAATGCCCCAATATCGTACCAATCTAGCTTGAATGCGACGAGTTTTTGCAGTCATTCCCGGTTTCCCCACTACTTGTCCATTGACAAATTCTACAGGATGTTTGACTATAACTTTACCGTCCACCCACTCCGTCCCGTCAGGAGGATTTTGCATCCATTCTTCCAAAGTTAACTCTAACTGTTCTACACTAGCAGTTGTCATCTAACTCACCTATTTTACTACTCATGTCGATTTTATCATATATCCCGAAACATGGAAAAACTCTCGAATATTTTGCCGCAAGCCAGTCGCAGCTTATTGGCAGATAATGCACAACCAGAAAACTATATTTATCACGAATAAGTCAGCCAATGGCTATTAACCGAATTACCGCATTCGAGCCAGTCGAAGTGCCTAATTTGGCAAAATATCGATCGCACTTAACGGAAATTACTTGCGATCGGATGTACCGCAAGATAGACTAGAAGCAAGAGCTTTCACAGTTTTGCTCCAAAATACCACAGCAGGAGAGACAAATCAGCTACCCGCAGATTTTTGAGATTTAGCCCATTTCACCAACCTCTAACTATCCGCGTCCATCAGTGTTCATCTGCCTACATCTGCGGTTAAAAAAATCTGCTTCCCTAAATCCCACTAAAAAATTATTTTATCCAAATTACCCAAAGCCATTAAAATGCAGCTAAAACTAGCTGTCTGTATTTTTCTCACCTTAAATCTGCTAATATTAAGCGGCTGTCAAAACACCCCCAAAAATGGCGACCCAATAAAAATTACACTGTGGCACGGCATCAATCCCCCGCCAAATCGCGACGTATTTAAAACCCTCACGGACAAATTCAACAAAACACATCCCAACATCCAATTAGAACCAATTTACATCGGCCAGCCAGACCAACAATTGCCAAAAATTCTCACATCAATAGTCGGAAATGCACCGCCAGATTTGCTGTGGAATACTCCCACAATTGCCGGAAAACTAGCAGAACTAAACGCAATTCAACCGCTAGAAAACTGGCTCGAAAAATCCCCACGGAAAGCCGAAATCTACCCGGCACTCTTTGAGTCAATGGAACTTGATGGACACACTTGGTCAATTCCCCTAGCCACAAACAATGCTGCCATATTTTACCGTCCCAGCTTATTTGCAGCAGCAGGAATCACAGAAGTACCACAGAATTGGGCGCAATTAAAGCAAGTAGCCCGATCGCTCACACGAGACACCAACGGAGATGGCCGCCCAGATCAACACGGCATCGTGCTCCCCCTAGGCAAAGGAGAATGGACAGTATTTACCTGGCTCCCATTCATGTTCAGCGCAGGCGGCGAACTCAAAGCCGCAACACCTCAAACTTCCGTACCCCAAATTGACAGTCCGGGTTCTCGCGCCGCCTTACAATTGTGGAGCGACTTGTTAAAAGAAGATTCAGCAATACTGTCAGCACCAGAACGCGGTTATGAACTGGAAAACTTCATCGCCGGCAAAGTCGCCATGCAAATCACCGGGCCGTGGACGCTAGCACAATTGCAGCAAAGTGCGATCGACTACGCAGTGATGCCCATACCCGCTCTCAAACGTCCCGCAGCCGTCGTTGGGGGTGAAAACCTATTTTTAATGAAAACCTCGCCAGAACGCGAGAAAGCAGCCCTAGTATTCTTAGAATACGTGCTCGGCGAAGAATTCCAAACAGCATGGGCATTGGGAACAGGTTACTTGCCAATTAACTTAAAATCGAGACAAAGCCAAACTTATCAAAGCTTTGTGGAAAAAAACCCTGTTTTGCGAGTATTTTTAGAACAAATGAACTCCGCGCGATCGCGCCCAATTATCTCAGGTTACTCCCGCCTGTCAGAAAACCTCGGCCGCGCCATAGAAGCAACTCTTCTCGGCCGCAATCCCAAAGACGCTCTTAAAGAAGCTCAAGAGCGTTTGACACTAACCTTAGATATTGCAAAGTGAGATACAGATTGGTCATGAGTCATGAGTCATTGGTCAGTGGTCAGTGGTCATTGGTCATTGGTCAGTGGTCAGTGGTCAGTGGTAATTGGTAATTGGTCATGAGTCATGAGTCATTGGTAAGAGAAATGGCGATTATTCACGAAATTCGAGAATCGATATAGTGCAACAATCAAAGGGAGAGAGAGAATGTTTTTTTTGATGTAAATTATCCGCTTTCACTGTATTCGATCGCCAAACTTGAAACTTCGATTAATTGGTTGAAAATCTAGTTAAAATTACTCCCACCTACACTTGTAATTAGAAACCTGGTTGCTTTCCCCAGACTTACCTGAAAGCTGAGATATTGTGTTGCTGTTATCGGTTGATTAGGTATTATTGAGAATGGTCAGGATTAATGCCAAAAAAAGATTTCATCCGCTATTGGTAAGGAGAAGGTGCGCAGTGCGCACCCTACAAATAGAGTGTGTGCGTTCAGAACTGATGGTGCAAAATGTTAGGATGAATTGAGTTGCGATCGCCAGACACAAAAATACGCCCGGTGTCGCTCGGTAATAAATCTTTAACAAAAAACAAAAATTACAGACCGAATGCTTAGCCATCACAGATATATTGGCAAAAAAGGGATGCTGCCAAAACTAATCCGCAAATTAGAGCGCGCACCAAAAAAAACCGAACCCTCAACCGCGCCACAAAAAGTTATCCCAACAGGTTCTCCCCCTACCTACCACCCATGACCAGCCCAAAAACAGGTACAAGCCCCCGACGCTCGCTTTGTGGAGAACCCAGAATTTTAGACCAAAGTTCAAGCTCCCAGATTCATCTGTGGAGTCAATCTAAAATCTAAAATCTAAAATCTAAAATCTAAAATCGACTGACCTACCATCAGCTAATAGCAACATTTTCCCTACAACCCTGTGCCCGTCTAGTGCCACCTACTGAGAGTCCAACAACCGTCCACCTTTTCCCCAAACGACAATGCAGACAAAGTTCCTTAACGCAATCAAAGGACATTCCTGGCGGTACTTTCTCACAGTAGGTGCGATCGCCCTAATCTACTATGCAGCGTCGCAATTCGCAGTTTCCAGCCTCACTCTGAGTACAGAAATCTACCCCATGTGGCCAGCCGCAGGAATTGCCCAAGTCGCCCTGCTGCTGTTCGGGCGGCAACTATGGCCGGGAATCGCGATCGGAGGCTTCCTGTTCAGCATGAGCGTACCGTCGGCCAACATCGGCACGGCATTGATCTCAGCGGGCGCGAGAACCCTGCAAGCGTGGACGGGAACTTATCTGCTACAGCGCATTAACTTTAGCCCCGGACTCGATCGGCTCAAAGACGTTTTAGGAATAGTCGGACTAGCAGCCTTCGGATCTACCCTGATCAACTCCAGCATCGGCAGCATCATCGTCTGCCTGACCGATTTATCTAGCTGGAGCAATTTTGGCACAATTTGGGGGACTTGGTGGGTGGGAGACGCTATGGGAATTTTGCTCGTCGCCCCGCTGCTGCTGACGTGGCGCAAATTGCCCAAAGTCCCAACTAATCCCAAACAGATAGCCGAACGAGCGATTTGGCTGCTGCTGCTGCTAGCAATCGGCTGGCTCGTCTTCTGCTCCCGCACCCGCGCCGCCTACGCCCGCTATCCCCTCGAATACCTACCATTTCCCCTAGTAGTTTGGGCTGCCTTTCGATTCGGTCAGCGCTACACAGCCCTCTCCAACTTCATCCTCTGCGGCTTCGCCATCTGGGGTATAGCCCGAGGCAGCGGCCCCTTTCTCAAACACGCCAGCAGCATCCCCCAAGCACTGTTATCCCTGCAAGCCTTCATCGCCGTCATCGCCGTCACAGGCTTAGTCTTGGCCGCCACCGTCGCCGAACGCCACCAAGCAGAAGTCTCCCTGCGCGCCAGCGAAGCCAGCCTCGCCAACGCCCAGCGCATCGCCCAGCTAGGAAACTGGGATTTAGACCGCAACAGCCAGCAGTTGCGGTGGTCAGAGGAAATTTATCGCATCCTGGGACAGCAACCGGGAACTTTTGAACCCAGCCTCGAAGCCTTCTTGAAATACGTGCACCCGGAAGACAGAGAATTGGTCAAAAGCTCGATCGAAGCCGCTTTATATCAGCAACAGCCTTACAGCATCGACTACAGGCTCATACTCCCCGACGGCAGCAACCGCACAGTCTGCGAACAAGCAGCAGTCAACTCCCTCTACATCACCAGCACCGTCCAAGACATCACAGACAGAAAGCGGGCCGAAGTCGCCCTGCGTTCTTCAGAAGAAAGATTTTCCAAGGCTTTTCACGCCTCCCCAGTCGGCATCAGCATCTGCACCCTCACAGACGGACGCTTCCTCGATGCCAACGAAAGCTTTTTGCGCTCATTAGGCTGGCGGCAGCACGAATTTATCGGTCGCACCGCCAGCGAATTAGGAATGTGGGTCAATTCAGAAGACGGGCGGCGGCTTGCCCAGATGTTGCAGGAACAAAATTCGATCGGCAATCAAGAACTCAAAATTCGCACCAAAGCCGGCGAAGTGCGCGACTGGCTGCTGTCTGTAGAACTCATCGACCTCGGCAGCAGTCAGTGCGTTTTAATCATGACCAGCGACATCACCGAACGCTTGCGTTCCGAAGAATTCCGGCGGGGAAAAGAAGCCGCCGAAGCTGCAAATCGATCCAAAAGCATTTTTCTCGCCAACATGAGTCACGAACTCAGAACTCCCCTCAACGCCATCATCGGCTACAGCGAGATTCTGCAAGAAGACGCGCGAGAGCTCCTCGGTGCCGAAGAGTTTATAGACGACCTCCAGAGAATTAGCACGGCGGGCCAGCACTTACTAGCGCTGATTCAAGATATTCTCGACTTCTCTAAAATTGAAGCAGGCCGCATCGACTTGCACATCGAAACCTTCACCATTTCAAATCTGGTTGAAGAAGTAGTTGCCACGATCGCACCGATGGCAGACAAAAATAGTAATATCTTAGAAATACAATGCTCTGAGAATATTGGCTCGATCCAGACAGACTTGACTAAACTCCGTCAGTCCCTGCTCAACCTCCTCAGCAATGCGTCGAAGTTTACTGAATCGGGCACCATTACTTTCGTCGTTACCCGCTGCGTCGAAACCCCCGCCGAGGCTGCCAAGAGACGCAAAAAACTTGCAGCGTATAGAGGGGGTGGCAAAGCTGAAAATAACTCGTCTCCCTTGTCTTCCTCTCAAGATTGGATCGTTTTTACGGTCAAAGATACCGGCATTGGTATGAGTCCCGAACAGTTAGCCAGAATCTTCGATCCTTTCACCCAAGCCGATTCCTCAACTACTAAGAAGTACGGCGGCACTGGTTTGGGGCTGACGATTACCAAGAAATTCTGCGAAATGATGGGCGGAGACATTACCGCATTCAGCGAGTTGAAAAAAGGCTCTACTTTTACAATTCGGCTACCAGCTATTCTGGGCGAAACTTCGATATTCATAAAAAAGTCTGATCAATAGTGATTTTTGATAGCTATAGCAGTCCTAAATCAGTTGTGTAATTCTTGTAGGGGCAACCCCCCGTGGTTGCCCTCTTTACGCTGGGGGTAGGCACGGGGGCACTACCCCTACAAATATGTACAAATCATTTAGGATTGCTATATTGTCAGCCGCTGCCAATTTTATTTTTTTCTGCAATTTGCTGATTCTTTCGCTACCAGCTAAAAACCGTCCAATAATTTGCTCATAACTGACATACTCTCGATCCAGAAACCCGGTTTCTTCACCTAAATCGAGCCGTAAAAAAAGTGATTTTTGGCAGAAGATGAGTTTTTTAGCATAAGTTGATTTGATAAGATGATATAATTTTTGAGTGTGCCGCCGATATTCAGAGGATTGGCTTTTTGACAATCTCTTTTTTTTTGATCATATAGCAACCAATATGGTTCAGTTAAAACTGATCTCCCCTAGCCTCCCTTCAAAAGGGGCGGACAAGAGTCCGATCTTGCGTCCCCCGACTATCCAGGGGATGCGAGGGGTATCTCGTGGCAATAAACAGCGCTAACCCAAGCGTATTGAAATATAATTAGCATAGTTTTAAAGATGTTGGATCATAGAGATGCTCCAAATCGCCTTCTCGATCAAACCTACGATTTGGTTCTATCCCATACCTTTCCACTAACTGTATAGCTGCGTAGAAATACTATTAATTAAAAAGATATACTGTAGAAAGTTGCCTACAAAGCGCCAGAAAATATGCACCCCCACCTCCAGCGCCAACTCGAACAGCTCGGTTTAGCCGACGAGTCTCCCCCTCCCACTGCCGAGCAGTGGCAGCTATTCTTAGAGCAGGTAAGTAGTAGCTATGACTGCACTCCGAGTCAGCAGAAACCGGAGCCGGTGGTGCTACAGGATTTTGCCCGATCGCGCCATTCCCCTCAAGACTCTCGAACAGATTCAGAAATCGATCGCCTGCGATCGCAGGTCAACAATTTGGGCGCGGGATTATGTATCCTTGATGCTAAGGGGTTGGTCATCTCGGTGAATCCAGAAGCCGAACGCTTGCTGGGGTGGCGAAAGTCGGAACTTGTAGGCGTTTCGCTGCTAGAGCGGATCTGGACGGTGCAAAACCAAGCCAAGAAATCCCAAGTTTCGACGGATCGGAAACAGGAAACAAGCAAGACTGAAGATGCCGCGATCGCACCTACACTATGTTTACAAGTGGCGATCGCCTCTAGTCAACCGTGCAGCAATTGGGACGACGAATTTCTGTGCAGCGACGGCAACATTTTACCAGTTTCCTATTTTTTCAATCCCGCAGTTGAGGGCCCAGAAATATCAGTCTTGGTATTTTTTGAAATTAGAGAACAACAGCGATCGATCTCGATGCTACAAGCAGTTCTAGAATCTACAGATGCTGGAATTGTGGCGCTTGATAGCAACGGCAATGTATGCAATTATAATCAGAAGTTTATCGATATCTGGGGTTTTTCCAAAGCCAAAAAGTTGAGCCGATCTCCCCTCGGCACAGTCACAAAACCGATCAAAACAGGATTCCCCTTCGCCCTGCACAAATTAAAAGACCCCCAAGGATTTCTCCAAAACGCGATTAAAGTGTCGGCCGATCCAGATACTCAAATCAGCGAATTATTAGAATTTAAAGATGGAAAAATTCTCGAATTAAATTCGTTGCCCGCAAAAGTCGGAGCGAACACCGTCGGCAGAGTCTGGAGCTTTCGAGACGTTACCGATCGCCAAAAAGTAGCAAAATCTTGGCAGTATCGAATAGAATTTGAGCAGTTGATTACCAGTTTGTCAACCCATTTCATCAGCCTGCCCGGATCAGAAATAGACAAAGGTATCGATCGCACTCTCGAAGCAATCGCCACATTCAACGGCTTTGACCGCAGTTATATCTACCTGTTATCTGAAGACAAAACCCAGGCCCAAAAAACCTATGAGTGGTGCGCCGACGGCATTCTGGAAATAGAACACAGCACCGACAAACAAATAGACATCGCCCAAATTCCTGGGATTGCCGAAAAGCTCGATCGCGCCGAATGCCTGCACATCAGAGAAATCAGCGAACTCCCGCCCGCAGCCCAAGCCGAAATTGCCTGTTTGACAGGCAAAAAATCAGCAGAATTCCTGACAGATTCCCCAAAAACAAAATTAAACAAACCTCGCAAAAATTTACAATCGCTGATCATTATTCCCCTAATTTGCAATCAAAACCTAGTAGGATTTCTCGGATTCGACAGCTTTAGACCGGCAGCAGATCGATCGACCGAAATATCCACTCCTCTAGAAATGGTAGGAGAAATGCTAGCCAATGCCCTAGAACGCCAGCGGGCAGAAACAGCCTTGCAGCAAGAGAAATCAAGCTACCGCAGCATCTTTGAAAACGCAGTCGAAGGCATATTCCAGACAACGGCCGAGGGGCGCTACCTCACCGCCAACCCCGCCCTAGCCGAGATTTACGGCTACGAAACAGTCGCCCAAATGCTCGCCGAACTCGCAAACCTCAACCGCCAACTTTACGTAGGCCCCAACCGGCGCGCCGAGTTTGTGACTCAATTGGCCGCACACCGCCAAATATTAAAATTTGAATCCCAAGTATACCGCCGAGACGGCAGCACAATCTGGATTTCCGAAAACGCGCGCAGCATCTGCGACGAAAATGGCAACGTTTTATACTACGAAGGCACAGTCCAAGATATTACCGATCGCAAACAGGCAGAATCCGCCATGCAGTCTGCCCTAGAAGCAGCAGAATCGGCCAACCGGGCAAAAAGCACATTTCTCGCCAACATGAGCCACGAATTGCGCACGCCGCTCAATGCGATCATCGGCTACAGCGAAATGCTCAAAGAAGAAGCCGAAGAATCTGGCGCTCAAACATTCGTTGCAGACCTTGAAAGAATCCGCGGCGCAGGTAAAAACCTGCTGTCGATGATCGACGACATCCTAGATATCTCTAAAATTGAAGCAGGCCGAATGGATCTCTACTTAGAAACCTTCGACATCCATGCCTTAATTGAAAGCGCTGTCGCCACGGCGAGACCACTGATCGAGAAAAACGGCAACACCCTAGAAGTGTATTGTCTCGACAACCTCGACACCATGCACGCCGACATGACCAAAGTCCGGCAAGTGTTACTGAACCTGCTCAGCAACGCTGCTAAGTTTACCAAAAACGGGAAAATTGCGATCGGAGTCGAAAGAATTAAAAATGAACAATTAAGAATCCAAAATCAAGAGGAATCCTCCCAAATTTTAATTTCCAACTCCGAATTTTTAAGTTTCCGCGTCGCCGACACCGGCATCGGCATGACACAAGACCAATTGCAGCGAGTTTTCCAACCTTTCACCCAAGCTGACGCTTCTACCACGCGCAAGTACGGCGGCACGGGTTTGGGACTAGCTATTAGCCAGCGCTTCTGTCAGATGATGGGTGGCAGCATTGAGGCGAGC
>Ga0136638_10000324_pt1 | contig 10672 bp, 8 predicted proteins | sample AntDrymUQ8582206_2_FD_104671 | JGI IMG/M metagenome (GOLD analysis project Ga0136638, IMG submission 104671) | Polar desert sand microbial communities from Dry Valleys, Antarctica - metaG UQ858 (22.06) | ecosystem: Environmental > Terrestrial > Soil > Desert | place: Antarctica: Dry Valley...
GCTATGTATTTATTAAATAAAGCTCACGTATCTACTGTTACCGGCTCTGCATTTGGTGATGATAGTTGTTTACGTTTATCATTTGCCAACAGTATGCAGAATATTGAAAGGGGTTTTGAGCGGATTAAAGTGGCTTTGGAAAGGTTGAGATAAAATAATATTTGTTTCAATTATTATTTTAGTTTGTTTCGTGAGCGTTAGAATTTATCTCACACCATCTTAATAAACTTTTCATGCAGGTCCAGCACTTGCGGAATTACTAATTCCTGCTCATTGTTTTCAATGATAAAATCACATTGCTTCATTTTGCTTTCTTCATCCATTTGCTCCTGCATACGTTTTATCACTTCATCTTTTGTTATACCATCTCTTTCCATTGTTCTTTTTATACGTAATTCAAGAGATGATCGTACACCAATAATATAATCCAGTTCAATATTAGAGCCACTTTCAAAAAGCAACGCCGCTTCTTTAATAATATATGGGGCTGTTTGCCTGTTCATCCAATCGCCGGCATCTTTAATGGTAGGAGGGTGGGCAAGCTTATTTAAAAGAACTAGCTTTTCAGGATCGCTAAAGACAATAGCTGATAATTTAGATCGATTTAATTTCCCTTCTGTATAAATATCATTGCCAAAATGTTTTTTTATTGAGGCCATTAATGTTGTATCGGTATGATATAAACGTTTTGTTGCTTCATCTGAATAATATAGAGGCACATTCAGCAATTCAAATATTTTGGCAACTGTTGTTTTGCCAGATCCAATGCCGCCAGTTAACCCGATTTTTAGCATGGTGTTTAAATACTTTGCAGATTCTCATTAAATAAACAAAGCCGGATAATAACCCGGCTTCTAAAACGTATTGTCACCCTGAGAGCCTGCCGAAGGGTTATTTGATTCTAATTAGGCTTAGGCAAGCGCAGCCTGACATTCGCTCACAATTATTTTTTGTCAGTAGTAACAACGGCAGCAGGTTTATTCAACTGGGCCGTCCATTCCATTGACAGAGCGCTTCTTTCAATTTTAATATAACTGCCAGGGTTTATCTCAAGGCTGATGGTTCCATCATCATTTACTTTATTTATAACGCCATGAATACCTGCAATAGTTACCACCTTATCGCCGCGGTTTAAATTATCAATAAATGCTTTTTGTGTTTTTGCTTTTTTGGCTTGTGGCCGGATAAAGAACAACCAAAAAACAAGGATCATTAAACCTAAAAAAATAAATTGAAAACCACCAAAACCTGGTGATTGTGCCTGCAATAAATACATATCTGGTTATTAAATGTTTAAAATTATTTTTTTTGAACTTGTAGTGAAAAAGAAAGCTGGTGATTGGTGTTATTGTTTGTATTGGCTGTTACAAACACGTCTTTTCGCTGCATGCCTTCACGGCCATTGCTGTCAAATTTTGCTTTTATTATTCCTTCATTGCCGGGTGCAATAGGTTCTTCGGGTTTTTCTGCCACAGTACATCCGCAACTGGCAGAAGTACTAGTAATAATTAAAGGTTTATTACCTGTATTTTTAAAATGCCAGCTAATTTCAACTACCTGGCCTTCCTGTACTTTTCCCAATTCCTGGTGTATAGAATCAATCCATTGAATGGATGTATAATTACTTGAATCGGTGATAGCATCCATTGTTTGTGTTTGCTTTGCAGAATCGCTGTTGCTTTGCCCCGTTGTTGCTGCTTCATTATTAGCGCATGAAAAAAATAGACTACTTGCAATTAGTGTGAGAAAAAGATATTTCATTTTTTTAAAATTTGCCTTGCAAAGGTATAGGTAAATAAAGTTTATGCTTTACGGTAATCGGTTTTATGGAGTTTGCCATTTTGCGCCATCTCTTTATGAATATTATCTAAAATCCCATTTACGAACTGGCCACTCTGTTGGGTGCTGTATTCCTTTGCCAGGTCTATATATTCATTGATAGTTACTTTAGGTGGTATGGTTTCAAAATATAAAAATTCAGCAACTCCCATTTTCATTAATATCATATCTAAGGCAGCTAATCTTTCAGCGTCCCAGTTTTTTAATTTTGGAAAAATAAAACTTTCAAGTTGGTCTTCTTTTTCTAAAACGGTTTCAAGCAAATTTTTTGCAAATTGTGCTTTTTCAGGGCTCATAAATTTGGCTGTGTCAACTAAGCCGGGTTTTTGCAAGTAGCCCTTCACCAGGTGCACCACCATTTCCCCGTCATCATCCCAATTATTATAATGCTCTTCAAGGTGAGAAAGGAAAGCTTCGTTGGGTAAAACGAGTTCTTCAAAAATAAATTCCAGCATTTCCTTTTCGGTTTTTCTGTTCCTTGCAGGAGTGCTGATGTAAGATTTATACTGTTGCGTTTCAATTAACTGGCTATATAATTTTTGAATCAATTCTTTGTCTAACTGCAGGTCGGGTTTTGATTTTGCCCACCCATCTTTCAGTGTTTCATCTTCTTTTATTTTCCATAGCCATTCATTACCTGCAATTTTTGTGTTTACATGTAAATCATGCTCCGTAGGTAAATGTTTGCTGCTACGCTTGTATGAATCTCTTTCTGCATAGGCAGCCACTTCAGTAATAAAATAAATAAAGTATTGCAACAGGTCCTTCGACCGGTCGAAATGTTTTTGCAATAATTTTTGAGGTTCACCAGGCTGCACATCACCTTTCAGGGTGCTCAGCGTATATAAAGTCTGCATCACCTTTACCCTGATATTCCTTCTGCTGATCATTTTAAGAACTATTTGAACGGGCGAAGATAGGAAAACAGTTGTTGCAGGAAACTGTTTTGATAAATTGGTTTTTGTGAACTGATCTAAAGTTCAACTGTTTAATTTTGTTGCGAGGATCAAAGAGGAAGGTCATTAGGTTAAAGCCTTTTATGTTCCTGCGGAACGTTTTGATAGGTACAGAATTAATTAGAATTGAAGAGGCGTTCAAAAGGAACCCCTGGTACTAAAGCAACATATCCTCACCAAACGTTATTAAGGGAAACGTATTTTTTTTTAATAGTTACTACCACCAAATGCCCAACATCCTGACAAAAACTGATTTTACCCTTTGCTTGTGTGCATGCGAGCAAGAATGTTATTGTAAAGACAACACCCGTAAAAATTTTATTTTACCTTACGGATTATTAATTTATTCATGAATAAACTCCTCAACCTCCTTTTTCTCCTATTTATTTCTGGTTTGTCATTTGCCCAAACAAATACACTTGATAGTGCATGGATTCGGGATAATTATTACAAGATAGAAAGAATGGTTCCTATGCGTGATGGCATAAAACTGTTTACCGCCATCTACATTCCAAAAGACTCAACCGAAAAGCATCCTATTTTACTGCGACGTACACCTTATTCTTCCGCACCTTATGGTGAGCAGAATTTTCCAGAGTATTGGAATTCATATCAGCGACTTTATTTCCGTGAAAATTATATTATTGTAGTGCAGGATGTTCGCGGAAAATTTATGAGTGAGGGAGATTTTATTGATGTACGTCCGCATAATCCAGGCAAAACCGGCAATCAAACAGACGAAGCATCAGACACGTATGATGCAGTAGATTGGTTAATAAAAAAAATTCCGAACAATAATGGAAATGTTGGCGCATTTGGTATTTCATATCCCGGCTTTTATGCCACCATGGTGGCTTTAAGTGGCCACCCCGCAGTCAAAGCGGTTAGCCCGCAAGCACCTGTTACCGATTGGTTTATGGGTGATGATTTTCATCACAATGGAGCTTTTATGTTGATGGATGCCTTTTCATTTTATCCGAGCTTTGGCAGACCCCGACCGAAACCTACCACACAAAGTGCACCGCCACGTTTTACACCACCCGGTGCTGATAATTATAATTATTACCTGCAAACCGGTGCATTAAAAAACTTCGCAAAACTAATGGGCGATAGCATTCGCTTTTGGAAAGATCTGTATGCGCATCCTAATCTTGATGATTGGTGGAAAGCAAGAGACACCAGGAATTTTGTACAGCACATTCCTAGTACAACAAATACATTGGTGGTAGGCGGATTGTTTGATGCAGAAGATGTATTTGGCGCCTGGAATTTATATAAAGCCATCGAAGAAAAAGCAAAGAATAATAATAAGATCGTGATGGGTCCCTGGTTTCATGGACAGTGGGGCGGGCGCGGCGATGGATCTTATTTAGGCAATGTCCGGTTTGGCAGCAAGACATCTGAGTGGTATCAGAATAATATAGAAGTGCCTTTTTTTAATTATCATTTAAAAGGCAAGGGTGATCTTAATAAATTGGCTGAAGCAACTATATTTTTTAGCGGTGAAAATAATTGGAGGCAGTTAGCACATTGGCCACCAAAAGAAATGCAAACTCAAAATTTATACCTGCAACCTTCTGGAAATTTAGACTGGAACAAACCAACCGTTTCCAATTCATTCACTCAATATACCAGCGATCCCGCCAAGCCTGTTCCTTATACCGAAGATGTGCACTTACGCAGAACAAGAGAATACATGACCGATGATCAACGTTTTGCGGCGAGGCGCCCGGATGTAATTGTTTTTCAAACAGATTTTTTACAAGAAGACATGACGACAGGTGGGCCTTTGCATGCCGAGTTGTTTGCTGCCATTACTACAACAGATGCCGATTTTGTAGTAAAACTGATTGATGTTTTCCCAGATACATTTAGTTATGCAGGCCCTTCTCCCACTGGTGTAAATTATCCGGTGGCAGGCTATCAAATGCTTGTGCGTGGCGAAATAATGCGGGGTAAATATAGAAACTCTTTTGAAAAACCGGAACCTTTTACACCAGGCAAAATTGAGAAAATAAAATTCTACCTTCCTGATGTTGCACATACATTTGAGAAGGGGCACCGCCTGATGGTACAAATTCAAAGCAGCTGGTTTCCTTTGGCAGACCGCAATCCGCAAAAGTTTGTAAACATTTATGAAGCCAGCGACAACGATTTTCAAAAGTCGGATATCAAAATCTATCATAGCAGCCAATATCCGTCAAGCATCATTCTTCCTATAGTTAAATACTAAAATGAAAAAAATAATTGTAACCTGATGCTCTTAATTCGTTAACATGAAAAAAATAGTTTACTTGTCATTGCTATACGTAAGCATGGCGACAAGAGCACAAGACAATATTAATATTGTGCCCTTACCTGCGGAAGTGAAATTAGGTAAGGGAGATTTTAAAATCACCAGGAATACCCATATTATTTTGGAAGGGAACGGTTTAGAAAAATCTGCAGAATTTCTAAATGATTATTTGAAAAAAATAGTTGGGTTTTCTTTACCAATAGCTAAAAAGACCGGCGTTGAAAATGCGATCGTTTTAAATTATGAAAAAATGGAGTATAAATTTCCGGGTGCTTATAGAATGGATATCAATAGCAAAGAAATTTATATCGTTGGTGATAATGAAACGGGCGTCTTTTATGGTATACAAACTTTGCTTCAATTGCTGCCAACAACTAATAACAACCAACAACCAACAAATAATTATCAATTATCAATTCCGCAATTATCTATTCATGATTATCCCCGTTTTGCTTACCGCGGAATGCATCTTGATGTAGGCCGGCACTTTTTTCCGGTTTCATTTATCAAAAAATATATTGATTACATCGCGTTGCATAAAATGAATTATTTCCACTGGCATTTAACCGAAGACCAGGGTTGGAGAATTCAGATTAATAAATATCCAAAACTAACTGATGTGGGTGCCTGGCGTAATGGCACTATTATAGGGCGTTATCCCGGTAGCGGCAATGATAATCAGCGCTATGGCGGTTTTTATACACAGGATGATGTAAAAGAAATTGTTCGTTATGCATCCGAAAGGTACGTAACAGTTATACCCGAAATAGAAATGCCGGGACATTCTTCCGCAGCTATCGCTGCTTATCCGTGGCTTAGTTGTTTTCCTGAATTAAAGACCGTTATTCCTAAGAATCCATCAAAAGAAAGTACTCTTCGTCAAGCGCAAGGTGATGTAAAACTTGTACAAGAAACCTGGGGTGTTTTTGAAGATGTCTATTGCGCCGGTAAAGATTCAACATTTATGTTTTTAGAAAACGTATTGGATGAAGTGTTGGCTCTGTTTCCTTCGAAATATATACATGTTGGTGGAGATGAAAGTCCTAAAGCGCATTGGAAAAAATGCCCTCACTGCCAGGCAAGAATAAAAAAGGAAGGCTTAAAAGATGAACACGAATTACAGAGTTATTTTATTCAGCGCATGGAAAAATACCTGAATGCAAAGGGCCGTATTTTAATTGGCTGGGATGAAATCCTGGAAGGGGGGTTGGCGCCAAATGCAGTGGTAATGAGCTGGCGCGGTGAAAAAGGTGGCATTGAAGCAGCGAAACAAAAACACAATGTGATCATGACACCTGAGAGCCCCCTTTATCTTAATCATGCACAAAGCAGGAATGAAGACTCAGTTACACAGGGAGGATACAACTCCCTTGAAGCAGTTTACAATTATGAACCTATTCCAAAAGAATTAAATGCAGAACAAGCCAAATATGTTTTAGGGGCTCAAGCCAATCTATGGTCGGAATACACGAAATATCCTGGGAAGGTTGAATACATGATCTTTCCACGCATGAGTGCTGTCAGTGAAGTGCTGTGGAGTCCAAAAGAAAAAAAGAACTGGAGCAATTTCGAAACAAGATTAAAAAAACAATTTCAACGTTATGATCTGTGGGATGCTAATTACAGCAAGGCATACTATGGAATACAAACGGCTATTCTGCCAACTCCAAATTTTAACGGGGTTCAATTAAAAGTTGAATCAAAAAATAAAAATGGCGCTATCAAATATGAAACAATAAATAAGCAGAGCCCTCTTACCTATTCAAAACCCATTATTGTTACCAGCGATAGAGAAATTATTCTTACTTCCTTTGCCAACAATAAAATAGCAAACAAAGTTTCCTTTTCCTTCTCTTTCAATAAGGCCACAGGGAAAAGAATTGCTATTACTACAAAACCAACTGATAAATATCCAGGTCAGCAAGGTGCTTTTGGTTTGGTCAATGGCATTCAATCAAAAACCGGTTTAAGCTATCCAGATTGGTTAGGTTGGATTGGTGATGACCTGGAGGCGACGATTGATTTTGGAAAGAAAGAAAATTTTACAACTTTTAAAGTGCATACACTTGATCAAAACAATAGCTGGATATATTTGCCTGAATATGTAGAAATATTTGTTTCTGATGATGGAAAACAATTCAAATCCGTTGGCAAAGGCAATGATTTTACTTCCGATACACTGACTTTAGGTTACATCACTGTTACTGTTCCAAAACAATCGGCCCGGTATGTAAAATTGTTTGCTAAAAATTATGGAGTAATACCAGACGCTAAACCCGGTGGTGGTAATGAGGCATGGTTATTTGCAGATGAAATTAAAATCTATTAACTATTAAGCCAATCAAATTTTCCAGTAAAAAAATATTTAATCTATAGCTTAACATGAATTTTTTATAACCATTTTTTTCGTTTGAACCATTGATAAACTATACCTGTTACAACAACCATAGCTATCAGCACACCGGGATACCCCCATCTCATATTTAGTTCAGGCATATATTCGAAGTTCATCCCGTAAATTCCAACGATAAAAGTCAAGGGCATAAAAAATACAGAAAAGATGGTCAGTATTTTCATGACGTCATTTGTCTTTTGTGCAGAGAAGGAAACATAAAGATTCATCAGGTTATTTACATCTTCCAATACCTGGGTGTGCGGCGTTTGAATTTTTAAAGGTTGATCACGAACATCCTGTAGTTCAGCTTCATCTTCGGGGCTGGTTTTTATATGGTTAATAGGATCCAACATCAACAGCAATACCTTTATGGAAACAGAAGCCTGGCGTTTTATAAAATACAAAGCTTCAACCTGGTCGTTATTTGTCCTTTTAAGAATAATTTGATTCTCATAAAAATCAACTTGTTCAGATAGTCGCTCCGCAGGATCATCAAATGTTTCTAATGCCTGCCAGATAACCTTTGTAACTACCTGAACCGGGGCTGTGCAATTTCCATTTCCTACATGCTTTGATCGTATAATATTGAGAAACTGAACTTCTTCTTTCCTTATAGTAATTAAAAATTTATCTGAATAAAAAATGGCGATTTTGTTTGTTAATTCCTGGATGGTAGTAAGCCTGCTTGAAGAACCGTGGTTATAATAACGAAGAATAAGGAAATGAACATCATCAACAATATCATATTTAGGCAAATGTGCAGGTTCCATGCAATCTCTTACCAAATGATTATTTAATCCGTAATCCTTACTTAATTTATCCATTTCCTGTGTAGAAGGATCAGCTACATCAATTTATATTATTCCTTCACAGATGTTGTGTTCTTTTACGGGCATTACAATAATTGGTTTGAATAAAACATTTAATTATCTTATCAAACTTATATGTATGATAATATCATGCCACTGCATTTCAACTAATAAGAGATGAACCATTCAAAAAAACAGTTAGTTTTCAAACCCAGATTTTTGTGTACAGTTATTATCTTTAAAGCTTCGGACTCGCAAACATGGCAGAACAATTAAAAGATATTAACCTTATAGATGCTTTTGAGCGGATACCTGTAAAAATTTTCAGTGATTTAAAAGATGGTTCCGCTTTTGCCGCTAATGAAATAGCTGCTCTCATTCAAAAAAAACAAGCCAAAAATGAAAAATGTGTTCTTGGCTTAGCTACTGGTTCAACTCCTAAAACCCTTTACGCCGAGTTAGTAAGAATGCATCAAAATGAAGGACTTAGTTTTAAAAATGTCGTTACGTTTAACCTGGATGAATATTATCCAATAGAAAACGATGCCCTGCAAAGTTATAATAGCTACATGCACCGTTTATTATTTGATCATATAGATATTGATCACAACAATATTCACATACCAAACGGCGAATTACCAAAAGAACAAATTAAACAGCATTGTGCGGCTTATGAAAAAAAGATTGAAAAAGAAGGTGGTATTGATCTGCAGGTATTAGGTATTGGAATAAATGGGCATATTGGATTTAATGAACCCGGTTCCAGCATTTATTCGAAAACAAGATTGATCAATTTAGAAAACTCAACCCGGCTGGCTAATGCTTATGAGTTTGCCAATATTTCTCAAGTGCCACGCCTTGCACTAACGATGGGCATAAGCACTATTTTAAAAGCAAAAAAAATTATACTACTTGCCTGGGGACCGTCAAAAGCGCCTGTTACTAAAAAAGCAGTTGAAAGAAATGTTACCGAAAGTGTCCCCGCCAGCTTATTACAGCAGCATGCAGATTGTTTATTTGTTGTAGATGAAGCGGGTGCATCAGAGTTAACCCGCAATAAAAATCCATGGTTAACAGGAGAAATTGAATGGACACCAAAAATGATAAAGAAAGCTGTCGTTAACATGGCATTGAAATTTAAAAAACCTGTTTTATCACTAACTAATAATGACTACAATGAATATGGTTTAGGCGATTTGTTGGTTGAAAAAGGAGATGCTTATGAAATTAATTTGCAGGTTTATTATTTGCTCCGCGATTCAATAACAGGATGGCCTGGAGGTAAGCCAAATGCAAATATTCCAGGTCACCCTGAAAGATCAATTCCATATCCTAAAAAAGTTATCATTTTCTCACCACATCCTGATGATGATATTATTAGTATGGGTGGAACCTTCCAGCGTTTGCACGACCAGGGAAATGATGTACATGTAGCCTATCAAACATCGGGAAATATTGCCGTAACAGATGAATTTGTAACCCGCTTCCTTGATTTTACTGTTGGCTTTGAGGAAATCGCCGGCATTAATAATGATAAAACCGAATCCATTTTAAAAGGAGTCCGGACATATTTATCCCGCAAAAAGTCAAATCAGGTAGATACTAAAGAAATAAGAGCAATCAAAGGTTTAATACGGTGTGGTGAAGCAAAAGCAACCTGCCGTTATGTTGGCATCAGGGAAGAAAATATTCATTTTCAAAACCTTCCATTTTATGAAACTGGTACTATTGAAAAAAAACCAATGAGCGGACAGGATGTGATATTAACTATGCAATTGTTGCGTGAATTAAAGCCACATCAAATATTCGCGGCAGGTGATTTGGCTGATCCCCATGGTACGCACCGCATCTGTTTGGATGTTATACTGGAAGCATTAAAACAGATAAAAGAGCGTGGTGATAATTGGGTGGATGATTGCTGGTTATGGCTTTATAAAGGCGCCTGGGAGGAATGGAATATGGAAGAAATTGAAATGGCTGTGCCGATGAGCCCGGACCAGGTATTGAAAAAAAGACATGGCATTTTTATACACCAGTCACAAAAAGATATGGTACCATTTCAAGGTAGCGATTCCCGGGAGTTTTGGCAACGGGCAGAAGAACGCAATAATAATACGGCTAATTTATATGCGCAGTTAGGCCTAACCCATTATGCAGCCATGGAAGCTTTTGTTAGATATAAATATTAAAAACTAAAAATACTAAACTACTTAATAAGCCATTGACACTGGTAATACTTGTTGCCAGTCCATTATAAAATTGCCTTGGCAAGCCGGGTAAATATTCATTGTTCATAACTAAATTTATATGGATTTTCAAATTCTTTTGTTACATCAGTTTTTATATCTTTGAAAATAAAAGTACCCCTCTCAATTAA
>Ga0136638_10000325_pt1 | contig 10664 bp, 12 predicted proteins | sample AntDrymUQ8582206_2_FD_104671 | JGI IMG/M metagenome (GOLD analysis project Ga0136638, IMG submission 104671) | Polar desert sand microbial communities from Dry Valleys, Antarctica - metaG UQ858 (22.06) | ecosystem: Environmental > Terrestrial > Soil > Desert | place: Antarctica: Dry Valley...
CGCGCGCGCGCTGTCCGAAGGAGGCACACCAGCGCAGGGCAGCGAACTGCTTGACGGGCGTGCGCGACGGATCGAGACGATCATGCTCGGGATCCGGCTTCGGGCCGGCGTTGCACTCGAGGTGCTCTCAGTTCGCGGTCAGCAGCGGGCCGGGGAAGCGGTGACCTACGGACTGCTCGACCGGGGCGCCTACACCGACGGGCGGGCAGCCTTGACCTTGCGTGGCCGGTTACTCGCCGACGCCGTGGTGCGCGACCTCACCGACTAAGCACCGCGGTGATGGGCGTAGCCGCGAACGGCGGGTCAGGACTTCGGGTCAGGATCCTTGCTGGTCTTGCTGCTGCCACCGGGGCGGAACTCGTCGAGATCGAGCACTCGGACATGCAGGACGTTGCGCTGGTGCAGGGCGGCGCGGAGCGCGCGATGCATCCCATCCTCCAGATAGAACTCCCCCTCCCAGGCAACGACGTGTGGGAACAGGTCGCCGTAGAAGGTCGAGTCCTCCTCCAACAGCTTGTCCAGGGCGAGAACCGTCTTGGTGGTGACGAGTTCGTCGAGACGCAACTGGCGCGGCGGGATCCCCGCCCAGTCACGCGCCGACAGTCCATGGTCGGGGTAGGGCCGGTTGTCTCGTACCTCTTTGAAGATCAGTGTCGGTTACCTCGAACTCAGTAGGACCTGCACCGCCGACCCTAGGTGATACCTACGACGGGGCGTTCTCGGGTCGGCGTGGGTCGTATGCTGGGGGACACGATGACCCACGACGAGCGCCGCCTGCAGGTGCTGCGTGCGATCGTCGAGGACTTCGTCTCCACCAACGACCCGGTGGGCAGCAAGGCCCTGGTTGATCGGCACAGCCTGGGGGTCTCGGCCGCCACGATCCGCAACGATATGGCCGTCCTCGAGGACGAGGGTTACATCACCCAGCCGCACACCAGCGCAGGCCGGGTGCCCACTGACAAGGGTTACCGCCTCTTCGTCGATCGGCTCACCCAGATCAAGCCGATGACCGCAGCCGAACGCAAGGCCATCCAGACCTTCCTCGAGGGTGCGGTGGACCTCGACGACGTGCTCGGCCGGACCGTACGGCTACTCGCCCAGTTGACCCGACAGGTCGCCGTCGTGCAGTACCCGACGATCGCCCGGAGCGGGATCCGTCACGTCGAGGTGTTTCCGCTGAACACCAGCCGGGTGATGCTGGTCGTGATCACCGATTCGGGCCGGATAGAACAGCGGGTGATCCCGCTCAATGTCGAGGTGACCGAGGAACAGGTCGCGGATCTGCGGTCGAAGCTGAACGCGGCCATCGGCGGGCTTCGCCTCGGCGAGGCCAGCAACAGAGTCGCTGACCTGGCGCGCAACGTGTCGAATGAGATGAGACCGTTGGCCGTCTGCGTCGTCTCGGTCCTCTTGGAGACGCTGGTCGAGCAGCCCGACGGCCGGATCGTAGTGGGAGGGACTGCGAACCTGACCCGCGATCTGCACGACTTCCCGCTGTCCCTGCGTCCCATCCTCGAGGCGCTCGAAGAACAGGTGGTCATCCTGAGACTGATCGGTGAGGTGGACCCGAGCACGGTGATGGTCCGCATCGGCGAGGAAAACCAGCACGCCGGCCTGGCCGCGGCCGCTGTCGTCTCCGCCGGGTACGGCGATGGCACCCAGCAACTGGGTGGGCTCGGTGTGCTGGGCCCGAAACGGATGGACTATCCGAGCAACATCGCCGCCGTACGGGCGGTGGCGCGCTACGTCGGGCGCCTCGTGAGCGGGGGCTGACGGGGTGGCAACCGACTACTACGGTGCCCTCGGCGTGAGCCGCGGGGCGAGCAACGAGGAGATCAAGCGGGCCTACCGCAAACTGGTCCGCGATCTGCACCCCGACGTCAACCCCGATCCGGTTGCCCAGGAGCGGTTCAAACAGGTCGCCACCGCCTATGAAGTACTCCGCGACCCGCAGAAACGCCAGATCGTCGACCTCGGCGGCGACCCGCTCGGTAACGGCGGCGCGGGCGGGGGCAGCCCGTACCCGGGGTTCAGCGGTTTCGGCGACATCATGGATGCCTTCTTCGGCGGGGCCGGTGGTGCCAGCCGCGGGCCGCGCAACCGCGCGCGAACGGGGGCTGATGCACTGATCCGACTGGATCTGGATCTGGTGGAGACGGCGTTCGGTGCCACTAAGGAGTTGACGGTCGAGACCGCCGTGCTGTGCACGGCATGCACCGGTGCCGGGACTGCGCCCGGCACCCACCCGCAGACCTGCACGACCTGCAACGGCGTGGGCGAGGTGCAGAGCGTGCAGCGCTCGTTCCTCGGCCAGGTGATCACCAAGCGGGCCTGCCCCGCCTGTGGCGGGATCGGTCAGGTCATCCCCGACCCCTGCCCCCAGTGCGGCGGCGACGGGCGGGTCCGGTCCCGGCGAAGTCTGTCGGTCAAGGTCCCTGCCGGCGTCGAGGACGGAATGCGGATCCGGCTGTCTGGCCAGGGTGAGGTCGGCCCCGGCGGAGGTCCTGCGGGTGACCTGTACGTGGAGATCCACGAACGCGACCACGACATCTTCACCCGGGAAGGAGCCGACTTGCACTGCCGGGTCAGCCTCCCGATGACCGCGGCGGCCCTAGGGACCACGTTGTCCCTGACCACGTTGGACGGTGAGCAGGAGATCGAGGTCCGACCGGGCACCCAGTCGGGGTCAACACTCACACTGCGCGCCGCAGGCATCCCGATGTTGCGCGCGACCGGCCGCGGTCACCTCTACGTCCACGTCGAGGTACTCACGCCGACTCGGCTCGATCCCGAGCAGGAGGAGATCCTGCGCAAGCTCGCTGCGTTGCGCGACGAGGAACGACCGGTCTCGACCAGGGCCGGAGGCGGTGGACTGTTCTCCCGGGTGCGTGATGCCTTCAACGGCCGCTGACCCGGCGCAAGTGCCTACGGCGACTGCGCCGGTCTTCTTCGTCGATACCCTCGATGGCGCCTTCGATCAGGTTGTCCTCGACGGGGCCGAGGGCCGACATGCCGCCACCGTCCGTCGGTTGGGAATCGGTGAGCCGCTGCGGATCTCCGATGGGGACGGTGCCGCGATCGATGGTCGGGTCGCGGAGGTCGTCGGCGACAGGCTGCGCATCACCGTGGAACGCCGGCTCGAAGTGCCTGTGCCGGACCCAGAGTTCGTCGTCATCCAGGCTCTGCCGAAAGGCGATCGAGGTGAGCTCGCCGTCGCCCTGATGACCGAGGTCGGCGTCGACCTGATCGTCCCGTGGGAAGCCGATCGATGTGTCACCCGATGGCGGGAGGCGCGTGGAGCGCGAAGCCTCGAGCGGTGGCGCAGCGCGGCGCGGGAGGCGAGCAAGCAATCCCGACGTCTGCGGATGACCCAGGTGGCCGAACTCGCCACCACCCGGGATGCCTGCGCAGTCCTGGCCGGGGCTGAACTGGCGATCGTCCTTCACGAACGAGCCGGGACAGGCTTTTCGACTGTCAAGCCTCCGCGACAGGGCCGCATTACGATTGTGGTGGGGCCTGAGGGCGGGCTGACCGATGGCGAGCTGCTGGCTCTGCGCGCCGCTGGTGGGCGGCCGGTGCGCCTCGGCGACGCGATTCTGCGTACCTCGACTGCGGGGGCGGCCTCGGCGGCGGCCCTGGCTGCTCTCGTCGGCCGTTGGGGATGACCTACCGGCCCCGGCCCCCTACGGTTGCTTGATGGCCGATCCCGACTGTCTCTTCTGCAGGATCGTCACCGGAGACATCCCTGCCGACATCGTCCACGAAACCGACACGACGGTGGCGTTTCGGGACCGGGAACCGCAGGCCCCGGTGCACGTACTCGTGATCCCGAAACAGCACCAGCCCAACGCGGCTGCGCTCGTCGAGGCCGATCCGAGCGTACTGGCCGAGGTCATCGCGGCCGCGCACGATGTGGCGGTCGCCGAAGGCATCGCCGAGAGCGGATACCGGCTCGTAGCAAACACCGGTGCCGACGGCCACCAGAGCGTGTTCCACGCACATATCCACGTACTCGGCGGCCGCACGATGGGCTGGCCACCCGGCTGACCAGGGGACAAACCGGAAAAATCAACGGAGTATGGCTGCGGCCCGGGTAAAGTCGACAGCGTCTGAAACTGTCGTCTGAATCTGTCGCTGACATGGAGAGCAGGGCCGCAGCACCGTTGCCCACCGTCCCGCATAGCCCCAAGGGCCAGCCCAGCACGCCCTCCGCGCCTTCTTCATCCTCTTCTTCTTCGGAAACCTCCCCTTCGCTCGCAGCTGCTCAGCTGCCCTCCGCGACGGTCTCGGCGACCACGATCGTGGTCCCGCCGTCCGTGCCCATGGTCAGCCTGCTGGGGTCGGGAGACGAGATCCTGCGGCTGGTGGAGCGTGAGCTCCGCGCGCGAGTCCTGGTCCGCGGTAATGAGATCATCATCACCGGTTCGCCGTCCGACAACGCCTTCGCGGTGCGGGTCTTCGATGAGTTGATCGCTCTGGTCGGTCACGGCGGCCATCTCCGCCCAGACGCCGTCTCGCAGGCACTCCACATGCTCCGCAACGGCGCGACCGAGCGGCCAGCCGACGTCCTGAGCCTGAACATCCTGTCGCGGCGCGGGCGCACGATCCGGCCCAAGACGCTGAACCAGAAGCGGTACGTCGATGCCATCGACGAGCACACGATCGTCTTCGGAATCGGCCCGGCCGGCACCGGCAAGACCTATCTGGCGATGGCCAAGGCCGTCCAGGCGCTACAGGCGAAACAGGTGAACAGGATCATCTTGACCCGTCCCGCGGTCGAGGCCGGGGAGCGACTCGGATACCTACCCGGCACGCTGTACGACAAGATCGATCCCTACCTGCGACCGCTCTACGACGCACTGCACGACATGATCGACCCCGACTCGATCCCCCGGCTGACCCAGGCCGGGACCATCGAGGTCGCTCCGTTGGCCTACATGCGAGGTCGCTCGTTGAACGATGCATTCATCGTCCTCGACGAAGCCCAGAACACCACGCCCGAGCAGATGAAGATGTTCCTGACTCGGCTGGGCTTCGGCTCGAAGATGGTCGTCACCGGTGACGTGACCCAGGTGGACCTCCCGGGCGGGCAGCGCAGTGGCTTGCGTGTGGTCCAGTCGATCCTCGACGGAGTGGACGACGTCGCGTTCACGCATCTGACCAGCGTCGATGTCGTACGGCATCGGCTGGTCGGGAACATCGTTGACGCCTACGCACGCTTCGACGCCGAGACTGCCGAGCAGAACGACAACCAGCTCACCGGACTGTCATACCCCGCCCGTCGCGGCGCTGCCCCGCCCCGCCGGTAACGGAGTCGACGCCCACCATGTCCGTGGACATCGCCAACGAGTCCGACATTCCCATCGACGAGGCGTCCCTGGCGCGTCTGTGCCGTTTCCTGCTCTGTGAACTGGACGTGAATCCGCTGGCCGAACTGTCGGTGCTACTGATCGACGTCGATTACATGGCCAGCCTGAATGAGAAGTGGATGCACACCTCCGGGCCCACCGACGTCCTGGCCTTTCCGATGGATGAACTGGACACCGCCCGTCGCCCTGACGAGGCCGACCCCAGTCCGTCCCTGCTCGGCGACGTCGTCCTGTGCCCCGCGGTTGCGATCAAGCAGGCCTCGGCGGCCGGGCACAACTTCGATGCCGAGCTCCACCTGCTCACTACCCACGGCGTCTTGCACCTGCTCGGTTACGACCATGCCGAACCCGACGAGGAACGCGAGATGTTCGCCGTACAGCGGCGACTGCTCGACGGTTGGCTCACCCACCGCACCGAGAACGGGCACCCGGCATGAGCTGTTCTGCATGACCTCAGCACAGGTGACCCTTCTGGTCGTCGCGATCCTGCTGGTCCCGCTCGCCGGACTGTTCGCCGCCGTCGACGCCGCGATCGGGCACGTCTCACGTGCCCGTGTCTCCGAGCTCCGCCGCGAGGGTGCGCGCAAGGCCGAGGTCCTCGAGCAGGTCCTGGAGGACCGGGCCCGGCACGTTTCCCTGTTGCTCTTGCTGCGGGTCCTCTGCGAACTCTTCGCGGCGGTGCTGTTCACCACAGTGTTGGTTCAGTTGTGGGGAGTCGGCTGGAGATCGGTACTCGTCGCCGGGTTCGTGATGACGATCGTCAGCTTTGTCCTGGTCGGGGTCGGGCCACGCACTGTCGGCCGCCAACACGCCTACGGGGTCGCGCTCCGCACGGCAAGCCTGACCCGAGCGCTGCGCGCGATCTTCGGACCGGTCACGAACTTGCTCATCCTGCTTGGAAACGCACTCACCCCGGGACGCGGATTCCGCGAGGGCCCATTCTCCAGCGAAGTTGAGTTGCGGGAGTTGGTCGACCTCGCCGAAGCGCGTGGTGTCGTCGAACACGGAGAGCGCAACATGATCCACTCCGTCTTCGAGCTCGGCGACACGATCGCCCGCGAGGTCATGGTCCCCCGCCCGGACGTGGTCTGGATCGAAGCTCACAAGAGCTTGCGCCAAGCGCTGGCACTGGCACTACGCAGCGGCTTCTCGCGAATTCCGGTGGTGGGTAACAACATAGATGACGTCGTCGGTATCGTCTATCTCAAGGACTTGGTTCGCCGTACCCAGGGTGATGACAGCGCCGGCTCGCAGCTCGTCGAGGAGCTGATGCGTGCGCCGTCGTTCGTTCCGGAGTCCAAGCCGGTCGATGAACTCCTACGAGACATGCAGGCCCGGCGCATCCACATGGCCGTCGTTGTCGACGAGTACGGCGGAACCGCCGGCCTTGTCACGATCGAGGACATCCTCGAGGAGATCGTCGGGGAGATCGCCGACGAGTACGACGCTGACCAGCGCCCACCGGTCGAGCGGCTACCCGACGGCTCGATGCGGGTCACCTCACGATTGCCCGTCGACGACCTCGCCGAGCTCTTTCATCTCGAGCTGCCCGACGAAGTCGACATAGACACGGTGGGCGGCTTGCTGGCTCGCGAACTGGGGCGGGTACCTATCCCTGGCGCTCAGGCCACCTACGCCGGCCTGTCGCTGACTGCCGAGAGCACCGAGGGACGACGGAACCGGATCGACACCCTCCTGGTCACCCGCATGCCGGCAGCCGGCATTGTGACGAACGCAACTGCGGCCGCTCGTGACTGACTCCGATCACTCCGCTGCCGGCCAGCTGCTCGAACCTGAGGATGCGAAGTTGATCGTGCTGGCCCGTGCGGCTCGCAATCGAACCGGTGCCATCGAGGGAGCCGCGGTCCGTGATCGCGACGGCCGAACCTATGTCGCCGCCACCGTGGCGTTGCCCGCACTGCGGCTCTCGGCATTGCAAGGCGCAGTTGCCTCAGCGGTGTCCAGTGGCGTCACGAGCCTGGCTGCGGCCGCCCTCGTGTCAGCAGCCGAGACAGCCGACGATGATGGCGTTTCCGCGGTTCGGGACCTCTCGAAATCCGCAACCGTCTTCTTCGCCGGCATCGATGGGGCCCTGCTCGGCACTGACCGGGGCAGCACGCACTGACCCGTCTGCCCTCGTAGGCTGGCGCTGTCCGTCGCAAGACAAGGCGGAACCACCGCATCCCCGCCGCCGTCTCACGTTGCGTCCAGCGAGCCACCGCACCGGAGGAAACCTTTCATGACGCAGCCGCCCTACGGACCGCCTCCGCCGCCCTCGCAGGGCGGCTGGCCGCAACACGAAGGCCAGCCACCGTACGGAGGCCAGCCCGCGTATGGAGATCAGCCTTCCTACGGCCAGGGCGGCGGTTTCGGCCAGCCGGGATATGACCCATCCGGCGGGTATGCCCAGCCCCACTCCAGCCAGTACGGCGGGCAGCCATCCGGCGGGCAGCCCTACAGTCCGGGTTCAGACCCCTACGGGGGTCCGCAGGGCCCGTACGGACCTCCGCCGCGCAAGTCGCCGCTGCCCTGGATCATCGGCGGACTCGTGCTGCTCCTGGTCCTCGGCGGGCTGGGTCTGTTCCTGTCGTTGAAGGACGACGCGCCGAGCACCGTGGCCACAACCCAGACGACCGAGCAGACCACCCAGACCTCTGAGACGGCGGACAGTGCCGAGGAGAGCACTGAGGAAAGCACCGAGGATTCGACCGAGTCCACCGAGGAGACCAGCGACGAGCTCGTCGATGCGGACTCGCCGGACCTGGCGACTGCGTTCGTGCAACAGATGGCGAGCGGTGACTACCAGTCCGCGTTCGCCACGCTGACGGCGGACTTCCAGACCGAGTATGCCGACGCGCAAGCCTTCGCCACAGATTTCTTCAGCGTCATCGGGGCCACGGTGATCACATCATGGACTGTGTCCGATGCCTTCGGGCACGAGGGGGACCACGACGACATAGTCTTCGACCTGGAGACCGACACCGGATCTGCCGGCGTCCTGCTGGCCGTCATCGAGGAAGCCGGAGAGCTGAGGGTCTTCGATTTTGTGAGTCCCTGAGGTCGTCACGACCAATGCGCTCCCGGTGCCGCTCATCAGTCCAGGTTCGCCGTCGGGCGACCCAGCAGGGCCGTCCCGAATGCCTCCGGATCGCTGACCCAGACGTAGAAGGCTCGTTCTGTGCCGGTGTCATCGATGTGCGCCACGTTGACCCGGCGGCGCCCGGGCCACCAGCCACCCTTCAGCCCGGCCTTGGGCCAGTCCTCGGGTAGCCGACCACCGCGTACCTCACGGATGGCGTAGAGGGGGACGAATCCGAAGCTGGATACCTGGCGCAGCCCGGCGATGTCGAAGCTGATGCCGTGGTTGCCGACAGTGACCCGGTACGTCGACACGAGAAGGATCACCGCCGCGAGTAGCACCGCGAAGGTGACCGCTCGCCCGCTGGCGGCACCTTCCGAGAGCTGCAGGGCGGCGTAGGCGGGCGTGGTCACCGCCAACAGGAACCTGACCATCCGGCTGGCGGGAAGGTGCTGTGCGTAGCGCAGCGCGGCCGGCATCCTGGTCGCGGAACGCTTGGGCCGCGACGGAAACAAGAAGGTGAAGGCGTTGACCTGTCGCAAGTGGGCATCGCGCTCCGACGACCACCGCCGTCGACCGTCGGATGGGGATGGCGGCGATGATCTGCGCGGGTCCGGTCGCCGTGTCGCCATCTGGTGATTCTTACCCGATCGAAGTTTCGGACACGGCTCCAATGGCAGGCTGAGTGGTATGCGAAGCGGCTTCGGGTGTCTGGTCGGGCGGCCCAACACGGGTAAGACCACTCTGACCAACGCCCTGGTAGGCACCAAGATCGGCATCATCAGTGATCGGCCGCAGACCACGCGGCACGCGATTCGCGGCATCGTCCATCGTTCGGAGGCCCAACTGGTCCTGGTAGACACCCCCGGGCTGCACAAGCCGAAAACGATTCTGGGACAACGACTCAACGACGTCGTTCGGACGACCCTGGCAGGTGTGGACGTCGTAGTGTGGTGCGTTCCGGCCAACGAGAAAATGGGACCGGGGGATCGGTTCATCGCCCGGGAACTGAGCCAACTCCGTGGCTCGTCGCTCATCGTGGCAGTGACCAAGACCGATCTGTCCAAACCCGATCAGGTCGCCCAGCAACTGGTCGCCGCGAGCGTCGAGATCGACGCAGCGCACTATGTGCCGCTCAGTGCCAAGTCCGGTGCGGGAGTGGGCACCCTGCTCGATCTGCTGATGGACTCCCTGCCGTCCGGTCCGGCGCTCTATCCCGAGGGCACCCTGACCGACGAGCCGGAGAAGGTGCTGGTGGCCGAACTGATCCGCGAGGCCGCGCTAACCGGGCTCGAACAGGAGCTGCCGCATTCGGTCGCCGTCACCGTGGAGGAGATGACCCCGCGCGTGAACAGCGACCTCGTAGACATCCAGGCCGTCCTCTACGTCGAGAGGGCGAGTCAGAAACCGATCCTGCTTGGGCGCGGTGGGGAGAGGATCAAGTCGATCGGAACCCGCGCCCGTACCCAAATCGAAGCCCTCTTGGGCAATCGCATCTATCTCGACCTGCACGTCAAGGTACTCGGCGAGTGGCAGGACGATCCGAAGAAGCTGCAGCGGCTGGGCTTCTGATCTCCCGGCGAAGCTAGGGCGGCGGTGGGAGACTGGAGCCGTGAGCCTCTACCGTGACGAGGCGATCGTGTTGCGCCTGCACAAACTCGGTGAGGCCGACCGGATCGTTACGCTGCTGACCCGCCGTCATGGCCGCGTCCGCGCCGTGGCCAAGGGGATCCGCCGTACGTCATCGAAGTTCGGCGCCCGGCTCGAACCGTTCACCCACGTGGATGTCCAGCTCTACCTCGGCCGCAACCTCGACATCGTCAGTCAGGTGGAGAGCATCCGTCCGTACGGCGCAGGCATCGTGTCCGACTACCGCCGCTACACCGCAGGTACGGCGGTTCTCGAAACTGCCGAGCGGCTGACCGCGGAGGAGCGAGAGCCGTCGCTTCGCCTGTTCCTTCTCGTCATCGGGGCAATGCGGGCGATGACCAGCGACGGGCGGGCCCCGAGTCTGGTTCTCGACGCTTTCCTGCTGCGGGCCATGTCCGTCGCAGGTTGGGAGCCGGCCCTCGCGGAATGCGCCATCTGTGCCCAGCCCGGTCCGCATCGGTCCATGTCGATCCCGGCTGGTGGGGTCGTATGTGCGCGCTGCCGTCCGCCAGGATCGGTCCATCCGAGCCCGGCCACGGTCGAGCTGATGTCGGCGTTGTTCACCG
>Ga0136638_10000326_pt1 | contig 10636 bp, 15 predicted proteins | sample AntDrymUQ8582206_2_FD_104671 | JGI IMG/M metagenome (GOLD analysis project Ga0136638, IMG submission 104671) | Polar desert sand microbial communities from Dry Valleys, Antarctica - metaG UQ858 (22.06) | ecosystem: Environmental > Terrestrial > Soil > Desert | place: Antarctica: Dry Valley...
GCAGGTCGAGTGCGCGATCAACGGCCTGGGGGAGCGGGCCGGGAACGCCTCCCTGGAGGAGATCGTGCTGCTGCTGCGGGTCCGCGAAGCCGCGCACGGGCTGTGGACGGGCGTCACGACCGAGGAGATCGCGCGCACGAGGCGACTGGAATCACTCCTGACCGGCTAGCAGGTCCAGCCTAACAAGGCCGTGTTGCGCCGCAACGCCTTCGCGCTCGGGTCCGGCATCCACCAGGACGGTGTGCTCAAGGAGCGCACCACCTACGAGATCATGGACGCCACCACCATCGGCCTGCAGCAGAACTCGATCGTGCTCGGCAAGCACTCCGGGCGCCACGCGCTGCGCAAGGCCCTGGAGGAGCTCGGGTTCGAGGTCGACGGCGCCGCGCTGAACACCGCGTTCAAGCGCTTCAAGGACGTGGCGGACAAGAAGAAGACGGTCACCGCCCTCGATCTGGAGGCGATCGTCTCCGACGAGATGCGCCAGTCGACCAGCGCCTTCGAGCTGGTCTCCTTCGCCATCGATGCGGGATCGGAGCGGTCGCCGTTCGCACAGGTCTCCGTGCGCCTGCCCAGCGGCGAGACGGGGGAGGGGAGCTTCACCGGCGACGGGCCGGTCGAGGCCTTCTTCAGCGCGCTGAACGCGGCCACCGGCCACGAGGGCCGTCTGAAGGAGTACCACGTGTCAGCGGTCACGGCGGGGCGCGACGCCCTCGCCGAGGTCACGGTGCTGCTGGAGCTCGACGGCGCCACCGCGCAGGGCCAGGGGGTGTCGCCCGACACCATGGAGGCGTCCGGGCGGGCCTACCTGCGCGCGCTCACCAACGCGCTGGCGGATTCCCCGGTGGCCGAGGCCGAGCACCACGCCCAGGAGGCGTCCAAGACCCCGGCGCCGTGAGCCGGTCCCTACCCAGGCCCGGCTTCACCTTTCGCGACGGCGAGCGGCTGATCCGCTTCGCCGATGGCGCCGTGGAGGACGCGCCCGAGCTGATCGAGACGCAGGATCTCGGCGGCTACGCGCTCCTGACCACCGAGCGCGCTCTCGCGTCGGCGCCGCCTGGGCTGGAGGCACGAGCGGCGGTGGTGGCCCACGTGCCCCACGGATCTGTCCCGGAGGCCGCCGCGGCCGTGCGCGAGGCCGTGGCCGGGCGGGCGATGGTGGCCCTCGGCGGCGGCCGGGTGATCGACGCGGCCAAGGCCATCGCCGGCGCCGACGGCCTGCGCTGCGCCGCCATTCCCACGACCCTGGCGGGGTCCCCGTTCACGCCCTTTCACCGGATGCCAGCAGGCGTGGAGAGCTTCACCTTCGTGCGCCCGGCTCTCGCGGTCTGCGATCCGGCCCTGATGGCGTCGGCGCCGATGCCGGGGCTGGCCGCCACGGCTATGAACGCCCTGGCGCACGCGGCGGAGTCGCTCTACGCGCCGGGCGCCAACCCTGTAGCCGAGGGGGCCGCGCTTCGCGCCGCCGCGCTGTTCGCCCGCGGCCTGCCCGCGGATCCGCCGGTGGCCGAGGACATCGCGCTCGCCGCCCTCCTCGCCGGCTGGGCGGTGGGGACCACCGGCCTGGCGCTGCACCATGCGCTGTGTCAGACGATCGTCCGCGAAGCGGGCACCCCGCACGCGCAGACCAACGCCGTGATGCTGGCGCACACCGTCGCCTTCATGGCCGACCGCGCGCCCGGCGCCGTGGCCGCGCTGGCCGGTGCGCTCGGGGATGCCGGCGGCGGTCCGGCGGCGGGGGCGGCGGCGAAGGTGGCGGCGCTGGCCGCGCTCGCGGGTCCACGGACGCTGACCGAGCTCGGCGTCGCCGAAGGCGCGCTGTCCGCGATCGCCGCAGCGGCGGCGGCGCACCCGGGGATGGACGGCACGCCGGGCGGAGTCTCGAAGGCCGAGCTGCGCGAGCTCCTGGGGCGCGCGTTGTAGGACAGCTTCCGCACCCGTACGTGCTAGCAGCATGCTTGCATATCCGCTAGCGTCGTTGACATGGCAACACTGCATCTGCGCAACGTCCCGCCAGAGCTCGACGCGGCGCTCTCGGCGGCTGCGAGCGCGAGCGGTGTATCCAAGAACCGCCGGGCGATCGAGGCGCTACGGCGCGGGCTCGGCCTGGACCAACTCGAGCGTTCGCGGCTCATCGACGAGATCCGGCACGGTCGCCGGCCGGTCGACGTCGACGTAGCCGAGGTTGTCCGCGAGGACCGCCCTGCCGAGCGCGCCTGAGCTGAATCTGCTCGTCGTCGATGCTTCGGTTCTCGTTGAGCTGGTCATCGCCGGCCGTCACCGCCGGAGCGCGGACCTACTGCTCGCCCGCTACGCGGCTGCTCCGACGCTCGTGTTCGTTTCGGCTGCCCACGGCCTGATCGAAGCGACAAGCGCCGTCCGGCGCCTCGTGCTCCGAGATGTGCTGGCCGCCGATGATGGCCTGGCTGCCGTCCAGTGGCTCGGTGAGTTCGATCTCGTGCTCGACGCGACCGCTCCGCGTCTGCGCCGCATCTGGTCTCTGCGCGATCGGATGAGCGCATACGACGCCGCGTACGCCGCCGCCGCAGAGGCGTTCGGTGCGCCGTTGCTCACCGTAGACCTGCGGCTGCTGCATGCCTGCCGCGACGCGGCAATCTCCGTCACGCACCTCGACGATCTCTTCCCTCACTGAGCGTCGGCGAGAGCCCACGAGCGACCCGGATTCACGCTACGGGCGCGAACGGGTTGCGCACGTTTACGCCACCCAGTAGCTGGCCGTCGTTCAGATCCTCGCTGAGCAGCGTCGCGCACCCGGCGCGGACGGCCGCGGCCACGATCGCGGCGTCGAACACCGATAGCTGCGCGTCGGTGGCCAGCGTTAGTGCGTCCAGGATGAGCTCCCGGTCGGCGCTGACCACCGGGAACAGTGCGACGGCGCGTACGGCCGTGCCGGTGACCTCGCGATCCATCCCCAGCTTGCGCGTGCACACGGCGTGTAGCTCGAGGAGCACCTGCGTGCTCACGATGATCTGGCGCCGGTGTGCCTCGATCGTCTCCCGCGCGGTGTCGCGCTTAATGGGCTCACCGTCGTCGAGCGCGTAGGCGAACACGTTGGTGTCGACAAAGATCGCGCCGTCAGTCACCGGGTGTCATCCGCGGTCCGTGTAGAGCGCGTCGCGCGTCCACGTCCGCCCGCCGGAGCCGCTGCAACCGACGGCTGTTCGCGCTACCGCGAGAAACGCGTGGGCGGCGCGATCGCCGGCCGACGCGTCGACATAGCGCGAGAGCTCCTCGCGCAGGACCGCGTTGACGGACGTCCCGCGCTCGACGGCACGAGCACGAGCGCGGCGCAGCAGGTCGTCTTCCACGGTGATCGTCAGGTTAGCCACGGGATCAGTGTAACACGGGATCAGTGGGAGCGACCGGCGGACCACCCCCCTCAGTCCAGCGCGAACAGGCCCTCGAGCAGCTCTCGCCCCTCGGCGGGCGCGCGAGCGACGACGGCCAGCTCGTCGCCCCGCTCGGCCAGCTCGAAGTCGAAGAACGGACAGCACTCCTGCTCGCGCCGCACGAGGTCCCGGACCTCGCTCCGGAGCCCCACCGCCCCGCGGAAGACGAGCACGAGCGATCCGTCCTCCTCCACCGTGCGTTCCGCCATCCCCGCACGCAGCAACCTGGCCGCTTCGGTGCGGCGCAACACCATCCCTTCGGCGTCGAGGGAGCAGGCCACCGGTACGCGGTCGGACGGGCTCACGCCCACGAAGCTACTGGGTGGCGAGTCGCTGCTGCTGGCGCTCGGGAGTGATCAGCACGACGTTCCACGCCAGGTGCAGCCGGCGCATCGTGCGGATCACGAGGGCCGAGATGTCGACCTCCCACCAGCGCATGCCCTGCTGGGCCGCGCGGGGGAAGGCGTGGTGGTTGTGGTGCCAGGCCTCCCCGAGCGAGGGGAGGGCGAGCCAGAACACGTTGGTCGACCGGTCGTCGGTCTCGAACCGGCGCTGGCCGAAGAAGTGGCAGATCGAGTTGATGCTCCACGTGACGTGGTGGAGGAAGAAGAGGCGCACCAGCCCCGCCCAGAACAGCGCGGTGAGCCCGCCCGCCAGGCCGCCGGTGATGGCGTAGCCGAGCACGAAGGGCAACGCAAGACCGAGGCCGACCCAGAGGAGGAAGTTGCGGCTGATGAAGCGCATGCCGCGATCCTCGAGCAGGTCGGGCGCGAAGCGCTTGGCATCCGCGGTTCCGTTCTCCTTGAACAGCCAGCCCATGTGCGCGTGGTAGAGCCCGCGCAGGCCGCTGCCGTGGCCGACGTGAGGGCTGTGGGGGTCGCCTTCCTCGTCGGTGTGGGCGTGATGCTTGCGGTGGTCGGCCACCCAGCCGATCACCGGACCCTGCACGGCCATCGAGCCGAGAATCGCGAACAGGTACTTCACCGGCCGGTAGGTCTCGAAGGCCCGGTGGGTCAGCAGGCGGTGGAAGCCGATGGTGATGCCGAAGGCGGACGCGAGGTAGAGCCCGCCGAGGATCGCCAGGTCGGTGACTCCCACGAGGCGGTTCCACAGCAGGGGCAGGGAAGCCAGGAAGGCGAGGAAGGGGATGATTACGGCAACGACGTTGGCGTTGCGCTGGAGACGGGTCATGAAAGGAACGATAGAGCGCAGTTCCGTGCCTTGTCTCGGCCAATCGTCACGAATTCCAAGCGGTTACTTGTAGGCTGCCTACAGATATGGACCAGCCGATGTCCCGCCGGCCCTGGAACGACCTGCCGCCCGCTGTGGCCGGCGTGCTCGCGCCGGAGCTGCCGGCCCTCGCGGATGAGACCGTCGCCGCGATCAGCCGGGCGGTGCCCGACTACGCGCGCCCGCTGGAGGGGCCGTTCGGGGCGGCGCTGAGGGTGGGCGTGGAGGAGGCCCTGCGCCAGTTCGTGCAGATGGTCGAGCGCCCGGGTGCCGACCGCTCGGCCGGCCGCCAGATGTACGTCGACCTCGGCCGCGGCGAGATGCGCGCCGGGCGCAGCCTCGACGCGCTGCTTGCGGCCTACCGGCTCGGCGCCCGCGTGGCCTGGCGCCACCTGGCCCGGGCCGGCGAGCAGGCCGGGCTCGAGCCGGCCACGCTCTACCTGCTGGCCGAGTCGATCTTCGCCTACATCCACGAGCTCTCGGCGGAGTCGATCGAGGGCTACGCCCGCGAGCAGGCGGCTGCCGCGGGTGAGTCCCAGCGCCTCCGGCGCCGGTTGGCAGCGCTGCTGGTGCAGGATCCACCGGCCGACGCGGCCGCCGTGGAGGCGTCCGCCCTGGCGAGCGGCTGGGCGCTGCCCGGCTCGGTTGCCGCTGTGTGCACCGTGGGCGACGATGCCGACCGGCTGGCCATGCGCCTGGGGACGGACGTGATCGCGACGCCGGTGGTGGGAGGGCTGTGCGCGCTGGTTCCAGACCCCGATGCCCCGGGACGGCGTACGCAGCTGGACGCGGCATTTCGCGAGCGCCGGGGAGCGCTCGGGCCTGCCCTGCCCTGGCGCCGCGCCGGGGTGAGCGCGCAGCGGGCCCGCGCGGCGCTCGCTTTGGCGGAGGACGGTGCGATCGATCATGATCCGACCGGGCTGCTGGTGGCGGCCGACCACTCCCTGGCGCTGCTCCTCGGCGCCGACCGGGCCCTCGCGCGGGATCTGGCCGACGCCGCGCTGGAGCCCCTGCAGGAGGAGACGCCGGCCTCGCGCGCTCGGCTGCGGGCGACCCTGGATGCCTGGCTCGCGGAGCGCGGGCGCACCGAGCGGGTGGCCGGCGCGCTGCACGTGCATCCGCAGACGGTGCGGTACCGGATGGCGCGGCTGCGGGAGCTGTTCGGCGACCGCCTCGACGACGCCGACGCGCGCTTCGAGCTGCAGCTGGCGCTGAGAATCGGGCCTTCGAGCGAGGAGTAGCATCGCCGGCATGGTCAGCGGGCTGCTTCGTGGGGCCCACCGGCGAGGCGCGCTCCGCCTCGCGGGCCTGCTGCTCGCGGTGCTGGGCGCGACGGCGATCGGATACGTCGTCCTCTCCGGCTCGGATGACGAGAGCTCGGGAGAGCCCGCCGGGCCCGCGGCGGGGACCGCCGCGGCTGTTGCGCGGGCCGACTGCGCGACCGGAGGTCCGGGCGCGGCACGGGTCAGCCCGAAGAACGACGCGGTGCTCGGGCCGTTGGTGCTGATCGGTGTCCGGTACGCAGGGGCGCACCGCCCGGACGCCTTCAACGGACAGGGCTACAAGATCCCCGTGAGCCTCCGTGCGGGTACCACGGCCACGCTCTCCGTGCCAGGGGCCTCCCGCCGCCACGTGGGGCTGGTCTTCTCGCTCGACGCCCAGGAGCGAGCCGTAGCGCGCGGTGTGCAGGGGGCGGACCGCTCGGTTCTCTTTGTCGCGTGCCCCGCCGAGGGACGAGCCGGCCGGCGCACCGGCTGGCCCGGCGGATTCGTCGTCGACCGCCGGCGCTGCGCCACGCTGCTGGTGACGGTGGCCGGGCGGGCGCCAGAGCGCCACCGAGCCCCGCTCGGACGCCGCTGCTAGCAGGATACAACCGTACGTGATAACGTACGGACCAATGGCGGCAGTCGAAGCTCCTCCCGGCCTCTCGGTCGGCCCGCGCGTGAAGGCGCTGCGCGAGGGCCTCAGCCTCTCGCTGCGCGACCTGGCCGAGCGCTCGGGCGTCTCGGCCCCCATGCTCTCGCAGGTCGAGCGCGGCGAGACCAGCCCCACGCTGGCCGTGGCCGCGCGGATCGCCACCGGCCTCGAGCTCACCCTGTCGCAGCTGCTGCGCCTCGACGAGGGCGACGGCGTGATCGTCGTTCGCCGGAGCGAGCGCATGCGCGGCGGCCCCGGCCGCCGGGGCCACTCCTACGAGGTGCTGACCCCTCCTCTGCCCGGCCAGCGCGCCGAGGTGTCGCTGCACACGCTCGCGCCGGGCGCGGCCACCGGAGGCCCCGACGACCCGCCCATGCACGAGCCCGGCAGCCGTGAGACCGCCGTGGTCACCAGCGGCAGCATCAGCCTGGTGTGCGACAGCGTCGCGCACGATCTGGGCGAGGGCGACACGGTCACCTTCGACGCCGACCTGCCCCATCACTTCGAAAGCACCGGCTCGGCCGAGGCCCGCTTCTTCGCGGTCGTCGCGGCCGGCCTGAGGAGGTCCTGAGTCGCATGCCCGCGAGCCCGCTGTGCGGCGAACAGGCGGTGCCTGTGAGCCGTCTCTCCCTCTTCGACAAGATCTGGCAGGCCCACGAGGTGTACGACGGGCTGCTCTACATCGACCTGCACCTGGTGCACGAGGTCACCAGCCCCCAGGCCTTCGAGGCCCTTCGCCTGGCGGGGCGCACCGTGCGCCGTCCCGACCGCACGCTGGCCACCGCCGACCACAACGTCCCCACCGACGGCTCGAAGGTGGCGGCGCAGATCGCCGATCGGCTCAGCCGCGTGCAGGTCGAGAAGCTCGAGACCAACTGCCAGGAGTTCGGCGTTCCGGTGTACTCGATCGGCCACGCCCGGCAGGGCATCGTGCACGTGATCGGCCCCGAGCTGGGGGTCACCCAGCCGGGTATGACGATCGTGTGCGGTGACTCGCACACCTCGACCCACGGCGCCTTCGGGGCGCTGGCCTTCGGCATCGGGACCAGCGAGGTGGAGCACGTGCTGGCCACCCAGTCCCTGCAGCAGCGCAAGCCGAAGTCGATGCGGATCCTCTACAGCGGCGAGCTGGGCTACGGGGTCAGCGCCAAGGACCTGATCCTCGGCACGATCGGCCGCATGGGCGTCGAGGGCGGCGTTGGCCACGTGATCGAGTACGCCGGCCCGCCGATCGAGGGGCTGTCGATGGAGGGCCGGATGACCGTCTGCAACATGACGATCGAGGCCGGCGGCCGCGCCGGGATGATCGCGCCCGACCAGACCACCTTCGATTGGGTCGAGGGCCTCGAGGCCGCTCCGGACCCGTTGCCCCTCGACCAGTGGCGCGAGCTGCGCACCGACGAGGGCGTGCACTTCGACACCGAGTTGCGGATCGACGCGTCCGACATCTCCCCCCAGGTCACCTGGGGGACCACACCGAGCATGGTCTGCGACGTGACCGCCGCGGTTCCGGACGCCGCCACCGAGGGCGACGAGCGGGCGCTCGAGTACATGGCTCTGGCGGCGGGCACCCCGATCCAGGACATCCGCCTGGACCGCGTGTTCATCGGCTCGTGCACCAACTCCCGGATCGGCGACCTGCGCGAGGCCGCGGAGATCGTCAAGGGCCGCAAGGTCGCCTCCACGCTCAGCGCGATGGTCGTGCCCGGCTCCCAGCAGGTGGCCGCCCAGGCCGAGAAGGAGGGCCTGGACGAGGTGTTCCGCTCGGCGGGATTCGACTGGCGCTCCGCCGGCTGCTCGATGTGCCTGGGGATGAACCCGGACACGCTCGCCCCGGGAGAGCGCTGCGCCTCGACCTCCAACCGCAACTTCGAAGGCCGTCAGGGCCGCGGCGGGCGCACCCACCTGGTGAGCCCGAAGATGGCCGCGGCGGCAGCCGTGGAAGGCCGGTTCGTCGACATCAGGGAGTGGTCATGAACGCCGTGACGAAGATCAGGGGACCGATCTCGGTGCTGCGCCGCAGCGACGTGGACACCGACCAGATCATCCCCAAGCAGTTCCTCAAGCGGGTCGAGCGCTCCGGCTTCGGGGAGTTCCTGTTCTATGACTGGGCCAAGGAGCCCGGCTGGGACCTCGATCCCAACCCGATCCTGGTGGCGGGGCGGAACTTCGGCTGCGGGTCCTCGCGCGAGCACGCCCCATGGGCGCTGGAGGACTTCGGCTTCAAGGCGCTGGTGGCGCCGTCCTTCGCCGACATCTTCTACTCCAACTGCACCAAGGTCGGGCTGCTGCCGGTTCCGCTGCCGGAGGAGGAGGTCGAGGCGCTGATGGGGGCCGTCGAGGCGGAGATCGACCTCGAGGACCAGGTTGTGCGCTTCGACGGCCGCGAGGTTGGCTTCGAGATCGACCCTGAGACCAGGCGGCGGCTGCTCAACGGCCTGGACGACATCGGCGTGACCCTGCTGTCCGCGGACGCCATCGAGGTCTACGAGCGCGACCGCGAGCGCGAGGGGCCGGTCACCACGCTGTGAGCGGCGGGGTCCGCGACTGGGACGCCGCCACCTACGACCGGGTCTCCGACCCGCAGGTCGAGTGGGCCGGCGCGGTGCTCGACCGCCTCGCGCTCAGGGGCGACGAGACCGTGCTCGACGCCGGCTGTGGCAGCGGTCGGGTGACCGCGATGCTGCTCGACCGCCTGCCACACGGGCGCGTGATCGCGGTCGACGCCGCGCCCTCCATGGTGGAGGAGGCGCGGCGCGCCCTCGGCCACCGCGCCGACGTCCGGGAGGTCGGCCTCACCGAGCTGGATCTCGACGCGGAGGTCGACGCCGTCTTCTCCAACGCCGTCTTTCACTGGGTGGCCGACCACGACGCCCTGCTCGAGCGCCTGCACGCCGCGCTGCGGCCCACCGGTCGCCTGGTCGCGCAGTGCGGGGGAGAGGGCAACGTGGAGCGCTTTCACGACGTGGCCCGCGAGGTGGGTGCCCTGGAGCCCTTCGCCGGGCACCTGGCCGGCTGGCAGGGTCCGTGGAACTTCGCCGGCGCCGCCGAGACGGCCCGGCGCCTCACCCGCGCGGGCTTCGAGGATGTCGAATGCGCCCTCCAGCCGTGGCCCGTGCACCCGCCGGAGCCCGTGGCCTACATCGGGACCGTGTGCCTGGGCCATCACCTGGAGCGGCTGCCCGAGGGCCTGCGCCGACCCTTCGTCGAGCAGGTCGCGGCACGCTGCGGCGAGCCCATGGAGCTCGACCACGTGCGGCTGAACATCGCGGCGCGACGGCCTTCGGCCTAGCGTTTTGCTTTCGGCCCGACCGGGGAGGATTCCAGACTCGGGCAGCGGGTTCCTCGACGGATCGGGCGGCGCCATCGGCACACTCAGCACGGTTGCCATCGCCCCGCTCACCGCCTCCAACGGCGTGGCCGATCTCGGCCGCGAGCTGGAGTACGCCAACGCCAGTGGCACCCGCGTGTCGCTCGTGGACGGCACCGAGCCGTTCACGCCCGATGTCGTGGGCGCGATCGCCGGCGGCGGCTGAGCACCAGCTCGCGCCATTGAGCGATTCGGCACGGACGCCGAATCGTTCGTGGCTATACGGTTCGCCGCCGTCATGGCACCGCGAATCGTCATCCTTCCCGGCGACGGGATCGGCCCGGAGGTCGCCGAGGCTGCGCGTGAGCTGCTCGGCCGTCTCGGCGCCTTCGAGCTCGTCGAGCATCCGATCGGCGGCGCGTCGATCGATGCTCACGGCACCGCCCTCACCGATGAGGTCCTGGGTGCCTGCCACGCCTCCGACGCCGTGCTCCTGGCCGCGGTGGGCGGCCCCAAGTGGGACGCGGCGGTTGCGGCGGACCCCTCCGCGCCGCGTCCCGAGCAGGGCCTGCTCGGCCTGCGCAAGGGCCTGGGCCTGTTCGCCAACCTGCGCCCGGTGCGGCCGAGCCCGGCGCTCCTGGACGCCAGCCCGCTCAAGCGCGAGCGGATCGAGGGGACCGACCTGCTCGTGGTCCGCGAGCTCACCGGCGGCATCTACTTCGGCGTCTCGGGCCGCGACGGGGACACGGCCCACGACGACTGCGCCTAC
>Ga0136638_10000327_pt1 | contig 10634 bp, 6 predicted proteins | sample AntDrymUQ8582206_2_FD_104671 | JGI IMG/M metagenome (GOLD analysis project Ga0136638, IMG submission 104671) | Polar desert sand microbial communities from Dry Valleys, Antarctica - metaG UQ858 (22.06) | ecosystem: Environmental > Terrestrial > Soil > Desert | place: Antarctica: Dry Valley...
CTGCCAGGGCGACTCCGGCGGGCCGGTGTTCGTCAAGTACCCGGACGGCAGCTGGCACGTGTTCGGCATCACCTCCTACGGCGGGCAGTGCGGCAGCGGCGGCCAGTACTCGATGATGCATAACGGCATGGCGTGGTTCGAGTCGGAGTCGGGCTTCGACCTGACGCCGTGCCACAACGCAGACGGCAGCTGGCAGCCCGGCTTCGGCTGCCAGAACTTCCCGACCGACGCGGGTGTCGGCAACGGCAGCTGGCCCGACGGTTGCGCCGGCGGGCCGGTCGCGGGGCCCAGCGCGACGTGTGGGGCGCCCTTCGATCCTGCGCCCGACATGACCCCGCCGACCGTCACGATCACGCAGCCGCTCAACAATCAAGAGTTCATGGGCGAAGGAGGCGTGCAGGTGCCGGTCATGATCGACGCGCAGGACGTCGGCTGGGGCATGAAGGAGGTCCGCCTGACGATCAACGGCAATGAGATCGACGGCGGCATCGACAAGTTCCCGCCCTACGAGTATCCGCTGACCTTCCCGTCCGGCGGCTACTGCATCGGCGCGATCGCGGTCGACCTCGCCGACAACATGGCCACCGCGACACCGGTGTGCATCGGCATCAACGGCCCGCCGCCGGCGCCGCCCGAGCCCGAGACCACCGACGGCGAGAGCAGCAGCTCCGGCGCCGAGGCCTCGACCGGCGACGACGGCGGCCAGGCGCCGACGACTGGCGCCGACGACACCACCAGCGGCGGCGCCGAGGAGACCGCCGCGACGCCGCCCGACACCGGCATCACCGGCGCTACTGGCATCACCGGCGGCGACCCGACCAGCGTCGTGCCGACCACCGGCGGCGAGGACGAGGACGACAGCGGCTGCGGCTGTCGCTCGGGACATGCCCCGAAGGACAGCCTGCTCGCGCTCGCCGGCCTCGCGCTGGTCGGGCTCGGCCGTCGTCGTCGCCGATGAGAGGCTGAGAGGCTGATGCCGATCGTGTTCCACCGGCCCGCGGCGGCGCTGGCCCCGTTCGTCGCGCAGCTGTGGCACTTCGACGACGCCGAGGGGGCGCTGCAGCACGCGCGCGAGCGCATCTTGCCGAGCGGCGCGATGCAGCTGCTGATCAACCTCGACGAGGACGAGCTGCGCTCGTACCACGGACCCGCTCAGACCGTACGGCGCACGCGGGGCACCGCGCTGTGCGGCCCGTATACCGGCCACTTCGTGATCGACACCGCCGAGCAGCGGGAGATCATGGGCGTCACGTTCCACCCCGGCGGCGCCGCGCCGTTCTTCGCGGTCGCGGCCGATGCACTGCGGGGGATCGACGTCGAGGTCGAACAGCTGTGGGGGCGCGACGGGGCCGTGCTGCGCGAGCGCCTGTGCGAGCAACGGGACCCGGCCGCCCGCCTGCGGACCCTCGAGGCCGTGCTGCTGGCCCGCGTCGTGCGACCGCTGGCGCCCGACCCTGCGCTGGCCGTCGCGGTCGGTGCGCTGGAGCTGGGCGTGCCGGTGGCGGCCGTCGCGGAGCGCCTCGGCTTCAGCGCGCGTCGACTCATCGCCACGTTCGGCGCGCAGGTCGGCCTGTCGCCCAAGACCTTTGCCCGCGTCCGTCGCTTCCAGCGGGTCCTGACGGCGGTCACCCGCGAGAAGCCGCGCCCGTGGGCCGAGCTGGCGCTGGTGTGCGGGTACTACGACCAGGCCCACCTGATCCACGAGTTCACGGCGTTCTCCGGCCTGCCCCCGACCGCCTACGCCCCCCGCGGCCCGGCCGGGCAAAACCACGTCATCGTGGCCGGCTGACAATTTTTTACAATCTCGGCTGCGCGCCCCCGGGCATGCTCCGCGCATGCCACTCAAGCTGACCCCCCACCTCGTCATCGCCGGCGCCGCCCGGGCCATCGATTTTTATAAAAAGGTCTTCGACGCGCGCGAGCTGTCGCGCTACGCCGACGAGAAGCTCGGCGGCCACATCGTGTGCGCCGAGCTGGCGATCGGCGACCAGATGTTCTCGATCTCCGAGGAGCATCGTGAATGGAAGAACGACGCGCCGACCTCGCTCGGCGGTTCGCCTGTGATCCTCAATCTCGAGGTGCCCGACGTCGACGCCGTCGGTGCTGCGCTCGAGGCCGGCGGCGCGACGGTCGTGTACCCGATCTCCGACCAGTTCTATGGCGAGCGCTCGGGTCGCTTCCGCGACCCGTTCGGGCACCTCTGGATCATCACGAAGAAGATCAAAGAGATGACGCCAGCCGAGATCCAGGCCGGCGTCGACGCCTACGAGTCGTAAGCGGAGACTACTTCGCGCAGAAGTCGCCGCCCTGGGCTCCGACCGCGGGGATCGGCAGCACGGGCTTGTCGCCGTCGATCGAGAGGATGTAGGCGACGAGCTTCTGCACGTCCTCCGGCTTCGCCAGGAACATGGCGTCCTGGGCGAGCGCCTTGCGATGCACGTCGAAGGTCGGGGAGAGCAGCTCCTCGAGGGTGCGTGCATTGCCGGCGTGGAAGTACGGGGCACCGACCGCGACGCCGAGCAGCGACGGCGGGTTATACCCCTTCGCGTCGACGGCGCCGCCCTGGGCGGCGGTCGTCATGTCGGCGCGCAGCTCGGCGACGCCGACGGCCGGCGGGGCGACGCCGAAGGTGCCGACGGGGCGAATGATGCATTGCAGCTGGTCGTTGGCGGGCACACCGAAGCGCATCAACTGATTCATCGGTGTCGTCGCCGGCAGCAGGGCGGCGGGATAACCGGCGGCGAGCAGGGCGGCCTCGCTCCAGCTCTTGGTCTTGAGCGCCTCGTTGCCGGCGCCCGACGGCGTGTAGAAGACCCGCGAGATCGTCCATTTGTCGCCGCCGTGGCAGCCTTGACACGAACCACCCATGACGGGATCCTTGAAGAGGGCCTCACCGGCGGTGACGAGCGCCGGGTCGAGGTTACTCGGGGCCCGCGGGATGCGGATCGACTGGGCATAACGCGTCATGTCGTTCCAGTCCTTAACTTTGCTGACCATGTCGACGATCATCTGGGTCGAGCCATTGAGGTTGACCGCGCCGGCCGGCGGGAACAGGGCCGCGCTGGTGAGGTCGACGCGGTCGGCCAGCTTCGGTTCCATCATCGGGTCGGCGAAGTTCACCAGCCCGCCGACGCCCCCGGACACGCCGCGCGTGTTGTTCTCGACGTCGGAGAACTCGTCGAACACGGCCGTCCACAGGAAGACGCGGTGGTCGGTCGGGTCCTTCTTCGAGAACGAGCCCTCGAGGCTGGTCGACTGGCGCGGGCCCTTCGCAAAGTACCAGGTGACGTTGTCGGTCAGGCCATCGGCGTGGCACGACTCGCACGACCCCCACGCCTGGCCGTTGAACGACCAGCGCCCGAGGCCGGTGTTGAAGAAGTGCTTGCCGCGCAGGACCGACTGGGCGTTGGCGTCGACCGGCAAGGCGCCGGACTGGGCGACGCGCGCGTCGTCGACGTCGGAGCCGGCGATGATGTCCTTGCCGAGGTCGATCGCCGAGACGTTCATCGTGACGTCATTGGTCACGAACGCGAACGGGTGGGAGTTCGCCCTCGTCACGCCGACCGGGTTCTGACCGGCCTTCGCGGTCATCTTCAGCGACGCGGGCGAGAGGTCGATGAAGTTTTTGGCGATGCCGGACAGCGCGCCGGTGTTCGGCTGCCAGGTCGCACGGAACAGCGCGTCGGCGCCGTTGGCCGCGATGAGGGTGTCGCCGGTCATCGGATCGATCTCGATGTCGGCGGGGAAGTGCGGCATGCGGCGGACGCTGGTGTCGAGCACCCCGTTCATCGTGTACTGGAGGTCCCAGTTCCTGGTCAGGTTCGAGGTCCCGGCCGGCACGATCGTGTCGTTCGATGTATCGATGACGGTGACGAGCGGGTGCGTGTTGACCTTGGGGCCGATCGGGCCGACCGGCGACGCGCAGATCGACGCGACATAGGCGAACTTGCCGGAGATCGTGATCGACTGCACCTGGTTCGGGAAGCACCCGGTCGGCGTCATGTTCGCGGCGGGGAAGCCGGTGTCGAGCACCGGCGGCAGCAGGACGATCGAAACCTTGCCGTCGGAGACCTGGACGCTGTAGACGACGCCGACCCAGTTGATGTCGCCGTTGAGGCCGTTCATCGCCTCGGGCGCGCTGCGCTGGGCGAAGTACTCGGTCACGTAGACCTTCTCGTCGCTGTCGTCGTCGTCGCCGTCGCTGGTGATGGCGATCGATCGCGGGTGGGCGAGCGCGGGGCGCGAGACGATGTCGCCGAGGAACTTGATGGGATGGGCGACGAGCGCGGCGTTGAGGTCGATCTCGCCGGTCTTGGTCATGTTGTCCGGATCGACGATCGTCAGGGTGCCATCGACCCAGTTGGCGACGTACATGCGCGAGCCGTTCGGCGTCAGCGCGAGCGCGGTCGGCTCGGAGCCGACGTCGGCGGTCTGCCCGAGCTTGGGGGTCCCGCGGATGTCTGTGATCTCGACCACGGACTGGTCGCGACGCAGGACCGCGTATGCGCGGGTACCACAGCGGTTCATCACCACCTGCCACGGTTCACCGCCGACCGCGAGCTCGTCGATATTCGTCATCGCCGGCAGGTCGTCGGCGTAGTCGACCGAGAGGATCGAGACGGTGCCGTTGTCGCGGTTGGCGACGACGAGGCGTGAGTCGTCCGCCGTGATGGCGATCGGAGAGCCGCGGGTCGCCACCGCGTCGGCACAGTCGATCGCCTGGCAGTCGTTGGTGCAGCCGTCGAAGTCGTCGGCGTTGCCGTCGTCGCAGGCCTCGATCTCGTCCTGCGCCACGCCGTCGCCGCAGGAGGCGAACTGGCAGGTGTCGAGGCAATCGTCGGTGTTGATGTCGTTGGCGTCGTCACACAGCTCGCCCTCGTCGACGGCCCCGTCGCCGCAGATGCCGGGCATACCGGTCGAGGCGGTGATCGCGGTCGTGCCCGAGGTCTCGTCGGTGGTCGACGAGGTGGAGACGTCGGTGGTCGATGAGGTGGAGACGTCGGTGGTCGAGTCGACCACGTCGGTGGTCGAGGGGTCCGAGGCGGTGGTGGTCGTCGGCTGCTCGGTCGTGGTCGGGACCGTGGTCGCGTCGGTGTCGGTCAGGGCCTCGGTGGCCGTGGCCGTGGTCGTGGACATGGTGCCCGAGGACGTGCCGTCCTCCGTCGCCGTGACCATGCCGTCGTCGCCGCAGGCGGCCAGACCTGCTCCTGACAGGCAGATCGCGATTACGGTGGTGATATTGCCATGAATGCGGGTACGATCGAGCATGATTCTCCTCCGCTCCGGGGAGCGTTGATGGTCCAAGAAAAGGCGGACTCCGACGCAAACGGAGGCGACGCGGCATGCAAGCTATCACCATGTCGCGCGCGACGGCGGCTCGGCAGATCGTCGCGCGACATCAGGCTCGAAGATCACGAGGGCTCCCGCAGAACGAGGGTCCGTCGCAACGCGCGGCGAACTTCCGAGCGCGCGAGCGCTGCGATTTGGCGCAGCGGCCGCGATCCCGGTCGCCGCGGGCATGTGCGTGCGCAGACCCGGATGGTGAGCCGGTCCGGGCCGGCTCATGGTATGTAGCGGGCCCATGATCACCGTGCATCACCTCAACAACTCTCGTTCGCAGCGCGTGCTCTGGCTGCTGGAGGAACTGGGCCTCGCCTACGAAGTGAAGCGATATCAGCGAGAGCCGACGATGCAGGCGCCGAGCGAGCTGCGCGCGGTGCATCCGCTCGGCAAATCTCCGGTCATCACCGACGAGCACCACACGGTCGCGGAGTCGGGTGCGATCATCGAGTATCTCGTCGGGCGCTATGGGGCCGGCCGGCTGCGGCCGGCCGAGGGCACGCTGGAGCGCATGCGCTACGATTACTGGCTACATTACGCCGAGGGCTCTGCCATGCAGCCGCTGTTTCTCAAGCTGCTCTTCGACCTCATCCCGAAGCAGCTGCCGGCGATCGTGCGTCCGATCGGGCGCATGATCTCGAAGGGCGTGAAGCAGAAGCTGATCGACCCCCAGCTGAGGACGCACTTCGATTATATGGAGAGCGAGCTGGCGAGCCACGGGCCGTGGTTCGTGGGCCCGGAGTTCTCGGCGGCCGACGTGCAGATGAGCTTCGTCGCCGAGGCCGGCGCCACGCGTGGCGAGGTCGACGCGCGGCGCCCGAAGCTTGAAGATTTCTTGAGGCGAATCCACGCGCGGCCGGCGTATCAGCGGGCGCTCGAGCGCGGCGGGCCCTATGAGCTGCTGAAGTGAATCCTCCAAATTTCACTCCGCCGCGCGACGGGCCGCGAGCACGCGTGGGCGCACCCGGGTGAGCAGCAGCTCGAGGAACTGCTCGGGGCGGGTGAAGGCGGCGAAGTGGCCGGCGTCGCGGAGGAGCGCGAACTCTTTGTGGGGAGCCTCGACGGCGGCGAAGTACTGCTCGGCGAGCGCGGTCGGGGTGAACACGTCGGCGTCGCCCTGGAACAGGAAGAACGGCAGCTCGAAGCGGGGGCCGAGCGTGCGGGTGTCGTAAGCCATGTAATCGCGGAACAATTCGGCGGCCGCAAAATCGAGGCCGGAGATCACGTGTTGCACGTCGCGCAGGCTGCGGTCCGGCGCGAAGCAGATCAGGGACAGCAGCAGCTTGCCGACGCCACGCATGCGCGGGTCGGTCTTCATGATCCACTGCTGTTTGCGGTTCCAGTCGCTGCGTGACCAGCGGGTCGGGTCATTGCCCATGGCGTCGAGCTCGGCGAGGCCCTTGCGATTGTTGATGGTCCGCAAGCGCGCACAGGTGAGCTCGTGGGACAGCGACTCGCAGCGGGCGTCGCCGCCGAGGTCGGTGGCGACGTAGGCGGCGAACAGATCGGGGCGGCGCTTGACGAGGGGGATCCCGATCAAGTTGCCCATCGAACCGGCGAGCACGGTCAAGCGGTCCTGGCCGAGGTGCTCACGCAGGTGCTCGCTGAGCTCGACCGCGTCGTCGACCATGCGTTCGAAGCTCAGGGGTCGGCTGCCGGCCTTGCCGTTGCGCCCGAGCGTCTTGCCGACGCCGCGCCGGTCCCACTGCACGATCGTGAAGTGTCGCTCCCACGGCCGCATCACCGGCGTGAAGATCGTGTAGGGGCAGCCGGGCCCGCCGTGCAATACCAGCAGGACCGGGTTGCGGCGGTCCTCACCGCGGATGCCGATCCACTGATCGATCCCGCCGATCCGCACGAAGCGGTCCTCGACGATGCCGTGCGGGCCTTCGATCTCGAGGGTCCGCGCGACCCGGCGCTGGCGCAGGGCGCGATAGCCGAGGGCGCCGGAGACGGCGAGACCGGCCGTGGCTGCCAGAGCGCCGAGGAGGAGTGGAATTGTGTACGTCATAAACTGTTCTGTGTAGGCTATACACAGTGGGCCGATGAAGGTCAACAAGCGAACGGTCGAGCCGGCCCGGGCAGCGAGCACGGGGCCACAGGCGCGCGCCGTGGCGGCGCTGTGGGACGAGAAGCGGCGAGCGACGCGTGGGCCGCGGCCGGGGCTCGATGTCGCGGCGATCGCCGGGGCCGCGATCGCGATCGCGGACGCGGAGGGGATCGAGGCGGTCTCGATGCAGCGCGTGGCGGCCCGGCTGGGCTACACGACGATGGCGCTGTACCGGCACCTGCCGGGCAAGCCGGAGCTGCTCGATCAGATGATCGAGGCGGCGGTCGGCGAGCCGCCCGTGATCGCCGCGGACCTCGAATGGCGCGCCGGTCTCGATGCCTGGGCGCGGGCGCTGTCGGCCGCGTTTCATCACCACCCGTGGCTGCTCGGCGCGAGCATGCGGCTGCGCATCATGGGGCCGCGAGAGCTGCGATGGATGGACCGCGCGCTGGCGCTGTTCGCCGGCACGGGGCTGTCCGCCGCGGAGACGCATCAGGCCTTCCTCGCGCTGCTCGGTCAGGTCCACAGCGCGACGCGCTTCTCGCTGCCGCCCGGCGCAGGCCGTGGTGTCAGCGGCGAGCAGTGGGTCACGGCGACGCGCAGCGTGCTGCGTGAGCACGGCGAGGGCTATCCGGCGCTGCGCGCAGTGATGGCCGCGGGCGCGTTCCAGACGACCCGTGGTGACGGCCTGACGTTCGCGCTGCGCTGCGTGCTCGACGGCATCGGTGTGCTCGTCGCGCAGCGAACGGCGCCGGAGCGCTGAGGTCCGGTCGAGCGATCAGCGCTTGATGACCGCGCGCAGGACGTCGGGCTTGAGAAACTGCTTGGTCTTCGGCAGGTCCTTCCACGGGTCGGCCTTGAGCGACTTGAGGCGCGCGGCCAGGTTCTTGATGTTGTACTTGTATGAATTCTCGAGCGCGGTGAGCTCGTCCCAGCGCAGTGGCACCGATACCGGGGCGCCGGGACGGGCGCGGGTGGAGTAGGGGGCGACGCTCGTCGAGCCGCGATAGTTACGCAGATAATCGATGTAGATCCGTCCGGTGCGCTTGGCCTTGGTGGCGGTGGCGGTGAACATGTCGGGCGCGGCGCGGGCGAACTCGAGGGCGATGCCGCGGGCGAACGCCTTGACGGTGTCCCAGTCCTGCTTGCCGGGTGTCAGCGGCGCGACGACGTGCAACCCCTTGCCGCCGGTGGTCTTGAGGAAACTGGTCAGGTCGAGGTCTTCGAGCCTCGTGCGCACGGCGGCGGCGGTCTCCTTGACGCGTGCCCACGGGACCTTCTCGTCGGGGTCGAGGTCGATGATGATGCGATCCGGCTCCTCCGAGCGCTCAATGGTAGAGCCCCAGATGTGCACCTCGATCGTGCCGACCTGTGTCAGGGCGACGAGGCCCTGCGCGGTATCGACGTAGATGAACGGAGCATCACCGCCCTCACCGTCGAGGTCGGCCGTGGCGATGCCCGGCGGCAGATCGTGGTGGATGTGTTTTTGAAAGAAGCACGGCTTGTCGATGTTGTCCGGGCAGCGCACCACGGAGATCGGTCGGTGCACGGTCCACGGCATCATCCACTCGGCGGTCGCGGCGTAGTACTCGGCGATGTCGCGCTTGGTAAAACCATCGGCCGGGAACAGCACGCGCTCGGGATGGGAGATCCGGACGCCGAGCACCTCGGCCTCCTCGCCGCGGCGTCTGCTCGGCGGGCTCGGCGGCTTGCTGACGAGTTTGCTGACTTTTTTGGCAGGCGCGGGTGGGGACACCGAGGCGACGGCCTTGGCGACCGGCATCGAGGTCTCGCGGCGGATCGACCTCGCGGGCTTGTCCTCGCGCACGCCCTCGAACACCGGGTGACGCATGCGGCCGTCGCTGGTCCAGTCCGTAAAGCTGACCTCGACGACGATCTCCGGGCGCACGAAGGTGTTGCGCGAGAACCCGGGCGGCATTTTTGAAAAGGGGGACTGCCGGGTGACGAGCTTGTCGAGGCGGGCGCGCAGGCGGGTCGCGCCCGGGTGGTCGAAGCCGCTACCGACCTTGCCACAATAGATGAAGTCGCCGGCGTCGTCGTGGAGGCCGAGCAGCAGCGAGCCGATGTCGCGGGTGCCGCTGCGCGCTGCCGTGAAGCCGCCGACGACGACCTCCTGGCGCTTGCCGCACTTGATCTTGAGCCAGTCGCGGTGGCGGCCCGACTTGTAGGGCGCGTCGCGTCGCTTGGAGATCACACCCTCGAGCCCGATCTTGCACGCGCGGGTGATCAGCGGCTCGCCCTGCCCGACGATGTGTTCTGATAGGCGCACGCGGCCGGCTTTTGTTTCAGGGGGCAGCAGGTCGGCGAGCGCCTGCTTGCGCTGGTCGAGCGGAAGGCCGCGCAGGTCGAGGCCCTGCAGGTGCAGCACGTCGAACACGAAGTATACGAGCGACCCGTGACGCTCCTCGGAGAGCGCTTTTTGCAATTCGCCGAAGCGGGTCACACCGTCGGTGCCGAGGTGTACGAGCTCGCCGTCGAGGATCGCCTGCTCGACGTCGACGCGTGCCTTCAGTGCCTCCACCAACCACGGGAAGCGCGGGCTCCAGTCCTCGCCGCCGCGCGTCAACAGGGCGATCCGTTCGCCGTCGATGCGCGCGACCAGACGATACCCGTCGTACTTGACCTCGTGTAGCCACTCCGGGCCCGGTGGCACGGCCTCGACCAGGGTGGCCAGTTCCGGGACGATCTTGTCCGGGAGGTGAGATTGGCCGAGGCGGCCGCGGGCAGGGGTCGCACGGACGGCGGGCGCGGGCTCCTCGGCGGCGCGGGAGCGGTTGCTCGCGGTTTTTTTGGCGGCGGCTTTCTTCGCCGTTGTCTTCTTGGCGGAGGCCTTGGTGGCGGCCCTTTTTGTGGCGGCCCTGGTCGCCGTTTTCTTCGCGGTCGCCTTGGACGCGGTCTTCTTCGCGTTCGCCTTGGACGCGGTCTTCTTCGGGGTAGCTTTGCTCGCGGGCTTCTTGGCAGTGGCCTTCTTTGCGGCCTTTTTTGCGGCGGCCTTCTTGGCCGGCTTCGCGGTCGTGCGGGCGGCGGTCCGTGGGGGCAGGCCGAGGCGGCGGCGCGCGACTTCCTCGGGGTCGTCGTCGACGGCCGTGGCGGTCGCCTTCGCGGGTTTTGTTTTGCGAGAGAGCCTTTTGCTCTCCTCGGCGCTCAGGACTCTTTCTCCGCCCTTCTGGTCGCCGCGGTTGCTGTGCCAGGTCTTGTCGGGTTTGGCGGCGACCTCCTCGAC
>Ga0136638_10000328_pt1 | contig 10633 bp, 10 predicted proteins | sample AntDrymUQ8582206_2_FD_104671 | JGI IMG/M metagenome (GOLD analysis project Ga0136638, IMG submission 104671) | Polar desert sand microbial communities from Dry Valleys, Antarctica - metaG UQ858 (22.06) | ecosystem: Environmental > Terrestrial > Soil > Desert | place: Antarctica: Dry Valley...
GACCTAGGCGTACTCGCGCCGGAGACGCGCTCGGCGCGTCGGAGGTCTACACGCGTCGTTCCGGTCTCAGAGGCGGTCGCGCGGCGAGCTAGCAGCCGCGCCTGCGCGAGAGTGTGTCGCGTCCGGCGGCCATGAGCTCTGCGGCTCGTACGCGATCACGGACGGCTCGTTCTCCCTGCAGGTGAAGGTGCCGGCCGGCGGCAGCGTCGAGCCCGCCTCGGCCGAGAGCGTGCGCGAGCGGCGGCACTTCCTCGACGTGGCGGACCCGGCCTCGATGAAGCTCGGCCTCGACGAGGTCTCGCTGCCGAACTTCGTGCGCGCCGCCGAGGGTGCGCTCGAGCGCTCGGGCGCCACGCTCGCCGAGGTCGGCTACGTCTGCGGCATCCACATGAAGCGCTCGATGCACGGCGCGATCGTCGACGCGCTCGGCTCGCCGCGTGCCTCCTACCTCGACGACACCGGCCATATGAGTGGCGTCGACCCGCTGCTCGCGCTCGATCGGGCCGCCAGGGCCGGCGAGCTGAAGGAGGGAGATCTCGTGGTGCTGCTCGCGGCCGGCACGGGCTACACCTGGGCAGCGTCGGTACTCCGGTGGTGAAGCCCGCCACGGGGCCGTGCCTCCATACTGCTCCCATCGCCAGCGCACCTCGAGCGACGAGCCAGGAACGTCGGGGAGTGGTCTTATGACAACGCTTGGAGAGCTGGTTGGCCAAGAGCTGACGTCCGGGTGGCGCGAGATCGACCAGTCGCGGATCGATCTCTTCGCGCGGGCGACGGACGACTCGCAGTGGATCCACACCGACCCGGTGCGGGCGGCAGCAGGCCCGTTCGGGTCGACGATCGCCCACGGGTTCCTGACCCTGTCTCTCGTCGTGCCGCTCTTTGAAGAGGCAATGCCGCACCTCGCGGGCTACTCCTTGACGGTGAACTACGGCCTCAATCGGGTGCGGTTCACCTCGCCTGTGCCCGTCGCGAGCCGCATCCGGGGTCGCTTTCGGTTCGACGCGGTAGACGCCGTCGCGGGCGGCGAGCAGGCGACGGTCGCGGTGACGATCGAGCGCGAAGGGCAGGAGAAGCCCGCCTGTGTCGCCGAAGCGCTCTTCCGCTTCCTCGTTTGAGCCCGCGAGCGCGCGGACACGATCGAGGGTCCATGAGCATGACGTGTCCGAACTGCGGCGAAGATCTCGAAGGGTCGGACGCGGATCTCTGCCCCTCCTGCAGCCTGCCCATCAAGGTGATGTGTCCCAACTGCGGTGAGAAGGCGCCCGCCGGTGACGAGGAGTGTCCGGCCTGCGATGCGCCGCTGACGCACGCTGTCGACCTGCTCTAGGAACCTAGCTTCCGAAAGCGCCCTCGAGCTCGCCGACGACGTCTGCCGGCAACCCGGTGGGCCGGCAGATGACGATCTCGTGTCCCGGGCGCGCTACGAGTTCGAGTCCCGCCGAACGGGCCATTGCCTCCACGCACGCGCGATTCGGTGCCCACCAGTTTGTCGCGTCGCCCGCGAGGCGCCTCTCGATGAACGCCATCGCGGGCCAGCCGGAGCCGAGGAGCCGTTCGCGCTCGTCGATCGGGAGGTCGTCCGGCGGCTCGACGGCGTCGTCCCCTGGCATCGTGAGCGTCTGGAGGACGAGCAGCCGCCGTGTGCGCGTGGCGACGAGGTCGAGCGCGAGGAGCGGATGCCGCAGGTGATAGAGGACGCCCATGAACAGGACGAGGTCGTAGCGCTCCTCGCTCCTCGCGAGGTCGTACACCTGCTGCTGCCTGAACTCGACGAGCTCCTCGAGCTCCAAGCGCTCGGCAGCCCATCTCGCCTGGCGCAGGTAGTGCTCGTCATTGTCGATCCCGACCACACTGGCGCCGCGCCGAGCGAGTTCGAACGAGTAGAAGCCTGCGTTGCAGCCGATGTCGAGCGCATGCCACCCGTGCAGGTCGTCCGGCAGGCAGGGTGCGATCTGACGCCACTTGTAGGCGGGGAAGTCGCCGAGCGGGTGGTCGGGTGCGGTCTCGATCGCGCCGGGCAGGTGCAGGTTGTGAAACCACGGTCCGAGCGCGGCGATGTCGGGCCGGCTCGACCCGGCCGACTGGAGCGTCACGCCGCCGCTTTCGCGAGCGAGGCGATGTGTGCCTCCAGCTCGTCGGCCCGATGCTCGGCCGTGTGCTCGGCCAGCACACGCGCTCGCGCGCGCTCGCCGATCGCCTGTGCCTCCTCGGGTGAGAGGCGATCGAGCTGGTGCAGCGCGTCCTCGATCAGGATCTCCCGCCCGGGCCGGAAGAAGGTCTCGATCCCGTCCCACCGATCGGAGATGACGGGCACGCCGCACGCGGCGGCCTCGAAGAGCCGGACGCTTGGCGACCAGCCCGCCCGGCGCATGTCCGCTCGGGTGACGTTGAGGGTGAAGCGCTGCGCCGCGTAGAAGCCGGGATGCTCGGGGGGCGCGAGATGGTCGATGCGGTCGACGTTCGGCGGCCACGCGAGCTCCGGCGGGTACTGCGGCCCCGCGACCGCGAAGCTCAACCGAGGGCGCCGCCGTGCCGGCTCGCAGAGGAGCCGCTCGAGCGCCGGCTGGCGGTCGGCGCCGTACGTGCCGAGGTAGCCGAGCACCCACCGCTCCTCGACGTCGAGCGGCGCATATGCCTCGGGATCGACGAAGCAGTGGAACGCGCGCGCGCGCCGGACGCCGAGCTCTCGCTGGAGTCGAATGAGCGTCGGGCCACCGGTGAACGAGAGGTACAGATCGAAGCGGGCGGCAAGCTCCGGCGTCAGGTACTCGCACTCGCCCCTCGTGACGGCTGCCAGGGTGACCGGCGTGTCGATGTCGTAGAACGCAACCGCTCCCTCCGCGTGCTCGAGGGCGAGGCCACCGACGTCGATTCCCTCCGGTACGTACGACCCGAGGACGATTGCGTCGGCCGCCTCCAGTTGCTCCCGAAACGTGTCGCGCAGCTCCTCGACCGAGCCGTAGAGCTCCGTGCGCCCCCAGGGTGGCTCGGGCAGGTCTCGGTGTGCGGCGTACCACGGCCTGTCGCGCTCCAGGAAGAGCACGTCGTGACCGCGTTCCGCCAGCGCACGCACAAGGCCTCGGTAGTTGGTCGCGTGTCCGTTTCCCCAGGAGGACGTGATCGACAGGCCGAGCAGGACGATCCGGAGCTCACGCACGGGCAAGCTCCGGCGCAAGCAGCTGCTCCACCGCGAGCGCACGGTGGTAGTAGGTGTGCTCGGCGAGCACCCGTCGGCGCGCGGCCCTACCGATCTCGCTCGCCTGCGTCCGCGTGAGTCCCGCGAGCAACTCCGCCACCTCGGCGCCATCGTGCGCGACTAGCACCTCCTCGCCCGGCTCGAGGAAGAGCTCGATGCCCTCCCAGGCGTCAGTGATCAGGCACGCTCCGGCTCCGGCCGCCTCGAAGACGCGCGTCGCCGGCGAGAAGCCGTTCGACGCCATGCTGTCGCGCGTGACGTTCAGCACAGCTAAGGGGGTAACGTTCAGGGCGTTGTGATCGCGCGGCGAGACGTGGCCCAGCGAGCGGACATTGGCCGGCAGGGGCTTGTCAGCCCACCCGGAGCCGCCGAGCAGGAACGATCTCCGAGGTGCGAGCGAGGCAGCCCGCAGGAAGAAGTCGTCGACCCGTCGCTCCCGGTCGGGCAGCCGGTTGCCCAGAAAGGCGAGATCGCAGCGGAACTGCGGGTTCGGCGGCACCGGGTGGTGCGTCGTCGGGTCGAGCGCGTTGTAGACGCAGACGCAGCAGCGGGCGCCGAGGGCGAGGTAGCGGCGGACGACCGGCTCGCCGCCCCCGTAGGTCAGCACGAGGTCGTAGTGAGGGATGAGGGTACGCAGCGAGTCGGCATCGTCAGCCTCGAGCCGCGCCAGCGTGGCGGGCGCGTCGACGTCCCAGAAGACGGTCGTCGGGACGCCCAGCTCGAGCACGGCCGCCTCGAGCTCGGTGTCGAGGACGCCGATCCCACTCGACTTGACCACGACGTCCGCGCCTCGAGCCCGCTCGGGGGTCTCCTCCCACGCCTCGGGCTGGTACACGATCACCTCCGCCCAGGCCGGGTCGTCCAGGTCGCGGTGCTGCTGACGCTCGTACGCGTCCGGTTCGAGGAACGTGACGCGGTGGCCGCGCTCCGCAAGCGCCCGCACGATGCCCCGGTAGTACGTCGCCGCCCCGTTCCAGTACGCCGAGACGAGGCTCGACCCGAACCAGGCGACTCTCAAGCTGCTTGCTTCGCGCTCTTCCCGAGCGCCGCGGCGATCCCGAGGAGCTCGTCGACGCGATGCGCGCAGGTGTGCCGCGCCGTGATGGTCTCGAGCCCGCGCTCCCGTAGCGAGCGGGCAAGCTCGGGGTCTCGCAGGACGGCCGTGAGCGCGCGCGCCAGCTCGGCTCCGTCGCGGACCACGAGGTAGTCCTCGCCGGCTCTGAAGAGGCCGTCGATGTCGTCCCACGGCGCCGACACGAGCGGAATGCCGCTCGCCAGCGCCTCGAATGGCCGGATCGTCGGGATGCCGGGCAGCGCCGTCGCGTACGGACGCCGCGGAACGTGCACGGTCACACGATGCGCCGCGAAGACTCCCGGCACGTCCGTGTTCGCGAGCCAGCCCCGGTAGCGGAGGCCGCTCCGCCTCAGCTCCCGCAGCGCCTCGGCCGGATAGCGGACACCGTGGACGCTGCCCGAGAGCCCCAGGGCGCGAGCCGGCTCGAGGAGGAAGGTGCGGAGGTCCTCCGTGCGCTCGCCGTCTCCCCAGTTGCCTATCCAGACAAGATCCTGACGTGGGCCTTCGTGCTCGAGTGCCTGAAAGACGCGCGTGTCGGCGGCCTCGTGCCAGGTCCAGGCCCGCTCCGCCCAGCCGCGCTCGAGGTAGAGCTCGCGCAGGAACGTACCGAAGGCGAGGACGCCGTCGTAGTCGGAGAGGTCGTACCGCTGCATCGCCTCCGGTGCCGTGACCGCACGGTGGTGCGTGTCGTGGAAGAGCAGCCGGAAGGAGGAGCCGCGCCTGCGGAGGCCCACCATCCGTACCAGCTCGGGGTCGTTCCACTCATGCACGAGCACGAGCTCCGCCCCGTCGAGCGCGCCGTCCAGATCGAGGGTGTCGAGGTCATAGGAGGAGCTGCTCAGGTGCGGAAAACGGTCGCGGAAGGCCTCGAGCGGGGCAGTGCCGTGGTCGTTCACGAGGTTCTTGATGCTCCAGCCGTCCCGCGGCTCGAAGACCCGCACGTCGTGCTGCCGGGCGCGGAGCTCGGCCACGATGCCGCGCAGGAAGTGGGCATTGCCGTGGTTCCAGTCGGAGGCGAGCGAATGGACGAAAAGGACGATCTTCACAGGGCGATCGCACTCAAGGGGGTCGGCTTCGAGGCCCCGGCCGACGCAAGCCGCTCGTACGCGCCGATGTAACTCGAGGCCATGCGTCCCGATGTGTACGTGGCCGCGCACCGGCCGGCCCGGCCGGCCATCTCCTCGCGCAGCTCCCGCTCGTCGATCAAGAGCGTCAGCGCCGCTGCAAGCGCGTCGTCGTCGTCCGGGTCGACGTACAGCGCCGCGTCCTCCCAGACCTCGCGCAGGCTGGGGATGTCGCCGAGGACGACCGCCGCGCCGGCGCGTCCCGCCTCGAGGGCAGCGAGGCCGAACGGCTCGTAGCGGGCAGGGAGCGCGAAGATGGAGGCGCGGCTGAGCCAGGCATCCATCGTGCGCCGGTCGAGGTGGCCGAGCGCCTCTGCGTGCAACGTGCGCTGACCGGGATCTAACGCTCCGGCGACGACGACCGGCCAGGCGATGTGCTCTGCCACCCGGTCGAGGGCCGCGACGTTCTTCGCCTCGTCCCAGAGCCTGCCGGCTGTAAGGACGAGTGGTTCCTTGTCCTCTCCGGCGCTCCGCAGAGGCGGCGGGCGCAGCCCATTCGGAATCGTCTCCCGCTCCGTCCTCAGCTCGTACCAACGCTCGAGCTCCCGCAGCATCGTCCGGGTCGGGGCAACGACGAGGTCGGCCGCCTGGAGTCCGGAACGAACCCGCTCGGCATAGCGGGTCCAGGTTGGCGGGGCCTCCTGCCCCCGAACCGCCGCGAACCAGGAGAGGACGCACGAATGGCCAACGACGAGGGTTGGTGCCTCCCACGGCAGCACCGCGTGGAAGTACCCGTTCAGGTGGACGACGTCCGGCTGCAGTTCGTCACGGATCGCGAGCAGCCAGCGGCCTGCCTGCTCAAGGTCGCTCCAGGGGTCATCCATCCACTCGAGCTTCAGGTTCTGGGCATAGACGCGTTCGGCGCGGGAGCCGCGGAGCTCCCGGCGTTGCCCGGGGGAGAGGGGAGCACCCATGATTGCGAGCACGACTTCGACGTCACGCTCCGCGAGGGCGTTGACGAGCTCGAGCGCGTACGTCCACACACCGCCGACGGAGTCCGCCGTCATCAGGATGCGCAACGGGCCGCCCGGTAGATCGCGTCGAGGAGCTGCGCCACAGTCACGAGCCGCTCGGCCTCGGGGTCGAAGCGCTCGCCGCGCGCGAGCCTCTGCGACCAGTCCTGGGCCGCCCGTCCGCCCCATTCCTCAGTGGAGGACGCGAGGGTCTCGCGCTGCGTGCCGCGCAGACGGTCGGCGCGAATGTCGTAAAAGGAACCGTCGACGTTTCGGAGGGAGACTCCGCCCTCGGTGCCGTAGAACGAAGCCTCGATCAGGCAGTCGACACCGGCCGGCAGTCCCCAGGAGCAGGCGAGCCGGACGCTCGCGCCGCCAATCTCCAGCTCGGCGAACGCGACCTCCTCCACGTCGAGGCCGCGCGGGGAGAGCAAACGGGCCGAGGCGACGCGAGTGGGCGGGTAGTCGAGGGCCCAGAGAGCGAGGTCGGCGAGGTGAACGCCCAGGTCGATCAGGCAGCCGCCTCCCGAGAGCTTCCGGTCGTAGAACCAGGGCTTGTCGGGGCCGTAGGCGTTGTGGAACACGAGTTCGACGGAGTAGATCCGCCCGAGCGAGCCGGAGCGAACCTCCTCGCGCAGTCGCCGCGCCGCATCGGTGCAGCGATACGAGAGATCGACGCCGAGCAGCCGGTTCGCGACCCGCGCCGCCTCCACGACCGCGCGCGTCTCGCCTGCATCCCGCCCGAGCGGCTTCTGGCAAAAAACCGCGAGCCCCCGCTCGAGGGCCGCGATCGCCTGCTCCGCGTGCAGCGCGCTCGGCGTCGCAATCACGAGGCCGTCGAGCTCGTAGGTGAGCAGCTCCTCGAAGGAATCCAGGCAGGGGACGTCCAGATCGCACCCGCGAGGATCCGCGACGGCGGCGATCTCTGCCGCACCGGTGGCGGCGATCGCCTCCAGCCGGTTGCGACCGATCCAGCCGAGGCCGGCGAATCCGAGCCGCGGCCTCGTCGCGACCGCGCTCAAACGAGTACCAGCGCTTTCAGGAACCCGTCCGGGCGCTCACGGGCGGCCTCGAACGCCAGGTCGAGCTCAGCGAGCGGGAACCGGTGGGTGTAGAGCAGGTCGGGCTCGAGGAGACCCCTGGCGACGGCGTCTGCGGCCTGACGCATACCGGCGACGTAGGCGGCCGGATCCCGCTCGTGCGCGTTGACGACATCGAGCCCGCGCCAGTTCCAGAGCTGCATGTCGATCGTGCGCGGGCCGTCCTGGTGGTAGCCGGCGATTACCAGCAGCCCGCGCTCGCGGGTCAGGCGCGCCGCCACGTCCAGCGTCTCCTGGACGCCGGCCGCCTCGATCACGCAATCGAACCGTTCGTCGTCACCTGCCTCGTCGAGGCCGTTCGTGTGCACGGCGCCGAGGCGCTCCGCGAGCTCGAGAGCGAAGCCACGGCGTGAAAGAGCGGTCACGTGAGCTCCGACGAGCGTTGCCAGCCGCACGAGGAGCAGGCCGACGAAGCCGGCGCCGACAACCGCCACTGTGTCACCCGCTGCGATCCGGCTTCTGGCGAAGACGTTCATGGCGCAGCCGAGCGCTTCGCCGGGGAACGGCCGCTCGTCGAGCTCGGGCGGCAAGGTCACGACGGCGTCTGCCCGCGCGACATCGAGCTCTGCGAACGCGTGCTGGGAAAGGAATGCGACGCGCGTGCCGGGGGAAGGCGAGGTGACGCCCTCGCCGAGCTCCTCGACGCGTCCCCAACCCTCGTGACCGGGGGCTCCTGGCCGGAGGGGATAGGAGAACCAGGGCCGGCCCTCCCACAGGGAGCCGCTCGAGCCGCACAGCCCGCAACCCTCGACGCGGATCAACACCTCGCCCGCCTGCGGCACGGGAGCGGGAACGTGCACCAGCTCTGCCTGCCCGGCCGCCGACACCGTTGCCGCGGCCATGGTGGCGCGGGGGTGGGAGGTCGCAACGGTCGAGGTGGCAACCGCCATCTCAGCGTGCAGCCACCGGCACCGCCGCCAGGGGGCGGTGGGCGCGGGCGCGCTGCGCCTGGAGCCAGCGATAGAGCTCCTGGAGCCCATCGGCAAATCTGGTCTGCTGCTGCCAACCGGTTGCACGGTGCAGCCGCTCGGTGTCTGCGACGTAGTACCGCTGGTCTCCGGCACGAGCCGGCGCGAGCTCGATCCGCGGGGGTCGTCCGTGGATCTCACCGATCAGCTCGATCACCTCGAGCAGGCTGACGGCGTTCTCGACCCCACCGCCAACGTTGAAGGCGCAGCCCGAGAGGTCGTCGATCCGATCCCGTACGCGCACGAACGCCTCGACGAGATCCTCCACCCACAGCACGTCCCGCACCTGGGCGCCGTCGCCGTACACCGTGATCGGCTGACCGGCCAGCGTCCGCAGCAGGAAGTGCGCGACCCAGCCCTGATCCTCCGTGCCGTGCTGGTGAGGGCCGTAGATGCAGCTCATGCGCAGGACGGCAGCAGGAAGGTCGAACCCCTTCGCGTAGTCGAGCACGTACTGGTCGGCGCCGCCTTTCGAGCAGCCATAGGGGGTGCAGAAGTCGAGCGGCAGGCTTTCCGAGAGGCCGTGTGCTCGGAGCGCCGGATCGCGCGGCTCCCACCGGTCGCCCTCGCGCTCGAGCGGTAGCTGCGGCAGATCGCCGTAGACCTTGTTCGTGGACGTGAAGAGGAGCGTCGGCGGCTCCGGCAGGCGGCGGAGCTCTTCGAGCAGGTTCAGGGTGCCGCCGAGGTTGACGCCGAAGTCGTCCGTCGGGCTCACAAGGCTCGTCGTGACGGCGACCTGGGCGGCGAGGTGGAAGACCTGATCTGCGCCCTCGAGTGCCTGCCGAACCGCAAAGCGATCGCGGATGTCGGCGATCTGAGCCTCCAGCCGCGCTCCGTGCCGTTGCCGGAGCCAGCGCAGGTTCCGCTCCACGCCCGGCCGGGCGAGGTTGTCCAGTACGCGGACCCGGTGCCCCACTTCGAGTAGGGCGAGCGCGAGGTTCGTCCCCACGAAGCCGGCGCCGCCCGTGATCAGCGCAACCGGCGGGGAGGCGTTGCGCCGCGGCAGCGGGAGGCGTGCGGTCTCGTGCACCGCCTCGAGGCCCCCGTCGCGCCAGAGGCGGCAGAGGAGCTTTGGCGACCCGTCGTCCCGCCGCAGGCCGAAGTGATACTCCCGTTCGTCCTCGTGGAAGCGGTCGATGGCCGACCGGTCGACGCTCAGATCCTCGGCCGCGTACCAGTAGACGCGTGGCGAGCCGGCGTCAAGCACGTCCACGAGCGTCCGCAGTTGTGCCAGCTCGTCGTGCCGCCAGGTCGAGTAGCCGGCTTCCGTGATCCAGATCGCAGCCGGCGAGCCGGCCTCGTCGAGCGCCTCCTGCACCTGGGCAAGGTGGTAGTGCCAGCCGTTCCAGCTGGGCTCCCAGGTTCCCGGAAAGCCGTGAATCCCCACGACGTCGATGTGCTGGAGAACACCGCGCCTGGCCAGGAGCCGGAGCCAGTTCGGGTCGATGGGGCTCATGCCGCCGAGGACGACTCCGAAGCCCCGCTCCCGCGCCCAGTGGGCGGCGTCCCCGATCATCTCGCAGAAGAGCAGCCAGTCCAGATCGAGCGTCCAGTCCCACTCCGAGCGGCTGTTGGGCTCGTTCCAGAGCTCGATCCGCTCGAAGCTCCCGCCGTAGCGGGTGAGGACGAGGTCGACGAAGTCGGCGTAGTCGCGAGGTCGGCGTGGCGGAGAAGAGGTGCGGGGGACGATGCCTATGGATGGCGGCGTGTAGACGACGCACGGCAGCACCTCCACCTCTGACGCGAGGCGGGGCAACAGCCAGTCGTACCATTCCGCGCCACCGTCCTCGTGCCAGCTCGCCCAGGAGAGGCCGGTGCGAAGATGGCGCACCCCGAGCTCCCGCAAACCGTCGAGCACGCGCTCGACACGCTCATGCTCGTTCGGCTCGAACCACTCGAGTACGCCGAGGGTCGGGGCCGCGGTCACAGGGGGAGTTTCCTCGCCGCAGGTTCCCGGGCGATGCCTGCTCTGCCAGTGATCAGCACCGCATGTCCCAATCCCGCCCTCCTTCGGCGAAGTGTCGGCGGGGGCGCGCCAACCAAGATTCCTGGAGCCAAAAATGTCCTCGGGCGGCTGCTTCAACCGCTGCGGTTCCCTCTCCGTGCGGGGATTTCCCAAACGGCCAGTTGCCTCGTGCGGATCTATGACGTCATCAACGGCTTCTTCTTCCCTGCAAACGCGAGGTTTCGTCTCTCGCGACGGCTCGACCGCTC
>Ga0136638_10000329_pt1 | contig 10630 bp, 7 predicted proteins | sample AntDrymUQ8582206_2_FD_104671 | JGI IMG/M metagenome (GOLD analysis project Ga0136638, IMG submission 104671) | Polar desert sand microbial communities from Dry Valleys, Antarctica - metaG UQ858 (22.06) | ecosystem: Environmental > Terrestrial > Soil > Desert | place: Antarctica: Dry Valley...
CACGGCGGACAGGTTTACATGGACGGTGCTAACATGAACGCGCAGGTCGGCCTTTGCCGTCCCGGCGATTTTGGGGCGGATGTCTGCCACCTGAATTTGCACAAAACCTTCTGCATTCCGCACGGCGGGGGTGGTCCTGGAGTTGGCCCCATTGCGGTGGGGGCGCACCTGGCACCCTATCTTCCTAACACTCAGCACTCAACGCCCAACATTCAACTCTCCTCCGTTTCTGCCGCCCCCTGGGGAAGCGCCAGCATCGACGTCATCTCCTGGATGTATATCCGCATGATGGGCGGCGACGGACTAACCCTCGCCACGAAAATTGCCATTCTCAATGCCAACTATATCGCGGTGCGGCTCGGCTCATTTTTTCCGATCCTTTACACCGGACGTAACCATCGCGTGGCCCACGAATGCATCCTCGATTTGCGCGGGTTCAAGGCGACCGCCGGGATCGAAGTGGAGGACGTCGCGAAACGCCTCATCGACTACGGTTTGCACTCGCCGACCATGTCCTGGCCGGTCGCTGGAACCTTGATGGTGGAGCCGACAGAAAGCGAATCGAAGGAGGAACTGGATCGTTTCTGCGACGCGATGATTTCCATTCACGGCGAAATTAAAGCCGTGGAAACGGGCGATCTCGACCGCAAAAACAACGTCTTGAAAAACTCCCCGCACACGGCGCAATGCCTCCTCGCCGAGGCCTGGAACCGCCCGTATTCCCGGCAATCCGCCGCCTATCCGAGCCCGGCTACGCGCGAGAGCAAATTCTGGCCGCACGTCGGCCGCGTGGACAACGTTTACGGCGACCGCAACCTCGTCTGCTCCTGCCCTCCCATGGATAGTTATTCCTAGCGGGCCTGCGTTCCTCTACCGGGACAAAGTCGCTCGCCTGAATTCCTCCGCGGTGCCGGGGAAGGCGGGGATATTATTTAAGCCGACTGCTTGGGGAGAAATGCGGAGTTGGTGATGCGAGTGCGCAAATTTCCAGAAAAGATGTGCGGTCCATGCTCCTGCAGCTCGCTTTTCAACGCATCGGCGGTCACAGATGCGTCGCTACAACGAGACGTATTCCCTTCTCTTTCTCCGCTTTGTTGGTCAGTTTTAGGGTGGCTACCATGGCACGTTCTCCTTCCTCCGATTCCACCGACTCCCACTCCCAAATCGCAGGCTTCATCTGGGGTATCTGCAATCTTCTTCGCGGACCTTACAAACGAAACGAATATCGCAAGGTCATCCTCCCGCTCACGGTTTTGCGCCGCTTCGACTGCATTCTCGCTCCTACCAAGGCAGCGGTGCTGAAAGAGCATTCCGAGATCAAGGCCAAGCCGGAGAACATCATCCGCCACAAGCTTTGCTCCATTACCGAACACGCTTTCTACAATCTCTCCAAGCTGGATCTCCCACGCCTCCTCGACGACCCCAACCAGATCGCACCGAATCTCAATAGCTACATCAATGGCTTCTCGCCAAACGTCCGCGACATCATTGAGAAATTCAAATTCAACGAGCAAATCGCCCGCATGGCCGAGAAAGACCTGCTCTATCTCGTCATCAAGCGTTTCGCCGCCATCGACCTTTCTCCCAGCAAAGTGGACAACGTGCAGATGGGCTACGTCTTCGAGGAGCTCATCCGCATCGGCGCAGAGCAATCCAACGAGGAAGCCGGGGAACATTTCACCCCACGCGAAGTCATCAAACTCATGGTCAATCTCCTCCTCTCGCCGGAGAAAGACCTCGCCCGCAGCCATGTGGTCAAGACGATCTACGATCCGGCTTGTGGCACCGGCGGCATGTTATCTGTGGCGGAGAAATACATCACCGACCTGAACGCCGATGCCCAGCCGAAGCTCTTCGGGCAGGATTGGAATGATGAAGCGTGGGCCGTCTGTAAATCCGACATGCTGATCAAAGGCGAGGACGCCGATGCCATCATTCTCGGAGACACTTTTACCAAGGATGGCTTTGATCGCGACTCCGAAGGAAAGAAATGGACCTTCGACTACATGCTGGCCAATCCGCCTTTCGGCGTGGAGTGGAAGCAGCAGCAGCGTTACATCGACCAGGAACGCGACGGGCTCGGCTTCCGGCGGACGCTTCGGAGCGGGCACGCCTCGGGTCAATGACGGCGCCTTGCTCTTTCTGCAACACATGATCGCCAAGATGCGCTCTCCGCAGGACGGCGGCAGCCGCATTGCCATCATCTTTAATGGCTCGCCACTCTTCACCGGCGACGCGGGCGGGGGCGAAAGCGAGATTCGCCGCTGGATTATCGAGAACGATTGGCTGGAGGCCATTGTCGCCCTGCCGGAGCAGCTTTTCTACAATACCGGCATCTCCACCTATCTTTGGGTGCTGACGAATCGGAAGCAAAAACAGCGCAAGACCAAGGTGCAGCTGATCGACGCCCGCCAATTCTGGGTGCAGATGGAGAAAAGCCTCGGCAACAAACGCCGCCGCATCGGCGATCCTTCCGACAAGGAGAAAGATCCTAATCACATCGGCGAACTCACCAAAATCTTCGGTAATTTCAAAGACGGCGAGACGCGCATCTTTACCGAGGAGGATGCCATTACCCATCAGCCGGTGAAGCGGGAGCGAGTCGTCAGCAAGATTTTCGACAACGACGACTTCGGCTACCATAAGATCACCGTCGAGCGTCCGTTGCGCGTCATGGGTCACGTCACAGAAGCGAAACTGGCGGAGCTGCGGGAGCCGGAGGGCCGATTCCAATTCATAGTTACGGAAATGACGGCTAAGGAAGGCGAAAAACTTGCCGATCTTTTCGGCCAAAGCCCTGGCCGCATGCAGGAGCTAGAATGGGAGACACTTTCGCAGGCACTCGCGGATCTCTGCCTGCCTATGCTGAAGATTGCGATAGAGTGGGGTCCCATCGCGAACCGGGAAGAGTTCCGAAGCCGAGTGAACAACCTTCTGGTCCCAAAGGCGGTGAAGTGGCTGCCAAAAAAGACACTGAACCTCTTGTGCGCCCACTTTGAAGAGACCCATCCCGAAGCGGACCCAGTTCTGGATGATAAAGGACGCCCGCTTGCAGACGCCGACCTGCGCGACACCGAGACCGTGCCGCTCAAGGAAAGCATCGAGGCGTATTTCAAACGCGAGGTGCTGCCCCACGTGCCCGATGCATGGATCGACACCACCAAGACCAAAGTCGGCTACGAAATCCCGCTCAACCGCCACTTCTACCGCTACGAGCCCCCGCGCCCGCTGGAAGACATCGAAACCGACATTAAGAAGCTCGAAAGCGAAATTCTCGACCTCCTCAAGGAGGTCACGGCGTGAGCATTCCCGACAATCCGCAACCGCCGTCCAATGGCCAGTTCCTTGTCTATCAAGCGGATGACGGGCAGCTCAAGATTGATGTGCGGCTGGAGGGCGAGACCGCGTGGCTGACGCAGGCTCACATGGCGGCACTGTTCCAAACCACCGTTCCCAACGTGAACATGCACCTGAGAAATATTTTTGCGGAAGGCGAATTGCAGGCCGGTCCAGTTATTCAGGAATTCTTAATAACTGCCGCCGACGGCAAGAAATACCGCACCAACCACTACAACCTCGATGCCATCATCTCCGTCGGCTACCGCGTCAAAAGCGCCGTCGCCACCCGTTTCCGGATATGGGCGACGCAGCACCTGCCCCAACGGGGCTATGTCTCAAAGCCCAGGGTTGCGAGGAACGAGCTACCCTGGGATGTCAGTCAACCAGATCTCCAACCCCAACGGGGTTGTGTCACACCTCCAACGCCATGCCTCAATCCCTGTCCGCCGTCTACCTCCACCTTGTGTTCTCCACCAAGGACCGCCGGCTATTTCTCGACGATCCCGCTCTCCGCTCGGAAATGCACGCCTACCTCGCGGGCGCTTCGAAACAACTCGATTGCCCGCCCATCCTGGCGGGCGGAGTCGCGGACCACGTTCACCTGCTGGCCCGGCACGGTCGCGCCATCACGCAGGCGGATTGGGTCAAGGAACTCAAACGCGTCTCCAGCATTTGGATCAAAACGCGAGACGTCACCATGCATGATTTCGCCTGGCAGTCTGGTTACGGTGTCTTTTCTGTCAGTGCCTCGAACTTGGATGCCGTGCGCGAATACGTGGCCGGACAGGAGGAGCATCATCGGAAGTCCACGTTTCAGGAGGAATTTCGGGCATTGTTGCGGAAACATGGAATGGAATGGGATGAGCAATACGTGTGGGATTGAAACCCATGCGACGTGGCACGGCGGATTGACGCAACCCCGTTGGGGTTGGGGACGATTTGCGACCATGACCCAGGGTAGCGCGGGGCGCGCAACCCTGGGCTGGAAGACGGAATCCCGTTGGGATTCAAGGCCGGAGGTGACCGCGTGAAGCTCCCGACCTACCCGCGCACCAAACCCAGCGGCGTCGAATGGCTCGGCGACGTGCCGGAGCATTGGACTCCGATTGCGTTGCGGCGCACCTCGACGCGATACGCCGGCGGAACACCTGACCGCAGCAATGATTCGTTTTGGGAAGACGGCACGATTCCTTGGATCAATTCTGGGGCTGTAAACCAAGGTCTAATCACGGATCCATCGGCCTACATCACCGAAGATGCTTACAGGAACAGCAGCGCTCGATGGGTCACGAAAGGCGCGCTCGTCATGGCTCTCGCCGGACAAGGGAAGACGAAGGGCATGGTGGCTCAAACGGGAATCGCAACTACATGCAATCAGTCGATGTCCGCAATTTGCCCCGCACCGCCAATGGAGGCTCGTTACCTGTATTGGCTGCTCGTTTCACAATATGAGCACATCCGCAATATGGCTGGCGGCGAGGCACGCGACGGACTCAATCTTGAAATCCTCGGCGCGATTCCGTGCCTGAAAGTTCCGCCCGCCGAGCAACAGGCCATCGCGGCGTATCTGGACCGGGAGACGGGGCGGTTGGACCGGTTGGTGGGGCGGAAGCGGGAGTTGATCGAGCGGCTGAAGGAAAAGCGCACCGCGCTCATCAGTGACTGCGTCACTGGAAAGGCAGAAGTCAGAATGAAGAAGGATGAAAAAGGCCGATCTTCATACTTCTGCCTTCCTACTTCATCCTTGCCCAAGAAACCCTCCGGCCTCGACTGGCTCGGCGACATCCCGACGCATTGGGAGGTTGTGCGGCTTGGCCGACGGATTGAACTACAGCGAGGTGTTGACATCACGAAGGATGAACAGAGTGAAGGTAATGTTCCCGTGGTCTCCTCAGGCGGAATCTCATCGTTTCACGACAAAGCATTCGCAAAAGGACCTGGAGTAGTGGTTGGTCGGAAAGGGACTGCAGGTGCAGTTCATTGGGTTGAATGCGATTACTGGCCGCACGACACGACGCTCTATGTTAGAGAGTTCGGAGGGAATAGTCCAAAATATGTTTTCTACAAGCTGTGCAGTATGAATTTGGCGAGCTTCGATACTGGTTCAGCGAACCCCACGCTAAATCGCAATTTGGTTCATCCCGTTTTAGTTTCGTGGCCACCCCTTCCCGAACAAGCCGCCATCGCCGCGTATCTGGACTTGGAGACGGCGAAGCTGGACGCGCTGGTGGAGAAGGTGGAGGCGGCGGTGGAGCGGTTGCAGGAATACCGCACCGCCCTCATCACCGCCGCCGTCACTGGAAAGATCGACGTGAGAAACCAACCCAGCTAAAATCTAAATATGATCACACGGCTATACGTAAATAATTTCCGATGCCTAGTCGCATTTGAGACAAAGTTTGAGTCTTTTGGAGTTCTTTGTGGTCCGAATGGAGCTGGCAAAACGTCCGTCTTCGACGCGCTCAGACTGATCAGGGACCTTGGCACTGGAGAATGTTTTCTGGGCGGCGATGGAGGGAGGGACATAGCCGCTCTCGATTTTACCAACTGGCTGGATAGCACCACTCAGGAATTTGAATTAGGCGTGACGGCAGGCGGACACGCTTTTGAATACGTTCTGCATATTGAACAGGTGGCAGGGGATAAGAAGCCTCGGATCATCTTCGAGAAAGCCACCTGCGGGAAAAAGATACTTTTTGAACGCAATCTGGAAGGAGTTCGCTTTACCAAGGCGAGCGGCAATCAAAAGAGTTTTCCGCTTGATTGGCGACAAGCGGCGCTCGCGTCGATTCAGCCTGCGGAAGATCGCTCGGAAATCACGATCCTGCAGGAAGCGATGTCTAAGCTATTAATTCTGCGGCCGAGCCCTAGAGGGATGGAGAAGGAAAGCAAAGGTGAGTCTGGAATACCGGATATCTATATGAGTAATCTAACTTCATGGTATAGAGCTTTGTCTCAAGAACAGGATTGGACAGACGCTTTGCGCGACTCGCTGAAGGAGGTATGGCCCGATTTTAAGTCTTTTCGGCTCGTGGATGTGGGTTTAAATACCAAAGCCCTCCAACTCCGATTTGACGGCTCTCGCGCCCCAGACTCAGGGACACTTTTTTTCGATCAACTCTCGGATGGTGAAAAAAGTTTGGTGAGTCTCTACATGGTGCGGACTGCGCTGGCCACAGACGCGTCGCAAACGGTTTTGATCGATGAACCGGATAACTATGTAGGGTTGCCGGAACTACAGCCTTGGGTGTTAGCAATGCGCGAGTTGCTGGATGAAAACCACCAAGCTATCCTTATTTCTCACCACCCGGAGGTCTTAAGTAACGCGGGTGAGGACTTTGGTCGTTACCTCTGGAGAGACAATCACTCGTCGCCAACCCGGATTGGTCCATTAAAAGTTCCCGAAGGATTGAGCGCTGGCGAAGCAATAGCTAGGGGGTGGATTCGTGGCTAGCCGAACACAAATTGTCTGTCTGCATGAGGGCGAAAGAGGGCGTAGCATCGATCCGTTGTTCATCCGCAATCTTCTAAAGACGCTTAATCCGAGTTGGATTCGCCCATGGAAGGGAAACAACGTCATTCGCACGACGGATTGCGGAGGAAGAACAAGTCTGATCGCCAGAATGCCCGCGGAACTGCGGAGCTGCCTGGCAGTAGGTGGCGAAACGACGCTAATGGTCTGGGCTGATCTTGATCACGATAAAAGCGATGGTGATGCTTTGAAGGACGTATTCTGGGATGCGGCGCAGAAAGTAGGAATCACCAAGGAAGAGTTTGATCAGGTAGTTTTTATATTCGCCAAGGACCGCTTGGAGAACTGGATTGAGTATTTGCTCACCGGCAAGACTAATGAAACGCAGGAGGGGCCGAGAATGAAGAACGATCGAATGGTAGCGGATGCTGCCAGGCTGCTTGCGCAAAAATGTTTGTCGGGAGCGGCAATACCTAATCTACCGTCGTCGCTAGCTTGGTCCTGCCTAAATTGGCGGGCGTTAGTAAAAAGGATGAAGAGCTAATCCAAGTTATAAATGTCAACTGTTGATGAACCGCCGCTTTCTAATGCTCGAAGATTGACTTCGGCTATTAGCATGGGCGAAAGGATTGTCTTCTGTAACTATCTCAACATAAAATCTTTGCGCCATTTGCTGGAGGATTTCTGGCGCAGCGCTCTGGAAATTTCACAGAGCGGCGACACATTCACCATGGCACTGCCCCAGACGTTTCCCGATGGCTGGCAGATGCTGGTCGATTTGCGGGATCATCACCCCGCTGGCGTGCGCCTCTCGGATGGCGGTCGCACCCTTGGCTGGCTGCTGGCGCATGGTCAGAACATCGAAACCGAGGTTATGGCCGGACACATCCGCGATATTTGCACCGAATGCGAGGTGGAACGCGATGGGCTGGAGTTATTTTGCTGGCTGGCAAAAGGTCTGGAGGGTGCAGACGTTCACGTCTTTGCCGAGGCACTGGTGGCGGTTGCGCATCTGCATTATCTCCGGGAGATCAAGCCCCGCACGCTGGATATACCTGATCAAACTTTGCAGCGGGTGTTTGTGGATCATAAAATCCTGGCGAAGCCGAATGCAACCCTGCAAGGCAAGGTGCGGAAGGATGTGAAGGTGGATTATCTGATCGAGCAGAAGATGATGGCCTTTCAAATCATCCGACGGCATGGGCGAATCCTCTCCACAATGGAGCAATGGGGATGGCGCTGGCACGATCTCAAAACGGCTTTGCCCAAGCTAAAGCCTGTGATGCTTTACGATCCGCACACGCAGGAAATCGATTCGGAAAGCCGCGCTATCGGTGAAGAAGTCTGCGGGTTGTTTAGTTCCTACGAGGAAACAGACCGCATTCATGAGTTTATCGGGAAAGGAGCGCGGTAAATGTCGGCGCAAACCAGCGAGCGGGCCTTCGAGACCTATGTCGAAGAAATCCTCCTGACACAAGGTGGCTGGAAATCTGGCAGCAACGCGGAGTGGGATAAGGAGCGGGCGTTGTTCCCGGCACAAGTATTTGCGTTTCTTCAAGATACCCAGCCGAAGCTCTGGGAGCAGATGCAGGCCCAGCATGGAGACGAGTTGGAGGCGTTTCTACTAACCACGCTGGTGAAGGAATTGGAGTTGAAAGGTTCTCTCTTTGTCCTGCGACATGGGTTTAAGTTTTACGGAAAGACCTTTCGCCTCGCCTACTTCAAACCGGCACATGGAGCTAACTATGAAGTCTTGGAGTGGTTTGGAAAAAACCGGCTGACGGTGACGCGGCAGGTGGCATGTCACCCCGGAGACAATCGCACTCTTGATATGGTGCTAGCGGTCAATGGATTGCCCGTGGCAACGATGGAGTTGAAGAACCCCGGCACCGGTCAGACCTGGCAACATGCCATTCAGCAATACCAAAACGATCGCGACCCGAGGGCGTTGCTATTCGAATTCAAAAAGCGGGCGCTGGTGCATTTCGCAGCGGATACGGACGAAGTCCACATGACCACGCGACTCGCTGGGGACAAGACGTTTTTCCTGCCTTTCAACCGGGGGAGTCATCCGGGACAGGTTAGTTGTGGCAAAGGCAACCCAACGAGCGACACAGGTTACCGCACCGCTTATTTCTGGGAAGAGGTGCTGCGGTTCGATAGCTTTCTAGATATTCTCGGCAACTTCCTGTTCCTCGAAAAAAAGGAGGAAAAGATCGACGACGGACGGGGCGGCCTGCGTTGGGTGACGAAGGAAACGATGGTTTTCCCGCGTTACCATCAGCTCGATTCGGTTCGCAAACTGGTTTTTGCGACCGGGCAGGAAGGCGTGGGACGCAATTACCTCATCCAGCATTCCGCCGGTAGCGGCAAGACGAATAGTATTTCGTGGCTCTCCCATCGTCTCGCCAGTCTGCACGATGCACAGGATGCCAAGCTTTTTGATTGTGTGATTGTGATCACGGATCGCCGGGTGCTCGACAAGCAATTGCAGGATGCCATTTACCAGATCGAACACGCGCAGGGTGTGGTGAAGGCGATTGATGAGGATTCCAAGCAACTGGCAGCGGCCTTGATCGACGGGACGAAAATCGTCATCACGACTTTGCAGAAATTCCCATTCGTCCTCCGTGGTCTGCTCCACGCCGCCGGGGCGAACAGCCACGAAAAGGCCAACGAGGAACAGAAGGAAGCCGCCCAGAAATGGAGCGCGAGCATTGCCGCACGGAAATATGCCGTGATCGTGGACGAGGCGCATTCCAGCCAGACCGGCGACGCTTCCAGAGAGATGAAAGAAATCCTCGGTGCGAGTAACGATGGAAAGGAGGATGAGGATTGGGAGGATCGCTTAAACACGGTGGTGGGATCTCGCGGGCCGCAAGCGAATCTCAGTTTCTTTGCCTTCACGGCAACGCCGAAAGGGAAAACGCTCGAGCTATTCGGCCGAAAACCCCCTAGACAGGAAAAGCCTGTGGCGTTCCACACTTACAGTATGCGGCAGGCCATTGAGGAAGGATTCATCCTCGACGTGCTCCAGTGTTACACGTCCTACGCGACTTACTACAAACTGCAAAAGCAGGCGGAGGACGACCCTGAGTTACCCATCAAAAAGGCTTCCCGAGCTTTGGCGAAGTTCATGTCGCTCCATGAAACGAACATCAACCAAAAGACGGAAGTGATCATCGAGCATTTCCGCGAGCATGTAATGGGTCAACTGGGCGGACGTGGAAAGGCGATGGTTGTGACTTCATCCCGTCTCCACGCGGTTCGTTACAAACTGGCCTTCGAGGAATACCTCAAGGACAACCACTACACAGATGTGCGCCCGTTGGTGGCGTTTAGCGGAACGGTCACCGTGCCGGAGACCGAACTGGAATACACAGAGCCCTCGATGAACGTCGATGTGGTGACGGGAAAGACGATTAGTGAAAACCAGCTTCCCGAACGATTTGCGTCTCCAGATTATCAAGTGTTGTTAGTGGCCAACAAATACCAAACGGGTTTCGACCAACCTTTGCTCTGCGCCATGTATGTCGATAAGCGCCTCGACGGCGTGCAAGCGGTGCAAACTCTCTCCCGCCTCAACCGCAAAATTCAAGGCAAGGAAGATCCTTTCGTTCTCGATTTTGAAAACGAGCGCGAAGACATCTACAAAGCCTTCAAGCCGTATTACGATTCGACTAGTCTGCAGGAAGCCTCCGATCCGGCGCAGTTGGAAATGCTCAAGCACGAGCTAAATCAGACCCAAATCTATCACTGGAGCGAGGTGGAAGCCTTTGCCCGCATCTTTTACAAACCCATCTACCGCCAGGTGGCAGC
>Ga0136638_10000331_pt1 | contig 10579 bp, 7 predicted proteins | sample AntDrymUQ8582206_2_FD_104671 | JGI IMG/M metagenome (GOLD analysis project Ga0136638, IMG submission 104671) | Polar desert sand microbial communities from Dry Valleys, Antarctica - metaG UQ858 (22.06) | ecosystem: Environmental > Terrestrial > Soil > Desert | place: Antarctica: Dry Valley...
GAAGTCGCCCGCACCGCTCACCGCCACCCCGACGACGTCCCCCGAACAGCAGACCCCCCGCCCCGCGACGCCCGTCGCCGGGGCGCTACGTACACCGCTCGTGCGCGGCCACTCGAAGGACCCGCACGCGGTGCTCGGCCCGCACCCCATCACACAGGACAACGAGCCCGGCCTCGTCGTGCGCGCGTTCCATCCCAACGCGATCGCCGTCGAATGTGTGCTCGAGGCCGGCCCGCGCCTGCCCCTGCACCACGAGGGCGGCGGCCTGTTCTCCACCTTCCTGCCCGGCGCTGCGACCAACCTGCGCTACCACCTGCGCTTCGAGTTCGCCTTCGGCGACCCGTGGGAGCACGTCGACCCGTATCGCTTCGCGCCGACGGTCGGCCCGCTCGACCTCCACCTCATCAGCGAGGGCAATCACCACAGGTTATGGGAGGTGCTCGGCGCTCACCCGCGCATCATCGATGGCTACAGCGGCACCGCCTTCGCCGTATGGGCCCCCAACGCGCTGCGCGTCAGCGTCGTCGGTGACTTCTGCGCGTGGGACGGACAGCTCTATCCGATGCGCGCGCTCGGCCCCGGCGTCTTCGAGATCTTCATCCCCGACGTCCACCCCGGCACCTTATATAAGTACGAGCTCATCACCCGCGAGGGGCTCGTACGCGTCAAGACCGACCCGCTCGCCGCCTCGCTCGAGCCGCCGCCGGGCACCGCCTCCCGCATCGTCCGCAGCGACACATACACGTGGGGCGACGGCGAATGGATGCAGGCTCGCCGCCAGGTCGACCACACGCGCGCGCCCATGGCCGTCTACGAGGTCCACCTCGGATCTTGGGCCCACGAGCCGACCGACGACGGCAAGACCCGCCCGCTCACTTACCACGAGCTCGCCGCCCGCCTGCCCGCGCACGCGAGGCGCCTCGGCTTCACGCACATCGAGGTCCTCCCGGTCGCCGAGCACCCCTTCACGGGATCGTGGGGTTATCAGGTCTCCGGTTATTTTGCGCCGACGGCCCGCTTCGGCGACCCCGACGGCCTGCGCCACTTCATCGACACCTGCCATCAGCACGGCCTCGGCGTGATCCTCGACTGGGTGCCCGCGCACTTCCCCAAGGACGACTTCGCCCTGCGCCGCTTCGACGGCACCGCCCTCTACGAGCACGAGGACCCGCGCCTCGGCGAACACCCCGACTGGGGCACGCTGATCTTCAACTTCGGCCGCCCGGAGGTCCAAAACTTCCTGATCGCCAACGCCCTCTACTGGCTCGAGATGTTCCACTTCGACGCCCTGCGGGTCGACGCCGTCGCCTCGATGCTGCACCTCGACTACAGCCGCCAGCCCGGCCAGTGGCTACGCAACCGCCTCGGCGGCCGCGAGAACCTCGAAGCGATCGACTTCCTGAGGTCCCTCAACTCCGTCATCCGCGACGAGCAGCCCGGCTGCTTCACCGTCGCCGAGGAGTCGACCTCGTTCCCGCACGTCACCGGCCGCCCCGAGGACGGCGGCCTCGGCTTCACATTCAAGTGGAATATGGGCTGGATGCACGACACCCTCGAGTACTTCGCCAAGGACCCGATCCATCGCGCGCACCTGCACGACAAGCTCACCTTCGGCATGATGTACGAGTACAGCGAGCGCTTCGTCATGCCGCTGTCCCACGACGAGGTCGTGCACCTCAAGAAGTCGCTCGTCGAGAAGATGCCCGGCGACGCGTGGCAGAAGTTCGCCAACCTGCGCACCCTGCTCGCTTACCAGTACACGCGCCCCGGCAAGAAGCTGCTGTTCATGGGCACCGAGCTCGCCGTGCCGACCGAATGGAATCACGACAAAGGCCTCGACTGGGACCTGCTCAAGGACCCCATGCGCGTCGGCCTCGACACCTACCTCGCCCGCCTCGGCGAGCTCTACAAACAGCTGCCCGCCCTCTGGCGCGGCGACCCGGACCCCGACGCCTTCGCCTGGCTCGACGTTCACGAGCGCGAGAAGTCCGTGCTCGCCTACATGCGCAGCGATGGCGAGGATCACGTCATCGTCGTCCTCAACCTCACCCCCGTACCGCGCCCGAACTACTGCCTCGGCGCCCCCTCCGACGGCCCCTACCGCACCGTGCTGTCGAGCGACGACCCATGGTTCGGCGGCAGCGGCTATGCCGCGCGCGGCCTCGTCGAGGTCAAGGAATCGCCGTGCCACGGCTTCCTGCGCTCGATGACCCTCGACCTGCCCCCGCTCTCGGCCCTCATCCTCGTGCCCGAGCCCAAACCCACGACGCCCGAGACAGCGACCAACGAACCGCCCGCTGCGTCGACGATGAAGCAGTCGTGAGCCGCGCTCAGCGGACCTCGAACTTGCGGGTCGTCACCTCGCCCTTGCGATCGATCGTCATGGTGCCGCCCTTCGACATCACGCGCTGGAAACTGCGCAGAAAGCCGTCCGTCTGCTCCGCATCCTGCGTCTTGCCATCGATCGCCAGGATGAGGTCGCCGTTACGAAAGCCGAGCAGCTTGAGGCCGCTGTCCGGGCGCAACCCATAGAACTTCATCCCGCGTGTCACGCCGTCCTTGACCGAGGGCATCAGCCGCGCCTGACCGGTCACGAGCGAGATGTCCTTTGCGGCCAGCGCGGCGAACTCGTGGTCGACCTGGCAGATCGTCGCGTCCGGGTTGCAGTGCAGCGACTCGCTCAGCGGCGGCGCATCCGGCATGACCTCGCCCGCGCTGAAGTCCAGATATCCGAGCGCCTTCTCGTCGAGCACGAAGCCCTTGTGACCCTCCCGGTGCGCCTGCGCGACCTTGACCTCACCCGCGTGCTCGTATGCCCGCGCGAGCAATTCATTGTCGGCTGGCGGCGTATGGTTCGTCCCGCCGATCACCTTGAAGTTCTTGATCGCCGAGAAGATGGCGCTGCACGCCTCGAAGTCCGCACCGACACCCGAGCAGGTGCCCGGCTGCGTCGTGTGCCGCGCGTGTACCAGCTGAATGTACGCGAGGTCGCGCGTCAGCTGCGTCGCCAGCGGGTGCTCCCGCGAGAGCCCGAGCAGCGCCTTCTCGGCCCCGTTCCACGCCTCCTTGCGCGCGGTGTCCGTGTGCGGGCCGGCCTCGAGCAGCTCCGCTGCGAGCACCCAGCTGCGCGCCGCGAGGTCGTCGTAATCGTCCTCTGCGGCTCGACGCCCGAGCTCGACCAGCGTCGGGATCGGGTTTCTCGGCGATCTCTTGGGCTCGACCGCGAGGGGATGCAGCAACCGCGTCTCCCAGGCCGGCCGCGGCATCGTGTCCGGGCGCATCCACTGGACCGCATCGGCGAATTTCATCTCCGTATTCAGGCGCGGGATCTCCTGCAATCCCTGTAGCGACAGCAGCGAAAGTCCGCTGCGATAAAACGTCGGGGCCTGGGCCGCCACGTGCGGCGCGAACGCCCCCGCGATCGCCATGCGCACCTGCCAGGCCTCGATGCGCTCCGGCACCGACACATCGCTCACCAGCACCGCCAGCTTCGCTAGACCCGTGCAGTCGCTCAACGCCGGCAACAGCGACGCGGCGCCCGCTGCCCCCGCGCGCAGCGGCGCCGGTGCGTCGACGATCGCCTGCACGAGATCACCGATCGCCTTGTGCCTGTCCGCCAGGCACGTGTCGGTCCACCGCGGCTCGCGGACATCGCCGGCGCAGTGCGACGCCTTGAGCTCCTTCCACCGCGTCGCATAGTGGTCGAGCGACGCGAGCGCCCGCGTATCGCCGCCCTCGGCGAGCGCCCAGCCGAGCTTCTCCCTGCGCTCCTCGTCCCACACCCCCGCGAGCACCTCCTCGCCGCAAACGAGCGGCTGCTCCACCACCTCGGACCCGACCGGAGGACTCGAGTTGAGCATCAACATCGCCAGACCCCCGGCCATCGCCGCGCTCGAGATCCCGATCCCGACGGCCGTCACGGCCCAGCCGCGGCGCCTGGCTGCGCTCAACGCAACGAGCAAGCTCGCCATGTTCGGGTAGCGCCGCGCCGGGTCCCGCGCGACCGCGCGACGGATCACCGCGAGCACGCTCGAAGGCACCGACGCCCTGCGCTCCGGCCGGGCGATCTTCCCCTCCTCGATCGCCAGGACCAGCGCACCGATCGACGCGCCCTGGAACGGCCGGTGGCCGAACAGCGACTCGTAGAGCACCACCCCGAACGCGAACTGGTCGCTCGCGGGCGTCGCAGGATCCCCGCGCAACTGCTCCGGGGCCATGTACGCCGGCGTGCCCAGCAGCGAGCCCGTGCGCGTCAGCGGGGCGCCCAGCAGCATGCCGCTGCTGTCCTCCGCCGTGCGCTCGAGGTCCTCCGCCGTGCTCGACGTGCGCGCCAGACCGAAGTCGGAGATCCTCGCCCGACCCGCGCTCATCAGGATGTTGGCCGGCTTGAAGTCGCGATGCACGAGCCCCGCCGCATGCGCGGCCGTCAGCCCCTCGCCCGCCTGCAGCAGCATGTCGACGACCTCCTGCCAGCGCCGCGGTCGCACGCGCAACCAGTCGCCGAGCGTGCCGTTCTCGACGTACTCCATCGCCACATACACCTGGTCGCCGTGCACCCCCGCCTCGTACACGCCGACGACGTTGGGATGCTGTAGCTGGGTCATCGCCTGGGCCTCACGCAACAGCCGCTCGCGCGCCCGGTCCCCGCTGGTCAGCGGCTGCAGCAGCTTGAGCGCCACCTTGCGGCCGAGCTGGGGGTCATGCGCCTCGTAGACCACGCCCATGCCGCCCGTGCCGAGGATCTTCGCGACCTGGAACCGGCCGACCTGCGGCAGCGGGACCATCTCGCCGAACAGCGCCGTCGCGACTTGCCTACGGATCTGGTCGATCGGCGTAAGGCCGGCGATCTGCGTCGGGTCGTGTTGCATCGGGCTCGTTGTCGAGGGCACCTGGGCCCGAAGGATCGCATCCGCTCGCATGATCGTCACCTCTTGAGGGCGACGTTCCACGAGCCGGCCGATCGATCATGGCCTCGCGTCGATTTTCCCAAAAATAATTTTCGCGCCTCCCGGCCCCGCCCGGCTACAGTCCGCCGCATGGACTCTGACGAGGCCCTGCTGGCATCCTGGCGCGCCGGGGACACACGCGCCGGCAGGGCTCTATTCTCCCGCCACGTCGACGGCGTGTCCCGCTTCTTCTTCAGCAAGGTCAGCACCGGCGTCGACGACCTCGTCCAGCGCAGCTTCCTCGCCCTGCTCGAGCGCAGCGCGCAGATCCCCGAAGGCGTACCCCTACGCGCCTACCTCTTCGGCATCGCCCGCAACTTGCTGCTGCGTCGCTTCCGCGACGAGTACCGCGACGGCCGTCACTTCGACGAGCTCGTCACCTCCGTCGCCGACCTCGGCGCCTCGCCCAGCGTGCTCGTCGACAAGCGCCAGCAGCTACAGGTCCTCTACGCTGCCCTGCAGTCTCTGCCGCTCGACCTCCAGATCACGCTCGAGCTGTATTACTGGGAGGAGCTACCGGCCAACGAGATCGGCAGTGTGCTCGGCGTACCCGAGGGCACCGTCCGCAGCCGCCTCCGCCGCGCCCGCGAGCTGCTCGGCGAGCGACTCCAGGCCCTCGGCCCCACGGTCGCCGAACCAACCCTCGCCGACCTCGAGCGCTGGGCCCGAGAGCTCCGCGACCGCATCGGCCGCGCCTGACCCCCTTTTATGGATTGCCCCTGACAAAGTCGGCCAGCACGCAGCAGGACGGACACTTCTGCTCGACGACCTCGAGATCGACGAGCCCGGCGAGCACCGGGTTATCGACCGCGTGGCTGTAGCGCGGCCTTCGCTGCGAATCCCGGCTGAGCTTTTCAAGATGTTCCTTCGGATCACGCACTCGCTCCGGGTTGGCGATCGGCTCGGGTCGCCAGCCGGGCCACTTCTTGCTGACCGCCGGAACATCCGCAAGCAACCATGCTTCCAACTCCTCGACCGGAACCACAACGCAGCACGCGTTGGCTGCGACACGCGAGCGAGCGACCACATGCGCCTGCGCCTCGGCCAATCGAACCTTGGGGTCGCTCCGATCCGCGTCGTACGCGACCACGAACCGGTCGTAACCCTGACCCAAGAGCAAATCGAGATCCCGCGCTCCCTTGCGTAGCAGCCCGCCGCACCCATCATATCCCTTCGATTTCACCGTCAGTCGCTCATTGCCGGCGATCCGGCGGATCAACACGCATAGGGTATCGGCGTCGGATTTGTCCTCACCCAGCACGGCATAACGCGCCATGATCAGTCCTCCTGGATGAGCTCGAGAAATTCCGCCAGCGTCCCCTCACGCTGCATGTACTCCTGGGCCCGTAACACCTCGGCCTCCGTCAGCGCACGCACTCGCGTCGAACCATCCCGCATCTCAACCAAGCGCACATCGGCCGGTTCGAGGCTGCTAAGAACGGTCGGGGAATGACTGGTAAGGATGATCTGGGTCGGGTCGGCGTTGACCCGAAAAATGTCAATCAGCTTCGCCAGCAACGCCGGATGGATACCATCCTCAGGCTGCTCGATGAGCATCGTACTGCTCTTGTCAAGCAGAAGGGCCAGCATCAAATACAACATCTGTCGCGTCCCGCCCGAGAGCTGACTCAGGAGCAACTCGACATTGAGTCCCGCGGGAACGAACATGACATCGTAGTAGCTTCGAGCTCGCCCCGGCCCTTTGGAGGACTCCAGCGTGGTGACACGGATGTCCTCAAGCAAACCCAGGCCATCTGTCCCAAGCCTACTCTTGAGCTCGGCGAACGTGTCCGGCGCCGTCTCGTAAGCGTGAATCAGACGAAGCAACAGAGAAGGAAAGGGCTCTGCGGCCTGTCCGTTCGTCTCGACCCATTTATCATAAGCCAACTTCGATATCGGCCCACCCTGCTCGAGGACGAGGGGGTACGCTGGGTCCACGACTCCATGACCCAGGTAATAACGAATCCCGCTCAGAGTGCTCACGAGCCCGCGCAGATGCACCTGAATCGGATCCGATTCAGGCAGGAGAGACGCCAGTGCAGGCATTGCGCCAGCCATGAGGTTGATCTCGATCTGCTGCCCCCGATCGACCAATGTCACGACATCGTCCATCCTTCTAACAAGGCTGATCCACTGCCGCGACTCAGGATTTTTGACGAACAACGACTCACGATCTCGGTCGATCCGCTTACCGTTCGTATTAGCCTCCGGCTCGAGCTCTCGGCCGACCGCGTAACGGTACTCGTTTTCGCCGACCCGAAACTCGACCTCGGCCCGAGGCTCGGCGAGAGCATCGCCGAGATCGACTTCCGAAAGCAGATTCGAAAAATCTTTGGTGGACAGCGCTGTAGAGGCCGCCCACTCGATCGCTCGAAGGATCGTCGTCTTGCCCGCCCCGTTGCGCCCGACGAGCCCCAACATGGGCCCCATGTCGTCGATCTTCACGTCCTTGCAGGAGCGAAAGTTCTTGATGTGGACACTCGTCAGCATTTGTTCCCTACCCCCCGAGCAGCGCCCGCGCGATGACCAGCTTCTGCACCTCGGTCGTGCCCTCGTAGATCCGCAGCGCGCGGATCTCCCTGTATAGCCGCTCGGGCACCTCGCCGACCGTCACGCCGCGGCCGCCGAAGCTCTGCACCGCGCGATCGATCGTGCGCTGCGCCGATTCAGTGGCGAACATCTTGGCCATCGCCGCCATCTCGGGCGCGCCACGCCCTTCATCCCGCGCCCCCGCGGCCCGGTACACCAACAACTGCGCCGCGACGTGATCCGTAGCGACATCCGCGAGCGCGAACTGCAGGCCCTGCTGGCTCGCCAGCGGCTGCCCGAACTGCACCCGCGTCTTGAGGTGTGTCACCGTTTCGGCGAGCGCGCGGTCGGCCAGGCCGAGCGCCGCGGCGCCGACCGTCACGCGGAACACCTCGAGGTTCGCCAGCGCGATGCGCAGCCCCTCGCCATACGCGCCGATGCGGTGCTCGGCCGGCACCCACACGTCCGCGAGGTCGACCGCGCCGATCGGGTGGGGCGCGATGACCTGCATCGGTCGCACCGACAACCCCTCCGCGTCTCCGGCCAACCAGAATGCGCCGAAGCGCGGGCGCTCGGGCGGGCTATCGGCCTCGCGGGCGAACACCACGTAGCTGTCGGCGACCCCGGCGTTGCTGATGAAGCACTTGCCGCCGCGCAGGCGCACGCCGTCGCCGTCCGCGGTCGCCGTCGTGCGCATGTTCTTGATGTCGGAGCCGGCCTCGGGCTCGGTCAACGCGAACGCGCAGATCGCCTCGCCGCTCGCGACTCTCGGCAGCAGCGTCTCGCGCAGCGCCGCGGGTCCGGCCATCGTCACCGGGTTGGACCCGAGGCCCTGCATCACGAACGCGTTGTCGAGCGCCCCGCTCTCGCGCGCCAGCCACTGTCTTATCAGACAGATCGGCGTCGACAACAGCTTCTCGGCCGCGCCGCCGACCGCGGCTGGCACCATCCAGCGCAGTAGTCCCGCCTCGGCCAGGCGCCTTACATAAATTCTCGTCGCGCCGGCCTCGTCGCGCTCGTCGACCGGTTCGCGGCGGATCCGGCCCGTGAACTCCGCGAGCGAGTCCTCGAGCGCCCGCCAGGTCGCCGGGTCGCCGACCACCGTACCGAGCGCACGATCGAGGATGCGGGGTGTATCGATCATGTCGCTCCTACCGCCAGCGCGGCGCCCGCTTGTCTTGCCTCGCGCGGTCGGCCTCCTGGAAGTCCGGGTGCTGCATGCACAGCGTCTGGGCCTGCGCCTCCGCCTCGATCGCGTCGGTAAAATGCATGTCCTGCTCCTGCTGCAGCATCGTCTTGGTCATGCGGTTCGCAAAATGTGGCCCCGCGGCCACGCGCGCGGCCAGCTCGAAGGCCGCCCGGTCGACCGCGTCGCGGTCGGGCTCGTCGGCGACAACACGATTGGCCAGCCCCATCTGCAGGCAGCGGTCGGCGGGCACCCTGTCCCCGAGCAGCAGGACCTCCGAGGCGTTGCCGAGCCCGACGATGCGCGGCAGCAGCCAACTCGCCCCCATGTCGGCGCCCGACAGCCCGACCTGTGGGAACAGGAACGAGAAGAAGCTGTTTTGACCCATCACCCGCAGGTCGCTCGCCAGGGCCATCACGGCGCCCGCGCCGGCCGCCACTCGCTTCACGCTGGCGACGATCGGCAGTTTACAGCGACGCATCGCGTGGATCAGCTCGCCGGTCATCCGCGTGAAGCGCAGCAGGCCCTCCGTGTCGCGCGCGAACAGCCGGGTGATGATGTCCTCGACGTCGCCGCCGCTGCAAAACGCCCGGCCCTCTCCCTGCAACACCAGCGCCCGCGCGCCCTCCGGCTCCTGGCTGCGGCGGTCGACCACCAAAAACAGGTCGGTCAGCTCGCGGTAGACCTCGAAGGTCAGCGCGTTGAAGCGGTCGGGGCGGGTCAGTGTGATCACACCGACTCTTTCCCGCTCCTCGTAACGAAACGATCGCGGCGTGGGCAGCGGAAGCGGGCGCAGGTCGGGTGGTGTGTCGGTCACGGGGTCTCCTGAGTTGGCGCGTCGGATGCATCCGGGAGCGCGGCGAGGGCCTGGATCTCGACCTTCGCGCGGTCCTCCAGCAGCGCCGCCACCTGCACGAGCGCCATCGCGGGATAGTGTCGGCCGAGCAGCGCCCTGTACGCCTCCCCGACCTCACGCAATGCCGCGACGTACTCCCGCTTGTCAGTGACGTAGATCGTCAACGACAGGATGTGTTCGGGCCGCCCGCCAGCCGCCCGCACCACGTCGCACACGTTGGCGAGCGCCTGGCGAAACTGCGGCACGAACTCATCGCCGACGAGCTTCTCCTGCACGTCCCAGCCGATCATGCCGGCGACCGCGAGCAGCTCCCCGCGCGCCGCCATGCCGTTGCTGTAGCCGCGCGGCCGCGACCAGCCGTTCGGTAGAATGGATCGCGGTCCGTCGGTCATGGCGCCGGCAGTGTGGCAGCCGCCCCCCGCTTGCTCAACACTGCACACCGCACCGCGAAGCTGGCGGTGAAACTGACGATCGAAACGTGGCCACGGGGTTAGCCACGTCCCGTCCCGGATCTGGCAACGACCGTTGCCGATCCTGGAATCGCGGCTGCCCGCATCTCACAAAAACCCTGCAATTTCATAACCTCATGTCGTGGCACGCCCTGCGCATAAGGGTTCTCAACCTTTCGCAAGGACATTTGCCATGACGCTCTCCATCCGCACCACCCTTCGTTCCCTCTCCGTGCTCGCCCTGACCGCCGCCTTCCTTCCTGGCTGTGACGGCGAGGAGTACGAGGCGCTGGGCCTGTCGTCCGAGGAGATCGACGCGATGTCCGAGGAGGAGCTCGACCATCTCGCTGCCCTCGAGGGCGACGACGACCTCGGGCACTCGGTCGACCACAAGCAGCTCAGCGCTGCGCTCCCCGGCCCCCACCCGGTCCCCTCGGACGACCTGGGCACCAACCCGCCCGCGGACGAGCCGATCGGCCCCGACACCCTCGTGGCCCCGATGCACCCGACCCACAACGGCAAGTACGCCGTCGATGTGCCGGACACCCTCTGGGACCCCCAGCACACCCATCAGGGCAAGTACGCGGTCGACGTGCCCGACACCCTCTGGGAC
>Ga0136638_10000332_pt1 | contig 10570 bp, 14 predicted proteins | sample AntDrymUQ8582206_2_FD_104671 | JGI IMG/M metagenome (GOLD analysis project Ga0136638, IMG submission 104671) | Polar desert sand microbial communities from Dry Valleys, Antarctica - metaG UQ858 (22.06) | ecosystem: Environmental > Terrestrial > Soil > Desert | place: Antarctica: Dry Valley...
CGCGATGACGGGTCGCGCAGCGGCTGCTCGCGCACCGGCTCGGGATCGTCGTCCTCCACGGCCGGCGGTGGCGGGCCCGCGCCCATGGCCTCGGGCAGCGCATCGGTCTCGGTGGTGAAGCGCTGCGAGATGACCTCGGCCGGGCGGTGGAGAAGCTCGCTGACCAGGGCGACGATGACGGGCGTGATCGCCGCGGCGATCGGCGTGCCACGGGTCCAGAAGAGCGAGGTGAGCAGGGCCGCGACGGCCGATGCGACGCTGGCGATCGCCAGCGTGCGAACCGAAAGGCTGCGCTGCTCCTCGCGCGAGCTCTGCGCGTTAGAAGCCATCGGTCGAGGGAGGGTAGCGGTCGTCGAGCGTCCGTCGGGGCCGCTCGGCGATCCCCGCGGGCGAGCGGTGTTGCGCCAGGTCGAGAGGCCGATGTCGCGATCGTGGGCGCAGTCTTCCCGCTCAGCGCGTCAGCCGCAGACCAGCGCGAACGCGCTCGGCTCGACGGTGAAGCCGACCGAGCTCCCATGGACGATCTCGCCGTCGACGTTGTAATCGAGCTCGCCCTCGACGTGGACGGTCCGCGCGCGCGCATGGATCACGTCGTTCTGGTCGGTGAGCCTCCCCGAACGCATGCCCCAGGCTCGCTGGATCAGGCGCGCGCGGGGCCCGCCGGGCACGATCGCGACGTCGAGCACGCCGTCGGTCGAGTTGGCCGGGCCGATCTCCGAGCCGGCGCCGAAGGCCCCCGAGCTGGCGATCGTCACCTGCCACGCGGTGCCGTCGAAGACCCGCCCGCCGTCGCAGTCGACCACGCACTCGAACGCGGGCTCGAAGAGCCCGGCGCGAGCGGCTCCGACCTTGTAGGCCGCGTGGCCCAGGCGCCGCTTGAGTGGCGTGGCGTGGCGTGCCGCGGCGGCGGCGAGCCCGCCGTTGGCGACGTTGACGAACGGCCGGCCGTCCATGCGGCAGAGCTCGAGCCGGCGCAGTCGCTGCCCTGCGAAGGCGAGCTCGCAGGCCGCGTCGACGTCGCGCGGCAGCTTCATCGCGCGCACGAAGTCGTTCGCGGTTCCGCACGGCATCACCGCGAGCGGGAGGCCGAGGCTCGCCGCGACCGCGGCGGCCGGGGCGACGCTGCCGTCGCCGCCGGCGACGGCGATGCGATCGGCGCCCTCCGCGGCGCTTGCGAGCTCGTCCTCGCTGCCGGCGCTGCGCACCTGGGCGCCCAGCTCGACCAGCGTGCGCTCGGTGTTCGGCGCGCCCCCTGTGCCCGAGCCGGGGTTCGCCAGCAGCGCGATGATCACCGCGTCACCCTATCCACGCTCACGGTCCGGCATCATGGAGGCATGGACCTCGGGCTCGCGGGCAAGGCCGCGATCGTCACCGGCGCGAGCCGCGGGATCGGCCTGGCGAGCGCGCGCATGCTCGCCGCGGAGGGCGCCGCGGTACTGCTGGTCGGGCGCTCGGCGGGCGCGCTCGAGACGGCCGCCGCCGACTGTGGCGAGGCCGGCGGGCAGGCCGCGGGCTTCACGGCCGACGTGACCGCCCCGGACGCCGGCGAGCGGATCGTGGTCGAGTGCGAGCGGCGCTTCGGCGCCGCCGACGTGCTCGTCAACAATGCCGGGACGAGCGCGGTCCGCGGGCTGGAGCAGCTCACCGACGAGGACTGGCAGGCCCAGTGGGAGCTGAACGTGGTGGGCCCGATGCGCCTCATGCGCGCGGCGGCGCCGGGGATGGCGCGGCGCGGCGGCGGGCGGATCGTCAACGTCTGCTCGTCCTCGGGCAAGCGTCCATCGCTGTCGAACGCCGCCTACTCGGTCACCAAGGCCGCGCAGCTCTCGCTCTCGCGCTGCTTCGCCGACGCCTACGCGGCCGATGGGGTGCTCGTCAATGCGATTGCGCCCGGGCCGGTGGAGACGGGGCTGTGGCTCGACGAGGGCGGCCTCGCCGATCAGACCGCTGAGGCCAAGGGGGTCTCGCGCGACGAGGTGCTGGACGCCGCGCGCGCGAAGGTTCCGCTCGGGCGCTACGCCACCGAGCAGGAGATCGCGGGCATCGTGGTCGTGCTCTGCTCGGCGCTCGCGTCCAACGTCGCCGGCGCCGCCTGGTCGGTCGACGGCGGCAGCGTGCCGGGAATCCTGTAGGCGTTCCCGGCCTCATGCTCACCCACTTGGGCGGCAGCCTGTCCGCTCGAACGACCGGTCGCGCTCCTATCGTTGGGCCGGTGCCCGGGACCCCGTACACGGTGCGCCGCTCCGACCGCGCCCGCCGCGCGCGCATCCACGTCTCCGGCGACGGGGTCGAGGTCGTGGTGCCGCGCCGTCTGTCGCTGCGCGAGGTCGAGCCGTTCGTCGCCGAGAAGCGCCCATGGATCGAGCGCACCCTGCGCCGCATGCGCGAGGCCGAGGCTGAGCACGCGCGCCCACGGCTGACCGACGGCGGCGAGCTGCCCTACCTGGGCGAGCGGCTGACTCTGCGCACCGCGGTCGAGCCCGCGCGAACGCGCGCGCACGTCTCGCGGAGCGGTTCGGAGCTCCGCGTCGCCGCCGCGGGTCCGGACACGGTGCGCGACGCGCTCGAGCGCTGGTATCGCCGGCGCGCGCGGCTGGAGGTCGCGCCGCGGCTCGACGCGGCGGTGCTGCGCGCCGGGAGCTCCTACTCCGGGCTGCAGATTCGCGGTCAGCGCACGCGCTGGGCGAGCTGCTCGTCCAGCGGCGGCATGAGCTTCAACTGGCGTCTGCTGCTGGCCCCGGCCGCAGTGCTCGACTACGTCGTCGAGCACGAGGTCGCCCATCTCGAGGTCCCTGACCACTCGCCGCGCTTCTGGGCGCTGCTGCGCTCGCGCTCGCCGGACTGCCGCGAGCAAGAGCGCTGGCTGCGCCGGCACGGACAGTCGCTGCGCCTCTGAGCTCAACCGCACCCTCTTACAAGAGAGCGAGGCGAGCTTCACTCCCAGCGGAAGCCGCGCACGGCGAGCACGAGCCCCGCCGCTGCCCAGAGCGCGATCACGGCGAGGTCGTCGAGGTTGCTCCCGATCCCGGTGCCGGTCACGATCGCGCCCGACAGCCCGTGAATGACGTGCTCGAGCGGCAGCGCGCGCGCGACGGCGTCGAGCACGGCCGGCAGCGCGTCGGTCGAGTAGAAGACGCCCGAGATGAGGATCGCCGGAAGGAACAGCGCGTTGACGTAGGCCGCCGCCGAGTCGTAGTTGGGGATCGCGTGCGCGAGCGCGACGCCCAGTGCGCCGAAGGTCACCACGCCCGCGACCGAGAAGACGATCAGCGCGAGCCAGTCGCGCGGCCAGGAGACGTCGTAGAGCAGGTGGCCGATCACCACGACCAGCGCGACCTGTACGAGCGCGTTTGCGACCGCGTTGCCCAGCGACCCCGCGAAGTAGGACACGGCCGGCATCGGCGTGCCGCGGACGCGCTTGAGGATTCCCTGCTCGCGCCGGAAGGTGACGTTCAGCGCCAGCGCGTTAAAGGTCGTGGCCATCACGCTCATGCCCGCGACGCCCGGGATCAGGACATCGAGCTCGTCCGGCTCGGAGGCGAAGACCGAGGCCACCAGCAGCAGCAGCGAGAGCGGCAGGATGAAGCTGAAGAAGGCGGCGCTGGGGTTGCGCCAGAAGAGCTTGCGCTCGAGGCGGTACTGCTCCCAGGCGAGCTCCAGCGGCTTCATGGCTGCTCCTCGGCGTCGGTGAGCTCGAGGTAGACCTCTTCGAGCGTCGGCCGCGCGACCGCGAGCCCACGCAGGCGCTCGCCGCGGGCGAGCGCGTCGCCGGTGAGGCGGTGGAGCAGGTCGGTCGGGTCGTCGGTCTGGTGCTCGACGCGCCCGGCGTCGGAGTCGTAGGAGACCCGGTACCCGCCACTGCTGCGGCCAAGCTCGGAGGGCGGCCCTTCGGCGATCAGCCGGCCGTCCTTGACGATCGCGACGCGGTCTGCGAGTGCCTGGGCCTCGTCGAGGTAGTGGGTCGTCAGCACGACGGTCTTGTCGAGGTCGCGCAGCGCGCGCACGACGCCCCACGCGGTCCGTCGCGCGGCCGGATCGAATCCCGTGGTGGGCTCGTCGAGGAAGACGAGCTCGGGGTCTCCGACCAGCGCCAGCGCGAGGTCGAGACGACGCCGCTGACCGCCCGAGAGCCGCTCCGAGCGCTCGTCCGCGCGGTCCTCGAGCCCGACCAGCGCGATCGTCTCGTCGACCGAGCGCGGGTGGGGGTAGGCCTTGGCGGCATGCGAGACCGCCTCGCGCACGCTCAGGCGCGGGTAGAACCCGGCGCTCTGCAGCACGATGCCCACTCGCTGGGCGAGCTCGCGCTCGCGCGCGGCGGGGTCGTGACCGAGCACGCGCACGTCACCCGAGCTGCGCGACCGGTGGCCCTCGAGGATCTCGACGGTCGTCGTCTTGCCCGCGCCGTTGGGCCCGAGCAGGCCGAACACCTCGCCGCGCGCGACCGTGAAGCTGAGCCCGCGCACGGCCTCCAGCCCGCCGTAGTCCTTGCACAGGTCGGCGACCTCGATGGCGGGGGCGGGCACGCCCCAGGACTATGCCAGGCGCGCTGTCGCGGATCGGCCGCCCGCCTCCAGGTTGGGCGCGGGTCAAGCCGGCGGGCGACGCGGCGCCCGCACGCTGCATCGGAGGGCGAGCGCTCGGGCGAGGTACCCCTTCAACGACTTCACCTCCGGCGAGGTCGCGCCCCGGCGAAACCTACACGCGAAGCTTCGAGCGCTGAGCCGGCGCCGCCCCTCATCTCGCTCAGCCCGGAAAAGCAGGCGACCCCGGGCGGGGAGCACCGGGGCCGCATGCGAGGAGGGATCTGCACTGACGATCCTGGCGAGCCGGGGGCCCTCGCATGTGAACCTCTTGAGAAATCGGCGCAGCGGCTGTACTACCAGCCGGTGCGCTGGCGCAGCTTCGCCGCCTTGCGCTGCTCCTTGCGCCGCTCGAGCCGGCTCTGGATGAACGATCCGAGGCAGACGACGACGAAGAAGAACACCACGACGCCGAGCGAGAACAAGGTGATGATGACGTCGTCGGTCTCGCCGACGAGCCCTTCGCCGTTGTCGTGGGCGAGTGCTGGAGAGGCGAGCAGCAGGCCTGTCAGCAGCGCCGAGACGGTGGCCGTGAGGGCCGGTCGGATCATCGGCCGGAACTCTACCGGGTAGCCTCGACCCCATGGATGACGGCTTCAGCTGCATCATCGAGATCCCCACGGGGAGCCGGAACAAGTACGAGTGGGACCCCGAGCGCAATGCGATCGTGCTCGACCGGTTCCTGTTCTCGTCGGTGGTCTACCCGACCGACTACGGCTTCATCCCGGAGACGCTCGCCCAGGACGGCGATCCCCTCGACGTCATGTGCTGCGTGTCCGAGCCGACCTTCCCGGGCTGCATGATCGACGTCAAGCCGATCTCCCTGTTCCGGATGGAGGACGACGAGGGCATCGACGACAAGGTGCTGTGCGTCCCCCTGAGGGACCCGGCCTGGAGCACGATGGAGCGCCTCGAGGACCTGCCGAAGCAGATGCGCGACGAGATCGCCCACTTCTTCTCGATCTACAAGGATCTCGAGCAGAAGAAAGTTCGCGTCGACGGCTGGTACGGGCGCGAGGAGGCCGTCGAGGAGATCGAGAAGTCGCGTGGGCGCTACCGCGATGGCAGCGGCTGAGCGCGCGGCGTCGGTCGACGGGAGTCAACAGCTGAACGCCGAGGAAGCGCGCGACGTCGCGGGCCTCGGCCGCCAGCGCCCGCGAAGGCGCTGGGCGGCCGAACCACGCGAGGGCCAGTGCGCGCCGCGCGCCCGACCCGTCCAGCCGCCACGTGCCGCTCGCCCTGCCGCGCGCGAGCACGGTCGGGCGCAGGATGCCGCCGCCGGGCAGCACGTGGCCGTCGTCCGCGGCGGCGACGATCGGCTCGCGGCTGCGGTAGCCGAGCAGCGCGGTGTCGAAGGCGGCGAGCCCGACTCGTTCATCGTCCCCGAATCCGGGCGCCTGCCCGCCGGCCTGCCTACTAGGGTTCCGCGGCCGTGTCGCTGCTCGAGAGCATCGTCCTGGGGATCGTGCAGGGGCTGACGGAGTTCCTGCCGATCTCCTCCAGCGCCCACCAGCGCATCGTCCCGGCGCTGCTGGGCTGGGACGACCCGGGCGCGGCGTTCACGGCTGTGACCCAGCTCGGGACCGAGGCGGCGGTGCTGATCTACTTCCGCCGGGACCTGTGGGCGATCGCGACGACGTGGCTGGGCTCGCTGCGCAGCCCGGTCCTGCGGTCCGAGCACGACGCGCGCATGGGCTGGTACCTGATCGTCGCGAGCATCCCGATCACGATCTTCGGGCTCGCGTTCGAGAACCAGATCGAAACCGGGGCGCGCAACCTGCTGCTGATCGGCTCGGTGCTGATCGTGTTTGCGCTGGTGCTGGGCTTCGCCGACCGGCGCGGCGCCCACGAGCGCGAGCTGGAGCGGATCTCCGCGCGCGATGGCGTGCTGATCGGGCTCGCCCAGTCGCTCGCCCTGGTCCCCGGAGTCTCGCGCTCGGGCGCGACGATGAGCGCCGGGCTGCTGCTCGGGATGAAGCGCCCGGCCGCGGCGCGGTTCTCGTTCCTGCTGGCGGTGCCGACCGTGCTCGGCAGCGGACTGTTCCAGCTTCAGGGGATCCTCTCGGGCGAGGAGGGCGGCGGCGAGCCGTTCGCCTACGTCGCGATCGCGACGGTGGTCTCGTTCGCGGTCGGCTACCTCGCGATCGCGTGGTTCCTGCGCTACCTCGCGAGCCACTCGCTCGGCGTGTTCGTCGCCTACAGGATCGCGCTGGGGGCGCTCGTGCTGGGGCTGACCGCCGCCGGCGCGATCGCCTGAGGGCGCTCACGCCCGGGACCTTCGGCCCCAGGCAGTCGAACCTCGATGCTGGCTGGCCGCCGCTGCGTGCGACGAGGGCGCTCGGGAAGCCCCGGAGGTCCCCGCCCGAAGAGCGCCTCTGAGGCGCCTCAGCGCGCGCGGCGAAATTATCGTGGCGGGTTTTCGCGTCTGCGGGAACTTAAGAGGGGAGTGGTCTTCACCGAGCCGACCCCCAGGAGCCGCGCCATGCACATCTGTCCACCCCTGCCCACCGCTCTGCGCGACAGGCGGCTGCCGCTCGCACTCGCCCCGGTCGCGCTGATCGCCAGCTGGCAGCTCCAGTCCAGCGCTGTCGCCAACCGCTCGGCCGAAGACCTCGGCGTGGAGGGCGTCGGCTTCAGTCTCAGCGACCTGGGCAACGTCGTGCTCGAGCCCGCCGGCGGCGCCGGCCAGGAGGAGATCATGCACCTGATCGTGGCGATCGTCACGCTGGTGTCACTCGCCGCGATCGCGTACTTCGTGTTCGGGATCCGCAAGACCATGGGCAGGCCGCACACGCGGGGCCGATCCACCCCGTGGCACAATCGCCACCATGAAGGAGGCGCCGATGGGTGCTGGAGGCGCTCGACCGGTTGACCGAGGCCACCCTCCGCGAGGGGGGGTAGCCATGCCGACATACCACTACCGGAGGCATTCCTCCGGGAGTATCGGCGGCTGCCGGTCTCCGAGCAGCGCCGCTTTCGGGCGGCGGTCGCGGCACTCGTGGAGGCACTGGGCCAGCGACCCCCGGCGTTTCCGCCGCGCCTGCGAGTCAAGCGAGTGCAGGGTCATCCCGGGAGCTGGGAGCTGACCTTCGCCGCCGACGGGCGGGCCCACGACCGGGTGCCTGACAGCGCCTCGGGACCCCCAGCAGGATCGCTGAGCCTCGGGTAGCCTCCGACGGGTGAGGCCCCGGACCAAGACCGCGCTCGAGTTCGGGCTCGTCGCGCTCGTTGCGCTCGCGCTGACGGTGCTGCCGGGCGGGGGCGCGAGCCTGGAGGTGGCGCTGACGATGCTGTCGATCGCCTTCTGCACGGCGATCGCGCTGCTCGGCTACCGCCTCTACCGGCAGTTCGGCTTCGAGCTCGACTCGCTCGCGGACCGCCAGCGCCTGATGCTCTACGGCTGCCTCGGGCTCGCCTTCCTGACCTTCTGCGCGACCAACCGCCTGTTCGACGTCGGCGGCGCCGGCGCGGTCGCGTGGATCGCGTTGCTGGGCCTGTGCTCGTTCGGGCTCTACCGGGTCTGGACCGAGTACCGCACCTACTGAGGCTCGTCCGCACCGCTGGGACGTCCGCGACCGTGAACGGTTCGTAACCGGCCCGGAGGCGCTTCGTCACACGCGCACGTTGTCCCGTCGCCGTGCGCGCGGGAGATTTGCGACATGTCCGCGAACGAGCACGTACGGCGGGGCGAGCGCGGCCAGGCCAGCGTCGAGCTGGTCGCCGCGGTTCCCTTCGTGCTGCTGCTCGGGGCGCTCTGCTGGCAGTTCGCGCTCGCCGGCCACGCGGCTTGGATGTCCGCGCACGCGGCGCGGGCGGGCGCGCGGGCGGAGCTCGTCGGAGAGGATCCAAAGGCCGCGGCGCGCAGCGCGCTTCCGCAGACCCTGGAGCGAGGCCTGGAGGTGCGGCGCACCAGGGGCGGCGCGATCCGCGTCGAGGTCACGGTACCGCTGCTGCTGGGAAACTGGAGCTCGCCGCTGGCGGTCGCGGCCAGCGCGCGCCTGGGCGAGGCGCCGTGAGCCATCGAGCCCGCCGGCGGGGCGAGCGCGGCCAGGCGAGCGTCGAGCTGGTCGCCGCGGTGCCCATCATGCTGCTGCTCGGACTGGTCTCGCTGCAGCTGCTGGCCGTCGGCTACGCCGCCGTCCTCGCCGGCGGCGCCGCGGAGGCCGGAGCGCTCGCGCTCGCCGCCGGGGGAGAGCCCAAGGAGGGCGCGCGCGCCGCATTGCCCGGTTGGTCTCGCGCGCGGGCGCGCGTGTCGGCCGACCTCGACTCCGTCGAGGTGCGGCTGCGCCCGCCCTCGCCGCTGCCCGCGGTCTCGCGGCGCTTCGAGGTCACTGCGAAGGCCGCGGTGGCCCTGCCGTGAGCGCGCAGCCGGCAGCCGGGCCCCGGCGGCTGATGGCGAACGCGCTGTCGACGGCCGTCGACTGGCTGGTGGAGCCCGAGCCCGCGGTCGAAGAGCCCCAGCTGACCCTGGCGCCACCGCAGCCGGACGCCGGCGGTGGCGTCGAGGCTCGCTGCGTCGTAGCGGTCGTCGCGCTCGGGCCGCGCTGCGGGGCCACCGTCGTCGCGCGGGCTCTCGGCGCCGAGCTCGCCCGTCGTGACGCCGCCGGCGCGTGCGCGGTGACGATCGGGCCGGGGGGCGGGGGGATGGCCCTCGGCCACCCTGCCGCGGGCCGGCTGGCGCGTACGCTCGCGCCGGTCGCGGCCGGCAGGGTACGCGCCTCGGGAAGGCTCTGCCTGGTCGACTGCGCCGACCACCCCGCGCTCGCGGGCGCGACGCTCTACCTCGCTCCGCTGGTCCTCGACGGCTGTGACCCGAGCGATCCCCATACGACCGCAGCGCTCGCCGACGACGTCGTGATCGTCGGCGGCCCCGCCGTCGAGCCCGCGCTGGCGAGCGCCGTCGCCGCCGCGCTGTCGGGCCCTGGGCGGCGCCCGCTGGTGGTCGCCAACCGAATCGCCGGACGCGAGCGGGCGTGGGGCGAGCGCGCCGACCTCGTGTTCCCCGAGACGCGCGTGGGCGCCGCGCTCGCGCTTGCGGGCCGCGAGGTTCGCGGCGACCTCGGCCGCGCCGCGGGCGAGCTCGCGGACCGTCTCGGCGGCGCGACGTGATCGGGTCGCTTGAGCGCCTGTCCTGGAGGTCGGGCGGGTGCGCACCGGGGCGCTGCCGCGCGCCATCGGCAAGCGGAGGGCAGCGGTCACCGGTGCGCTCGTCAACCCGGCCCGGTGACCGCCAACGCGCCAAGTCCCTTCATACGGTTGAACCGGGGCCGCGGGGGTGGCGCACCAAACTGCATGGCCGCTCTCGGACATCGCTTCATCGCGCTCGAAAACGTCGTCCACCGGATATTGGTGCGGCGCAGCATCTCGGTGCTGCGAATCTCGGTCGGCGCGGTCTTTCTCGCGTTCGGTGTGCTGAAGTACTTCCCCGGTGTGAGCCCCGCCCAGGGGCTGGCCACCGACACCACCAACGTGCTGTTCCTGGGGCTGATCCAGCCCGACACGGCGATTCTGGTCGTCGCGACGATGGAGTGCTTCATCGGGATCTGCTTCCTGATCGGCACCGGCGCGGTGATGCGGGTCGCGATCTGGGTGCTGGCGGCGCAGTTCGTCGGGATCCTGTCGCCGCTCGCCGTCGACCCCTCGAGGCTGTTCGCCGGCCCCCACGGCGCGCCCACGCTCGAGGGCCAGTACGTGCTCAAGGACATCATCCTGGTGGCGGCCGGGTTGGTGATCGCCGCAGGCACGTTCCGCGGCGGCAGGATGGTGCGCGACGAGCCCCAGGTCAACCCTGCCAGGAAGCGTGACGTGATGGCCACCGAGCGCAAGCTCGAGATCGTGCTGATGGCGCAGGCTGGCGGACGTAGGGTCGAATGGCTCTGCGCCGAGCAGGGGATCTCCGAGGCGGCGTTCTACCAGTGGCGCGACGTGACGCTCGCCGCGGCATCCGAGGCGCTCGAGCAGATGGAGCGCGAGGACTGACGTTGCCCGCC
>Ga0136638_10000334_pt1 | contig 10553 bp, 11 predicted proteins | sample AntDrymUQ8582206_2_FD_104671 | JGI IMG/M metagenome (GOLD analysis project Ga0136638, IMG submission 104671) | Polar desert sand microbial communities from Dry Valleys, Antarctica - metaG UQ858 (22.06) | ecosystem: Environmental > Terrestrial > Soil > Desert | place: Antarctica: Dry Valley...
AGTTATTGGTGGTATGAAACCGTGACGCTGAAGCCGACCGGAGAGCACAATTACCGGAGCGTGGCGCTGGAGTCCTTTTTTCTCGGAACCGATCTGCCCTCGCGGATTCCGCTGGTGCTGGACAAGGAATCGTTTCACCCGGAGCCGCAAAAAGTCAACGCGCTCTACGCCGACGGCCATTCCGGGCCGCTCGTCGCCGCCATTCCCCAGGATTCGCAATGATCCGGATCGAACATCTTTCCAAGCGGTTTGGGAAACGGCTCGCGGTGGACGATCTTTCTTTGGAGATCCCGGAAGGCTCGCTTTACGCGTTGCTCGGCCACAACGGCGCGGGCAAAAGCACGACGATCGGGATGATGCTGGGCCAGGTGCTGCCCGATGCCGGTCGGGTCTTGATCGACGGACACGACGTGCAGGAAAAACGCGCAGAGGCGCTCAGCGCGACTGGCGCGATTTTCGAGACGCCATCGTTTTACGACTATCTGAGCGGACGCCGCAACCTGGAGATTTTCTGCTCCTACAGCCGGCCGGTTAGTGGTGCGGAAATGGACGAGGCGATTCATCTCGTCGGGCTGGACAAGCGGATCGGAGACCCCGTGCGGGTGTATTCCCATGGGATGCGTCAACGGCTCGCGCTGGCCCAAGCGTTGCTGCCAAGGCCGAAAGTTTTGATTCTCGATGAGCCGAGCGAAGGACTTGATCCAGAGGGGATTCATGAGATGCGGGAGTTGATCCGGCGATTGCATGACGACTTCCAGCTGACGGTGCTGATTTGTTCGCATTTGCTCGCGGAAATCGAACAAATCTGCCCGCAGGTCGCGATCCTCCGCGGTGGAAAATTGCTTTTCCACGGCGAGTGGAAGTCGGCTGAGCCGGAGTGCGCGAATCTCGAGGCGTTTTACTTGAAGACGGTGCGAAAGGGCAGGGAATGAGCTTGTTTTGGCGTCAGTTACGGCTGGAATTGGTGAAGCTCTTCGCCCGCAAACGGACTTACATCGGATTTGGCGCGTTCTTCCTGGTGGAGTTGTTGATTCTTTCGCTTCTGCAACTGCGTCCGGCGCAAAGGGCGTTTGCGCGGCTGCTGGAAACGAATGGATTTCTTTTCGAGCAATATTTCTCGGGATTGACGCTGGCGTTTCTGATGATGACGAACACAATTTTTTTTCTGAGTTCGCTGTATCTCTCGCTGATTGCCGGCGACATGGTGGCGAAGGAGGCGGAGGACGGCACGTTGCGGATGATTTTGTGCCGTCCGGTGTCGCGCTGGCGGGTGCTGCTGGTGAAATATCTTGCGTGCATTGTTTATACGGCGGCGCTGATGGTGTTCATCGTGGCGACAAGTTTGCTGGGCGGAATCGCCTACAAGGGGATGGGCGGATTGTTTGTTTACGCGCCGTTGCAGGGGGTTTTTGGGCTGTTCGATGCCGGGCCGGGGTTGGTGCGTTTTCTGGTCGCGGGCGGATTGCTGTGTCTGGTAATGACGACGATCTCGACGCTCGGCTTTATGTTTTCCTGCTTCAACATGAAGCCCGCGGCCGCGACGATTCTAACGTTGTCGATTCTGTTTATCGACATGGTGGTGCAGATTATTCCCTACTTCGAGAGCATCCGCGGATGGCTGCTCACTTTCCACATGAGTTCTTGGGTACTGGTTTTCCAGCCGCGCATTCCGTGGTGGAAAATCGCCGAGTCGCTAGTTTATCTCGCGGCGTTTAATCTCAGCTTTCTGATCATTGCGGGATGGCATTTTACCCGGCGCGACTTCAAGTCGTGAGCGAAACGAGAGTGCGGACTGTCGAGTTCCCATTTGAACGACTTCTCGGATGGGATGTCCAAGGAGGCATGTCTTCTATCGCTGATGCATTGGAAGAAACCGGCGTTTCATTTGACTTGCCGGGGCGCGAGTCCGATACAACGTTTTACGCGTCAACCATGTATCGATCGATTGCTGCCGCGACTACTTTTTCGCCTCGTTTTCACGCTGTTTTAAGCGAGGCCGGACGCACGGCGGCCTACTTCGGAGCGAATCTACAGTTGATCCATGTGGGCGAGGAGAGCGCGGAAAAAAGGCAGCGCATCGCCGAAGGGCTGGCCCAGTTTCAGCTCCCGCCGGAAACGGTGGTTCACTGGGCTCCGGGCGATCCCGCCACGATGATCTGCAAAATGGCGCTGGAGACTGGTTCCGATCTGGTGGTTGCCGGAGCGGTTAAAGGTGAGGTCGGCGGCGGAACCGGTTATCGGCCTTTTGCGAACGATATCGCCCGCAAACTCATCGCGGAGGCGCCATTCGATCTTTTTCTATTTTTGGAACCGCAGGAAGCGCGACGGCCATTGCAATGTCCCGCCGTCATGGTGGATTTTACGGAGACGTCTGCCGAGGCATTGCGCCGCGTGGTGCAAATCGCGAAGGATCGTGGGGCGGAAAAAGTGTTCGCGCTGCAAGTGTTGACGACGTTCGACGAACACCGGCTGCGCGCGGCAGGTTTCGAAGGAGACGCCGACGAGCGGCTTGATCAGTTTGTTCTCGATTCCACTCCGCTCGATGTGCCGGTGGAAACGCGCTGCATTCGCGGCAATACTGGGTTCGCTGCCTGCGAACTGCTCCAGGATCTGGGCGCTGATCTGATGGTCGTCCCGACGGGCATGCCCGGAAGATCGCACCCCGTTCTCAGTCCCAGCCTTGACTGGCTTTATCAGGTCATTCCCTGCAACCTCTGGGTCATGCGGGAAAGAACGGCGGTTTAAGCTGAAGGTGATTTTACCTCTATGTTTTAGAGATGAAAGATGGTGGAGTCGCAGTCTCCTCATCCAAAAACCATCGCTGACAACGATCCAGATAGGAATCCGGCGGCGCCTAGGATAAGGTCCGCTCGTATTCCACGAGGCGGTTGAGCGCGGCAGCGAAATCCTCGAAAGCTGGGGCAGGAATCATGATGGTGTCGCGGCGGCCATTGACGTCTTCGGTCACTTTCAGGAACCGTCCGCGGGCGTTTTCCTTTAGATCCAGGAAGAATACTTTGCGGTCGATGATCACTTTTTCGCTCGCGATGGGCGCATCGTGCGCGCGTTCGTTTCCCCCACGAAACTCGTTTCTATCGGACCACTCGGAATCTGCCATAACTTTAGATAATTTTGCTGAATCGCAGTTTTAAGTTCAAAAATTGCAAAGTCAACTGTGCTTCCACGGAAAATCCGTCAGAACGGACGGATCCTAATTCCCGGTTTAGCGAGCTCTAGATTCTCTGCAAGCCTACCGCCATTCGCACTTTTTGCAGGGTCTTTTCGGCGACGGAGAGTGCTTTTTCCCGGCCTGCGGCGAGGACGTTTTCAACGTAACGCGGATCGCGCAGCATTTCGTTTCGGCGTGCGCGCATCGGTTCGAAATGAGTCCAGATCGCCTCGAAAAGCCGGTTCTTAAACTCGCCGTAACCTGTGCCGCCGCTCCGAAAATCCGCTTCCATTTGGGCGACGTCGCGTTCGGAGGCGAAGTGTTTGAACAACGTCGCAATGCTTGAATTTGCCGGATCCTTCGGCGCTTCTACCGGCGTGGAATCCGTTTCCATTCGCCGGATGATCTTTAGCAACGCCTTTTCCTCCAGAAACAGATCGATCGTGTTCTTGTAGCTTTTGCTCATTTTTTGCCCGTCCAAACCCGGGACGGTGGCGACTTCCTCGCGGATGATCGGCGTCGGCAACTTGAAGAGCCCGCCATATTGCTCATTCATTTTGATCGCGATATCGCGAGTGACCTCGACATGCTGCTTCTGGTCGCGGCCGACCGGCACCAAATCGCTTTCGTAGAGTAAAATGTCTGCCGCCATCAACACCGGGTAGGCGAAAAGCCCGTGGTCAGCAGCAATTCCGCGAGCCGTTTTATCCTTGTAAGAATGGCATTTTTCCAAGAGCGACATCGGCGTAACCGTGCTTAAAATCCAGGAAAGTTCCGTCACGGCTGGCACATCGGATTGGACAAACAAGCAGGCCTTGGCGGGATCGAGGCCGCACGCGAGAAAATCGAGCGCCACCCGCTGCACCTGGCTGCGTAAAAGCGCGGGATCGCGCACGGTGGTGAGCGCGTGCAGGTCGGCGATGAAGTAAAAAGCGTTGCCTTTTTCCTGCAAGTCGATGGCCGGCCGCATCGCGCCCAGATAATTCCCAATGTGGAGGGTGCCAGACGGCTGAATGCCGGTGAGGATGCGAGGCATGACGGTTAACGCGCGAGTTTTTTGACGAGGACTTTGCTGTTCCGCCCGCTCGCCTCGTACTTCTCGCGGCGCGACGGCGGCAGGCTGTCGGAAGTCGTCTCCGTGAAGCCGCCTTTTTGATGCAGGTAATTAAAAGCGCGCGTCGATAACGCAAAAATCTCGTCGAGATGCCGCTCACGGGCCAGGTTTTCCACAAACGCCATGAGCTTGCTGCCGTGGCCCTGGTTTTCTGCGCCTTTGGCGACATACAGGCAGGCGAGTTCGGCCTTGGCCGCGTCGGGATATTGATGCATGGCGACACAACCGACCAGCCGCCGGTCGATTTCCAGCACCCAATAATCTTCCAGCCGGGAAACGATGTCCGCGCGTGTGCGATGGATCAGTTCCTCATTGTCCACGGATTCGCGGATCAGGTTCATGACGTTGCGCACGTCCTTCTTGTAAATGCGGCGGATTTGCTGGTAGTCGTTCGAGAAAATCATCGTTCCGACGCCGTCGTTGGAAAAAACCTCGGTCAGCAACGCCTCGTTTAAGTGACCATTGATTAAGTGAACGCGCGGAATGCCGAGTCGGCAGGCGCGGGCGGCGTGATCGAGCTTCGACGCCGTGCCTGCGGGCAGTTTGGCGCGGTGTTTCTTGAGAATGTCCTCCGTTTCCGAAACGGAAAGCTGGGCGACAAAACGGCCGTCGATGACCACGTCGGGGTGCGCCGAAATGAAGATGATTTTCGACGCATGCAACGCCTCCGCAACCTCCAGGGCGATGGCATCGGAGTTCACGCGGAAAGTGCGGCCTTCACCATCGAAACCGAGTGGCGGAATCACCGGAACGATGCCTTCGTTAAGAAAAAGTTCGAGGCAACGATCGTCCACCCGCTCGACGCGGCCGGTGTTTTGGTTGTCAACGCCGCCTAGAATCCCGGCAGGATGCGCGATGACCGTGTTTGCGTAGGCAGCGCGCAAATCGACGGTGGTCAAGCCCTGCATGATCTCATTGGTCAACGAAATCGCGACATGCGTGGCCACATCCAGAGTGGCATCATCGGTAATCCCGGTCCCGTCGGTATTCGAGAGTGGAACGCTTTCCTTTTCACCCGCCGCCGCGATCTGGAACGCCGCCCCGTGCACAATGACGACGCGAATATTCAGCGACCGAAGTACGGCGATATCGAGCAGGATGTTTGGGAAGTTGGCCGACGCGAGCACCTCGCCATCGATCGCGATCACGAAGGTGCGCTCCCGAAAGCGGGGAACGTATTGCAAAATGCCGCGTAAATCGGAAACCTTCATCCTCGGTCAGTGAATATCAATCGGGAGGAACGGAAAACAAGAAAACGAGGCTGCTTGGTGTAAGATGGATTTCTCATGATTCTGGCGATCGAAACTTCCTGCGACGAGACGGCGGTGGCTTTGTATTCGGCGGAAAGTGGCGTGCTGGCCTCGGAGATTTCCTCGCAGATTTTGCTGCATCGACCGTATGGCGGCGTCGTGCCGGAGGTGGCATCGCGCAGTCATTTGGAAGTGATCGAGCCGCTGGTTCGCGCGACGTTGGAGGCAGCGGGCGTTTCCATTCGCGACGTCGATGCTTTTGCTGCGACCTCGGGTCCGGGGCTGGCTTCTTCGCTGCTGGTGGGATCGTCTGTGGCGAAAGGACTGGCCGTTGGAAGCGGAAAACCGTATCTCGCAATCAACCACATCGAGGGCCATTTGCTTTCTCCATTCATCGGAACCTCGGGAGGCGTCTTGCCGAGTATTTCGCTGGTGGTCAGTGGTGGTCATACGCTGCTGGTCGAGGTGCGAGCTGCGGGTGACTACCGGCTTTTGGGGCGAACTCTGGACGACGCGGCTGGAGAGGCCTTCGACAAAGTCGCGAAGATGCTGGGACTGCCTTATCCGGGCGGACCGGAAATCGACCGGGTCGCGCAAACAGGGGATCGCAATCGTTTCGATTTCCCGCGTTCGATGCTGAAAAGCGGGGATTTCCAATTCAGTTTCAGCGGATTAAAAACGGCGGTGCGTTACTTGTTGCCGAAGTTGCAGCCGACGGATCTGGCGGATGTTTGCGCGTCATTCCAGGAAGCGGTGGTCGATGTCCTGGTCGGCAAAACCATCGCGGCGGCTCGGGAAAATGGAGCAAATCTTCTCACCGTCAGCGGTGGAGTCGCCGGCAATTCGCGATTGCGTGAGGCGATGGCCGCGGTTTGCGCAGAGAACGGTGTCGCACTGCGGATCGCTGTCGGCAAATACTGCGGCGACAATGCCGCGATGATCGCCCATGTGGCTCAAGGACGCTGGGAACGAGGACTGGTTTCTGATCTGGACGAAGAAATCCAGCCCAATCTCAGCCTCGACTGGTTGCGCTAAATCTTCCGCAAGCGTCTGCGTCTCGCGGGCAGTTTTCGGCGTCCCGCCTAAAACCCGTCCAAGCGCGGCTAGAACTGGCCCCAACCAGATTCTACGCTTGCGGCTTGATCCGGTAATCGACTCGCCGCGAATTCAGCCAGGCGACGCCAAACATGTCCATTGTCGCTTTCACTGCGCGATTGCCGAGGCCATATTTGCTGACACCAAACTGCCGATGACGATGGTTCACCGGCATTTCCACCACGGTGAAGCCGGCGTTTTTGATCAGCGCGGGAATAAACCGATGCATCCCGAAGAAGGGCAGGAGCGCGCGTCGGCAATCCTTCCGCATCGCCTTCAAACTGCATCCGGTGTCGCGCACGCCGTCTCCGATGAAGCGGCTCCGCACGAAATTCGCCACCCGACTGGTGATGCGTTTGACGACCGTGTCGCGGCGTTTTGCGCGATAGCCGCAGACGAGGTCGCCACCTTTTTCCACCTCGGCAACCAGCCGCATAATGTCTGCCGGGTCGTTTTGCAGATCGCCATCGAGCAGAATGATGATGTCGCCCTCCGCACCCATGATTCCCGCATACATCGCAGCGCTTTGACCGGCATTCTTTTCGAAAGCAAGCACCCTGACGGTTGGCTTGCGGTCGATTTTCGCGAGGGTCGCATCCTTCGATCCATCATCCACGAAAATGATTTCGTAGTTCTGGCCAGCGAGGCCCTCTTCGAGTTGTTGCTGGAGGGGGGCGATGTTTTCCTCCTCGTTGTAGAGCGGAATCACGACGGATAAATGCGGGCTCATGGAAATTGGCGGGGGGACTAGAGAGGCAGAGTCTTGTATCCGTGGCAAATGAAAAAGCGGATTTTGCGAACGAGCAGTCCGTTTTTGATGATCTCTTTTTCGCCGAAATACTCCCAGCGCTCGAAGCCGCGCATGAGCGCCTCCGCGGGTTTGCCCTCGGCCCGATCCGTGACGTAGAGCGCGTCTTTGCCCATGAACCGATTGACCCCGGCCTCCTCCGTGTTGAAAGGATCGATCTCGTGCGGAGCCGCCTCGTCAAACGTGTCGTAGCTGGGCCAGAACGAATATTGATTTTGGATCATCTGCGATTCGGGAATGTAAACCGGCGGATCGCCTTCACGGATGACCGGCTTTTCCGGCAGATACCACGCGAGCGAGGCGGCGACCTGGTATTTGTTGGCGATAAGGAAAACGGGGCCGCCAGATTTCCATTCCACTTCGCGCCGCACTTCGGCAACGACTTTTCCAGTCTCCGTCCAGCCTTGGAGGCGCGTCCCGGCATCGTATTGGTAGGGCCAGGCGACGCCGAGTTTGCGGAGCGGTTCCGTGCTCAACGCCAGGATCGAAATGAAAACCCCCAGGCACAATGCCACTCTCGCCCACGGTCCCCATGGCGGCTTTCGTTCGATGCGGCGCAGCCAGTCGTGCGTGGCGAAAATGGCCAGAGTGACCATGGCGGGCGCCGTCCAGTTGGCCTCACCGGCTTCTTTAATCGAGAGGCCGAAATAGAGAAAAATCAGCGGCGCGGCGAACGCCATGAGGAAGCTCGTTTTCCGATGATTGCGAATGTGCCAAAGGCCGCAAAGGAAGCTCGCGAGCAGCCCGAGAAGAATCAACGGCGAGTAAACCCCAAGATGTTCGCCGAGAAATTTGAAAGGTTCCTCGGGATGAATCGCAAAGCCGGTTTCCAGTTTCCCGCGTTCACTCAGATGCGTCAGCGTGATCCAGCTGTGTTCGTGATTCCAAAGGACGGCAGGCGTCAGGCAGAGCGCGGCGATCGTAAGCGCGACGTAGATACCTGGGCGGCGCCATTCGATCCTCCACGTCGGAACCAGCAGCAGCACAATCGCCATCGAGAGCAACGCCGCGAGATTCGTGTATTTCGCCAGCGAACCCAGTCCTACCGCCAGCCCCGAAAGCACCCACCAGGCGCTCCAGCGCGGACTGTTTTCCAAGGCCCGCCAGAAACTCCACACCGCCAGCAGCCAGAAGAAAATCGACAGCGGATCGATCGTCATGAGCAGCGCGCCGATGTTAAAAATGGGCAGGCATTGCGTGAGAATCGCCGCCCAAAAACCGGTCCGTTCATCGTAGATCCGCCGCGCCAGTCCAAAGACCAGAAGCGACGTTCCCAAGGCCAGCAGCGGACTGAAAACACGCACGCCAAACTCGCTCGCGCCGAAAATCGTCGTCGACGCGAGGATCGTCATCGCGACGCCCGGCCCCTTTGAATAATAGGCGAGATCGGGCCGCTGCGCCCACTGGTAGTAGTAGGCTTCGTCCGGCGAAAGCTCGAACAAGCCGCAAATCGCGAGCCGCAGCACTGTCAAAACCGCCAGAATGACGAACAAGCGCACCCTCATGCCAGCAACGTGGGATGCTCCGCAAACGTCTTCGGAAACCAGCGCGGCGCCAACTTCTTCCAAGCCAGCGAAAACAACGAAAAGAGCAACAACGCCTGCCCGATCGCCAGAAAGATGGACACCAGCACGTCACTCGGGTAGTGCGCCCCGACGTAAACCCGCGAATACGCCACCAAGGCCGCCGGAAGAAAAACCAGCCAGCCGCGTTTCCGAAAAAACACCATTGCGAGAACGGCCGCCGCAAAATTATTCATCACGTGCGATGAGGGAAAAGACTTGCCCGCCACCGGCTTCTCGGAGGGACGCGCCATCTTGATCTTCAACGGTTTGCCCAGCGCGAGGAGACGCGGCGAGCCTTTCGCCACATCCACCATCCGGACATCGGCGCGCACGTCGTTCGGTCGCGGACGGCTGACGATTTTCTTCAGCGATTTACTGCTCACGCCGTCCAGAAGACCCAGTGTCAGGCCCACGCAAACGATGAATGCCCTCGCCCGGAAACCTCCGAAAACCAGGATCAACCCTGCCGCCAAAATCAAAAACGGGGTCCATACTGCCGTGCAGGATGCCACCGCCATGATCCAATCCAGCGCGGGGCTTGTCCAAGTGCGGTTGAATAAATAAAGTAACTGCAGGTCCATTAAAACAATTCGGGCCCGCAAAACTATGACTCATCTTCCCGGCAAACAAGTACGGAAAACCGCCCGGCTCCTCCGCAACCTCCTCATCCTGACCGTGTTGACCGCCTCGCTCCTTGCCAAACCCAGCGGCGGCGAGATCCTTGCCCAGGCGCGCGGGATGATCCGCGCGCAGGATGTTTCCATCACCGGAAAACTGCGCACCGGCCCGAGGAATGTGCCTTTCCAGCTTACCCAGCGCGACGGCGTTTCCACCTACACGTTTCGCGAACCGCCCGAAACGATCAGCGTGGCTCTCGGCGCAAACGGCGCGAAAATCAGCGGCGTAGCCGGGGAAAAAACCCGCACCCTTGTTCGAAATTCCGTTCTCAGCTACGACGATCTGGCCCTGCGTTTCCTGTATTGGACGCGCATCGAGGACCTCGGCACCGAGAAATTGCGCTCCCTGCCCTGCTGGAAATTGCGCCTCGACGCACCCGACAAATCGTCGCCCTACGCCTTTGTAAAACTCTGGGTCAACCAGCAAAGCGGCGCCTTCATCCGCGCCCAGGCCTTCGACTGGACCGGCACCCTCGCCAAGCAATTCGACGTCATCTCCACCCAGAACATCGACGGGCGCCTCTTCCTGAAGTCGATGAAAATCCAGCTCACGAAACCCATCCCGCCCGCCAGCGACACTCTCAGCTACCTGGAAATCGACAAGCCGATCTAGCATTGCAGACCGCTGTGTCGGGGGCGCATGCCCTGCGCTCCCGAGGGAGAATTCAGCGTTCCTCAACTTCATGCCCAGCGCGCCGGGCCGATTTTTCAATCAAACCGCAGCGCTTCCACCGGATCCAGGCCGGCCGCTTTGTGCGCGGGGTACATTCCAAATCCGATCCCGATCGCCGAGCACACCACCAGGCCCACGATTGCCCAGCCCCAGGGGAAAAACACCGGCGCCTCCAGAAACACTGCCAGCGCATTGCCTCCCA
>Ga0136638_10000335_pt1 | contig 10541 bp, 8 predicted proteins | sample AntDrymUQ8582206_2_FD_104671 | JGI IMG/M metagenome (GOLD analysis project Ga0136638, IMG submission 104671) | Polar desert sand microbial communities from Dry Valleys, Antarctica - metaG UQ858 (22.06) | ecosystem: Environmental > Terrestrial > Soil > Desert | place: Antarctica: Dry Valley...
GAGTTTGCACCTCAGCATCTGGTGCGCGCCAACGTCGATCCACGATCTTTTCTAGCGGAGATTCGCAGCGGCGGTTTTGACATCCTGCAGGTGATGGAACCTACGGGCCACCTCCGCGCGATTGCCGATGAAGAACTGTGTGAGAGTTTCTCCGTCAACTTGATGCTGCGAAAAACCAAAGCAGTGTGAAGATCGCCGTTCTTCGCACCGGCCCGCTCTTTGCACATGACGACGCCGCGCTGTACGTTGCACAACTCTGCAGCGTGCTTTCCGAAGCCGGGCACTCGATCGAATCGACGTCGCTGCCTTTCTCAAGCGCCATCGCCGATATAGTTGAGCAATCTGTCGCCTATCGCCTGTTCGACCTCACCCACGGGTCCGACCTGTGTATCGCTGTTGGACCTTTTGCGCACGCATTCAACCATTCTAATAAGCGGATCTGGCTACTTTCTCAGTACAGCCCCGTCTACGAACTTTGGGATACTTGCTACGGAGCATCTAGCACGAGACCGAACGATGTTTCAACGCGAGATTACGTTTACGCGGTTGATCGTGCGTGGCTTTCAGAGGCGCGACTCGTTTGCTCCGGATCGCAAACAATCGCCCAGGCGGTTCTAAACAACCTCGGCACAGAGACTCAGCTGCTGCCACCCGCTTTGCCCGATCAATACCGGTATGCAACGAATGAGTACGAAGGATTCTTCGTTGCAGCCGGGCCACTTTTGGACACAGCCCGCATTTCGCTGCTAGTCGATGGTTTCTCGCGTACCGTCCGCCCTGCACGGCTGGTCATCATGGGATTCGTGTCCTCGCCCTCCGAGCGCGATGCTGCGCAACAAATCGTGTTGGAGTCACCGAAAGCGGAATTCATTACATTGGAAATCAATCCAACATACGACCGCGTCTTTAAGCACGTGTCATCTGCTCTCGCGCTTGTGTCGGTGCCGTATCGTTGCAGCACGCTCGATATTTTTACGGTCGCGGCGAGTTGGTCGCGTAAGACGGTACTGACCACAATCGACAGTGGCGAGCTTGCGCGGCTCGTAGATCATCAAGTCGACGGTTACTGTGTAGAAGCAAACGCTGTTGCGCTTGCGCAAGCGATGGACGAAATTTCGGGCGACATGCAGTCTGCAAAACGATTGGGCGACAGGTTCGGCGAGAAACTCAACGGCATGCTTCCAACGTGGGCAACGATCGCTCAGGAGCTGACAAAATAAGAATCGCGCTGGTCAACAACTATCAGCCGTTTGTTTATGGTGGCGCGGAGTTTCTAGTTGACTCGCTGAGGACCCAGCTGCTTAGCCGCGGACATCAGGTGAGCCTCACTCGAATACCGTTCCCGGCAACGCTCGACCACAAATTAATTAACAACATCCTGTCGTGCCGCTGCATCTCGTTCGATGAGGCAGACAAGGTAATTGCATTTAAATTTCCTGCCTACTTCGTCCCGCACGATAACAGGACGGTCTGGATGTTTCACCAGTTGCGTCAGGTGTATGAACTATGGGACGGCCCATACGGGTTACGGGACGACCCTAAAAACGCAGCTTTGCGACAGTTGGTTATCGGATCGGACAACCATTTTCTGCGCCAGTCGAAGCATATTTTCGTAAATTCGAATGAGGTAGCCGGCAGACTAAAAACGTACAACGACATCGACTCGGAAGTGTTGTATCCGCCGCTGCTTGACCGGGACAGATGCCATTTTAAGGAGTACGGCGACTTTCTCTTCTACCCAAGTCGCATGACCACCTTCAAGCGGCAACACCTTGCAGTTGAAAGCATGCAGTACGTAAGCTCAAAAGTGCGGCTCGTCCTGGCTGGGAAAAGCGACGAACCCGAATACGAAGAAAAACTGAGAAATCTGATCGCCGCAAAGAAGCTTGGCGACAAAGTGACGATGTTGGGTTGGATTGACCAGCAAGAAAAATTTGACCTGATGGCCGGCGCTCTTGCATGCGTCTATCTGCCGTATCAGGAGGACTCTTACGGTTTCGTATCGATGGAAGCGTTTTACTCGCGCAAATGCGTCGTCACGTTGCAAGACTCCGGCGGAACGAAAGAACTACTAGTGGACGGTGTCAATGGACTCGTGGTTTACCCAAGCCCTCGCGCGCTTGCTGAAAAATTCGACCTGCTTTATGAGAATCGTCGTCTTGCACGCGACCTTGGCGAGCAAGCATTTGCAGATCTGAATTCTCGCGACATTAGCTGGGACACCGTTGTTGAAAAACTTCTGAAATGAAACTTGCCTGGTTCACGCCGTTTAATCAAAGAAGCGCCATCGCCCAGTGCAGCAAGATCATCGTTGACGAGATGTCGCGGCACTGCGACGTCGATCTTTGGGTGCCAGGCGACGGCGAGTTAATCCAAACTGATCGTAAGGTTGTCCGGTTTGACTCGGTGAGCGACGCTCTGATCGAGCTCAAAACCTATGACTACTGCATTTTCAACATGGGCAATCATTTCGATTTTCATGCCGACATATACAAGATCATGCAGGGGCGCGCCGGCATCGTCATCCTGCACGACCTCATCATGCATCACTTCTTTGTCGACTATTACATGCGCCACATGCGTGACACAGATGCGTATGTGTCCGAAATGGAGCGTGCTTACGGCGTAGCCGGGCGTGACGTGGCGCTACAAAGCACGTTGGGCGCCACCACACCGGTGTGGATGGGCGATGATGTAGCGCGCTTCCCGCTATTTGAGGGGATCGTCGATCGCGCCGAAGGCGTGTTCGTCCACTCAAACTTCCACCGTGCAACGGTGGAGAAGAAATACATCGGCGACATCGGCACTGCGTATCTCCCCTACCAGACCACCACCCCGACCAGGCAGCGCAGCCAATTGCTCCAAGACTTCGGAATTGCCGGCAACAAAATAGTGGCCATTTCGAGCGGTATCGTTCATCCGCTTAAACGCATAGAGCGCGTTCTGGCAGTGATCAAAGCGAATCCGGCGTTAGCGCAACATCTTGTTTACGTAGTCGTAGGTGATGAAAACGAGGAATATCGCGCCGAACTGCAAGGCTTGGTGGATGAGTACAGTATCGCCGAGTCGGTTCGTTTTCTCGGCTACCAGCCCGCCGATATCCTGCGCGACTTTCTTGCAGCTGCTGACTTTGCCATAAATCTGCGATTTCCCAATTCGGAAGGATGCTCGCTTTCACTGATCGAGCAGATGTCGTTCGGAAACGCGGTCATCGCAATTGACAGCGGCATGTATCGCGAGATGCCCAATACAGCGGTCATCAAGATACCCGTGAACGATACGGAACATGAGCTCTCTGCTGCGTTGCAGACGCTTGTGTTCGATGACCGGGTGCGCCGTCACATGGGTGAATGTGCAGCAGTCTTTGCGCGTGAGAATTTTTCCGCGGAACGGTATGCGCGTGAGCTACTCGAATATCTTTCCCGAAAAAATTTCTTATCGACCCAACCGATCCGCGCTGCCCTGCTAGAAATCTCCACAGCGCTGTCGCACGCCCCGCATTTGTTCGAAGACAGCACCCTCATTCACCCGCTGATCCAGGAGTTCTATTCGATAGTGAACGGTCGCGCGGCACATGCACACGAAGACGCGTCGCTGTAGGACGTGCGTGTCACCGCTCAAGATGGTCCGTGTTGCTTAACCTATGATGGCGTCGTCACCGGTTGTCGAGAGAACGCAAGCGATGTCGATAAAGAAGATCCCTGTCTACGAGCCAGTTCTAGGTCCTGAGGTTCGACAGAACGTTCTGGAGTGCATAGACAGCAACTGGATTTCTTCTCGAGGCCCTTTCGTAGATCGCTTCGAACGCGAGTTCGGCTCATTTATAGGTACGAGTCACGCGGCTAGCGTGTGCAACGGGACAGTTGCACTGCACCTGGCATTGCTGGCCCTCGATGTGGGTCCGGGCGATGAAGTGATTGTTCCGACATTTACATACATCGCATCCGTGAACGCGATCCAGTACGTCGGGGCAACGCCGGTGTTCGTCGATTCGCAGCCAGACACGTGGCAACTCAGTCCCGATGAAATACTCCGGAAGGTCACTGCGCGCACGCGAGCGGTGATGGCTGTGCATCTATACGGCCAGCCGGCAGCGATGCAAGCAATCATGCGGATTGCGCGCGACCACAACCTCGTCGTAGTGGAGGATTGCGCGGAGGCGATCGGGTCGCGGATAGAGAACAAGCATGTAGGAACGTTTGGCGATGTCGCAACCTGGAGCTTTTTCGGCAACAAGACAATCACCACTGGCGAGGGAGGTATGGTCACCACGGATCGTCCTGAGCTAGACAAGACAATACGAAAACTGAAGGGTCAAGGTCTCGCAGGCGAGCGCGAGTACTGGCACGACATCGTCGGCTACAACTACCGCATGACGAACATTTGCGCTGCGATCGGCGTCGCGCAACTGCCTCGCGCAAATGCGCTCCTCGCGAAGAAGCGTTTGATTGCAGAGGCCTACAGAGAACACCTAGTGGGCGTTCCGGCCGAATTTCTATGGGAGGCTGCGGAAACGACTAATTCCTTTTGGATGAACTGCATCTCCCTACGAGATCCGGCGGTTCGAAGCGAGCTTCGAAAACACCTTGCTGCTGACGAGATCGAAACACGCCCGGCCTTCAGTCCGGCGCACACGATGCCGATGTACGCAAAGTTCGCGGCCGGTCGCTATCCTGTCGCGGAGAACCTCGGCGCGAGTGGTATCAACCTTCCTAGTTCGCCCGCATTGACCATGGAGGACGTGGCACGTGTCACGGCCTCGATCAAACGCTTCTTTTCCGGCAGTTAATAGTCACTTACGCACTTTGACGGACGGCATGAAATCCGCGATTGTTACCGGCATTTCCGGTCAAGACGGTGCCTATCTTGCACAGTTGCTGCTGAGCAAGGGCTACAAGGTTTTTGGCACATACCGCCGCACTAGCTCGGTCAACTTCTGGCGCATAGAAGAGCTGGGAATAGAGCAACATCCGAATTTAGAGCTGGTTGAATATGATTTGACCGATCTCGGCGCGACCATCAACCTCGTCCAGCGCACAGAGCCGGTTGAAATCTACAACCTTGCGGCGCAAAGCTTTGTCGGAGTGTCCTTCGATCAGCCCGTTACCACTGCCCACATCACCGGAATCGGACCGTTGCACTTGCTGGAAGCAATCCGCATCGTCGACAAGACCATCCGCTTTTATCAGGCGTCGACCTCGGAAATGTTTGGCAAGGTCCAGGCGGTACCGCAAGACGAAAAAACCGCTTTTTACCCGCGCAGTCCGTATGGGGTTGCGAAGCTGTACGCGCATTGGATGACAGTGAACTACCGTGAGTCGTACGGAATATTCGGTGCGAGCGGCATTTTGTTCAATCACGAATCACCGTTGCGCGGACGCGAATTCGTCACGCGCAAGATAACCGACAGCGTAGCCAAGATAAAGCTTGGCAAGCTCGGCTTGCTCGAGCTCGGCAACTTAGACGCCAAGCGCGACTGGGGATATGCGAAAGAATATGTCGAAGGCATGCACCTGATGCTGCAATCCCAGACGCCGGATACATTCGTACTCGCTACCAACCGCACAGAGACAGTAAGAGATTTTGTGACCATGGCCTTCAAAGCCACTGAGACCATCATCGTCTGGAAGGGCACGGGAATCAACGAGGAGGGCTGTGACGCCACGTCCGGCAAGACGCTTGTTCGTATCAACAGTAAGTTCTATCGACCCGCGGAAGTGGATTTGCTCATAGGCAATCCGGCTCATGCGCGTGACTGCCTTGGGTGGTTTCCAAGAACAACGCTTGAGGAACTGTGCGCGATGATGGTGGAAGCCGATCTCCGACGCAATGCCACAGGTTCCAGCTTCTAGAGGCAAGGGCCGGGTACTTGTAACCGGCGGTGAGGGATTCACTGGCCGCTATCTGCTTCCAGAATTGAGGAGCCGCGGCTATACGGTCATCGACCATTCTGAAACCGTCTGCGACCTCCGCGATCTGAGTGCCGTACGCGCGTTCGTAAATGCTGCGCAGCCGGATTTCGTGATCCACCTCGCTGCTATCAGCTTCGTTGCACACGGCTCCCCCGCCGACATGTACGACGTCAACACGATTGGAACAAGCAACCTGTTAGATGCCCTGGAGACCGCAAACGCGGACTTGAGCAAAGTGATTCTCGCGAGCACTTCGCAAGTCTATGGGAGTTCCGATGCCGTCAATCTGGACGAAGACAGCTTATGCCGCCCGGTCAGCCACTACGCTTGCAGCAAGCTCGCGATGGAACATATCGCGGCCACACATCGCGACCGCCTCCCGATCGTGATCACACGCCCTTTCAACTACACAGGGCCGGGTCAGCCCAGTCATTTTCTGGTGCCAAAAATTGTTGACCATTTCGTTCGCGGTGAGACCTCCATTGGACTCGGCAACCTTGACGTCGTCCGCGATTTTTCGGATGTAAAAACGGTTGTTGACATCTATTGCCGGTTGCTGGGAGCGCCCGTCGAGGGGCAAACCCTCAATATTTGCTCAGGGGTGGGTCATTCACTGCGCTCCGTAGTGGATGACATCTCGCAGCTCATGGGCAGAAGCATGGAAGTCGTTGTCCGTCCGGAGTTTGTTCGAGCGTCCGAGATTCCACGACTGGTTGGATCGAACGAAAGACTTGTCAATGCGATTGGGCAGTTGCTCCACACCGATTTCACATCGACATTGCGCTCAATGATCGACACACGTCAGTCGGTGACCTAAGACGGTCCGGCTTCGGCAAACAACTAGTTGATCGTTCTTGACTCACTCCAGATGCGGTAGAAACCAATGCCAACGGCCCTGTCATCATTGGGCGGATAAGTAGGGTGTGGCACGGTGATTTTGATCACGTTGGACGGTCTCCGCAGATCGAACTCCAGCGAAAGCTTGGCGTCTGTCGCGAGCCTTGCAGGAAGACGTAGCGTTCTGGACTCGGTTCCTATCTTCACCAGGACGCGAGCTCCTACATTCGGGCCATAGCCAACGGCGCGCATCAACAAGCGAAATGCGCCTTGCAACGTATGCCGCAACTCAATGACGACCTGATCACCATTGCTCCATCTTCCCCACGCCTCACTGCCGGAGACACCTTGGACCGAGTCGACGAAACCAGGGAACTGGGGCGCGCCGAAATCGATTCCGTCGGTCAGGGAGGACCCGAACGCGTCCCTCGCCTCCGCCGCGCTCAAAGTAACTGCTGGCGCTGCGCGCAGTTCCATTAGGCCGACACCTATCATTCTCCCGTCCAATGCGGGGCGCGTCGGATGAGGGACCGTGATCTCGATAACGTTCGAGGGTTTTCTAAGATTGAAATGCAGCCATGCGCCGTTTGCTTCGTCCATCCTTGAAGGCAATCGCGCTTTCTGAACTTGATTTCCAACTCGCACCGGAACGAGTACGTCAGCGTTTTCGCGAAATGCGACGGCGCGCAGAAACAGGCGACACTCGCCCGTGAGATTGTGCTTCAGCGCAATCACAATCTTGTCACCAGTGCTCCAGCGACCCCACCCCTCGGCGGCGCTCACCCCGTCTACGGAGTCGACCATCTCCGGAAAAAGAGCGTCACCAAACCTAATTCCTTCGTATAACGAGCTTCCGAACGCATGCTTGCCCTCAGCGGCATTCAGCGTTGTGGTAACGGGCTGTATTGCCCGCTTATGTGGATTGATACTCGTTCGTCCGCGTGCGAAAGGGGTCAAGACCGCACGCTTCGCTTCATGCAGGAGGATGGAAAATTTCGACTTCTCCCTCAATGCTTTAAAGAAACCGCGCCCTTCCATTTCCCTTTTCCAGATCTCACGACAATATTCATCAGAAAAATGAAAAGCTATTTCTCGCTGATCGACTCTAATCTGGGAAATGAAGTCGACGTCACTTGCGAGTATTCGCTCGATAATCTGTCTTGCCTCGCTCACCGAGGACGCGCGGCCTTTCGTCGCGCCCCTACTCAGGCGAGCAAGGAGAGAGTTCTCGAAGAAGACGACCGGCATTCCATTAATCGCCGCCTCGATGGGTGAGTAATGAACGTGCCGGAGTTCTGTTGACGGGTAATACAGAACCGAACAGTTCAAATAGAGTCGCTTAAGCTCTTCATCTGAAACAAATCCAACAACATGTGGATCCGCAGTCGGAACATCCTGTGCACCGACTATGACGTGCGGCAAATGGCCGAAGTCCCCTTTGAATCGTCGGTAGATTTCAGCGTAATAAGGATTGGAAACAACGTACGGGCAAACAAACAATATTTTCTTTTCAGCCCCTGTCCATTGCCCCGCGGTTGAAAAGAAAAATTCCGGGACACCAATGGGAAGGAATAACGCCCTTTCTAAAAAAACCGGATCGTCACACTCGTGAAGGTTATCGTAACCTTCGCCGAACCAAAACCTATGCTTAATTCCTTTGATTTTCCTAAGTACCAACGGCCCGTACAGTTCGTCGAGAACTTTCTTATAGGATTGTTCATTATCAAGACCGAACGCCCTGAATACGAGTTGGCCTTCAAAGTTCTCAACGGCCTCAAATACCTGTCGTGCATGCGGAATGATGAAAGCCGCACCGAAGTATCGGTTTACGATGGCAACTATCTCGGGCGTCCAGGCGTCCTCGTAGAAATTAAATTGATTCAGTCGACTGAGCGCGCCCGGCGGCAATGAAAGTGACGAGTCGTAAGAAAAATCGACTGCCCCACTGCGAAAGTTCGATTTTGGTATGACCTTTGGCACGTAAACCTCGAAGCCGAGGCGCTGGATCAACGGGGCTTCATACGGCAACAAGGTCCGGTGATTGAGAAGCCAGAGAATTCGTCTGTTTTTTTTGAACATTGTGGAAGGCAAAAACAAGTTCCGGAGGAGTTGCAGTGCGATCGAAGAAGCGGAGCGCTTACGTTATCACTGGGCGCCTTAGAACGAACTTGACGGCGCGCTGGTGGGCACAGAAGCAAGCGGAGACACCCTACCGTTTGCAATCGCTGCAACGACGCTCGCTGCGGTCGTTTTGCCAATGCTTGCGTTTTTCATCTTTAACCAGAACGTGCTACTTCGATGACGATGGAACCGGTTCCCCTCAACGATCTAAGGCGCCAGAACGCCGCGTTCGCGGATGAGCTGTCGGCGGTCCTAGCGCGCGTCGCGGCCAGCGGCTGGTACGTGCTCGGCCGCGAGCTAGAGGCGTTTGAGCGCATGTTCGCGGACCACTGCGGTACGGCGCATTGCATCGGCGTCGCCAACGGCACCGATGCACTGGAGCTCGCACTAAGGGCCATCAGTGCACAGCCGGGCGACGAGGTGATCACGGTTGCAAACGCCGGCATGTATGCGACCGTCGCAATTCGCGCAGTTGGCGCGACGCCTTCCTTCGTAGATATCGTCCCTGCGACGTACCTGATGGATACGGATCGCTTACCGGCGGCGATCAGCCGCGCGACCAAGGCGATCATCGTTACGCATCTGTACGGGCGCATGGTGGACATGCGAGCGGTGCTGGAGATCGCCGCTCGTGCCAGCGTACCGGTGATCGAGGACGTAGCGCAGGCGCACGGTGCGCGGCGTGACGGCGCGCACGCGGGCACGCTCGGCGCCATTGGTTGCTTCTCGTTCTATCCAACCAAGAACCTGGGGGCGATCGGCGATGGAGGAGCGTTGATAACGCGCGATGCCGCGCTGGACGAGCGACTCCGGCGGTTGCGGCAGTACGGCTGGGCGATGAAATACGTCGCCACAATTGCTGGCGGCCGCAACAGCCGGCTCGACGAGTTGCAAGCGGCCGTGCTCGCGATGAAGCTGCCGCGCCTCGATGAATGGAACCGTCGCCGCCGAGAGGTTGCCGCTGCATATTCTCGAGGCATCACGCATCCCGGCATTCAGACCGCGGGTCCATCCCGCGAAGACTATGTTGCGCATCTCTATGTCGTACGTAGTCGTTCCCGCGACGCGCTGCGTACACACCTGCACGAGCACGGCGTTGCAACAGACGTGCACTATCCAGTGCCGGATTACGCGCAATCTCCTTACCTTCAGCCGCGCGCGCATGCGGCACTCGAAGAAACTGAGCGGGCCGCCGCCGAAGTGCTGACACTTCCGTGCTTCCCGGAGATGACAGCGGATGAGGTCGACCGTGTCATCGCTGCCTGCAATGTTTGGAAGGGCTAGCCGTGTACACGCTCGTGATCCCGGTCTATCGCAATCGCGAGTCGCTGCCCGAGCTCATCGCCCAGTTCGTAGAGCTGTCGCGAACACTGGACGGCCCGTTGGAGGTGGTGTTCGTCGTCGATGGAAGTCCCGACGCGTCGTACGCGTGGTTGCGTAGCGAGCTGCCGAAAAGCGGGTTGCGCGCAAAGCTGATTTTGCTGTCGCGCAACTTCGGCTCGTTCGCAGCGGTCCGCGCCGGACTCGCGGAATCGGCGGGTCCTTACTATGCGGTCATCGCGGCCGACCTGCAGGAGCCGCCCGAGCTCGCCGCTCAATTTTTCCGCGTTCTTGCCAGCGGCGAGGCCGACGTAGTGATCGGCACGCGCGAGGGGCGAGCCGATCCACTGA
>Ga0136638_10000336_pt1 | contig 10538 bp, 8 predicted proteins | sample AntDrymUQ8582206_2_FD_104671 | JGI IMG/M metagenome (GOLD analysis project Ga0136638, IMG submission 104671) | Polar desert sand microbial communities from Dry Valleys, Antarctica - metaG UQ858 (22.06) | ecosystem: Environmental > Terrestrial > Soil > Desert | place: Antarctica: Dry Valley...
CTGCTCATGGTGACCTTCATCCAGAGCAACCCGGACTATGGCGGCGGCGGTCTGTTCTCCGAAGGCTACGCCGAGGACTGGGCCAAGGCCGTGCTCGACGCGAAGCACGGCGACCCCGAGTCCGTGGTGATGCTGACCTTCGTCTTCCCGGAATGGGAACCCTACGACCAGATCTGGAAGATGCTGAAGATGTTCCCCTACAACAAGGTGGATGACACCGGCTCACACGACTACAGCCCGGCTTTCGCGGAGGCCACCGCGCTGGTGGAGACCGCGTGTGCAGGTTTTGTGGCGCCGGGCTGACGCCGCCTCGGCGGGTTACGAGCCGATGCAGGCGAACGCCGGGTAGTTGCCGGCGCCGATGCCCCCGGCGCAGACCTTGCCGTACGGGTCGACCGCCACCGCGAACGCGATCTGCAGCCCCTGCATGTCCTTCGGCGTGAAGGTCCAAAGCGGCACCGGATTTTCAGGCGCGAACGCCTCGACCTTGAACAGGTAGGACTGGCCCTGTACCTCGCCGGACGCGATGACCAGGTAGCCGGCCGGGCTCCACGCGATGTCGTGCGGTCCAGCGGCGTCCGAATTCAGCGGCCCGAGCGGTGTGTGCGTGAAGAGCATGCCGCCGGGCAGGTAGCCCCAGAGGTCGCCCTCCGGCTCGCAGTCGTCGAGGCAGTGGTAACCGGCGAGGTGGTAGCGCTTCAGGCCGTCGACGGCGAGGGTGAGCGCGCGGCTCTGGAGGCCCAGGTTTGGCCCGGCGACGTTCCACTTCTCCTCGTCCGTGACCACGTCGTACTCGAGCAGCGCGAGGCGGTCGCGCAGGAGCGGATTCACCTGATCGTGCTTGCCCCGCGCCTCGCCGACCATCACGAGGGTGTCGCCCGCGAAGGCGCAGTCACGGACGGTCTCCGTGAACGTGTGTTTCTTGACCAGCGGCTGGTAGTCGAACAGCCGCTCCTCGCCGTCCTGCCACGGGCGGACCAACATGGCGAACGCATCCAGGCCGTCCTCGGTCGCCACCTTCTTCGCGCCGCAGACCGCGAGCATGTCCGGGTGGCGCGCGAGCGCGAGGGCCTTGTCGCCGATCGACCCGACGCCGATCTGCTTGGCGCCCTTACCCCACGATGCGATCTCTGCGAGCCACCAGCGCACGCCGTCGTCGCCCTTGCGATCGACGAGCACATGCAGCGCGCCGGTCACCGGGTTCACCGTCAGATCGGTCGCGGTGCAGTGGGCCGGCAACACGGACATGAAGTCGTCTTGCCCCCAGTTGCCGTCCAGGTCGCGCACGCGCACGAAGCAGCGCGGATCCCCATTCTCGTAGAAGGTGCCGAGATCGACCCAGCGGCCATCCGGCAGGACGCCCATGGCCACGATGAAGCCGCTGCTGCCGATCAGGTCGCCCGTCTCCCAGTCGATCTCGCTGCCCGGCTTGGGGAGTGCGATGTAGTAGGGCACCGGCACCGGCTCGCCCTCGAGGTCGGCCCAGGGGTCTTGAGTTCGACCCATACCTTGCGGCCGGCCCTTCGCGCGCACTCGATTAAGGCCGGATCGGCGGCGGTGAGGAGATCGGCGGCGCTGCCAGCTGGGACCGCCGCGATCACTGTCGCGGGCTTCGCACCGTTGACGGGTGCGGACGCGGCGGCCGGCACCGGCGGCGGACCGGACCTCGCAAGGGTCGGTAGGATTATCGCCTCCGCCGCCGGGGGCTCGGCCGCTTGTGTCCACCAGCCGACCACGGCGGTGACGGTGACAGCAGCCACGGCGGTGGCGGCCCAGGCTGCAACCCCCGGTCTCGCCCGAACGCGCCCTGGCGGTGGGAGGTCAGGTGCTGCGACCCGCGCGGTCATCGGTTCAAGTGGCGGACCCTGCGTGTCGGCGGCGGCCTGCTGCGCCTGGACCTCTGGCTCGTCCTCGTCCGACCCGCTCAGCTCATCCGCGACATCCGCGAGCCGGTCACGCAACTGTGCAGCATTGAGCCGCAGCGTCGGATCGGCCTGGAGTCCCGCCAGCAGGGCCATGGCCAGGCCAGGAGGACAATCGCGGACGACATCGCGGGGATCGATCAGCTCGGCCGCGTTCCCACGCGTCGGCCGCTTCCCGGTCAAGAGCCTGTAGAGCAGCAGCGCGAGCGAGTACACGTCGCTCGCCGCGGTCCACCCCTTTCCGCTCCGGGCCTCGGGCGCCGTCCACTCGAGCCGTTCGAGCCCGCCGGTGCCGAGCGTACCCCGGGCCTCCGGTGGGGTCGGGTAGCGTTGGTCAACGATGGCGTAGAATGCACTCTCGAGGTTCACCATTCCGAAGTCGACGAGCATCGCGCTTGGTGCTCGCCCGAGGTCGATCAAAACGTTCGACGTATTGATGTCGCGGTGGAGGATGCCGAGCGCGTGCGCGGCGACCAGCGCGGATGCGAGTTGTCGCCCGACCGCGATCACATCGGCGGCCGCCAAGCGGTTCGCCTCCGTGCAGTACTCGCTGGCTCGCCGACCCGGCGCCATCGTCATGGCGATGTACGGCACGCGGGTCTGGTCGGAGGTTCGGCATTCGTACACACTCGGGATCGCAGCGTGGTGCAGGGCCCACAGGACGCGCGCTTCGCGAGCGAAGCGGGCGCGCTCGTCCGGCGACTTCCGGGCTGTCGCGGACAGCACCTTGAGCGCCATGTACTGCCCGGCGTCGCGATGGTACGCGCGGTACACCTCGGCCTTTGCGCCCACGCCCATCACTTCGAGCAGCTCGAAGCACTCCGCGAACAAAAAGGAGCTGTCCTCACCGGTCTCCGTGCGGATCGCCTCGAGCCGGACACGCAGCTCCTCGACCGTGGCGATCCGATCGCTCGGCAGGACGGTGATCGCCGCCATGACCACGGCGTCGAGTTCGGGCGGGACCTCGCAGTCGGGCCGGACCAGATGCATCGGCCGGAGGTTCACGAGGTCCGGCAGCTCGCCGGTACACAGCTGATAGATCGTCACGCCGACCCCGAAGACGTCGAACCGTGGACCGGCCGGCTCATGGCCGCCCTCGGGCGGATAAAAGCCGGGTGTGCCGAGGACCTTGCCGACGTCGGTCTGGTGGCGCGGCGGCGCCTCGAAGCCCGGGGCCTGCACGCGCTGCCAGTCGTGGACCTTGGCGATGCCGAGGTCCAGCAGCTTGACGACGAGCTGCCCTGTCGCGCTGTCGAGCTGCACGATGTTACTGGGCTTTAGGGCGCGCCGTCCTCGGTCTTGCCGGTCATCAGCACGGCCACCAGGTGCGGGTGGTGCACGTTGGCGAGCAGCAGCGCCTCCTCGGCGAAGCGTCGCCGGGTGTCGGGGTTGTTGCCCTTGCACACCTTGAGCGCGGCCCCGCTGCCGAGCACCCGGTCCTTGCAAGCGTAGACCCGGGCCATCCCGCCGTCGCCGATCCGCGCCAGGATCTCGAAGCGCTGATCCACGATGACGCCGACCTCGTCCTGGCCGTTCTCCTCGAACATCGTCCATCCCCTCGCGGAAGGCACCGCGGCGGTGACACGGGTGACGGGGGCAGGCAGCTCGACGCTCGGGGGCTGGGTCATGGTGGGTCCCGCGTCTATAAGGGAGGACTTGCGCGAAATGTCCAGTGAGAACTTCAGGAACGACGACCTGAACGTCATTGCAGGTGCAGCATCACCTGCTCCACGACGGCCCAGGACCTCGTACGCCAGGGCTTACTCGCGTTCACGCTGCGGCGCCCCGAGATTCCCGATGACAGCCGTCTGGCACGCGGGCACACTGCCCCTCATGAAATTCCTCGAGCAGGTCCAGGCGGACCTCAAACTGGCCGTTCTCCAGCATCAACGGGACCTCCTCGTGACCGTTCTCAAGGCACGCTCCGGCGAGCTGACGCTCGGCGACCTGCGCAAGCTCCTCGCCAGCCCGCTCGGCCGTGGCCTCGACGACCTCCGCGTCGCCGAACTGTTCGCTGGCCCGGCCGCGTCGCCGGGCAAGACCGCGTCGCCGGGCAAGACCGCGTCGCCGGGCAAGACCGCGTCGCCGGGCAAGACCGCGTCGCCGGGCAAGACCGCGACGAAGGTGTCGCCACGCTTGGGTACCGGCGACGCCGCGAACAAGCGCTCGAGCAAAGCGGCCAAGGACCCGGCCAAGTCGAAAAAAGTCCCGCTGGACAACCTGCTCGAGGCGGTGTTCGCCACGCTGCGTTCGGCGAAGAAGCCGCTCAGCAGTACGCAGGTGGCCGCCAAGGTGAAGGTGCACCGGACCACCGTGCGCGACCTGCTCCACAAATTGAGCACGGCGAACCGGGTCGTCATTTCGGGCACACGGCAGTTCACCCGGTACGCCCTACCCGGGGCTGGGTCTGACGCTCACCGCGACGAACTGGCCGGCAAGGCTCGCAGCAAGAAGGTGTCGAGCGCCAAGAAGAAGGCGACCAAAGTTCAGCAGAGGGCGGCGATCCCGGCAATGCTGACCCAGGCCGACTACGATGCCGCCGTGCTGGCCAATTTGAACGCGACGGGTTCGATGTCATCGTTGCAGCTTCAAGCGTCTGTCGGCGGCAGCCTCAACGAGGTCCGGGCCGCGCTGCAACGGCTGACGGAGAATCAGCAGGCAACCCGTGTGGGCCAGCGCCGGAACACGCGTTATGTACCCGGCGGGCCGAAGGGTCCCGGATGATCCCGCCGCTTGCAGCTGGGTGGGGCACGCCGGGGCGGCGCGGTCGCTCTCTGGCGCGCCGGCGGACTGGAGCGGTCGGCGATCCGCCGCGACCGTCACCGCGAGTGGAACGCCGTCCGGCGCTCAGCGGCGGCGCTTCTCTGTCTGCTTGTGAAGTTGGGCCTGGGCGTCGCGGATCGCGTCCTGCAGGGTCCCGCACGTGGTGATGCCCGAGAGGTCGGCGCCGAGGCTGACCAGCGCGTCGGCGACCTCGGGGCGGATGCCCGTCAGCACGGCGCGAGCGCCGAGCAGCTTGACCGCGCGGGCCGCCTGGATCAGGGCGTCGGCGACCGCGGCGTCGACGTTGGCCACGCCGGTGATGTCGAGGATCGCCACGCGCACGCGCGTGCGCTCGATGCCCTCGAGCAGCGTCTCCATCACCTGACGCGCGCGGGTGGTGTCGAGCTGACCGACCAGAGGCATGACGACGATGTCGGCGCTGATCGGGATCAGCGGGGTCGAGAGCTGCATCAGCGCGACCTCCTGCGCACGCAGCCGCTCCTGCTGCGCCAGGCTGTCGACCAGGACCTGCTCGTGCTGCTTGCGCTCGGTGACGTCGCGGCACACGAGGATCACCGTGTCGGCGGACATCGGCGAGATGTTCGCGGAGAACCACAGCTCACGATCATCGACCGGCAGGCTGTAGTCCATGCTGACCAGGCTCTGCGAGGCGAGAGCCTCGTGGATCTTCTGCAGGAAGAAGTCCGCCGCGACGGCCGGCATCACCTCGTGCATGCGCTTGCCGACGAGGTCCGCCGGCGGTCGGTACAGCAGGCCCGGCGCCGTCTCGGCGATCCGCAGGTAACGGCCGTCGCGGTCCATCACCAGGACCAGGTCGGTCATCCCGCGGAACATCGCCCGCAGCTCGGCCTCGGCGGTCCGCAGCGTGTCGAGCTCGGCGCGGCAGCGGTCGAGCGCGGGCTCCAATTCAGCCACGCGCGCGCGCAGACGTGTCAGCTCCGGTGATTCGTCGGCCACTGCACGCGGATGCTAACAGGCGCCCGATGACGGGTCGCGGGTCCGCGATTGCGTTTGTGGTGGCGACCACGTTCGGGTCGATCGCGGAGGCCTGCGAGCGCGGGTCGTGTCGGCGGACCTGCGGCGCGGGGCTCGCTGGTGGCGGAGCGCCGGCTTCACCATGTGGTTCTGAGCGGGTCGCGCCGGAGAATTTGAAGGGTGCGCGATCCCGATCCATGGTCCGGGAGGTCATGGGCACGCACGCAGACGCCTGGATCGGCACCGCCGGCTGGACGATCCCGAAGGCCTCGACCTCGGACTTCGCGGGGGACGGCACGCACCTGCAACGTTATGCGCGGGTGTTGACCGGGGCCGAGATCAACTCGTCGTTTTATCGGCCGCACAAACCCTCCACTTATGAAAAGTGGGCGGCGGCGGTGCCGGCGGGGTTTCGCTTCGCGGTCAAGGTGCCGAAGGAGATCACGCATGTGCAGCGGCTCGGTGGCGGCGGCGAGGTCGCGGAGATCCTCGAGCGCTTCCTCGGCGAGGCGGGCGCGCTGGGGCCGAGCCTGGGCCCATTGCTGGTCCAGCTGCCGCCGAGCCTCGCCTTCGTGCCCGCGGTGGCGAAGCGCTTCTTCACGACATTACGCCGGCGCTTCGCCGGTCCGGTGGTCTGCGAGCCGCGCCACGCGACGTGGTTTCTGCCCGAGCCACAGGCGCTGCTGACCAGCTTTCACGTCGCGCAGGTGGCCGCGGATCCTGCTCTCTCCCCGGCCGCGGCGCGCCCGGGCGGGTGGCGCGGGCTGGTATATTATAGATGGCACGGATCGCCGACGATCTATCGCTCGCAGTATTCGCCGCAGTACCTCGATGTTTTGGCGCGCACGCTCACCGGGCATCTCGCCGCGGGCACGCCGGTGTGGTGCATCTTCGACAACACCGCGGAGGGGGCGGCCATCGCCGACGCGCTGGGACTGCTGACGCGCCTCGGGACCGCGCCGGTCACTTACCGAGGCGATACTGCAGCTCACCTGTCTTGAGGGACAGCACGACGGTCGCCTCGAACCACGCGGTGATAAAGACGCTCTCGGGCGAGACGGCGATCCCGTAGGAATTGTCGTTCTCGAGCAGGGCCTGCACGTCCCACAGGCGCTCGCCGGTGGCGGTGGCGAAGCAGGCGACCCGCGAACCGGCGTCGTGGCCCTTCATCGAGTACGGCACGATCAGCTTGCCGTCGATGTATGCGGCCTCGATGCCCAGCACGTTGACGTCGGTGGTCAGCGGGTCGACGCCGGGCACGACATCTTTCCACAGCACCTTCTTGCCCTCGCCGACGGCGGCGACCATGGCGACGGCGGTGCCCTTGTCGCGCTGGCCGAGCATGAAGCGAGGGCCGGGACCGTCGGGCACGAGGGCCCGGTGGGCCGTGATGCCCGGGATATCACCGAGCCGCGGGATGCCGAGCTTCTGCATCTCGGGCCAGTCGACGATGCGGTAGCCGGGCGCAGTGTCGCTTTCGCTGCTAAACACGGCCGTGCAGGGGGTGCCCTTCGCTACCTCGGACTTCTTGCCGGTCGCGGGGTCGAGGCCGTGGCGCAGCTCGTCCGCCGTCTCGATGACGATGAGCCCCTTGCCCTCGCAGGCCGCACGCGCCTTCTCGCCGAGCAGGGCAGACCATGCGGGGTTGCCGGTGCGCAGGTCGTAGGCCTGGGCCTTGCCGAGCGCGTCGACCGAGACCACCCTGCCCAGCACGACCGCACGAAACGCTGAGCCCTCGCTGGCGTCCTTGCTGAGCGGCGCCGTGCGCCACAGCTCGGCGCCGTCTTTACCGTCGAAGGCGGCGATCACGTCGCCGTCGCCGCGGGTCTTGCCGACGAGGTCGAGCAGACCGTCGCCGTTGACGTCGGCGAGCATCGGCCGGTCGCTGAAGTGCAGCGACGACACGATGTTCGTGCTGGTCTGCTCGCTCGCGCCTCCGCCTTCACCTCGGCCAGCGATCCCCGCGACCTGGGCGCGCGTGTAGAAGGTGAGCGCGGCGGCCGTGGCACCACCGAGGACCAGCATCGTGACCAGCATGACGCTGGCGCCGCTCGACGACGCCGCCGGGGTGACCGAGATCTTTCGCGGCGTGCTCGGCTGCCCGCGCTCGATCACCGAGGTCCCGCCGCAGTAGCGGCAGGTGACGCTGGTCGCGTCGGCGGCGATGTGGACCGGCGCGGCGCACTTGGGGCACTTGATGTCGATCAGCTTCGCCATGCGAGGCGCCCAGGGTACCGCACTTGCGCGGCGGCGACGTGCGCGCGTGCGCTCACTTGCTGGCGGCGATCGGCACGAACTTGGCCGCGTCGCCTGCGATCTCGAGGATCTCCGGGCTGCCGCTCGCGTCGCCGGCGACGGGGCCGAGGCGCAGCAGCTTGCCGTCACACATCGTCGCGCCGGTCTTCTCGGGGCCGCGCGCGATCACCATGCGCTTGGCCGCGAGGTCCTCGAGCGCCTTCTCGACGCCGCCGCAGAACGGCTCCTGTCCGCGCAGCTTCGGGGTGCGCGCGGGGCCGAGGTCGGAGAGCATGTTGGGCATCATCGCCTCCTCGGCGAGCATCCACTTTTTGCCCTCGTTGTTGAGGATGTCGATGCCGTACTTGACGTGGTCCTCGAGCACACCGGCGTGGGCGAACACGGTGTCGCCGGCGATCACGACCATCTTCTGCTCGGCGAGCTTCTTGGCCATCGAGCCGCCGGCTGCGAACGCCGCGGCGCGGCCGCGCTGGGCCTTGGGCAGGCCCTCGATGCGCGGGTCGTCGGCGACCGGCTTCTCGCCGGCATAATCCTTGAAGCCCTGGGCGCTGACGCCCTCGAAGGTCAGCGCGACGTTCAAGATCTCGTTGGCGCCCGCGAGGCGGTGCACGGCGCCGCCGGCCTTGCCCGCCTGCTCGGCGAGCGTATCGAGCAGCTTGAGCACGGCAACCTCGTCCTTGCCCGGGCCGAGCTGGTTGCCGATCTGCACGACCACCAGGTCGCCGCCGGTCCAGCTGCCGGCGTCGTCGATCGCACCGGCGGCCTTGAGCGCGGCCTTTGTCGCCGCGAGGTTGCCGTCGAGGCCGCCGACCGCGACCACGCGGCCCTTCGGCGCCGCCACGCGGGCCTCCTCGGTCGCACGCGCGCGCGGACGCACCTTGGCGTCGGCCTTGGTGTCCGCCGCGACGTCGGCCTTGGCCTCGACCTTGGCCTCCGTCTTCTTGGTGTCCTTGGTGGCATCGCCGCCGCACGCGGTCAGGGCACAGAGCAGGACGAGGGCAGGAGACAGGCGGGGCGTGGTCATGCGCAGATGATACAGAAACTCCGCGGACCCGAAGCAATCTGGACCGGTGGTTCGTGCGTAAACGCCCCATCGTCCGTGGGCCCGCAGACGAGGCCGCGAAACCCCGGCAGGGGCGCCCGGGTCACGGGAAGTCGGCCGTTGCTCGTCGTCCGCGTCTCGGACCGACCTGCTTGTCCCGCGAGGCTCGCCTCGCCTACCGTGCCGCCGTTGTCGCTGGAGGTCCCTCGCATGCGCCGTTCCCATCACCGTCTATCGCACCGTTTATCGCCTCGTCTATGGGCCGCGTCGTTGACGGCCGTACTGGCCGTGTCCCTGGCTGCGCTGCTGCCGGCCGCGAGCGTGTCGGCGGCCAAGCTATCGGTGCCGAAGGTGTCGGTCGAGAAGTTCGCGCTGCCGAACGGGCTGCGCGTGGTGCTCAGCGAGGACCACAGCGCGCCGGTGGTGACGGTGTACACGACCTTTCGTGTCGGCGGAGCGCACGAGGTCAAGGGCAAGACCGGCTTCGCGCACCTGTTCGAGCACATGATGTTCAACGGCTCGCGCAACGTGCCCGAGGGCGCCTACGCGTACTATGTCGACGCGACCGGCGGGGACGTCAACGCCAACACCGAGCACGACCGCACGAACTACTATCAAACGGTGCCGAGCAATTACCTCGAGGGCGTGTTGTACCTCGAGAGCAACCGGATGGCGAACCTCGAGATCTCGGAGCGCGCGCTCGACAACGAGAAGGCGGTCGTCAAGGAGGAGGTCCGGCAGCAACAGGAGAATTCGCCGTACGCCAAGACCCTGCTGCTCGACTGGCCGGCGGTCGCCTACTCGTCTTGGGAGTACGCGCACTCGATGTACGGATCGATGGAGGACCTCTCGAACGCGCCGGTGCAGGCCTTCGTCGATTTCTTTAAAAAGTACTACGTGCCCAACAACGCGACCCTGGTGATCTGCGGCGACTTCGATCCGAAGCGCGCGCGCGCGCTGGTGGAAAAGTACTACGGACCGCTGCAGGCCGGTCCGGAGATCCCTCGCACCTTCCCCGCCGAGGCGAAGCAGACCGAGGCCGTGTACCGCACCGTGGCCGACCCGCTGGCTCCGACCCCGCTCGCGCTGATCTCTTATGATATCCCGCCGCCGCAGACGCCCGACCACGACGCGCTCGAGCTGCTGGCGACGGTGCTGACCGGCGGCGCCTCGGCGCGGCTCAATAAACTTCTGGTCGACGACAAGAAGCTCGCCAGCACCGTGGTGATGCAGCCCGGGTTCCCGTGGGCGACCTACGGGCCGAGCCAGATGGTCAGCCTGCTGATCGCCAGCAAGGACAGCAAGCTCGAGGACCTGCGCGCCGCGTACTGGTCGGAGATCGAGAAGGTCCAGAAGGACGGCGTCACTGCCCCGGAGCTGCAGCGCGCGCGCTCGAAGCTGTACAAGCAGCACATCGACGGCCTCGGCAATACGCTCTACAAGGCCGGCCAGCTCGCCACCTACGAGGCTTTTTTCGGCGGCGCCGAGAAGTTCACCGATGACCTCGTGCGCTTCGACAAGATCACCGCGGCCGACCTCAAGCGGGTCGCCGGCCAGTA
>Ga0136638_10000337_pt1 | contig 10528 bp, 8 predicted proteins | sample AntDrymUQ8582206_2_FD_104671 | JGI IMG/M metagenome (GOLD analysis project Ga0136638, IMG submission 104671) | Polar desert sand microbial communities from Dry Valleys, Antarctica - metaG UQ858 (22.06) | ecosystem: Environmental > Terrestrial > Soil > Desert | place: Antarctica: Dry Valley...
CCTCGAGACCGGTCTGGCTGCCCTCCAGCGCCATGTTCCGGGCGAGATCTCACTTGCGAGCAACGTCGCCGCACGCGCCGGATACTTCGCGGGTGACGACCGCAGCAGGCTCGCCGCGTTGCAGGCCGCCCTTGCTGACCCCGAGATCGATGCCATCGTCTGCGCCCGCGGCGGCTACGGACTCACGCGATTGATCGGCCTGCTCGACCCCGCCCGCACGGTCGCCGCGCCGAAGCTGCTGGTCGGCTTCTCCGATGTCACCGCCCTGCTCGCCTGGACCCTCGTCGGCGCCGGACTCATGAGCGTGCATGGACCGGTCGTCACGCAGCTCGGCGCGCTCGTCGACGAGGACATCGAGCGTCTTGCCCTCATGCTGCGTGGCGACGATCCCGGGGCCCTCGTCGCCGAGACCGGCGCCGTGCTGCGCGGCGGCTGCGTCGAGGGACCGCTCGTCGCCGGCAACCTCGAGGTCCTGCGATCGCTCGTCGGCACCAGGTTCATGCCCGACCTCGCCGGCTGCGTACTCGCGCTCGAGGCGGTCGGCGAGCGGCCCTATCGCGTCGACCGCATGCTGACCCATCTGCTCACCAGCGGCGCGCTGCGGGGCGTCCGCGGCGTCGCCCTCGGACAGCTGCATGGCTGCGAGGAGCCCAGCACCGGCAACCCCGACAGCCCGACCGCCGAGGCCGTGATGCTCGAGCGCCTCGGTGTTCTCGGTATTCCGGTCGTCACCGGCTTCCCGTTCGGCCACGCGCCGGATCGCAACGCGGCGCTGCCGTTCGGCGCCCTCGTGCGCCTCGACGCCGACAACGGCGCGCTGTACATGCTCGAGTCGGTGACCGCTTAATTTATATTAAAATTACCAGCGGCCCTGGATGTTGCGCATGAACTCGTAGGGATAGCCGAGCGGGAACGCCGAGGCCTCGTCGAGCCGCTGTGTCAGCGCCGCGGGGATCTCGAGCGCGGCGGCCTTGAGGTTATCGTCCAGCTGCTCCACCGATCGCGCGCCGAAGATCACCGAGGTGACCCCCGGTCGATGCATGCACCACGCGAGCGCCACCTGCGACGCCGTCGCTCCGAGCTCACCGGCGACCGCCTTCACCGCGTCGATGATCTGCCAGTTGCGGTCGTTGTCGAACGCCGCGCGGCGCTCCTTCCAGGCCTCCAGGCGCGTGCCGGGGGGCGGCTGCTGGCCCTTCTCGTGCTTGCCGGTCAGGAAGCCTCCGGCGAGCGGGGACCACGGCAAGATGCCGAGGCCGTACTTGCGGCACAGAGGCACGTGCTCACGCTCGATGTCGCGGACCACCAGGCTGTACTGCGCCTGGAACGCGACGAAGCGCTCGAGCCGCTGCTTCTCGCTCGCCCACAGGCTCTCCATCAGGCGATACGCCGCGTAGTTGCTGGCGCCGAGGTACAGCACCTTGCCCTGCCGCACGAGGTCGTCGAGCGCACGCAGGGTCTCCTCCTCCGGCGTATCGATGTCCTGCATGTGCACCTGATACAGGTCGATGCGGTCGGTCTGCAGCCGGCGCAGGCTCTCGTCGACGGCGCGCACGATGCGATGGCGCGCCGCGCCGGTCGCGTTGGTGCCCTTGCCCATGCGAAAGCGGAACTTGGTCGCGAGCACGACCTCGTCGCGCCGATTCCCCGACTTGAACCACCGACCGATCACCTTCTCGGTCAGGCCGTCGTTACCGTACACGTCGGCGGTGTCGAAGAAGTTGACCCCCGCGTCGAGCGCACGGTCCATGATGCGGCCGGCCGTCGGCTCGTCGCAGCCGACCTTGTGCATGAAGGAGGTCTCGTCGGACTCTCCGAAGGTCATCGTGCCGAGGCAGAGCGACGACACGCGCAGGCCGCTGTGGCCGAGCTGGCGGTATTGCATGCGCCGACCCTAAACCAGCCGCGCGCGCATCTGACAGCCGCTCGCTCAGGGCAGGCCGCCGACGGCCGACTCGAGCGAGGCCAGCACCAGCTCACCCGGGACCGCCGGTTCGCGCGACTCATCGCGCCCGTTGGCCGGCCAGGCGTGCGGTAAGCCGAGCGCCAGCCGGGCGCCAGCCTGAGGCCAGGCGTATTGGACCTTCAGACACAGGTAAACCCAGGGAACCTCGGACTTGGTGGACATGACAGGGAAACGGTGAGCAAGAACCGGGCCATCGCCGGGCGGACCGCGATGGGTGGACCGCAGGCGTGCAGTGCGATTGTGTGCATATCACAGAGAACGCTGATGCGGCGCTCTGGGCGAGCAAACAGCCGAGCCGGCCTACATGCGTGCTCACCCGACGCCGCGCGATCGTCACGACGATCATCGTTCCTCGGCGTGGGCAATCGACCGCAGGCTGTCGCTTTGTCCGCGGCGAGTGTCCGTGACATCGTCGTCATCCTGCCGCTCGCGCAGATCACAGTTCACGCGCGCCAGACCAGCGTTCATCCGTGACGCGACCGCAGGACGACGCCATCACTCGATGCCGTCCTCACGAGCCACCCGCGCGGAGAACATCGTCCGCGCAGCCGAGCTGCGACGCGATGCCTTTATGTCCCAAAGACCAGCAGACGAAATTCACCGCGCGAGGTTGTTGCGAGCACGCTTCCCGTGCCACGGACGCCTGGCCGGACAGCCGTCCGCGACCACGACATTCCGGACAGAACCGGCTCCTCGCGCGAGAATTTCGTCATGCACCACCGAGGTCGTCACGACCCGCGCAGCGGTGTTCACAGCTCAGTGAGCCCGACCGCGGGTCTCGAGGATGTCGGTGACGAGCAACGCCGCGGCCGCCTGCGCCAGCCCGAAGCCCAGCGGTCCGACGATCGGTAGGGCGAGCAGCAACGTCCACGGCGCACCGAAGCCGAACATCGCCGTGCTGTGGGTCTTCATCAGGCCGCGCTGGGCCGCGTACGCGAGGCCGCGGCGCTCGAAGTACGGGTCGAGCAGCTCCCAGCTGAGCATGCGCGAGGTGAACCATAGCTGCGCCGCCGGACCGAGCACCGCGCCGAACACCGGCACCAGCGTCAACGCGAGGGTCAGCAGCGTGACACCGATGAAGTAGAGGAGGCGACGCAGGCTGCTGCCGACCGACGTCTTGAAGCCGACGCCCGCGGAGGCCTCGAGCTCGGCGGCCCGTCCGGGTTCGACGCACTTGAGGCCGGCCATGAACACGCGCTCGCCGAGGAACGGGAACACGATGTTGACGATGAACAGCGAGAGCAGCGGCGCGGCCATCACGGCGAGCGCCGTGCCGCCGATCTTCAGCGTCCACAGCAGCACGCCGAGCCACAGCGCCGGGTCCTCCGGTGTCGGGATCAGGGCCCAGATCGCCCAGCCGAGGCCAGCCATCAGCGCCAGCGACGTGCCCACCAGCGTCAGCGCGAGGTGAAGATAGACGCGGCGGACCTCGGGGCTGGCGAGCGCGAGACGAAGGCCTCGCAAGGCCAGCGCAGCTCCACCGACGACGGATGAAGGCATGGGGGTGTGGTTCACTGGATCTCCGAGCGATAGATGTCCCACGCCCCCGGATCTTGCACGGTGCTGCGGGCAAAAAACAGCTCACAACCATCGCGGCTCAGGTGCGCGCTCGCGTCGTGCGTCGGGCTGTTGACCGTCGGCAACGGCTGCGGCGGGCCAAAAGGCGCCTCGATTGTCGCACGGGTCGCAAACCACAGGTCGTGCCCGCCCTGCTCGAGCGCGGCCGTCCGCGTGTAGATCAGCACCAGCTCATGCGCAGGTAGCGTCGGATCGGCGGCGTCGTGATCGGGCTCCTCGAGGCTCACGAACGGGGCCGCGGACGGGGCACCGAACGGCTGGTCCATGCCCGGACGTATGGCGACCGCGAGCTGTTGGCCGTCACCCGCCGGCGCATAATACAGGCGAAGGTCGTCGACCGAGATGTGCGGGTCGAAGGCCTCCGGGTGATCCGGAAAGTCGAGCGCGAGCGGCGTCCACGGCATGTAGATCTTTCCGTTCCGGTCGGCGATGTGGATCCGATAATTCATGTCCCCCGGTAGCTTGGTCGACAGATACGCGCGCGTGTCCACCTTCGATAGCGCCAGCTTGCCGTCCTCCCCCGGCGTGCTCAGCCCGATGTCCTTGTTGTTGGCGTACGCACCCTCGAACGGCATGCCGACCGCCGCCCGCGTCGCCCGATACGTGTCCTGCGCGCCCTCCCGGTACGACGACCACAGCAAAATGAGCCCGTTGTAACTGAGCCACATGTCGAGGTCGCCCTCGGGATAGTTGACCGGCGTGCCCAGCAGCTGCGGCTCGCTCAACACCCACGGCCCAGGCTTGCCGCACAGGGTCGCCTCCGGCGGAAACTCGAACGGCTCGCCCGTGCTCGCCTCACCCGTGCTCGCCTCGCTCGTGCCCGTGCCCGTGCCCGTTGCCTCGTTCGTCGTGCCGCCCGTCGTACTCGTGCCGTCGCCCGTCGTCCCGGTGCCCGTGCCCGTGGTCTCGACCGCCGGCTCCGTGGTCGACGTGTCCGCGGCGCCCGTCGTGCTCGCTGTACCCGCGCCCGTCGTACCGCTCGAGGACGTCGCGTCCGGCATGAGCGTGGTCGTCGGGTCCGTCGAACTTGTCGAGCCCATCGAGCCCGAGAGCGCCACAGAGCCGTCGAACGCAGGGTTCTCGCGCAGGCAGGCGAGTGACGCCGCGAGCGGGATGATCAAGAGTAGGCGCATCGGGCCGGATCCCCGTAGCACGGGGTCATGGCCCACGCTCCGGGTCGAACGAGCCACCCCCTCGCTTCACCCCCTCAAGCGCAGCTCTGCGGTCTGCCGGCTTCCAGGAGTCAATCCGGGTGCGCTCCAACCGCCCGCTCGAGCCCGCGCACGCGCGTCACATGCCCGATCGGACAGGCAGCACGTCAGCCCTCTTCCATCGGCGCTTCGATCTGCGACAACATCCGGCGGATCAGCCCCTCGACCATCAGCGCCCGCTCGCCCGCGTCGTAGACTCCGTCCTGGTAGCGGGCCTGGATGTCCTCGAACTTCTCGCGGGTGTCGTTGATCAGCTGCTTGTACGGCTTGCGGCGCGCCAGCACGGCCTTTTGGTTGCTCCAAAAGAACGACACGAAGGTCGCCACCGTGAAGCCCGTCAGCGCCAGACCGACCGGACCGCTGACGATGTACGCCAGGCCATAACGCAGCGCGACCACGCCACCGACCCCAACCGCCAGCTCGCGCAGCCCGCTCTTGCGCATCCGCCCCCACGCCATCGGGATCAGCTCGCCCGACGCCAGCACCAGCGCCACGAACTCCGGACGCTTGGCCCCGCGCTCGTAGGTGTCCTTGATGACCTGCTGCATGAAGTTGTCGAAGCTCTCGTAGACCTCGGCGGGGTAGGCCGTGTGCGTGCTGGAGGAGGCTGCCATGGCCGCCAGCATAGCAGCGGAACCCAGGTTTGACAGAGCGCGCCCCGAACCGCAGAATTGCCCGCCGATGCGTCGTCCGAGGCCTTCTCGCGTGGCTCGTTTGCCGCGCTCTCCCATGGTGGCCACCACCTCCCTGCGCCTGCTCGCCGTTTTGCTGGCCCTCGCGCCCGCTTGCAAGGAGCGCAAGCCCGCCGTCGTGCCCACCGCCGGCCCGGAGATCTCCAGTGAAAATACTGACTCCGGGGTCGGCTCTCCGGGCGAAGTCGAGGTCCCCGAAATCGCAGCCGACGCCCCGGTCAAGGAACGTGCGAAGCGCCCGCCGCCCGCTCCCGTCGCCACCCTCGGCGCCGCCGTCGACGCCCTCGGCCATGGCAACCCCGAGGGCGCCGCCGGCTTCCTGAAGGATGCCGTCAAAAAAGACCCCGCCGACGAGGCCCTGCGCCTGACCCTCGCCCACGCCCTGGCGACCACCGGTAACTACGACGAGGCCGAGACCTACCTGTCCCAAAAGCCAGCCAAGGGCAAGCCCGGCAGCGCCCGCCTGCGCATGCACGCCCGCCTGCGCCTGCTGCGAGGCGACCCCGCCGGCGCCGAAAAACTGCTCGACCAGGCCATCGCACAAAACCCCGACGACCTCGCCGCGCGTGGTGAGCTGCTCGCCCTGCGCGTCTCGACCGGCAGAGGCAACGAGCCCTCCACCCGCACCTTGATGGACGGCCTCTACGACGCCTACGACGCCAGCAAGGCCAAAACCGCCGAGGACCTCGTCGCGGTCGCTCGCGCCGCCCTCGCCCGCGGCAGCAGCGGCGCCTTCCACGACGCCAACATGGTGCTCGGCGAGGCCGAAAAACTCCCCGCCCCCACGACCGGCCCCGAGCAGGGCTTTGTCGTGCAGGACCGCGTGCTGCTGCTGCGTGGCGCCGTGTTCCGGGAGAAGTACGCCGCCAGCGAAGCCGCCGACACTTACAATGTGATCCTCGCGCGCGACGCCTGGCAGCCGGACGCGCTCGCCGGCCTCGCGCTCGCGCAACTCGAGGAGCTTCGCCTCGCCGGCGCCAGCGCGTCCGCCGAGGCCGCCCTGCAGACCAACCCGCGCCACCCCGACGCCCACGGCGTGCTCGCCCGCGTCGCCCTCGTCGAGGGCCGCCGCGAGGAGGCCGTCACCCGCGCCCGCAGCCAGATCCTCGCGATTCACCCGCGCCACCCCGTCGGCCTCGCCGTGCTCGCCGCCGCCGCGCTCTCCTCCGACGACGACGCCGCCTTCACGAAGGCGCAAAACGAGGCCCTCGCCTTCTCGCCGACACCGATCGCCTTCTACCTGGCGCTCAACGACGTGCTGGTCTCGATGCACCTCTACGGTCAGACCGAGACCGTGCTCGCCGCCGCCGTCAAGCTCGCCCCGACCGACCCCTACCTGCAGTCCGCCCACGGCCTCAACCTGCTCCGCCTCGGCAAGGAGACCGAGGGTCGCGCCGCGCTCGCGCAGGCCTGGAAGCGCGACCGCTTCAATGAGCGCACGCGCAACACCCTCGACCTCTACGAGCAGCGCATCGACCCCAACTACATCGACGTCACCAGCGGCGACCTGCGCCTGCGTCTCCCCAAAGAGGACGCCGAGATCGTCCAGGCCGACCTGCTCGCCGCGATCGCCCGCGCCCGCAAGGCCCTCGACGCCCGCTACGGCATGCACCCCGGCCCGCTGCGCGTCGAGGTCTTCGCCGACCCCGACGACTTCAGCGTGCGCACCATCGGTGTGCCGAGCCTCGGCGCCGTCGGCGTGTGTTTTGGAGATCTCATCACCAGCGTCGGACCTTACCGAGGTACGCACAACTTTCATCAGGTCATCTGGCACGAGCTCGCCCACGTCTACGCCGTCAAGCTCAGCCGCGGCCGCGTGCCCCGCTGGTTCACCGAGGGCCTCAGCGAGTGGGAGTCGGAGATCGCCGACCCGAGCTGGGCCCGCGAGAGCGCCGAGCTGCTCGCCCAGGCCCGCCGCGACGGCCACATGCGCAAGCTCGGCGAGCTCGACCTCGCCTTCCTGCGCGCCACCAGCCCCGTCATGATGGAGGTCGCCTACGCGACCGCCGCCTGGGCCATGCGCTACCTCGGCGAGACCCACGGCCTCCCGAAGCTCATGGCCGTGCTCAAGGGTTACTCCACCGGCGCGACCACCGAGGCTCTTTTCAAACAACACCTCGGCCAGGACATGAGCGCCGTCGAGGCCGGCTTCGAGAAGTGGATGAACAAGCGCCTCGACGCCACGATCTCCGGCTGGCAGCCGAGCCCGAAGGGCAAGATCGAGCCACGCGACCGCACCCTCGCCAAGGCGATCGAGCAGATCAAAGCCAAGGACTACACCGGCGGCGCACGCACCCTGCAAGTCCTCGTGCAGGGCCCCGGCGACGGCTTTCGCCCGCGCATGCTGCTCGGCGAGGTCCTGCTGCAGGGCCCCCAGTGGAAGTCGGCCGGGCCGCACTTCGAGAAGGCCCGCACTTTTCACCGCGAGGCGATCGAGCCGGTCATCCGCCTCGCCGAGCTCGCCCGCCGCAGTAACGACATCGCCGCCGAGAAGCAGGCCCTGCGCGCCGGCCTCGAGATCGACGCCATGTCCTTCGACCCCGCCGCCCGCCTGACCATGCTGGCGATCGTCACCGACGACACCAAGGCCCTCGCCCTCGCCCTCGAGCGCGCCGTCGCGATCGCCCCGCTGCACCCGATCACCCTCGGCGCCCAGGCGTTACAAGCCGCGCGCGCCGGCGACAAGGCAAGGGCCAGCACGCTCAGCAAGCGCGCGCTCAAGGGCGTCGACGACAGTGAGGGCAGCGGCCCCGCCGACACCCTCGTCGTGCTCGCGCTCGCCAACGAGGCCGCCGGCGAGCTGACCACCGCGAAGATCCTCGCCACCCGCGCCGCCGCCGAGAAGGGCCTGCCCGCCCCCGCGAAGCAGGCCATGGCCAGGATCACCGGCTCCTGAGATTCACGGCCCGACCTTGAAGCTGTCGATCACCTGGTCGAAGCCCGGCTCGACGTTGCTCCGATCCTCATCCGGGATCGTCGTGAACAGCAGCACCGTACGGTCCTCGAGCTTCGCGCCGAGCAGCGCCACCGAGCTCGGCACTTTTTGGCCGACCACCGCGACCGTGATCGCCGCGCGCTTGCCGGTACGCTGCTCACCAAGGAACGTGCGCTCGAAGTCGGACACCCCGCCGCGCGTACCGCTGGCCATGCCCGCGACCTGCTTGCCGACCTCCTCCTGCATCGCGTTCATCGTGATCTCGATGTGATTCGCCAGGTCGACATCGACCGCGGGCTTGAAGCTCTGGATCATCAGCAGCGCATTGCCGGCGCTCTCGACGTTGATCGTGCGCAGCTCGATGCCCTCGTTGCTCGACTCCTCGCTGACCTTCCAGTTGCCCGGATACGAGAAGGAGATCCCGTCCTTCTCGTAGCGCTGCGGCTCCTCGACCTGGGCCCTCGGCTCCGAGAAGAACCCCATCACCCGCTCGCAGCCGGCCCCCATCACCAGCATCACCAGCGTGCAGGCGAGGAGGCAAGGCGAGAGCATGAGGCGGGTCATCGACGGCATCGACCGAAGATGCCTGAAGAACCGCGCCCCCGGCAACTCCCGCCGCGCGCCCCCGCGCACACGCCCAGGTCGCCGCGGCCCATCGCCGCGCGAGCCCGCGTCGTCACGCTGTTACCCTGAGGACCCCTCACCAGGAACTTGCCCATGAACGAGCCCATGACCCCGGCGACCGACCTCGACGACTGGACGTCGCCCGCGATGCTCGACGACCCCCACGCGATCTTCCACCGGTTGCGCGAGCAGGATCCGGTGCACTGGAACACGCAGACTCACTGCTGGATCCTGACGCGCCACGCCGATGTCGCCGCTGCGATCCACGACCGCCGGCTCAGCTCGGTGCCCGGCGGCGCGCCGCGCTTCGCTCGTCACATCCCCCCGGAGGAGCTCGCCCACGTCGGCGCCGTCATCCCCTATCTGATGATGTTCATGCAGGGCATGGACCCGCCCGCGCACACCCGTCAGCGCGCGCTGGTCCAGAAGGCCTTCACACCGCGCACGATCGAGGCCCTGCGCCCGCGCGTCGAGCAGCTCGTGACGGACGCCCTCGACCAGGCCCAGGCAGCCGGCGAGATCGAGCTGATGTCCGCGCTCGCCGTGCCACTGCCCGCGACGATCATCATGGAGATGCTCGGTGTGCCCGCCGAGGGCCAGGCACGGGTGCGTCACGCCGCCGAGACCATCTCCGAGTTTCTCACCCTCGTAGACCCCGCCGAGGGCCAGCTCGCCGGCATCGCAAGCCGTCTCGCCGAGTTCGCCAAGTACATCACGCCGCTGATCGCCGAGCGTCGCGCCGCCCCGCAAGCCGACCTGCTGTCCGCCCTGTGCAGCGCCGAGCACGACGGCGAGCGCCTCGGCGAGCCCGAGCTGCTGGTGCTCACGACCATGCTGCTGTTCTCCGGTCACGAGACCAGCAGCAACCTGATCGGCAACGGCGCGTGGGCCCTCGCCGCCCACCCCGATCAGTGGGCGCTACTCCGCGAAGATCCCGGCCTCGTCGGCCTCGCCGTCGAGGAGATGCTGCGTTACGACGCCCCGGTCCAGATCGTGCCCCGGTGGATCCGCGAGCCCCACGAGCTCGGCGGCAAGCAGCTCGCCGCCGGTGAACGCCTGCTCCTCAACTTCGCCGCCGCCAACCGCGACCCGGCTTTCACCCCGGACCCCGACCGCTTCGACATCCGCCGCACACCCAACAAACACCTCGCCTTCGGCCACGGCATCCACCATTGCCTCGGCGTCGTGCTCGCCCGCCTCGAGGCCCAGTCGGTGTTCTCCGCCCTCGCAAGCCGCTTCTACACCCTCGAGCTCGACCCCGGCCGCCCGCCGACCCGCAAACCCAACGTGGTCCTGCGCGGCCCGGCCCAGCTGCACCTGCGCGTAATCTGACCCTCGGGACATGTCCCCCAGGACATGTCCACCTCCGTCACTTGCTCGCGTCGCCCATCGTCGCTGCCACGTGCAAGCGCGAGAGCACGGCCATGCGGTCGCCGGCCGCGATGAACTCCTCGATCGCAGCGCGGCCCAGTAGGATGACGTATGGCTCTTGATGGGCCTCTCGCAGCGCGCAGTCTCGCAA
>Ga0136638_10000338_pt1 | contig 10519 bp, 19 predicted proteins | sample AntDrymUQ8582206_2_FD_104671 | JGI IMG/M metagenome (GOLD analysis project Ga0136638, IMG submission 104671) | Polar desert sand microbial communities from Dry Valleys, Antarctica - metaG UQ858 (22.06) | ecosystem: Environmental > Terrestrial > Soil > Desert | place: Antarctica: Dry Valley...
CGTGCCCGACGCCGTCGCAAACGGGGGTCTCAGGCCTTTACGCCAACCTAATTCCGAATGGGACTTTTGAAAAGAAATATCGCCCCTTACGACACTTTTCTGTTCCGCTCAGCCGCATGACCCCCAAACGAGCAGGAACATCAATGTTCCTGGCCAGCCTGACCACCCGGTGTCTCGGGCCGACGCATTGTGAGCCCGCGCGACGGCAGGTTCGCCCGCCCAGCGCAAGGCAAGCCAACGCGAGCCAGCGAGCGGCAAACTATCGATGACCCACAGCCACCAACTATCGGCTAGGAGAAACAGGCGAGGCGGAGCTCGTTCGTAAGTAGTGACCAAAAGTGCGGGCAAGCGCCGCGCACGCGAGAGCTGCGGGTCGGCGGCGACGTCGGCGATGATCTGATCTGGTAGCGGCAGCGTCCGCCTCACACAGCTGGCGGCAGCTTGGCTACGCATCTGACCTCGCCGACCTTGTGAGCGTTTGCGACCCGCTGAACGGCGGCAACAAAGCGCTTGTTTCCGCAACTACCTGCGAAGCGAACCATGACGGTAGAGGTCTGACCGTCGACGAAGCTGCGCACTTGCACGAGTCGACGCTCTTCAAGCGGCAGTTCGCTGCCGACCGCCTCGATCACCGCCATCCCCTGGTCGGTACTGGTGGCGGGCACGATCACGAAGGCAGCCGGACCGTCATCGGGTGGGAACCGCTCGCACGCCGCTAGCCCGACGCCCAGGGCGATTGAGAGCGCAAGGCGAGCGCCAGCAGTCATCAGCGCCCTACCAGTGCGCGAAGCCTGTCGAACACAGTTAACGGATTGAAGATCATGTCATGTGTGTCGAACCGCTGAGGCGAAACCCGAAATTTGGCCAAATCGGCAAGCAGAATGTAAACACGCAGTGTCGCGGCCATGCCCACCGGTCCCGCTGAGCCGTCTGCAAGGCTCGGATCGCGCTGGCTCATGGCTCCCATCGCTGCCGCGCCTTCGGCGCGCGCTGTTGCAGCGCCGGCTCGCGCGGCTGCGCTCGGTTTTGCCGTGCCGGGGATTCGCGGGACGCCGCCCATGCCGACGTAATGCGCTCGCGGGAACCACAGGGTCCAAGCAACAAGATTGCTTGTTACGCGGCTGCGAAAAACTTGGGGCTGGAGCTCGCCGTAGGTGAGCTCGGGCGCTGCGCGGCCACGCGCCACCGCAACGACGTTGCCACCGCTGATCGGCAGTCCGAACAGGTTACTTTTAACTCGCGCTTCGTTGAATTCGCGGTAGAGGCCTTCGCGCGACGACATGATTGCCCCCGCCCGACCGTCGGGCGCTGCCCGCGACATCACCTGAAAGTCGAACTCGGTAGAGCCGGGCCGGGCGTCCCATTTCTCGACAGCAATCGTCGAGCCCGCGAAAAAGCAGAAGGTCTGTCCCTCGTCTACGGTAGAGCGGAACTGGAACGAATCTGCACCTATCTGCAGCGTTTGCTGCACACTCATGTCAGCTTCACCAACCGTTTAGCCACGCCCAACACTACTCCTTCGCCGTATCCAACGCTACTCCCGGCCCGGATCGTTTCGACTAGCGGAGTCCGCTTGTAGCCTGTCTCGTCTCCATATCCGATCGTCACAAACTTTGGCATCATCGACCTCCTTTGGAGCAGCTAACCAATGGCGGTTTATGGGGTTTCCCAAACAACGATAAGTGCCTCGATCGGGTCGGGAAACGCCCTCACCGCCTCGGCCCTCGCCGTTTGATCTCCGGCACAACCGCCTGCTCGACCTTCTGCACCGGCACCTTGGCCCGCCGCTGCACCTCGATCAGCGCGCCGGGGTAGGCCCGCGCCAGCTCGGGTTCGGCCTTCGCCGCCATCCTCGCAGCCAGCTTGGCGACGGGGTATGCCTCGATCTTCCGCGCCTGCTCCTTGGCCCGTTCGAACCGGCGTTTGTGCGGCTCCGCTATCCGCCGCCATGCCTCATGGTCCTTCAAAAATCCGGCCCGTCTAAACCCTGCGAGGAAACCAGTCGGGGCCACCGGCTTGTTGGCCATGTTCGCCTCGTGGGTCGATCTGCGCCGGTCGACCACCGTCCGCGCATAGTCCAGCACCCGCCCCAGCTTCATCCGCACGACCTGCATCTGCTCGGCGACCACGGCGCGCCAGCGCGTCACGATCTCTTCGGGCGCCATTCGGCGCGGGTCGCGCAACCGCGACCGCTCCGCCGCCACGCGCGCCGCCGCCTCACGCTGGGGCCGCTCCTGCGCCTCACGCGCGGCGATCGCCGCGGCCTCGGCCCGCCGTGCCCGCTCGGCCATCAGGTCGACGACCTCGGCCCCCATGTCGGGCATAGCGGCGCGGACCTCGGCATTTGCCTCGCGCGCCGCCACCACCGGCCCGCGCTGGGCCGGGTCACGCCACTCGCTGGGAAGTAGATAGGGAGTGGGGGTCTCCCCCGTACCGCGATCGGCATAGCTCCGCATGTCGATCCGCGCCTCGGACCCGGCCTTCTCGAGCGCACCGTTCGCCGCGTCCTGCCACCGCATCCGCAACGCCTGCATCTCGGCCACGCGCTCGGGCTTGCTCAGCGTCTTGCCGGCGTTCGGGCCATACCCCTTCTTCGCCCCGCCGCGCTCGGGATTCTTGGTGTTCGCCCGCTTGAAATACTCGTCCGGTGCGCGCTCGATGCCGTCGACCTGGCGCTCCGAAAACATCAAATGAACATGGGGCTGGGCCTCGCCGTCACCCGCCAGCGGGACATGGATCGCCCACTGGTAGGCGTGTCGGCCACCCAGCTCCTGCGCGACGAACGCCTCGACCAGCGCGACCCGCTGCGCCGGCTCCAGCTCGCGCGGCAAGGCGATCTCCATCTCGCGGTAGGTGGTCCCGTTCTTGCGCTCATACTCGTCCGCCGCCAGCCAGAATTGCCCCGGCGACGACGCCCACGCCGGCATGTTGCCCGAGGCCGTGGCTTCCAGCTTCTCGCCGCGCTCGGTGTATTTCTGGTATTGGTCCTCACGCGCGATATAGGCGGCGTGATGGACCGCCTTGCCGGCCCCGCCGACCTTCATTCGCAATCGCCCTAGCGCCACTGACTTTCTTCCTTGGGTCGCAGACCCCGCGTTTCCCAAGCGTAGCGGGAAACAACTAAGCGGGCCATGATTTTATCATGGAATTCTCTTTCTTCCTTATTCTCCATGGCGTATACCACTTTTCTGCCTGCCTGAAAGCGCCTCCTGTGGTCAACGACTGGCTCCGCGACAACCTTCCCCGGCTTCGGGCGCTCAAGGCTCCCAGTCCTCGGCGTAAGGCCCTTCTGCTCCTCGCTGACGATCCTGCCCGCTCGCCCGGTGATGACGCCAAGCTCGCCCGACTGGTCCGGGCGGAACGGGCCAGCGACAAGGCCCGGCGCGATACCAATGCTGTCCTGACCTCCGACGCCAAGGCCGCTCGCAAAGCCCGCGATCACAACCGGTTTCAGGCGGCGGGGCTGCTCACATTGGCCGGACTGCTCGATCCCAAGACTGGCACCCTGACCAGCATGTTCGACGCCTCTGAACTGCTCGGCGGCCTCCTCGAACTCGCCGGTGTCCCCATGCTCGATCAACGGCGCATGGACTGGCGAAGGGCCGGGACGAAGCGCTTGTCTGACGCCAAGGCCAGCGCCGCAAAGTCGAAGCCTGCCTCTCCGACGCCCGCAGAAGCCCGTACAGCGCCAAATGGGGGGTCGACGGTACTCACACCGCAGAAATCAGGCGAAGGCGCTCCACGGGCCTTAAAACCCGTTCCTGATGCCGATGGCCGAACTTTCATCGCCGTGCCCCGTGGTCAGCATGAGGCGGCGGGCGAACTCGGTGCGATCTGGGACGAAAGCCGCCGCGCCCGCTACGTCCCCGCCGGCCTCGATCTCGAACTCTTCAGGCAATGGTGGCCGCAATGAGCGATGACCCGAGTCCGCCGAGTGCGCGCCATGCCCTCGGACAACCCGAAGCGCCGAAACCAGTGCGTCCGTCTCGCGGCGTCGAGCAATGGACCCGGAACGTGCAGGCCGGCTTTGCCCGCATGGCGATCGACGCCGACTATTGCCGCTCGATCCAGCGCCGAGTTTCCTGACACCGATCTTGCTCCATGCACCCCTCGCCAAGCCACTTTCTTTCTGTTCGCTCTTTGTTCCAAAACAAACCGACATGACTTACCCACCCCCGCCAGCTTTTCCTACGGGCGCAGGCGTGGATAAGTCACGCCAGTAGAGATCATAGAAGGGGGGAAATCTTTCCCCTTTATAATCAGCGTGTTGCGAGGTGGACCCTGTTCACCAGCTATGAACAGGGGTGTGTTCACCAGCTATGAACAGGGTTCGTCACGATAATTAACATGCCCGTTGCAATTCGTGACACACATGTTAGAAAATCAGCCTGATAAGAACAGGGGTGTGTTCATGACGGGATTGCCCCAAAAACGGGGGCCGAAGGTCGGCGATAACTTTATTCAGACCCCGCGAAAGACCCACGAGGAATGGGCGCGTCTAACGCTTCGCAGTCCCTCTGCCGCAGCTCTCCTGCATGTGCTGACTTGGCGGGTTGGTGAACACAATGCCGTGGTCGCCTCTTATCAAACGCTGGCTGATCTAATGGGCGTCTCGGCTATGACTGTGCGCCGAGCCGTCGAGGTGCTTCGGACAGGATTGTGGATCGAGGTTCGCCGGATTGGTGGGGCAGGAACTACCAACGCCTATGTGCTTAACGACCGGGTAGCTTGGCATACGGCACGCGATAATCTGCGCTACAGCCTTTTCTCGGCCACCGTGATCGCCTCGGAGTCCGAACAACCTGATCGCGATGAACTCGGTCAGCAGGCTCCCCTAAATCGCATCCCGCGCCTATTTCCTGGGGAACAACAAATGCCCTTTGGCGATGGTCTGCCCCCGCCGTCCGAACCTCCGCTGCCCGGCATGGAATTGGATTTGCCCGCTCTCGTCGAACGGGAGCGGGGTCATGGCGATGAGCCGGTGGCTGTCGGCCAAATCATTGCCGGGCTAGGCTTGAAGGGTGATACCTGATGCCCGTGGTCCTGCGCCTCGACGGGTTCAAATTCCATTTCTACGCGAACGAGGGCAACCCGCGAGAGCCTGCCCATATCCATGTTCGGCAAGGGCGTGACGAAGCCAAGTTCTGGCTGACACCGATGGCGGTGATGGCCTATAATGATGGCTTCGACGCCCGCGTCCTCAACCGTGTCCAGCGGCTCGTCGAGCTGCATCGCGACCAACTCGAAAGGGCATGGCATGAGTATTTCGCCTAAGGCGCTGCGCTTCGACGACGACTGCATGTGGGTCGATCTCGACGACGGACGGACGCTGGGCATCCCCCTCGCTTGGTTCCCCCGGCTGCTCCACGCGACCCCGCAACAGCGTGAGGATTTCGAGTTGAGCCGTCGCGGGATGCATTGGGATGCCATCGATGAGGACATTTCGGTGGCCGGTTTGCTCGCTGGCCAAGGGGATATGACACACCCAGCTAGGATCGCCGCCTGAAACACCCTATCCTGTTAGCGCAACGGTTCCATGAAACGATCCGCAACAGGGAGGGGTACGGGTGGCTTACACCTTGGGAGAGGCCGCTAAGGCCACGGGCGTCAGCAAGGCATCCTTGTCGCGGGCCATTGGAAATGGTCGCATTTCCGCGACGAAGAACGATGACGGCTCGTTCTCGATCGAGCCGGTCGAGCTGCACCGGGTCTATCCGCCCAAGTCAGCCGTAACTGTTGCAGAAACGCCAGATGAAACGATCCGCAACCCCTCTGCTAACCCCCGTAACACCAATGATGCTAACGTGTTGCAGGCACGTCTTGAGGCGGCACTGGAACAGTTGCGCGACCGCGACGACGCGATCGGCGACCTGCGGCGGCGGCTCGACCGTTCGGACGAAGAACGGCGCGAAGCACAGGCTCGGGTGATCGGATTGCTGACTGGGCCGGCAGCTTCTGAATCCAAACGCGGCTTTTTCGGACGCCTATTCGGTCGATCCGATGTTGAATAACCCATCGCGATAGGATATGTTCGTTCATGGTCACAGTGCATCGTGCTCATGGCCTGAGTTTCGTTATTTTCGTCGACGATCATGTCCCGGCGCACGTTCATGTTTTCGGTGACGGCCATGCCAAGATAAACCTGACGGGGGCTGGCGGCACCCCCGAGCTGGTCACGGTCGAGGGTATGAAACGCGGTGATGTACGCCGTGCCATGATGGTTGTTGTCGAGCAGCGGGAAGCCTTGCTCGCCCGATGGAGTGAAATTCATGGTTGAGCTGACCGATGCCCAACTCGACGCCGCCGAGGCGCTTGGTCGTGCACTGCAAGCGGTCGAACCCCGCGCGGCCACCGCCCACTACGATCGTCACCTCGGGCGTGTCGTCGTCAATTTGACGAGCGGCTGCGCTTTCTCGTTCCCGCCGCACATCGTGCAGGACCTTGAGAACGCGACCGACGATCAACTGGAAGGGGTCGAGGTGCTAGGGCTGGGCTACGGCCTCCACTGGGAGGCCCTGGACGCCGACATTTCGGTTCCCGGGCTGCTGGCGGGGATTTTTGGAACGAAAGCCTATATGGCACGCCGAGCTGGCCAAGCGAAGTCGCCGGCGAAGGCGATCGCGGCCCGCATCAACGGTGCAAAAGGTGGGCGGCCGAGGAAAGCGGTCGCCTGTTAACGTTCCAAACCACTATCAACCCGGAACGGTATTCTGCACGTCGGTATCGCTTGGTTAGCAATCGGAATATAAGTGGTAGTCTCTGATTGGGAATGCCTGCGCGATGGAAACCATTACAGCGTCGGTTGGACGTGACGGCGTCAATCGTCCCGACGACGTGCGCAAGATTCAGGGCCTGCTTTCGCGCCATGCCTATTGGTTCGCGCCGTTGCCTGCACCGACGGTTACCGGCAACCTCGATGAAGTCACGGCCGCTGCAATAGTGGCGTTTCAGCGTGATCCCGGTGCGTTGCTGACGCAAGACGGTCGTGTCGATCCGAACGGCTTCACATTGCGCTGGCTCTCGCGCGACAGCATTCCTAAGCGTCAGCACCCCGTGTTCGCCGACGGGGTCTTGACGCATGCCGTGGGCGCGCCGTCCGACGCAGATTACGAAGCGGCTGCGACCAGGCTCGGCTGCGAGGTGGCAGCGATAAAGGCGGTGTCACAGGTGGAGACAGGTATCGGCGGAAGCTGGACCGCGAATGGGCGACCGGTGATCCTGTTCGAGCGTCATTACTTCAGTAGGCTAAGCAACCGCGAATTCGACGCGAGCCATTCGGACATCTCCACCCCCACCTACGGAGGGTATGGTCCGACCAGTCGACAGCATGACAGGCTTCGGCGTGCCGCTGTGCTGAACGAGGAGGCGGCGCTGAAGTCGGCGTCCTGGGGCGGGTACCAGATCATGGGCGCCAACTACGCGTCCGCGGGGTTCGCGACGGTCGCGGCGTTCGTGTCGGCGCAGATGGAAAGCGAACGCCGACAGCTCGACGCGTTCGTCGCGGTTGTGCTCGCCAACCGCACCTGGCTTTCCGCAATACGAGACAAGGACTGGGCCGCGTTCGCACGGGGGTATAACGGTCCCAAGTATCGGGAGAACAGCTATGACACCAAGATGAAGGCGGCGTACGAACGGCTCGCGCCTCCGCCCACATCGCAAAGCCGACCAGGTGCACCAGGCGCACCAGGCGCACCCAGAACTGGTGCATCGCCACCCGTTCCGCACACCACCACCCGAGGATTGTAGCTCATGCGACCAGCCTTTCTGCCCCTGCTGATGGTGCTGACCGCGGGTGCGGCGCAAGCAGCGCCGTCCCTCCAACACCTGTTCCCCGCATCCCGTGAACCCGAAGCGTCAGGTCGTCCCGTCACCGTCAAGGTTGGCCCCGCCCGCGCGGATGTGGTTCGCGTCACCCCGGTCATCTTCCTGTCCAATCCCGGCACCGAGCCTAGTCAGGACTCGAAGTCGATGTGCGGCCTCGTGATCCAGGCGCCGGGGCATGCGCCGCAAGGTGTGGTCACCATCGGCACCGGGCGCTCCGGCGCCACCCCGTCTTGCGACGCCGTGCTGGCGGTCGGCGCGTTGCCGGCAGCGCGCGGTGAGCGGACGCGGCGCATCGGCGCCATCCATGCCGTCTCGTCGAGGAACGCGCAGGATGGACGCGACATCATCGTGCTGCACCGTGTTGGTACCGGGCCTTGGACGGTGGATGAGGATGCAACCGGCCGCATCGAATTCTCTCTCAGGAAGCACACCATCGCGGAGATGCGCACGAAGTTGCACTGAAAAGGCCAATTGGCATCGAGCCGCTGGGATCCATGCGCCGATTGCTTCTGCCGCTGCTCCTGGCGTTGACCGCCACTGCGGCGCAGGCGACCCAATCATACAAGCACCTGTTCCCGGCTTTGGAGGAGCCCGTAGTGTCTGGCCGCCCCGTCAGCATCACGGTGAGTTCCAAACCCGGCGACGTGGTGCGGCTGACACCAGTCATCTTTTTGTCGAAGCCCCGCACTACCATTCCGCAAGAAGGCTCCAAGCCGATGTGCGGGTTGGTGATCGATGCGCCCGGCCGTCCACGCGAAGGTCTGGTCACTATCGGAACAGGCCAGACGGAGGCCACGCCAGGATGCGAGGCAGTGCTGGCGATCGGGGGACTGCCGGCGGCTCCCGGACAGTCGGCGAGACGCATCGGCCTCATCCACGCCACCCTGAACCGGAACGTTCCAAACAACCGAGAAATCGTCGTGCTGTCGCGCGACGATGCCGGGCGGTGGGTGCGAGATGATCGTGTGACCGAGCGCGTGAACAACAAGATACGCAGGGTCACCATCGCGGAAATGCGCCGCCTGCTGCGCTGAGCTTGGCTTGCCCTGGAAGACAGCGCGGCACAGGGGGTGTCATCCTGCCAGCATTCAGACGTTAACGTTCTAAACCAACGTTTAGAGCGTTAACGGTGTATCAGGAAGATATGACGCCCCCTACCCCGCCTCGTTTCGTCGCCTACTACCGCGTCAGCACCGATCGTCAGGGCCGGTCCGGCCTTGGCCTCGACGCGCAGCGCGAGGCGGTCGCGGGCCAGGTGCAGCGCGCCGGCGGCGCGATCGTCGCCGACTTCACCGAGATCGAGAGCGGCAAGCGCGCCGATCGGCCCGAGCTGCGCGCGGCACTTGCCGAGGCGAAGCGTCACCGGGCAACGTTGATTATCGCCCGTCTTGACCGGCTCAGCCGCAACATGGCGTTTATCGCCAATCTCATGGACGCCCGCGTCGACTTCATCGCGTGCGACAATCCCCATGCGACCAGGCTGACCCTGCATATTCTTGCCGCCGTCGCCGAGCACGAGCGCGAGATGATTTCGGCGCGGACCAAGGCGGCATTGGCCGTCGCCAAGGCGCGCGGCGTCAGGCTCGGCAACCCCCGCCCTGCCCTCGCCCGTGAACGCGCCGCACAGACCCACCGCGGCCGCGCAGACCGGTTTGCGGCCACGGTCCGCGACACGATCGGCGGTATGGCCGGCCAGGGCATGAGCCTTCGTGCCATCGCTCGCGAGCTGGACCTGCGCGGGGTGCCGACAGCGAGGGGCGGTAGATGGCAGGCGGTACAGGTGCGTGGCGTGCTGGCGCGAATCGATTTCGCTTAAGTCGAAGGTCGATATTCGTTCTCGGTTCGGCCGCGCTCACCGTCGATCCTGATGAATTCGATATCCTCAATACCGGCTGCGACTACTCGTTCGGCCAACTCTTCGGTGACGATCATGCCTCCCCCGATAGGACCATCCATCGCAAACAGTGGTGCCGGAGGTTCGAAGTAGGAGAGCAAAGCAATTCGTGAAGCAGGCGCGTTTGGATCGACGATCGGGCCCCAGCGACCGACGCGAACGCCGTCTTCAATCGACTCCGTCCACCGACAGAGTTGCGCGTCGGACAACACATGAGGTCGTCGCATGGAATGCTCTCTGAGTTGCGCTAAGACAGAACACATCGTGAACGATCCTAATTCGCGGTCGAGTACCACGGATCGCTCAGGATAGTGTTCGATGAACGTTTGCCGCTTGTCCCGCCATCCCGCGCGGCTCGGTGAAGAGCACGTCCTTAATTCCGGAACGCTGCACACGCTCGGCAACGTCGTCGGTCGCCAGTAACCAATGAAGACGGGCGGCCGCGAACAGAGGCGCTGGAGGAACGAGATCCCGCCAGAAGGGTCATTCGCGCGAACGGCACGCGCGGATCCTGTTGCGTGATCTGCCAGCAGTCGGTGACGTCGCCCTTGTAGTCGATGACAAACTCGACCTCGGATCGTTCGGGATCGAGCACGTCGGCGAACCGGAGCAGCCCCATGCTGGCGTATTCCATAGCCTGCACCGAAGGCGGGCACGCGCTCAGATCGGCCACTCTTAGGGTCGTGCGGCTGAGCGGAACAGGAAAGTGTTATAAGGAGCCGTTTGGCTCGATACAGCGATAGATGGTTGCCGGGTGGACGTTGAAGGTCCTGGCGACGGCGCTGATGGATTTGCCGTCGA
>Ga0136638_10000339_pt1 | contig 10508 bp, 10 predicted proteins | sample AntDrymUQ8582206_2_FD_104671 | JGI IMG/M metagenome (GOLD analysis project Ga0136638, IMG submission 104671) | Polar desert sand microbial communities from Dry Valleys, Antarctica - metaG UQ858 (22.06) | ecosystem: Environmental > Terrestrial > Soil > Desert | place: Antarctica: Dry Valley...
CCCCCAGGCGATCGAGACCTATCACGCGACCTTCCTCAGCGGCATCGCCTCGCGCCTCGACCTCCTGCATCGCGGGTTCCAGGCGATGAAGGCCGAGGGCCTCGCGGTCGACAGCATCCCGCCGATGGGCGCCATTTATCTGACGGTGAAGATCTGCCCGTTCGGCAAGACCACGCCGGCCGGTGAGGTGCTGCAGCGTAACGAGGACGTGCGCAAGTACGTGCTCAATGATGCCGGCGTCGGCATCGTGCCGTTCCAGGCGTTCGGCGTGCCGGGCGAGGAGGGGTGGTTTCGCCTCAGCGTCGGAGCCGCCAGCGAGGCCGAGATCACCGCCGCCTTGCCGCGCCTCGCGGCGGCGATGCGGGCGCTTCGCGGGTAGACCGGGCCCGTCCGGCCGCGGACCGGCAGGTCAGCCGGGGAGCGTCCGGGTTCCCGCGGTGGGCTCCTGGGGGCCGTAGTCGGGCTCCTGCGTCGGTTTGCGCCGGGTGACGCCGCCTTGCAGGGGCTGTGGTAGGCTGGCGAGGTCCCATGTGGATCGCGGTGATCGTGCTGCTGGTCGTGGCGCTCGTGGCGGTGCTCGCCACGGTGTTCGGTCTGGTTTGGTTTTTTAAACGGGCCGAGCGGATCAATCGGGCGCTGCGAAAGATCCCGATCACGCGCGTGGCGATGGCCCAGCCGGGCAGCATGGCCCGCGTGATCGGCAAGCTGAGGCCCGCGGCTGGGCCGCTGCTGCGCGCGCCGCTGTCGGGCAAGCCGTGCGGGTACTTCCAGGCGGTCGCGGAGGAGTGGCGCCAGAGCGGTAACTCGGAGGGCTGGGTGCAGCTGGCGTACGAGGAGCAGTGGTGCGACTTCTGCCTCGACGACGGCACGGGTCAGGTGCTGGTCCGGATGTTGAACCCGCAGATCTCGGCGGACCTCGAGGAGGCGTCGTTCTCCGACCCGATCTTGCCGCCGAACGCGTCGCAGGAGGGCTTTTTGCGGCGGCACCAGGCCTGGAACCCGGCCGAGGGCAAGCCGGTGCGGCGGCTGCGTTACCTCGAGAGCCTGTTCGAGCTCGATGAGCAGATCACGGCGTATGGCATCGTCCGCCTCGAGCGCACCGGGGAGGGCTTCGGCAGCGTGCGCGTCGTGCTCGAGGCGCCGCCGGGTCAGCAGCTGCTGGTCAGCGACGACAAGCACATCACGCGCTCGCCGTCGCCGGGCTCGACGACGACGCAGATGTCGATGTCGATGTCGATGTCGTCGATCCGCTGAGGTTCACCCGCCGGTGGACTCGGCGGGCTTGCGGCGCTCGACGTGCTCGATCAGCCGCGCGACGACGGCGTTGACCGGCGCGAACAGGCCGTGTTTGACGGCGAGGCGCGCGACGGCGAGGTTTAAAAATTGCATGTCGGTGGTCTCGCCGCGGTTGACGTCCTGCAACATCGAGTTGCGGCTGTCGCGGAGGTTGTGGGCGGAGGTGAAGACGCGTTCGAGGTCCTCGTCCGTGAGCCGCACTCCCTCCGCCGCGGCGACGCTGCGCGCCTCCTGCAACAGCTCGCGGGCGAGGGCGTTGAGCGGCGGGGAGTCGACGATCGCGCCGTTGCGCTCGCCGAGGCTGGCACACAGGCCGTTGATAGCGAGGCTCATCAGCGCCTTGCGCCACTCGCAGGCGGCGACGCTCGAGACGGTTCGCACGGGGTAACCGGCGGCGGCGAGCAGCTTGTGCCAGCGGTCGCGCGTGCGCAGAGCCTCGGGGTCGTCGGCGGCGAGCTCGATCTGGTAGACGCCGGAGACGCGCACGACGGTCGGGCTCGGCAGACCGGCGGCGAGCCAGCAGCCGAGGCGCACGCGCGCGGCGGCGGGGGCGAGCGCGCGGGCCATGGCGGCGAGGCCGAGGCCGGTCTGGCACAGCCCGAGCGCGTGCTGCGGCCCGGGTTTGAGCTGGTGGAGGGTCTCGCGCAGCTGGGTCGCCTTGACGGCGAGCAGCAGCTCGGCGCTGGCGGGCAGCGGCTTTGCGATGTCGACGACGGGGATGCTGAAGTGGCCCTGCTCGCTGCCGGCGAGCTCGAAGCCCTCGCGGGCGAGCCGCGTGGCCCGGGCGCCGCGCGCGACGATGGTGACGGGCGTGACCGCCGACAGGCGAGCGGCGAGGTGCAGGCCGACCGCGCCGGCGCCGACGATGTAGAGCGGAGGCGAGGCCATCGGGGAGCCGGATGGTACACGCCTGCGGCGCCGGCCGGGACGTGAGGAAGCCGTGTGACGACGACCTCGTAAGCGCTGCGCAGCGGTCGGCGAGGCGCGGAAAATCCTTCGCTTGGGCGGCGCCCGGGGAGACGATCACACTGCGGCGACGGAGCACCTCATGTTCGCCATCTCGACCCTCCCGATCCTCACGGTCATCACGTTCTTCAACCTCGGCTTGTTGCTTTCGTTGGCCCTGTATCTTCGCGAGCAGAGGGACGTGCCGGTGTCGCGCTAGCTAGCGCTTCGGACATGTTCGTAAGGACATGTCGAGAGCGCGACCGTGGACGCGAGAGATGCGAGGAGAATTGTTGGAATACGGTTCGCGGTGAAGGCGCTCCGCCGACGCGAACGACGGCATCGCCCGCGCAAGCCAGCGAACGGGCGGCTGGCGGCTCGCGCAGACCTGAGGCGCAAGAAGCCGGTTGCACGGTCCCGGGTGCGCGCTAGGTTGCGAGTCACTCACCCCGACCGGAGCGCAAGACAACATGGGAATCATCTGGACACTGTTAATCGGACTCGTCGCCGGCGCCCTCGCCAAGCTCATCATGCCGGGCCGTGACCCCGGTGGCATCCTCATCACCATGCTGCTCGGCGTGGCCGGTGCCTTCGTGGCGGGCTTCCTGGGTCGTGCCTTCGGCTGGTACAACGACGTCGGCGAGGGTCCGGGCATCATCGCCTCGATCGTCGGCGCGCTGATCATCCTGGCCGGTTACCGCGCCATCGTCGGCATGCGTAATCGCAGCTGACGTCTCCTGAAAATAACCCACGTTCCGCGGACGAGGATCGCTGCCCTTGATGGGATGGCGGTCCTCTGTTCGCGAGGCGTGATCGAGTTCGCACCGGGCAGGCTTGCGCTGGACGCGAGATCAGGCCTACGGTTCCTGGACCATGAAGGCGCGACACTCAGGGATCGGGTTGCTCGGGACGATCGTCGTGACGGCGACGGCCTGCGGGGATGCGGGGGAGGGCAGCGGCTCGGCGAGCGCGAGCGGGGCCACCGGCGTGACGTCTGCCGCGAACACGGGCGGGACGAGCACGGGTGGCGTGGATGCTGGTGAGGCGGATGCGGGCGATGAAACAGCAGTCACGGGCGTCACGGGCGTGACCGGGGACGACGGTGGCAGTACCGGGCCCGCGGCGATGCCGGGGCCGTGGGACTATGGGGTGTTCATCCCGCCGGAGCCGCAGGCCGCGGGTGACCCGGCCAAGGGTTACGACGCGCTGCTGACGAAGGGCTACATCACCTGCGGCATCCCGTGGTTGTTGTTCGGGCTGGCGAAGCCGGTGCTCGGCGAGTACGCGGACGGTGAGCCGCTGCCGGGCCGGCCGGGCAAGAACGCCGAGGTGCCGCACAACTGGACGGTACACAAGGTCGACGGCGCCGAGATCGTCTCTCAAAACTGCCTGCAGTGCCACGCGGGACATTTTAATGGGCAGCTGACGCTCGGCCTCGGGACGGCGGACGCCGATTTCACGCGGGACATGAGCGGCATGCTCAACGCGCTGCCGATCCCCAACATCCCGATCCCCGGGCTCGAGCAGATGACGCGCCTGCTCAACCGCTACAAGGTGCTCGGGCCGCAGACGGTGATGCGCACGGTCGGCACCAACCCGGCCGAGGCGGTGGCGATCACGCTGGTGTCACATCGCGACCGGCACACGCTCGAGTGGCACGACAAACCGCTGCTCGACCTGCCGCACATGATCGTGCCGTCGGACCCGCCGCCGTGGTGGCGCGCGCACAAGAAGAACGCGCTGTTTTATAATGGCATGGCCCGCGGCGACCACCGCGGCACGATGATGCTGGCGACCGCGCTGTGCACCGACACGGTCGCCGAGGCCCAGCAGATCGACAGCTACTTCGCCGACATCCAGGCGTTCATCCGCTCGCTGCGCGCGCCGAAGTATCCGTTTGCGATCGACGGCGAGCTCGCGGCTGCGGGCGAAGATGTGTTCGTGGCCAACTGCGCCGGCTGCCATGGCACGTACGCGGGGCAGGGCGAGGGCGATGAAAAAGATACGTACCCGAACTTGCTGTTCCCGCTCGACATCATCGGCACGGATCCGGTGGTCGCGAAGGGGGCCGACTACGCGCCTGAGTTAGTGGACTGGTACAACGAGTCGTACTACGGGTCGATCACGCGGATGAGCCCGGACGACCCGTTCCAGGGCTACATGGCGCCGCCGCTCGACGGGGTGTGGGCGACCGGGCCGTTCCTGCACAATGGCTCGGTGCCGACGATCGAGCTGGTGCTCGACAGCAGCGCGCGGCCGAAGTACTGGAAGCGCCAGGACTTCGACAGCGCGCACTTCGACCAGGAAGCGCTCGGCTGGCCGTATATCGAGGTGGCGTACGGGCACGCGCAGGCCGACGACAGCGAGCGCAAGTTCATCTACGACACGATGCAGTTCGCGCACGCCAACGTCGGCCACACCTTCGGCGACCACCTGACGAAGGACGAGCGCCGCGCGGTGCTCGAGTACCTCAAGACGCTTTGATAGAGGCTGGCCCGAGGGACATGTCCTCGGGGTCAGAGCCGAGACCACAGGGGTCGCGGCCGGCGAGCTGGCCCTGGGTGGCGATCGCGGTGAAGCGGGCGAACAGGTCCTCGCGGAACCATCCGCGGGTCTGGGCCGCGCGGGCGGCGATGTGGTGGCTGCCGGCGTGGGCGAAGCGCTCGATCGCGGCCTCGTCGTCCCACACGCTGAAGGTGACGGGGCGGATCCACGGCAGCTCGCCGACGCCGAGCGCGAAGCGCATGCCGGGCGTGGCCACCAGGTCGCGCTCGATCGCCGGCACGCGGCCCCAGAAGCGCAGCAGGCCGCGCAGGCGCAGGCTGGCGCGCGTGATCACGACGGTCGGTAGGCCGGGCGGGAGGTCCTGCGTGGGCGGCACGAAGGGCGTGTGGCCGGCCCAGCTGCCGCGGCTGCGACGCGCGAGCAGCTTGACGGTCCAGACCTCGCTGGCGTGCCCGCGGAACCTGGCGATGAGCGGTGAGCCGATGAAAAAATCGTCGGCGGCCTGCTCCGAGGACCAGGTGGCGATCAGGGCGTAGCGCGAGAAGTCGGGCACACGCGAGAAGCCGAGGCCGGCGCCGGAGCCGAGCAGGCGATGAAACCCGATGCCCGGGGTCGCCGCGAGCGGGCGGCGGGCGCTGCCCATCTGGCGCAGAGCCCACAACCGCGAACCCCACGGGTAACGGAAGATCGAGAAGGTCGTCAGGGTGGCGTCCGGCGGGGCGCGCAGGGCGGTGGTGAAGCCGGGGGACGAGTTCGGAGTGAGACGCGACGAGCCGGGCGGCATGGCGGACGGGTCGGTGCGCGTGTCGGGCACGAAGGGCTGGAGCGACGGGTTCGCGGTGAGACGCGACGAGTCGGGCGGCTTGGCGGAGGGGTCCGTGCGCGTGTCGGGCACGAGCGGCTGGCGCGAGGCGCTCACGAGCCGGGGAGGAAGTGGATGTCGTGGGCCGCGACCGAAGTTGCCGCGCCCATCAGCACCTGCTCGCCCCAGCGCTCGAGCCAGAGGGTCTGGTCGGGGCCGGCGCGGTAGAGGTAGGTGGCGACGCGGGGGAGGGCCGGGCGGCCATGCATGCCGACGCCGGCGGCGCTGGACTGGCCGCGGCGCTCGAGCGCGTAGTCCTGGTCGGCGTGGAGGATGTGGCGTGGCGGCTCACCGCTGAGCCCGTGGCCGCGGATCGGCTCGCACAGGAGGTGACGGTCCTGGTCCGGCGAACCGACCAGCCAGCGCGTGCGGTCGGCGTCGGTCATGACGACGACGACGGTGACGGTGGCGCCCTCGCGGAAGTTGATGACGCCGTCGATGAGGTAGTCGCCGTCGAGCGCGGGGTCGCCGGCCTCGATGATGACGACATCGCCCTGGCGAAGTCCAGTGAGGCCGAGGTCGGCGGCCTCGGGGTCGACCTCGATGGTGCGGGGGATCGTGGGTCCGATGCGGCCCTGCAAGCGCTGGGCGACGCGGGCCCGGATCCGCTGGCTGACGGCGTCGTGCAGCATGCCACCGGAGCCGCCGCCCGAATTCCCGTGCGAGCCGCCCGAACCGGCGAGGGAGTTGCCCATGTTCATGGCGTTCATGGCGTTCATGGCGTTCATGGCGGCGCCGGAGCTCCCCGAAGCCAGCGCCAGCGGTGCGTGGCCCTCACCCTCGGACAATTGCCGGCGACCGTCGCCCCAGTCGCGCAGGCGCCGGGCCGCGAGGATCCCGACCCAGAATGCGCCAGCGATGGTCATGGCGGCCAGCAGGGAGGCAAGCGTCAACATGCGTCGGATCCTTCATAGCACGCGCAGGAGAGCCGCGGGAGGGCTCCACCGGGAGTCTCGGGAGACGGCCGGGGGCGTGATGCCCCGGGCGTGCAATGGGCCACACGGCCGTGCTGTCCCGGACATTCCGTGATTGACAGGTGCGCGTTCCTGAGCCGAGCCTAAAAAATGGAGGGATCGACTGATATGGGACCCAGGCCGACCTACATCGGGCTCGGGCTCGCGCTGCTGCTCGCACCGGCGAGCGCGCAGGCGGGCGTGACCGGCGTCGCGCGTGAACTCTGGGCGGTGGTCGGGTCCGACGTCGACTCGAGCCCGTTCGACGACGACAGCTACTGCGGCGGCTACAGCCTCAACGTCGGCCTCGAGACGACGCAGTGGTGGCTCGACGAGTGCTCCGACGGCTTCCTCGACTGCTCGTCGCAGGCGGGCGCCGGCTACGAGTGGTTCCAGGACCTCGAGTACACGAAGGAGCAGGAGCCGCTGAGCCACGCCCAGAGCCGCCGCGACTGCTTCGGCCTCGACCTCTTCCTGCGCGGAGACATGACGCCATGACACGCCTCGATCTTCTCACTGTGGGCGGGGTTCGTGGTCGAGGTCGCCAGCGCGGGGCGTTATGCCGCGACGGCGCTGCTGTACGGCCGCAACCGCGAGGGGCAGCTGCAGCCGATCGCGGTCGGCCAGACAGGCGACCAGCTCGGGCCAGGACGACGTGCACTGGCGCTGCGCTTCGATGCGGCGACGATCGCAGGGGCGGGGCTGAGTGGGCCTTTTGAACTTCGGGACGTGCGGGTCGTCGATCAGGGCCGCATGTTCGTGGTGCATCGTCAGGCGCGCGGGCTGGCGGCGACGCGCTGACGCCGACGGCGCAGGCCGAGCACAATGAGCGCGAGCAGGCCTTCACGGGCGCTCGCGGGCCCGCTCGCGCATGCGCATCCGTGCTCGACGATGCCGCTCTGTTCCGGCGCCGATCCGGTGTCGCTGGTAGACTCGCTGGCGACGCCAGTCGTGCCGTCCCCGGTGGTCGGGGCGTCGCCGGTCGTGCCCTCGGCGGGCCACGGCATGCACCGCGAGCGATCCCACGTCTGTCCCCACTCGTCGGTAGCGCAGGTGTAGAGCGGACCCTCGCAATTGTTCGCCAGCAGTGGCGCGGTCGGCGTGAGCACCTGCGGGCCCAGTTGCCCGGCCACGCTCGCGCCGTGACACTGCTGGGGGGTCGTCATCGTGTCGCCGGTCGCCAGGTCGCGCAGTACGATCTCGGTGCATAGCGGCGCGTTGCGGGCGGTCCGCAAGGTCATCTCCGGGCTGAAGACGAAGCGCGCTGCAGGCCGCGGCCTCCTCTGCGATCGCCATGAGCGACAGCGCCGTCAGTCCGGCGATCAGACGCGCAGCGAGCCGCATCGGCGCATCGTATCACTCGCGGAGGAGTCAGCGGCGCGGGGCCGGCGGGGTGGCGGTGCGTGGGTCGTCGGGCCAGGCGTGTCGTGGGTAGCGGCGCATGAGGCTGCGGCGCAGGTCGGGGTAGTGACGGTCCCAGAAGCCGGCGAGGTCGGTGGTCACCTGCTCGGCGCGGCCGTTGGGCGCGAGCAGGTGCAGGACCACGGGCACGCGGCCGTTGGCGATCGCCGGGCCGCGCGCGAGGCCGAAGAAGTCTTGCAGGCGCGAGGCGACCCACGGCGGTTTGCCGGGCTCGTAGTTGACGGCCAGGCGGCGACCGCCGGGCAGCTGGATGTTGCTCGGGGCCATGCGCTCGAGCGCGCCGTGCTGGCCGCCGACGCGGGCGAGCAAGTTTTCATAGAGGTTGGCGGCGCGCAGCTCGGCGAAGCTGCTGCGGCCCTCACACAGCTCGGTGAGGGTGTCGCGCACGACATCTTCGGTGAGCGCGGTGAAGTCGGGCACGTGGCTGGCGACGAAGGCGGTGCGGGCGAGTAAATTCTGCAGGGCTTCGGGGTCGCCGACGAAGCGGGCGGGCCCGGCCGCGAGCGCGGCGTCGCGTAATACGGTGGAGGCGGCGGCCGGGAGCTTGCGGTGCGGCGAGGCTTCAATTAGCAGGCCGTGGTAGCGCAGCTCGGAGCGACCCTCGACGCGCTCGCGCTGGGCGTTGAAGGTCAGGAGATCGATCGCGTCGATCTCGTCGGCGAAGTGGTCGACCAGCCACTCGGCTTCGATCGCGCAGGCGCTGCGCACGAGCGCCTGGCTGCCGCGGTCGCCCTCGCGCCGCTGCTCGACCGCGAGCGCGAGCAACCATGGCGCCGTGCGTACGACCGAGGCCGGGCTCAGCAGAGCGGCCCCTCCGCCCGCGAGCGCGAGGGCGCGGCCGCCGGTGGCGTCGTCGCGGGCCTGGGCGACGCGGTCGGGGAACGCGGTCAGCAGGGCGTGGCGCAGGCTGTCCTCGCGCGCTTGCAAGGGTCCGGGGGACATGTCCTCGCGGACAGGTCGGCTGTGCTTTGGGACATGTTCTTTCGGACCGGTCTCGCACAGGCGCAGCAGCTGGTCGCGGACCTGCAGCACCCGGCGCGCGGGGCCGGGCAGCAGGCCGCGTGGTTCGCCGCCGCGGCGCAGGGCCTCGATGTCGGCGAGGTCGACGAGCACGTCGGCGTCGGCGTCGGTGTGAGCTTGATGGCCGCCGGGCCGCACGCCGCGTTCGCCGAGCAGGGCAGCGGCGCCGCAGGCCAGCGCAGACACGCCGCGGTCCTGGCCCTCGACCAACAGGCGAGCGAGCCGCGGGTGCACGGGGAAGCGCAGCATTCGCTTGCCGAGCGGGGTCAGTGCACCGTCGGGAGAGATCGCGCCGAGGCGATGCAGCAGGGCCTCACCGGCTTGCAGGGCGGCGGCGGGCGGTGCCTCGAACCACGCGAAGCTGGCGGGCTCGGTGATGTCGAAGGCGTGCAGGTCCAGTAACGCGGAGGCGAGGTCGGCGCGGGCGACCTCGGGTGGGGTGAACTCGGGGCGGCGGTCGTGGTCGCTCTGGCTGTAGAGGCGGATGCACAGGCCGGGGCGGGTGCGGCCGGCTCGACCGGCGCGCTGGGTGGCGGAGGCGCGTGAAACCTTGCTGACGGTGAGCGTGGCGATGCCGGTCCACGGGTCGTGGGCGGGCAGGCGCACGAGGCCGCCGTCGATGACCGCGACGACACCGTCGATCGTCACCGAGGTCTCGGCGACGTTGGTGCTGAGGATCAGCTTGCGCCTCGCACATGGCCGAACGGCCAGGTCCTGTTGCGCGGGCGGGAGTTCGCCGTGCAGCGGGAAGATCTCGACCTGGGCGTGCGCGGCGAGGCCGGCGCAGGCGGCGGTCGCCTGCGAGATCTCGCGGGCGCCGGGCAGGAACACCAGGATGTCGCCGTCGAGGCCGTCGTCGAGCAATTTTTTGAAGGCACGATTCACGCCGGAGGCGAGCTCGCGCTCGTCGGTCGCGCCGGCGTACTCGATCGCGACCGGGTGCATGCGGCCGGCGCTGGTGATGCGGGCGCAGTCTGACCATTGCGACAGGTACTTTTGGACAGGCGCGGCGTCGAGGGTCGCCGACATGACGACGAGGCCGAGGTCCGGGCGCGAGGTCCGTTGCAGCTGGCGCAGCAGGGCGAGGCCGAGGTCGCCGTCGAGGTGGCGCTCGTGGAACTCGTCGAGCACGACGATGCCGACGTCGCGCAGCTGGGGGTCGGTGTGCAGCTTGCGGCTGAGCAGGCCCTCGGTGATGAAGCGCAGGCGGGTGTCGGGGCCGACGGCGGACTCGAAGCGGACCTGGTAACCGACGCGGCGGCCGAGTGGTTCACCGAGGGTGTCGGCGACGCGCTGCGCCGACATGCGGGCGGCGAGGCGACGCGGCTGCAGCACGAGCACCTCGCGGGGCTTGCCGTGATGTTCGCCGGCGAGCCCGGCCTCGAGCAACGCGAGCGGGATCCTCGTGGTCTTGCCGGCTCCCGGTGGGGCCTCGACGACCAGCGCGCGCGCGGAGGTCAGCGCGGCGAGTACGTCGGGCATCACGGCGTCGATCGGCAGGGGAG
>Ga0136638_10000340_pt1 | contig 10506 bp, 11 predicted proteins | sample AntDrymUQ8582206_2_FD_104671 | JGI IMG/M metagenome (GOLD analysis project Ga0136638, IMG submission 104671) | Polar desert sand microbial communities from Dry Valleys, Antarctica - metaG UQ858 (22.06) | ecosystem: Environmental > Terrestrial > Soil > Desert | place: Antarctica: Dry Valley...
CTCTGCCGGCAGCCGGGACAGGTCGATGGCGGAGGTGAAGCCCGCGCCCTCCGGGCCGGCGTTGACGAGCGCGGCCTCGGGCGAGAGCAGCAGGTCGGCGAGCACCATGGCCGCCTCCTTGTCCCCCGCGTTGTAGGGGATCGCGGTGAAGCTGTAGTTGCCGATGTTGCCGGCGTCGAACACCGCGCTGCGCGTCGTCTCCGGCAGCTCGCCCTTCTCGACCAGCCCGCCGATCGCGCTGGAGCCGTAGGTCAGGTAGGCGTCGATCTCGTCACCGGCGAACAGCGCCTGCACCTCGCCCTGGTCGGCCGGGTAGGTGCTGCCCTCGCGCCACAGCGACGGCTCGAGCGCGTTGAGCCGGTCCCACAGGGCCGGAGCGGCCTGCTCGTAGGCCTGCTCGTCGAAGTCCTCGAGGAAGGCGTCCGGCCCGCCGGCGGTGTCGAAGAAGAAGGTGCGGACGGCCATGGAGCCGTTGAAGTCCGGCGGCGCGGCGTAGGTGAAGCGCCCCGGGTTGGCCTCGGCCCACGCGAACAGCGACTCCGCGCTTGCGGTGTCAGCGTCGGTGAGCGCGGTCGAGTCGTAGACCAGCGACGAGGTGGTCTGCTGCCAGGGCACCTCGCAGCCCTCCACCGGGGTGCCGAAGTCGGTGGCCAGGCCGGGTCCCTCGAGGTCGACGTTCTGCGCGCTGGGCAGCAGGTCGACGTAGCCGCAGTGCACGGCGTCGGCCTGCATGAGCGTCGCGAAGTTCTCCCCGTTGATCCAGATCAGGTCGACGCTGCCGCCCTCGTCCTTGCCGGCGGTCTTCTCGCCCAGGACCTTGTTCACGGCCTCGGCGGTGTCGTTGATCTTGACCTGGTTGAGCGTGATGTCGAGCTCGGCCAGCCGGTCCTTGACGTAGCCGTTGACGTAGGCGTTCAGCCGGTCGTCCCCGCCGTACATGTACCAGTCGACGGTCTGGCCCTTCGCCGCCTCCAGCACCGCCTCGAAGCTGTCCGGGGTCTCGCTCGACGGTGCCGCCGCGGGCGACGTCGAGTCCTGGGACCCGCAGGCGGACAGGGCGAGCGCGCCGGTGACGAGGACAGCGGTCAGGACGGTCGAGCGGCGGGTCATATGCACTCCGGTTGATGGGTGGCGCCGACCGTAGCAGCCGGTGACAGGGACGCCACCCGGCGCGAGCCCCTAGGGTCGACCCGTGCTGCACCACTTCTACGCAGGCCGCCGGCAGGAGCCGCTGACTGCCGCGACGACCGACGTGGTGGACCCCTCGACGGGCACGGCGTACGACCAGGCACCGGTGGCCGGCGTCGCGGACCTGGACCGCGCCTTCGCCGCGGCCGCAGCCGCTTTCCCGTCCTGGCGGGACCGGACGCCGCAGTCGCGTGCCGCCGCGCTGCTCCGGCTGGCCGACCTGCTCGAGGCGCGCGCGGAGGCCTTCGTCGAGGCGGAGTGCCGCAACACCGGCAAGCCGCGGGAGGCGATGCGCGCCGAGCTGCCGCACGTCCTCGACGTGATCCGCTTCAGCGCCGGCGCCTCCCGCGTCCCGGAGGCGCTGTCGGCCGGCGAGTACGCCGCCGGGCACACGTCCTTCCTGCGCCGGGAGCCGCTCGGCGTGATCGCGCAGATCACGCCGTGGAACTACCCGCTCATGATGGCCACCTGGAAGTGGGCGCCAGCCGTCGCCGCCGGCAACGCGGTGGTGCTCAAGAGCGCGCCCAGCACCCCGGTCACGCCGCTGATGCTGGCGGAGCTCGCCGCGGAGGTGCTGCCGGACGGGGTGCTGAACGTCGTGTGCGGCGACCGGTCCACCGGCGAGGCGATGGTGCGGCACCCGGCGCCGGCGATGGTCGCGCTGACCGGCTCGGTACGGGCCGGCCGCGAGGTGATGGCCGCCGCGGCGCCGACGGTGAAGCGACTGCACCTCGAGCTCGGCGGCAAGGCCCCGGTGCTGGTCTTCGACGACTGCGACCTCGACCTCACCGTCGCAGGCCTGCTCGACCTCGGCTACTACAACGCCGGCCAGTCGTGCACCGCGGCCACCCGGGTGCTGGCCGCTCCGGGCGTCCACGACGAGCTGGTCGCGCGGCTGGCCGCCGGTGCCGCCGCCCTGCCGGTCGGTCCGGACGGCTACTACGGCGCCCTGATCGGCGCCGAGCAGCTGGACCGGGTGGCCGGGCTGGTCGACCGGCACGGCCCCTACGCGCAGGTGGTGGCCGGCGGCTCGCCGATGGCCCGGGACGGCTTCTACTACCCGCCGACCGTCGTCGCGGGGGTGCGGGAGGGCGACGAGCTGTCGACCGAGGAGGTCTTCGGACCGGTCGTCACCGTGCAGCGGGTCGCCGACGAGACCGACGCCCTGCGGTCGGCGAACGCCACCAGCTACGGCCTGGCGGCCAGCGTCTGGACCCAGGACCACGCGCGGGCGATGCGCTGCTCGCGCGAGCTGGACTTCGGCGCGGTCTGGGTGAACTGCCACTCCGTGCTGGCGACGGAGATGCCGCACGGCGGCTACGCCTCGTCCGGCTTCGGCAGCGACCTGTCCGCCTACTCGCTGCGCGACTACACCCGGGTCAAGCACGTGGTCAGCCGGCTGGGTGCGGCGTCGTGAGCGCCCGCGGGTCGTCGTGAGCACGGGCGAGGCGCCGGACGTGGACAGCACCGCGGTGCTGCACGCCCTCGCCGAGCCGCACCGCGCTGCGCTCGTGCGGCTGCTCGTCGACGAGCAGCTCGCCGTCAAGTCGCTGGTCGCGCGCACCGGCATGACCCAGCCGCTGGTCAGCCACCACCTGCGCGTGCTGCGCGAGGCGCAGCTCGTGGAGAGCACGGTCTGCGCCGGGCTGACGGTCTACCGGATGCGGGCCGGAACGCTGGCGGTGCTGGCCGAGCGGCTCACCGGGATGGCCGACCGGGCCTCCCGCACGTCCGCCACCAAGCCCTGCTAGGCCCTCGCCCACCGGCCCGGCCGGAGCCCCGCAGGACGCCACGGTGGGGCAGGATGCGCCGGTGGACCGCGCCGGATGGATGTCCCTGCTCGGCCTCCGGGAGGAGGAGGTCCCCCGCCTGCTGGTCCTCGAGGGCACCTGGTGGCGGCAGCGAGCGCTGGACAGCCGGCTCCCCCTGCTGCGCGACGTGCGCGAGCTCGGCATGCCCGACCTGTGGCACGGCTGGCACGGCGACGTCCCCGTCGCGTACTGCCCGGCGTACGGTGCGGCGCGCGCGGTCGAGCCGGTGCACGTCCTGGGCGTCGTCGGCACTCCCACCGTCGTGCAGATCGGGTCGTGCGGGGGCCTGCAGCCCGACCTGCGGACCGGCGACATCGTGCTGCCCGAGCGGGCGACGATCGGCGAGGGCGCGTCGCAGTACTACGGCGGCACGGACGTCGCCGAGGCGAACCTGGGCCGGGTGGCCCGCGCGGCGTCGCTGTTCGCGGGGCGCGGGGCGAACGTCCGCCGTGGCCGCGTCTACACGACGTCCGCGCTGCTGCAGCAGCCGCCCGAGCTGCTGCGCGAGTGGGCCAGCAGCGGCCACCTCGCCGTCGACATGGAGACCTCCGCGGTCTTCTCCGCCGCCCGCGCCTTCCGCATGCGCGCGGCGTCGCTGCTGTTCGTCTGGGACGAGCTGCCGCAGCGGTCGTGGACCGACGCCTTCTCCGAGCAGGAGGAGCAGGCGCAGGCCCGCGCCGCCGCGTTGGTCTACGAGGTGGCGCTGCAGCTGGCCTGATGCAGCAGCGGCTCGCCGCGCAGCCAGCGCTCGACGTCGTCGCAGACCATCTCGGTGTGGTGCCGCACGACGTCCAGCGCCGCGCCCGCGAGGTGCGGGGTGAGCAGCAGGTTCGGCGCGGTCAGCAGGGCGGAGTCCCGGGGCAGCGGCTCGGTCGCGAAGACGTCCAGCGCCGCGCCGGACAGGTGCCCGTCCTGCAGCGCCCGCACCAGCGCCGCCTCGTCGACCATGCCGCCCCCCGCGGTGTTCAGCAGCACCGAGCCGCGGCGCATCCGGCGCAGTGCCGGCTCGTCGAGCAGGGCCGCGGTCCCGGCCGAGCGGGGGCAGTGCAGCGTGACGACGTCGGAGCGCTCGAGCAGCTCGTCGAACGGGACGCCGCCCTCGACGTGCGGGTCGGTGAACAGCACCGACATGCCGAAGCCGTCCCGGGCCCGCTGCGCCACGCGCCGGCCGACGGCGCCGTGGCCGACCACGCCGAGGACCAGTCCCGCCAGCTCGCGACCACGGAAGTGCAGGTACGGCAGCTCGCCGTCGACGTGCCACCCCTGCGAGCGCAGGTGCCGATCGGCCGCGCCGATCCGGCGACTGGTCGACAGCAGGACGCCGAGCACGAAGTCCGCGACGGAGTCGGCGTTCCGAGCAGGGGTGAACACGACCGGGAGGTCCCGGGCGGCGCAGGCCTCGAGGTCGACGTTGACCGGTCCGCCCCGGGCCGTCGCCAACAGCCGGAGCTCCGGCAGTGCCGCCAGCACCTCGGCGTCGAGGACCTCGATCTCGGTGACCAGCACCTGCACCCCGGCCGCGGCCTCGACGAGGGCGGTCGCGTCGAGCACGCGCCGGGTCGTGCCCCAGCCGGCCCGGGTGACCTGCAGGCCCAGGGCCTCCAGCCGGCGCACGCCGTCGTCGGTGAACTCCGCTGTGACCAGCGCCTTCACGGTGCATCCCCCTGCTCGTCCGTGGCGCGGCGCAGCGCCGCCACCGTGCGCGTCCAGCGGTCGTACGGCTGCTGCCAGGGGTCCGGGTCACCCGCTGCCAGCCGCGACGCGGGCAGCGCGGGCAGGTGCGCGTGCGCCCCCACGGCGCGGGCGACCAGGGCGGTCCCTGCTGCGGCGGCCGGGGACACGCCGTCAGCGACGTGCACCTCGCGGCCGAGCACCTCGGCCAGCAGCGACGGCAGCCGCCCGTCAGCGGCTGCCCCACCGCAGACGACGACGGCCGTGGCGCGCCGGCCGAGCACCCGCTCCAGGTCCTCGACGTTGCCCCGCACGCCAAAGGCGTGCGCCTCCAGCAGCGCCTGGCGCACCTGTGCCGCCGTGGTGCCCGGCCCGAGGCCGAGCAGGCTCGCCGGCGGCCGGTGCTCCCACGTCTCCTGCGACCAGTACGGCGCCGCCGTGGTCGCCACCAGCCCGGGGTCCCGGACGACCGGGCCGTCCCGTCCGGCGTCGGCGACCATCGCGCTCCACCAGCCGGACAGGCTGCCCGGGTACCCCGCGTTGCCCTCGACCGCCCACAGCCCGGGAGCCGCGTGCGTGGAGACCCACGGGCGGCTGAGCGGGTCCTGCACCGGCGCGGCGGTCGCCGCCTGCACCGGCGTCGACGAGCCGGCGACCACCGTGAGCACACCGTCCGCCAGCCCGCCGACACCCATGGCTGCCAGCTGGGTATCACCGCAGCCGGCCACCACGGGCAGCGTCGCGGGCAGCCCCCAGCCCTGTCCGAGCTCACCGACGACCGTGCCCGCCTCGACGGTGGGCGCCAGCACCGACGACGGGATCCCGTTGTCGCACAACAGCTCTCGCGCCCAGTCGCGTGCGGCGACGTCGGCCATCGCACCCGCGCAGGCGTACGACAGCTCGGTGGCCTGCACGCCGGTCATCAATGAGACCAGCCAGTCGTGCAGGAACAGCACGCGGCGGGTGGCGGCCCAGCGGTCCGGCTCCTCGGCCCGTACGGCGAGCAGCTTCGGCAGGGTGAGCTCCGGCGCCGGCCAGTGGCCGGTCGTCGGGTAGTGGCCGCGCAGCACGTCGGCGTGGGCGGCACCGCGGCGGTCGCTGTTCAGGACGCCGTTGCCGACGGGGCTGCCGTCCGCGCCGAGCAGGACGAAGCCCTGGCGCAGCGTCGACACGGTGAGGCCCAGCCAGTCGCCGGCCGGTGCGACCGCTGCCGCGTCCGCGAGGGCGCCCCGGCAGGCGGTCTCCCAGGTGTCCGGGTCGAGCTCCACCCGGTCCGCCGCGGGTCGCAGGGACGGCAGTGCGCGCACGGCCTGCGCCACGACGGCCCCGTCGACCTCGGCCACCCAGGCCTTGACCGACGACCCGCCGACGTCCAGCCCGGCCACCAGCTGCACGTCAGTGACCGGCCTGCGCCGCGAGCTCCTTGGCCCGGACCGCCTCGAGGTAGGACGGCGGGCAGGCGGTCGTGGTGTCGCCGAGCTGCAGCATGACGAGCGTCGCGCGGGCGGCCTCCTCGAGGTTCTGCGCCCGCTTCCAGGCCAGCTCCACCGTGTCCGCCACCACGGAGCAGCCGTGGTGCCCGAGGACCACGCAGTTGCAGCCGTCAGCCACCGCCTGCGCGCCGGCCTCGGCCAGCTCGGGGGTGCCGCTCTGGATGAACGGCGTCGACCGCACCTCGCGGACGTAGTACGCGTGGTCGATGGTGAGCAGCCGGATCGGGTGGCCGAGCGCGTCGAGCAGCACCGAGGTCTGCGGGTGCAGGTGGACGACGGCGTTGACGTCGGGTCGCACCCGGTAGGTGGCGAGGTGCAGCGCGACCTCGCTGCTGGGGACGGGGTGCCCGGAGCGGACGGCTCCGTCAGCGATCCCGACGACGGAGAAGTCCTCCGGCCGCAGCTCGTCGAGCGCGCTGCCGGAGCAGGTGACGACGCACTCGTCCGCCCCGGGGACGCGGGCGGACAGGTTGCCGCCCGAGCCGATGACCAGCCCGCCCGAGACGGCCCGGCGGCCGGTCGAGACGAGCGCGTGCACGAGGTCCATCACGGCAGGACGATCTCCTTGAGTCGGGGGCGGTCCGACGCGGTCAGCGCGTCCGTGATCCGGTCGAGCGGGTGCTCAGCGGTGACCACCAGGTCGCCGTCCACGCCGTCGAGCAGCGCGATGGCCTCCGGGAAGGCTCCCGGCGCCAGGTGGCCACCTGCGACGGCCAGCTCGCCGAGCTCCGCCAGCCGGTTCAGGTCGAGCGTCAGCGGCCGGTCGTAGACACCGTAGATGCCGACCCGTCCGCCAGGACGCACCGCCCGCAGCAGCACCTCGACGGCGTCCACCGAGCCGCTGACGTCCAGCACGGTGTCGTACGCGGCGTCGCGGGGCGACGAGGTGGCGGCGTCGTAGCCGAGATCCCGTGCCAGGGCTGCCTTCTCGTCGGAGCGGACCACTGCGGTCACGGATGCCGCTCCCTTCGCCCGGGCGGCGTGCACGACCACCGCTCCGAGCCCGCCCAGGCCGGCAACGGCCACCCGGTCGCCAGGGCGGACGCCCGCGCGCCGGACCGCGTGCACGGCGCAGGCCATCGGCTCGGCCAGCACCGCCTGCCGCGTCGCCAGCGCGTCGGGCACGGGGTGCACGCGGGCAGCCGCCGGCAGGCCGACCTGCTCGGCGAAGGCGCCCGGCACCTGCCGGCCCCCGAGGTGGACGGCGCGGGCGCACAGGTGCTCCTGACCCCGCTCGCACGCCTCGCACCCGCCGCAGGGCAGCCCGACCTCGGCGGTCACGCGGGTGCCCAGCGGGAAGGGGCCGACGCCACCCACGACCCGGCCGAGCAGCTCGTGGCCCGGTGTGAAGGGCCAGTCCAGCTCACCCCACGGGTGCCGGCCGGAGAACAGCATCCGGTCGGCGGCGCAGACCCCCGCCGCCTCCACCTCGACGACCAGCCCCGTCGCGGGCCGGTCCACCTGCTCGACGGCGAAGCGGCCCGGTGCGCGGGCGACGACGGCGCGCACTACGTCGCGCGGGAAGGCAGGGTCGGGCGGGACAGCACGTGGTCCCGGCTCTCGCTCAGCGCCGCCTCGGCGCGCAGCCCACCGGCGGAGACGGCGCCGTACAGGTCGAAAGCCGCTGCGCCGGCGAAGCAGGACGCGTCCAGCGCGGCCACGACGGGGCCGAAGTCGTGCAGCCGGCCGCACGGCAGGTCGTCGTCGCCGCCTCCTGGAGCGGCGTCGCCGAGGTGGACGTGCAGCAGGGCGTCACCGAGCCGCTGCACCGAGTCCGCCGGGTCCTCGCCGGCGGCGAAGGCGTGCCCGGTGTCGAGCAGGACGCCGAGCCCATCCACCGCCGCGCAGAGGGCGAGGGCGTCGTCGGTGCCCTGCACGGCCGTGTCGGGCTTGGGCTCGACCGCCAGCTGCACGTCGCCCGCCGCCTGCACGCAGCGACGCAGCGCGGCGACGACGTCGGCGCCCGGCCGGTCCGCGCCGGGCCACAGGCCGAGCACGCCGAGGCCGAGGGACCGGCAGGCGTCGGCGCAGGCCCGCACCTGCACCAGCAGGCGGTCGACGTCGCCGCTGAGCGCACCGCCGCGCCAGCGCGCAGCCGGCAGGGACAGCAGGACGGCGCTCACCGGGACGCCGGTGCGCTCGACCAGCTCCTGCAGCCGGGCCAACCGGTCCGGCGCCAGCTCGACGCCCGCGTCGTAGACGCCGAGCTCGACGCCCACGAACCCGAGCCGAGCCGCCTGCTCGAACACGGCCGGGTCACCGAGGCCCTCCGGCCAGGAGTTCCAGTCGGCGTCGACCAGCCGCCAGGCGCGCGCGGCGGAGGGCGGGACGGGCGTCGGCGCGGGGGCCGGCTCCGGCGTTGCGGCGGGCACCTAGCTGACGTCCCGCAGCAGCTGCAGGGTCGCCTCGCGCACCGATGGGGTCTGGGCCTGCACGAGGTGGAAGACCGCCTCGCGGGCCAGCCGCTGCGGCGCGGCGTCCAGCGACATGCCGGCACCGCCGCTGGCAGCGACCAGGGCGGTGGTGCTCCGGACGACCAGCTCCAGGGAGGCCGCCCGCACAGCGAGCCGGTCCTCGACCTGCTCGGTCGGCGGCACGTCGTCCAGCAGCGTGTAGGCCACCCGGCGCAGCCGCTCGCCCTCGCGGCCGAGCTGCAGGGCGAGGGCCGCCGCGGTGCCGTCGTCGCGGCGGACCGCGGTCTCGTCCAGCCGGCGCACGGCCTCGCGCTGCAGGCCGAAGGTGTGCGGGGAGGGGTTCGCGGTCTTTCCCGCGTCGGAGGCCAGCCAGTCGGCCGTGGCGGGGGTGGCGGCCACGTCGGCGTCGTCGACGCGGAAGCCGTCGAGGTCGAAGGTGACGGTGCGGGTCGCCTGCATGGCGGCCAGGCGCATGGGCTCCGAGGCGGTCAGCCCGGCACCGTCACGGGCGGGCACCATCGCGAGCACCGTCCGGCCGTCGTCGCTCACCCCGCCGAGCAGGACGACGTCGCAGATGCCCCAGCTGGTCATCCAGCCGACGTGGCCGTCGAACCGCCAGCCGCCCGGTGTCCGGGTGGCGGTGACGGCGGGCGGGCCCGGCCGGCGCAGCTGGGCGACCGCCACCCCGGACAGCACCTCGCCGGAGCACATGCCGGGCAGCAGCCGCTCCTGCAGCGCGGCGTTGTCGGAGCCGGCCAGCGTGGCCAGCGGCAGGGCGTGCTGGGTGGCGACGAACCAGGTGGCGCCGCACGCGCCGGCCAGCACCTCGACCACCTCACGGACCACCGCCGGCGCTGCACCTCCGCCGCCGTGCTGCCGCGGGCCGGCCAGCCCCAGCAGGCCCTCGGCCGACCAGGCGTCCAGGTGGGACCGCGGCACGACGGTCTGGTCCACCAGCTCGGCTGCCGGCCGGAGCAGCTCGTCGGCGAGCGCGCGGGCCCGCTGCACCGGCGCGGGGGCCATGGCAGTCGCGCGGGCGAGGGTCACCGGCCGAGCCTACGGGCGAGCAGCCCGCCCGGCCGTGCCCGAGCGGATCCCGGGCCCGGCTGGGTCCACGGGCCTCGGAGTCAGGCCTTGCTCACGATCAGGTCGACCAGTCCGCCGATCGTCGTCAGGCCGGTCAGCTCGTCCTCGGGCAGCTCGACGCCGAGGACGTCCTCGAGCTCCATCATGAGCTCCACGAGCGACAGCGAGTCGACCTGCAGGTCGTCGACGAAGGACTTGTCCTCCTGGACCGCCTCGGCCTCGACCTCCAGCAGCTCGACGGCCCGCTCCCGGACGACCTGCAGCACCTCGGCTCGCTCCATGCCGGGCGAACCTAGTCGAGCCCCCGCCGCCCTACGATCTCGCCTCGTGACGACGCCCGCGGACCTGTCCGCCCGCCTGCGCGAGCTGACCGCCGAGCAGCTCTCGGTCTCCCTCGCCGAGCTGCGCCCCGACGCCGTGCTCACCGACGACCTGGCGGTCGACAGCCTGGCCGCCATCGAGTGGGGCATGACGATCGAGGACGCGTTCAGCATCTCCCTGCCCGAGGACGCCTGGCAGCACGTCACCACGTACGGCAGCGTCGACGAGCTGGTGCTGCGACTCGCCAAGGCCAAGGCCTAGTGCGCCGGGCCGCGGAGCCGCGCCGGGTCGTCGTCACGGGGATCGGCGTCGTGTCCCCGGCCGGCACCGGGCTCGACGCCTTCTGGCAGGGGCTGGGCCCGACGCCCGCCGACCGCCGTGAGCGCACCGTCGACAACTTCGACCCGTCGCCCTGGCTGTCCGGGAAGCAGGCGCGGCACCTGGACCGCTTCACGCAGTTCGCCGTAGCAGCAGGACAGATGGCGCTGGACGACGCCGGGGCGCTGCAGGCGGAGCCGGCCC
>Ga0136638_10000341_pt1 | contig 10504 bp, 5 predicted proteins | sample AntDrymUQ8582206_2_FD_104671 | JGI IMG/M metagenome (GOLD analysis project Ga0136638, IMG submission 104671) | Polar desert sand microbial communities from Dry Valleys, Antarctica - metaG UQ858 (22.06) | ecosystem: Environmental > Terrestrial > Soil > Desert | place: Antarctica: Dry Valley...
ACGGGGATATGAGACGGTTTTGCAGCGGGAACCGGAGAATCAGACGGCTCTGGAGGGGTTGGCAAATGTGCGGTTGGGGATGAATAATAAGGTGGGGGCGATCGAGCCTTTGGAGAAGTTGGTGAAGCTAAATCCCGATCGGGCTGATTATCAGGCGCTGTTGGGGCAGGCGAAGGGGAAAAAGTAGGGTGGGTGAAGCCAATAAACAAGTTGAAAATCTGGCTAATAAACAAGTTAAAAACTGTGTGTCTAGAATGGAAAATAACGTTGTAAATTCTGAACTAAACCGTCTGATTCCTCCGGAAATAAAAAATGATGAATTTTACATAGCTATCCAAAAGATTGCCAAAGAAGAAGATATTCAAACCGTTTTAGAAATTGGCTCATCTTCAGGACAAGGTAGCACAGAAGCATTTGTAACCGGGCTGCGGGAGAATCCCAATCAGCCAATGTTATTCTGCCTAGAAATTTCACTTCCTCGGTTTGCAGAACTCCAAAATACTTACATTAATGAGCATTTTGTCAAGTGCTACAACGTCTCTTCTGTTTCCTTAGAACAGTTTCCTGAAGAAGATGAAGTGATTAGATTTTACAATAGCAATCAAACAAATCTGAACTACTATCCACTTGAACAGGTTATAGGATGGCGACGCCAGGAACTTGAATATATAGAGCAATCAGGGGTATCAGGGAGGGGGATAAAAAAAATTCAGGAAGAAAACAACATTGAGTTTTTTGATGTTGTACTGATAGATGGGTCTGAATTTACAGGGAGTGCCGAGCTAGAAGAAATTTATGGCGCTAAGTATATTATTTTAGATGATATCAATACATTTAAAAATCATAAAAACCTGCAAGGTCTATCCAAAGATCCAAATTATACATTAATAGCCCAAAACGGGCGTGTACGTAACGGCTACGCAATTTTCAAGAAAACGGCCGTTCAACCAGTCAGCTATACCACCATTCAGTCTGCTGTTGAAGCCATTGAAGGTTTCATGGTTCCAGGGCAAGAAGAGTACCTTTTCAATAAGGTAAAGTCCCTCCCTAATGATGCTGTAGTCGTTGAAATAGGATCGTATAAAGGACGCTCCACAGTTGCAATGGCTTATGCTTGTATAGGAACTAATAGAAAAATTTATTGCATTGATACATGGGACGGCAACGATATTGACTTTCGTGACAGAAACTTCTTTGAGATTTGGCAGCAAAATTTACAAAAAAATGGATTATATGAAATATGTAGTCCCCTTACAAGGATATTCTCATCAAGTATTAAGCCAGTGGATCGAACTCACTGGTGCTAACGAAGTTAACTTTATTTTTATTGATGGTTCTCACCAATTCTTAGATGTATTAAAAGACTTTGAACTGTCATTCCCTCTCGTAAAAGAAGGTGGTTGGATAGCATTTCATGATGTTGTACCTACTTGGCCGGGTTCTGAGCGTGTATGGCATAATATTGCCAAACATTGTCTAGTCAATCATCAGTATTCATCAACTCTTGCCTGCGGTCAGAAAAAATCGACTGCCTGTGCTTCTCCCTCATCACTAGAATTACCGATTCACTTTTTTACTATTGTTCTCAATGGTGAACCATTCGTAAAATATCATATAGAAGTATTCAAGCAACTACCTTATCAATGGCATTGGCATATAGTCGAGGGTGTAGCGGACTTGAAGCATGATACAGCGTGGTCTTTACAAAATGGCGGACGCATTACCGACGAAATCCACTCCAAGGGACGCAGCAATGACGGCACAGCAGAATACCTAGACGAATTGGCACAGCTATATCCAGAAAATGTCACGGTTTATCGTAAACCGGAGGGTATTTTCTGGGAAGGCAAACGTGAAATGGTTAATGCACCATTGGAAAATATTAATCAGGAATGTTTGCTATGGCAAGTAGATGTTGATGAATTGTGGACTGTCGAGCAAATCTGCACAGCGCGACAGATGTTCATCTACCATCCTGAAAAAACAGCGGCTTTCTATTGGTGCTGGTATTTTGTCGGAGAGAAGTTGGTGATTAGCAGTCGCAACTGTTACGCTCAGAATCCAGCACAAGAATGGTTACGAACCTGGAGGTTTAAACCGGGCTGTGTCTGGACTGCCCACGAACCTCCAGTATTAACTGAACCTTTACCTAATGCTCAATGGCGGGATGTTGCAGCAGTAAACCCTTTTGTGCATGAGGAGACAGAAACGCGGGCTTTGGTATTTCAACACTTTGCCTATGCGATGGCAAAACAGTTGCAATTTAAAGAACAATATTATGGCTATGCAAATGCAGTTTCAGAATGGAGCGTATTGCAAGCTCAGACTAAATTCCCTGTTCGCCTGAGCCAGTATTTTTCATGGGTTCAAGATGGCACGATGGTTGATACTGCTAATTCCTGTGGTGTAACACCAATGGCGAAAAGAGAAAAAGATACTGATATCTGGGAGTTTTGCCCACCAGAGGAATTACCAAGGAAAACAGTAATAACTACTCCAAGAGCAACTCGAACGATTATTATTGATGGCGTGTTTTTTCAGCTTTATAGAACTGGAATAGCCCGTGTTTGGACATCCATTCTGGAACAATGGGTAGAAAATGGGTTTGCCGATAATATTATTCTTTTGGATAGAATTGGTACGGCTCCCAAAATTCCGGGTATCGGCTATATGCAACTGCCAGCTTACGATGTCAACAACGTTTTAGCTGACCGCGAAATGCTACAGCAAATATGCGATGAGGAGGGCGCTGATGTATTTATCTCCACTTACTACACAACACCTCTATCCACTCCCTCTGTATTCATGGCTTATGACATGATTCCAGAGGTATTGCGAGCTGATTTGAATGAGCCAATGTGGAGGGAAAAACATTATGCTATCCGCCATGCTTCTGCCTATATTTCGATTTCCGAAAGTACGGCCCGCGATTTAGCTAGGTTTTTCCCAGAAATTGCACAGGAGTCTGTAACAGTAGCTCATTGTGGAGTTGAAAGCGTCTTCTCAACTGCTAGCCCAGAAGAGGTTAATCATTTTAAAAATAAGTATGGAATTACCAAGCCTTATTTTATGTCTGTTGGGAGTGGAGCAGATTATAAAAATACTAACTTGTTCTTCCAAGCTTTTGCTCAATTACCTAGCAAACAAGGCTTTGAAATTGTCTCTACAGGTAGCGGAATTGTATTAGAAAGAGAGTTGAGAACTTATACTTCAGGTTGTGTTGTTCATAAACTTCTACTCAGTGATGAGGAGTTGAGAATAGCTTATTCTGGGGCTGTAGCACTGGTGTTTCCGTCCAAGTATGAAGGTTTTGGAATGCCTGTCTTGGAGGCGATAGCCTGCGGATGTCCCGTCATTACTTGTCCCAATGGGTCTATACCTGAAGTGGCGAAGGAAGCAGTTTTGTATGTCAATGATGAGGATATTGATGGGTTAACCGATGCACTATGTGAGGTACAAAAGCCGAAAATTCGCAGAGCATTAATTGCTGCTGGGTTAGAACAAGCTAAAAAATTCTCTTGGTCAAAAATGGCGAAAATAGTTAGTTTGGCCTTGATTGATGCTACTCTCTTGCGTTTAAATTTAAAAAAGATTAATTTAATTATATTCCCAGATTGGTCGCAGCCGGAAGAGTCTTTGAGTTTAGAATTGGCAAGACTAATAAGATTGATCGCAACTCACCCAGACCCAAATAAGATGACTCTGCTTATAGACAGCCACAATATTTCTGATGAAGATGCAAATCTAACTTTATCTAGCGTAGCGATGAATCTTTTAATGGAAGAAGGTTTAGATGTTTCCGATGGGCCGGAAATTTCCCTGATGGGACAGTTGAGCAAAATTCAGTGGGAAGCACTCATGCCTCGGCTTCATAGTAGAGTTGTATTGGAAAATGAAAATAAAGATTTGATCGCACAATTAGGCGCTGAAGAAATCCCATTTTACTCGCTAGATAGTTTGGTCGATACGCAATCTGGGAAGTCAGAATCAGCATAAATTGTATAGTTGCCACTATGATGAACATCGATATGTCAACAACACAATCAACTCTAGAGTTGATTTTAGACAAACCAATATTTTTTTATTGTAATGAAAATTCATTTTCCCATTTGAGTATATGTTTAGCTGAAGGCTTGAAGGAACTGGGAATACCATTTTATTCAAATATAAACCATTGGCAGATATCACCCGATAGAGAAGAATATCTTTTCTGTTATGACCCAATGGTGACTTATAATGACTGCTCTGTTGTCATACTGGACTTTAGAGTGGTGTTCAACTCGAACCCCGTACCACTGCCTGAAAATCTATTTCACTCAGCACGAAAATATGTCACTGTCTATCTAGATGATATGGATGGTTTTACAGTTTGGAATCCACAATTAAATAACTTTGACTTCAGGTTGAGAACTCATTGCAATACAAAGTCTGAATATCCTTCAAACTGTATACCGTGGGTTTTTGGGCTTTCCAACCGCATTCTCCAAGAGACCAGAGAAATCCCCAAAAATCCGAAAGAAAAAATACGCTTACTCGTCAATTTCCGAGTTAACCAAGATGAGTTGATATATTCTAACGGTTGGTTGAGAGTTCCCCAGGGATATATCAGAATTGACAATGGGTCAATGATACTTGACCGCCCTCTGAGGAAGATTGTTTGGGAACATTTTTTGCCACTAATTCAAAATATTTTACCCCTAGATGATACGGTTGATAATTTTGATCAAACTCCCTCAGACAGCTACCACTACTTGCAATGGAAGCAAACAGGTCAACGTCACAATCCGAGTTACTACCAACGTTTGAAAGAATCGGCTGCTTGTGCTGGCTTTGGGGGTTCTGTTACCTCAAGCTATTTCACAGGAGAACCAATTGTAGAATGGTGGGACAGTTGGCGCTTTTGGGAGTCATTGGCGGCTGGGTGCGTAACGTTTCACGTAGATTTCGATAAGTATGGAGTAAAACTGCCAGTAATGCCCGAAAACTGGCGGCACTATATAGGAATAGATTTAGACAATATGCAGGATACGGTCGATCGCATTGCTGACGATCCAGGGATTTTAGAGAAAATCTCTATAGAGGGTCGGCATTGGGCTATTGACAATTACGGTCCAGTTCCTACAGCTTTGCGTTTTTTGGAAATGCTTGGTTATTACACCCCGCAAATGGAGAAATGCCAGGAAAATGAAGACGAGGTGGCGATTGTTTCACTGTTGCTTCAGTTGAGGGAAATTACCTTAATCATTTTTCCCGATTGGTCGCAACCAGAAGAGTCTTTGGGTTTAGACTTGGAACGAGTGGTGAGGGCGATCGCAACTCACCCAGACAAAAATAAGATGACTCTCCTGATAGACACTAGCAACATTTCTGATGAAAATGCAAATCTCGCTTTATCCAATGTGGCGCTGAATCTGCTAATGGAAGAAGATTTAGATATTTCCGATGGGCCGGAAATTTCCCTGATTGGACAGTTGAGTAAAATTCAGTGGGAAGCGCTTATGCCCCGCCTTCATGGTAGAGTTGTATTGGAGAATGAAAATAAAGATGCGATCACAGTAGCAGGCGAGAGCATTACAGCCTTTGAACTAGATAGTTTTATTTAATAGATTTACTGGCAAAACTAGAGAGCTTCTACAACAAGTTCATGCCTTAACTCTTCACACATATCAGCATTCTCAAGGATTTTTATCAAGATATATCTGCCACATTTGCTCGTAGGCTTTCTCCATCTCTCGCGTAAACTGCTTAGCATTCCACAGAGGCGCTGTTTGCCGTGACTGTCGCAATTTCCAAGATATTTGCTGCCGCAAAACGGCATCTTTTCCTAAACGAATTCCCCATTCTATATACTCTTCATCAGTCCAAGCAATCCCTTCGGAAATACCTGCATTCATCATCATCGTGTAGCTGTTGCGGGCAGAAAACTGCTCCCCCACTCTTGTAACCATTGGAATGCCCATCCAGAGAGTTTCTAGAGTAGTCGTAGCTCCGTTATAAGGATAAGTATCTAGAACAATATCAGCAATGCCTAAGTTAGCTCGGTGAACCTCCTCTGAAGGCGCACTTGGCAAAAAACGCAGGCGATCGCGGCTCACACCCTCTGCTTCAGCAGTTTCTATAAAGAAATTATCGAGAAATTCTCGTTCTCCATAAGCTTTCATCAAGAAATAGCTATTCGGGACTTCTTTAAGAATTTTCATTTGCAGCATCGCTGTGTGGGGATGATACTTGACACCCCTCTGAACACCGAAATATACGACTGCATCGTTGGGCAGATCCAGATGATCGCGACGCAGCGCAGGTACGCCCACTTCAAAACCATCTACAGCTATATAGGTTTGAGGCAATCGCCAGATTTTTTCTGCATAGTAATCCTGAGCCGATTCCGGCAAAACATAGGGATCGGCAATGTAGTAATCGATCGTTGGCATTGCCGATGCGTCCCATCCCAACCACGTCACCTGAATTGGTGCAGGCTTTGTCGATAAAATCCCGCAGGCCGTACTGAGCGTGATACTGTCAAGATCGATCAAAATGTCAATTTCATCCATAGAAATTTGCTCCGCTATTTCCATCCCTCCAAGCCCCGTCTTATAGGCTTTATCAACCTGATTGACGTACCATCCCTGTAAGGAGTCAACAACCTCGGTACAGCCGAGCAAATAGGCATAAATTTGAAATCGATCGCGATCGTGATGTTGAAAAATCCATCGCGCCAGCCAACCTACTGAATGCCGCCTTAAACAATGAGACAAGTATCCTATTTTCAAAGGTTTACTTGAGGTCTTAAATCTAGGATGCGAAGATAGTCTGTGGCGGTAGCGATCTATTACCTCCTTGGCATCTACTTCAATATTAGCTTGGCAAACCTGAGCTAGCTGAGTGCGATATTTGTTATTAGTTTGCGGAGCGTCCCGAAAGTAGTTTAAAAAAAAGGTGGTGTTGTATAAGCCTACAACATTACGGTCAGAACCTAAGTTTGTTGGCTGCTCTTTGTAAAGCGACTCTAGCAGCTCTTCCTGTATGTGGATGTGCGAAGTGATTTCATCCCAATATCCACAGATTCCCGCATTCATTGTCGCGCGCAGAATCAGGTGATTGTCATAAATTTTATCTATTAATCGCCGATCGGGGAGGCCATAGCACAATTTAGCAGCTTCTATAGCTTTAGTGTGTTCGCCCAAATCCGTATAAAATGTTGCCAAACACCGGAGCAGCTCTGGATGCTGGGGAACCGCGCGCAAACCTAAATCAGTAAAGCAGATTGACAATTTCTGTCGCCTGTGCGTGTAAGTGATTTCATAAATCACCGGTATCAAAAAATCGACAAAAGCTGAAGAGTCAGGTATATAAGACAAACAAGTTTCTGTCAATTCCAATGATGAGGGATGCAAAGGGGAGTAATCTAACACCTTTTCCAGCATTTGTACTAATAGAGCTGAATTTAGTTCTACAGGTGGCTCTGCCTGTAGGATATCTATAACTCCCAACTCAGTCAGTTCTTCTCCTGTATAAGTTTTAATCTGAATATATAGTTCAATGAGATGCAATAGATTATTAATATCGGTTGGGCTAATTTCCCGTATGTGTTGCCGAATCGCCCAAGCCACAGAGTAGTCTTTGAGAGTCTCCCTCCGTTCTGCTTCAGTTTGCAGCACTTCGATTAATTCGGCTGTCCACTGCTCAACTTGTTGTTCATCCCCTTGGGCCATTGCCAGCAGCCAAGTTGTCTGTGCTTCTGCCTCTTGTTCCTGCAACAATAACATCAGCCCTAAATGCCAGTAGTGGGAGTGGATGTGAGGTTCGGCGACAATCGCTTGTTCGTACAAGCTCACAGCTTGAGTGTAGTTCCCTTTGCTCAGACATTGAACGGCTTGCTGCTGCCAATTCGCTGCATCAATCGGTAAAGACTCTGAAATCATAAGCTAATTAAAACAACTATCTATTCTGTATTATCTTATTCATAACTGAAGAGAAAGAATAATCTAGCCAGAGCCATTGCCCTAGTTATCAAATGATATTCTTCTGCCTGAAGCCTAACTAAACTAAAATAGGTAGCGCACATAGCGCTACCCCTTTTTCAAAACTTAAGCTAGACTGACAAGCTACAATTCCTGCCACAATCTATCTGTTATTACTTGGTAACGGCACTCCATGCAGCCCCGCAGTCTGTCGCGGCAAAGACTGCCGTGCCACCAACAGCTTCGCAAATGGATGTCTGAGTAGTCTTTGCCTCGCCACTTTGAACTAGAACTACAACACCTCCATATGCTCTCAGAGAGGTAGTATTAGTAGGAACTGCATTAGAATTTGCCTGATCGGCAGCAGGAGATGTGACGGTATACGTGTAGTTAGTGGTTTCAGTTTTGAGACCTAAACCCAAGTCCGGAATCACTGTTGTAAACTTGCCGTTCTCAGCATAGAAAGCCTGCTGACCCTTGTTGATCGAGGCGACATACTGTTTGGCTTCAGATTGCTTGGCCTTGTTTGCTTGGTTGAGGAACGCGGGCAAAGCGATAGCAGACAAAATACCGATGATGATGATAACAACCAGCAGTTCAATCAGGGTGAAACCTTGGTCCTGTCTTCTCTTGTTGATGTGTTGCAGGAACTTGGCTCTAAATTCAGTCTTCATAATTTGTTTCTCCTTGAGGGGTGGGATGCTCGTTTCTAACTCTTATATGTAACTTACCCAGTTTCCCCCGCTTTGCTATCATCCCGTCCAATTTTTTTTTATGTCTGGCGACTAACGCTCCAAAAGCACGTACAGAAAGACTTCCAGCCTAGTCAACAGTTCCTTAACTTCATCAAAGGCCGTCTCCTGGGCCGCGGGTTCTAGATTAACAGCAGACTCGGCTCTAATCTGTAGCCACTTCTCGACTAGCGACACCGCAGACTGCGGCCCATCCCACAGAGGTAACAAGCAAGCAGCAATTGTACTATCGATCGCCACCGGCGCTAGAGTTGGCATAGTAATATAACGACTAATCTCAAACGGCGTCTCGCTGGCAATGCAATTAGTCAAGTCTTCCCAGGCCTGGGAAGTCCTGAGTTGAGGATGCCAATGCACCCGCGCTGACTCCCAGTCAGCCTCCGTCCATTCCGCAACAGGCACAAAAGCCTGAGTTCGATCGGGATTGCCGCACCAGAAATCAAACAGGCGGTGCTGGGGATGTAACAGTTCAAACAAATGCAGCCGCTCTTCCACAGAAGTTTCTGGCAGACTCATCGCCAAAAACGCCGGCAAATCATCTGGATCTTTGAACAAATTCATCAACTCCCAACTACGCCACGCCACCATGCTGATAAACTCTAGATCGGAGGCTCTCAAAAGTGCAAACAGTTCAGGCACACTACAGCCTTTGTCACCCAGCAATAAATAGTTTGCCAGAATCCACCCATCATCCTTCGCGCGATCGGAATTCCAAGTAACTTCTTTGAGCCATATTTCATCTTGCAGCGCTTCCATAGTCTCCCCGACTATTTCAACCTCCAAATTTCCCGGGGCTCCCTTCATCAATCCCATTGCTCTGAAAGCAGCTTGAGCGCGAAATACTCCCGCTCTACCAATGGAACTGTGCAGGTTAGTCCGAATAATCCCATCAGGTTTGAGAACCGATTTCATTGCCTGCAATCCTGCAACAGCGTCGGGCAATAAATAAAGCACTTCGTCAGCATTAATGTAGTCGAACTGCAAACCTAAACTGGGTAATTCTTCTATTTTTATCGCATAAAATTCGGCATTTTCCAAGCCGTGATATTGCAAACGGTGGCGGGCTAACTTAACAGATTCTTCTGATAAATCAATTCCCACAATTTTAGCTCCCGGATTAGCTGTAGCCAAAACTAAGGATTTGTAGCCGCTACCGCATCCCGCATCCAGAATAAGTTTGCCTTCAGTATTGACCACTTTCCGATTTCTGAAGTAGTAAGCAGTTACAAGGTTGTGAAGGTAAAGCAACTCATACTCATACTCAGGAGATGTTTCCAGAGGAAGTCTGGGAAAAGGGGCAGAGTCAAATTGCTGGCGAATTTGGTCTATTAAATCAGATTCTTGATTTTCCATTATGAATTACTCTTGATGCTGTTAAAATGCTGTGGCACTTCCTATTATAAAATGGAAAGGCATTTCATCCAACCGATCGCCCAACCACCACGTCCATGAACACCAACATCAGCCCCATCCTCAAAGTATTCTCCCTCTCCGCCGCACTTTCCCTTGCCATCAAGTACGCAGGCCCCACATTATCCATACCCTCAACCGACTTCAACGCCCTCATCGGCGTGTTTACCCCCAGTATCATCCTAGCTGCGATCCTCGGCTGGCGATCGCTCAACAGACTCAAATCAAGGTGATAATCAGAAATAGGTGCGATCGCGCTAACCAGAAATTCCCCTCCTAAACTCCCTCATCGCTTCCACACTCGAAGCCATCAGCAAGCAGCGACACAGTAAGTTAATATCTAAATCTGGCAAAACAACACTTGCAGAAATTTTTGCATAA
>Ga0136638_10000342_pt1 | contig 10503 bp, 12 predicted proteins | sample AntDrymUQ8582206_2_FD_104671 | JGI IMG/M metagenome (GOLD analysis project Ga0136638, IMG submission 104671) | Polar desert sand microbial communities from Dry Valleys, Antarctica - metaG UQ858 (22.06) | ecosystem: Environmental > Terrestrial > Soil > Desert | place: Antarctica: Dry Valley...
GGCGTACACCCGCCGCGCGATGAATCGGTCGCCGCCGCCGATTCGATCGCGGGCCGAGAGAACGAAGAGCACGAGGTCGATGTCCTCGAAGGACGAGTCGACGGTGCGCTGCATCCGCTCCGTCAGCTTGTCCATCGGGCGCTGGAACCCGGGAAGGTCGACGAGCACCAACTGGTGGTCGTCGCCGTTCGCGACGCCGAAGATCCGACGTCGCGTCGTGTTCGGCACACGAGACGTGATCACCACCTTCTCGCGAACGAGGGCGTTCACGAGCGTCGACTTGCCGACGTTCGGCCGGCCGGCCACGGCCACGAAGCCGGTCTTCACGAGCCGTCCGCCGGCAACTCCCAGGTGTCCGGCAGGAGGTCCTTCGCGCTATAGGTCGCGATCGACCCGTCGTCGCGCCGGAAGCTGACCTCCGGGATCCGGAACTCGTGCAGCCACTGGCGACAGCCGCCGCAAGGCGAGGCGTTGATCCCGATCGCCGCGATCTGCCCCGGGCCGTAGCCGCCTGCGACGGCCGCGACGAGCGCGCTCCTCTCAGCGCAGACGCCGAGCGGGTAGGCCGCGTTCTCGACGTTGACGCCCTCGAACTCCCGCCCGTCGTCCGTGCGGACGATTGCGCCGACGTGGTAGTGCGAGTAGGGCGCGTACGCGCGCTCTGCAACCTTCTCCGCCCGTGCAACCAGATCGGAACTCACGGCGTCAACTGGAAGACGGCGAGGGTGACGAGGGCACCGAGAAGTCCGCCGTAGAGGACTTCCACAGAGGAATGGACACCGGATTCGACGCGGGTCTGGGCCACCAGCAAAGCCATGATGAACGCGAGCGACGAGATCAGGAAGCGGTGGTCGGAGCCGTCGAGGATCAGCGTCATCGCCATCCAGCCGGCGAAGGCGACCGCGGCATGGCCGGACGGAAGCCCGCCACGAAGTGGCGTCCCGCGCCCGGTGAGCGCCTTTGTCCCGATCACGAGGATGGTGGTCAGGACGAGCGCGATCAGCGTCAGCTGCGCAGGGGCGTCCGAGATCCGGTCGAGGATGCGGGAACTACGATCAGCGACCTGCCCCGAGAAGACGAGGTAGCCGATCGCCACGGCCACGGCGGTCGCGATCAGCACCGCGCCTGCCGCGATGTCCTTCGCCAGCTTCGCCATCGGATCGAAGGAGGTCGTGGCCACGTCGATGGCGGCTTCGATCGCGGTATTCACCATCTCCGCGACCAGCACGAACGCGATCGCGAGCATCAGCACGATCAGCTCGAGCTTCTCGACGCCCGAGGCGAGCGCCGCCACCAGTACGAGCGCCGCCACGAGAAAGTGGATCCGCATGTTCCGCTGCGTCCGGAGCACGTGGATGATCCCGTCGAACGCGAAGTTGAAGCTTTCGAGGACCGAGGGCCGCCGCCGCGGAGCGCTCACGAGCCTGCCCCCAGAAACGCCGGCGAGCTCACAGGTGTGCCGCCTCCCGCGACTGCATGTCGTCACCGTGGTCGTAGCCGAGCAGGTGCAGCAAGCCGTGCACGAGCGGCCCGCGCCACGCCTCCCCCACGACCTGGGGGCAGAGGAGGACGTCGCCGAGCATGCGCGGGAGCCCCTCGGGCACGTCGTAGCGACCGTCGATCGGGAATGAGAGGACGTCTGTCGCCTCGTCGACCCCGAGGTGCTCACGCTTGAGGCTCCGCATCTCCTCGGGCGCCACGAACGCGAGCCCCAGTTCGCCCGAGTCGACGCCCTCCGCGGCGAGCACCAGCTGCGCCAGCTTCACCGCCGCCTCCTCGTCGAGCTCTACGCCGCTTCGGTTCTCGAGCTCGACGAGAACGGTCATCGGCGACGTGCGGTGCCTGTCTCCTCGGCATGCTGGGTGTACGCCTCGACGATCCGCTGCACGAGCTTGTGCCGCACGACGTCCTCGTGCGTGAACTCGACGAAGGCGATCCCGTCGATCGAGCCGAGGATGTTGCGTACCTGGATCAGTCCCGAGGCCTGATCCCGTGGGAGGTCGATCTGGGTCACGTCGCCGGTGACCACCACCCTCGAGCCGAAGCCGAGGCGCGTCAGGAACATCTGCATCTGCTCGGGACTCGTGTTCTGGGCCTCGTCGAGGATGATGAACGAGTCGTTGAGCGTGCGCCCGCGCATGAAGGCGAGCGGCGCAACTTCGATCACGCCGCGCTCCATGTACGCGGTCAGCTTGTCGGCGTCGAGCATGTCGTAAAGCGCGTCGAAGAGCGGGCGGAGGTACGGGTCGACCTTCGCGAGCATGTCCCCCGGCAGGAAGCCCAGGCGCTCACCGGCCTCGACGGCCGGACGCGTCAGGATGATCCGCGCCACCTGCTTGTCCGCGAGCGCGGCGACGGCGAGCGCCATCGCGAGATAGGTCTTGCCGGTGCCGGCCGGACCGATCCCGAAGGTGACCGTACAGTCGCGGATGGCATCGACGTAGCGCTTCTGCGTCACCGTCTTCGGCGCGATCTTCTTGCCGCGATGCCGCCAGACCACGTCGTCGAAGACCTGGCGAATGTTCTCGGCCTGGTCGAGGGCGGCCACCACGACGCCGACCGTCTCGGGCCCGATCTCGTGCCCCGCCTCGACGAGCTCGACGAGCTCGTCCACCACCGCCCGTGCCGCGGCCACGCGGCCGTCGTCGCCCTCGATCGTCAACTGATTCCCGCGCAGGCGCAGCGTGCAGTGCAGCCGCGAGCGCAGCGTGTCGAGCACGCCGTCGCCCACGCCGGCAAGCTCGGCGGCGACCTCGTTCGGGACCGAGAGGACGTCCTGCATGCGACTCAGTGTAGGCCGGGGCTGAGGACAGTGAGCCCGGCGGCCTCGGCGTCGGCGATGAGCCGGCGGTCGTAGCAGCAGAAGGCACCGAGATCGTCCCGCAGGGAGACCGCAGAGGCGAGGTGGATGGCATCGAGGCTACGGAGAACGCGTGGGCCCACTCGACCTGCGAGCCGACGAATGGCGTCGTCGAGCTCGATCAGAGACAGCTCTGCGAGAACCATCCCCGCGCGCTCAGCGACGCCCGCCCTTTCAGCCACCCTGCGAACCTCCACCTCTCCGACGACGCTCGTCACCTGCGTCGGCCATCGCTCCAGCTCGACAAGGAGCGCAGCAGTCTCACGCTCCTCGCGCACCAGCCTCACGAGCGCCGAGGCGTCGCAGTAGAGCGAGCCGTCCGCCACCCGCCTAGAAACGGTCCTCGCGCAACTCGTCGAGCACTTCCGAGAGCGGTTTCGCCCCCGCCGGCGCCGGGGGAGGCGGACCGAGATCGGCCAGGTTCCCTCTCCCCACGCGCGCGATGCGGCCTTGCGCGACGAGACGCGCAAGCGTGTCATCCTGGGGCGGCAGAGGACTCAGAAGTGCTACGGGCGTGCCCCGCTCGGTCACCTCGAACGTTTCGCCGTCCTCGACACGCCGTAGCCAGCGTGAGAGGTTCTACCGCAGCTCCCGGACTCCCACGCGCTCGGCCATGTAGCACCTGGTGTAGCACAAAGGCATCATGCTTTCAGCCAGCCGTCGATCGCGCCGATCAGCCGCGCCGACCACCCGTTGCGCTCCGGCCGGTCGCGCAGGAACTCGACGCCGAACAGGGCCGAATAGAGATCGACGATCCGCCGTTCACCCGCGGTCAGCGAGGCGAGCTCGAAGAGTGCGTGGACGTAGTGCAGGCAGCGCTCGTCCGCGTCACTCGTGACGGCCGTCTGCGTAAGCCCTAGATGGAGCAGCGGATCGCCATAGCAGACACAGTCGAAGTCGACGAAGCCGCTGAGCTCGCCCTCGTCCACGATCACGTTCTTCGTCGTCAGATCGTCCAGGAAGCACGTCGGGGAGACAGACGCGAAGTAGTGCTGCTCGCGCTCGAGCGCCTCTCGCACGTCGGTCGCCGAGGGCGCGAAGTGCGGCGCAAGCGTGCGCTCGGTGAGCGCCATGATGTCGTCGAGCACGTTGCCCCACCTCCCGCGGTTACCGGGCTCACCGATGCCGACGTAGCCGTAGCCGCCCGCGGAGGGCAGCTCGCGTACGCGCGCCTGCGCGTCCATCACCGCCTCGGCCACCGCCTCCATCTGCGCGGGCGTCATCGAGGGCAGCTCGTAGCCCAGATCGCGACCCGGGAACCGCTCGAGGACGAGGTACGCGAACGGATAGCGACTTGCTTCGAGGTCGTGAAAGAGCACATGCGGGACGGGCAGACCGAGACTCTTGAGGATCTCGAGGTTGTGCAGCGTCCAACGGAAGACGTCCGGATCGGGGTGCGTCCGCACGATCACGTGGGCGCCGCCACGTAGCCCGACGTCAAAGCTGGTGCTGTTGTGCCCGTACGGCAGATGCTCCACGCTGAGCGGAGACCTCCCAGACCACGCCGCAACGAGCTCGCGCACGAGCGTCGTGGCCGCGTCCACGCTGGCCACCGCTCCTAGACGAAGGATCGCCTCAGCGATCGTTCGTCAGGCGAGCTTCTCGCGCACGAGCTGGCTGACGGACGAGCCGTCCGCTCGCCCCGCGACCTGCGGCATCACGTCCGCCATCACGCGGCCGATGTCGCGCATGCTCGTCGCGCCGACCTCGGCGATCACGTGGTCGACGATGTCCTCGATCTCGTCCTCCGAGAGCGGCTCGGGCATGAACTCCTCAAGGATCTCGAGCTCGGCCTGCTCCTGGTCGGCCTGCTCCTCCCTCCCGGCCGAGCGGAAGGCGTCGTGGGCCTCCACCCGCTTCTTCCGCTCGCGCTGGAGTACCTGCAGCTCCTCGTCCTCCGAGAGCTGCCGCTGCAGCTCCTTCTCGGCCCCCTGCAGGCTCGAGAGGATCAGTCGGAGCGTGTCGCGGCGCACGTCGTCGCGCTCGCGCATGGCGTCCGTTAGCTGAGACTTGATCTCAGTGAGCAGCGTCACAACTGCTCTCGTATCTGGGGCGCTCTCATTGGGGCATCCCGCTGATCTTCCCACCCAGGACGTGCCAGTGCAGATGGAAGACGGTCTGACCGCCGTCCGCGCCCACGTTGACAACGACCCGGTAGTCCGCGAGCCCGGCTCCTCTCGCCGTCTCGGCGACGAAGTCGAGCATCTGCTTTGCCTCCTGTGGGGAGAAAGCGCTCACGTCGCGGAACGTGTCGACGTGCCGCACCGGCAGCACCAGCAGGTGGGTCTCCGCCTGCGGATTGATGTCGCGGATCGCGACGAAGCCCTCGGTGCGGGCGACGTGGTCACCCTCACGCGCGAGTGCACAGAAGAGGCAGTCGTCAGGCAGCGACGATCCCCTCCTCCGTGACCGCGCGGGCACGGACGCGGATAAGCTCCCCGACGGGTGCCTCGAGAAGCCACGGTGTGTAGTCGCCGCCGTACCCCCGGCCGGGCCGGTCCACGAGCACCTCGTCGCAGCGGCCGATCTTCGCGCGCCAACGCGCACGGCAGGCCTCGTCGGAGAGTGCCCGCAACCGCGCGCTCCGCTCCTTCTTCACCCGGGGCGCGACGGTGTCCTCGCCGGCGGTCCTCGTGCCGGGACGGGGCGAGTACGGGAAGACGTGGAGCTTCGTCAGCCGCGCGGCGCGCGCAAGCTCGAGCGTCCGCTCGAAAGCGGCGTCGTCTTCGCCCGGGAAGCCTACGATCACGTCCGCGGTCAGGTTGAAGTCGGCGAGCGGCTCGAGCTTGCGCAGATACGTCGCGACGGAGTAGCGGCGGCCCATCGCCCGTAGCACGGCGTCGTCGCCGGACTGGAGCGGGACGTGCAGGTGGGGCCCGACCGTGGGCGTCTCCAGCAAGGATGCGACGAGCTCCTCGTCAACGTGGTTGATCTCGATCGAGGAGAGTCGCAGGCGGCTCACGCCGTCGACCGCGCCCGCCTCCCGGATCAGCCTCGCGAGCGTGTAGCCCGCCTCGCGATCACGGAAGCAGCCGAGGTTGACGCCCGTCAGGACGATCTCCCGGTGACCCTGTGCGGCCCGGCGACGCACCTCGTCGAGGACGGCCGCCGCCGAGCGGCTGCGGGTCGCACCACGCACCTGCGGAATGACGCAGAACGCGCAGGAGAAGGAGCAGCCGTCCTGGATCTTCACGAACGCACGCACGCGGTCGAGCCGCGCGTCGGCCTGCACGCATCCGATGGCGCCGACATCACCGGCGATCCACTCCACCGCAGCCTCGATCTGACCGGAGACGACGGAGACGTTCTGCGGCAGTCCCGCGAACGCGTCTGCAGACAAGCGGGCGCCGCAGCCGCTGACATACACGCGCACGTGCGTCCGAGCGAAACGCGAGATTGCTTGTCGCGACTTCGCGAGCGCTTCGTTCGTCACGCAGCAGGTGTTGACGACCGCGACATCGCCGGCGCCTTCGGTATGGCCGTCCCGCAGCAGCCGCTCGCGCACCGCCTGCATGTCGGTGTGGGAGACCTTGCAGCCGAGGAAGCCGACCGAGAACTGCGCCATCCCGGAAACCTAAACGCGTACGTGGAGGTCGGCTGCCCAACCCGCAGCTTCGACCCGGTGCTCACGCCGGAAGAAGGGGAGCGCCGGCTCGTCGGAGACGAGGTAGCCCGACGTGATGACGCGGCTGGCGCCCAAGCGCTCGCCCAGCGCGAGCACCGCCTCCTCGGCGATGTTCGCGACCGCCAACTCGGTTCGGGGCAGCGCGTCGCGCAGGTCTGCGAGCCGGACGTCGAGCCGGACGCCATTCACGGCTGCGTTTCGCTCGGTCGCCTCGACGGCCTCGGGATCGAAGTCGAAGGCGATGACGGGATCGAAGCCGAGCTTCTTCGCCGCGATCGCCAGCACGCCGGAGCCGCAGCCGACGTCGAGCAGGCTGACGCGCTCCTCACGATCGAGCAGCTCCAGGCAGAGACGGGTGGTCGGATGACCCCCGGTGCCGAATGCGCGACCAGGATCGATCACGACCGCCAGCGCGTCCGGCTCTGGCTCCTCCCAGGGCGGGCCGATCCAGAGACGGCCCACCCGCACGGGCCGGTGGAACTGTCGCCACCGCTCCTCCCAGCCCTCCTCGACAGGGCTCGTCGCCGCACCGCCGAAGGCCTGCCAAATCCGTTCTTCGCCGGCCGCGTTCGTGTATGCCGCCAGCTCGAGCGCGCCGCTCGACTCGAGCTCCTCGAAGCCGGTCGGGAAGAGCTCGAGCATCACGGCGCGCGCCTGCTCGGCCCGTGCGGGCGGGACGGTGACCGATACGCGCTTCAGGAGGTTCAGGTTCGGGACCGCCTTCAGCGGAGAGCACTCTTGAGCTTCTCGAAAAAGCCCTCGTCGCGCTTATAGGTGTCCTCGTCGGACTCTGCCTCGAACCGCTTCAGGAGGCTCCGCTGCTCGTCGGTCAGGCGGCGCGGGACAGTTACGTTGACGAGCACGCGCTGGTCGCCGCGGCCGAAGCGCTGGAGCACCGGCATCCCCTTGCCGCGGAGGACGCGCACCTCGCCGGGCTGTGTGCCAGGCTCGAACTCGAGGTCGAGATCACCCTCGAGCGTCGGAACCGGGACGGTGGCGCCGAGAGCGGCCTGGACGACCGTCAGGTCGACCGTCGAGAGGATGTGGTTGCCGTCCCGCTCGAAGCGCTCGTCGGCGGTCACCCGAACCTCGATATAGGCATCGCCCGCAGGGCCACCCGCGCCTGCGTGGCCCTCCCCCCGCAGGCGGATCTGCTGTCCGTCGTGGATCCCGGGCGGGATCTCGACGCTGAGCGTCTTCGTTTCGAGGAGGCGTCCGGCGCCTGCGCACTCGCTACACGCCCGCTCGACCACAGTCCCCATCCCGGCACACGTGCTGCAGGCCTGCGTCCGGACGAACTCACCGAAGACGCTCCGCGAAATCTGCTGCAGCCGGCCGCTGCCGGCGCAGGTGGGGCACGAGAGCCGACCGGTGCCCGGTTCGGCGCCGTCCCCCGAGCACCTCGCACACGTTGTGGCCACCTCGATGTCCACACGCCGGCTCACGCCGGCGAACGCCTCCGAAAGCTCGATCTCCACGACGGTGCCGACGTCGCCGCCGCGCGCCGCGCCTCTGCTCCCGCCGCGGCCGAAGAGGTCGTCGCCGAAGAAGGCGGAGAAGATGTCGCCGAGGTTGCCAAGGTCGAAAGCGGTTGGCGTGAACCCGCCGCGGCGGAGACCGGCGTGGCCGTACCGGTCGTAGAGCTGCCGCGTCTCCGGGTTCGACAGCACCTCGTACGCCTCCGCGACCGCACGGAACCGCTCCTCCGCGTCCGGCTCCTGCGAGACGTCGGGGTGCAGCTCACGCGCCAACCCACGGAAGGCCTTCTTGACCTCAGCCTCGGACGCGCCGCGCTCGAGGCCCAGAAGCTCGTAGAGGTCGCGCTCGGTCGTCGCCATGGGTCAAGCGTAGCCTTGCGCCCAGATGCTCGATGCCGCGATCGCGGCATCGCTCGGCTCAGCCGTCGTAGGCGCTCTCGACGAGCCGTGAGAGCTCGAACGCGGCCGCACGAACAGTCCGCACCGCCTTCTCGTAGTCCATGCGAACGGGCCCCAGCAGGCCGACGGTGCCGAGCGTGCGCGTCCGCAGGCCGTACGTGGCGCCCACGAGCGCGACGTCGTGCAGCCCGGGGTGGTCGAGTCCGACCTTGACGAAGGGCCTGCGGACGTCGAAGGACTCGCTCACGAGCTCGAGTACCGCTGCACGCTGCTCGAGGACTGAGAGCAGCCGACGGCATGCCTCGAGCTCGTCGGCGCGAACGTCGTCGAGCAAGGAGGCGGCGCCGCCCATATAGAGAGCCCGGCCGGGCGGGGTGGCGAGGTCGAGGAACGCCGGGCGCAGCGCGTCGAGGAAGCCCTGCTCGCGGGAGGAGCGGCTCTCCTCCTCGATCCGGCGGCGCAGGAGGTGGCTGCCGAGCCCGACGCCGACGAGCCGCTCGTTCAGGTACTCGTTCGCCCAGGCGGCAAGACCCGGATCAACCGGCTGCTCGAACGTGAACAGCTTCTTGGCGACCCCGCCGGAGGACGTGATCGTGACGACCATGACCACCGTCGGCTGGAGCACGAGCACCTCGATGTGCCGGACGGAGGCGGTCCCGAAGCCGGGGGCGGAGACGAGCGCCAGCAGGCGCGTCACCTGCGAGAGCATCTCGGTCGTCGACTGGAGCGCGTCCTCGATCTCGCTGCGCATCGACGAGAGATCGAGCGGGAACCTGGCCGGCCGCGTCTCCATCCGCTCGAGCACATCCTCGGCATAGAACCGGTACCCGGCTTCCGTCGGGATCCGACCGGCGGAGGTGTGTGGGTGCGTCAACAGGCCGAGAGCCTCGAGCTCGGCGAGCTCGCTCCGAACAGTCGAGGCGGAGACGGCGAGGCCCGAACGCTCGACGAGCGCCTTCGAGCCGACCGGCTCGCGGGTGGCAACGTACTCCTCCACGACGCGGCGCAGGATGTCGCGCTGCCGTTTCGTGAGCTCGACCATCCCTGGGATTTAGGTGAGTATCTCGGCGGTGACGCCGCCACCGAGAAACCGTCCGCGGACTGTCAGCGCGAGCTCGCCGGTCGTGGTCGAGGACTGCAGGAAACCGAGCCGCTCCATCCGCGCCACCGCCGCGCCGTCGAGCGCCGCGCCAAGACCGGCCGTCGCCAGAGGCTCGTCGAGCCGGAGGCCGAGGAGCACGCGCTCGCGGGCCTTTACGTCGTTGTCCAGGATCTCGAGCTCGCGCGCGGGCCGCGTGCCCTGGGCGAGGGCACCGAGGTAGCCCCGGAGGCTTGGTGCGTTCCGCCAGCGCCGCTCGCCGACGGTCGAGACGGCTCCGACGCCGACGCCGAGATAGTCGCGGCCGCGCCAGTAGCCCAGGTTGTGGCGCGCCCGTAGGTCGCGCTCGTCGCCTGTGCGGCAGAAGTTGGCGGTCTCGTACCAGCGGTAGCCACCGCCGACGAGGGTCTCGACGACGAGCTCGAAGTACCCCTCCATCGCCTCCCCTTGCCGTGCCAGCTCATCCCCGTAGGCGTGCGTGAATCGCGTCCCAACCTTCGCTTCGAGCTCGTAGCAGGAGAGATGTTCCGGGCCGAGCTCCAGCGCCTCCGCGAGATCGGCCGCGAGATCCGCACTGCTCTGACCCGGGATGCCGTAGATCAGATCCAGCGAGACGTTGTCGAAGCCGGCATCGCGAAGCGTCCGGTAGGCGAGCCGCACCGAGGCCGGCGTGGCGCGCCGCTCCAGCACCTCGAGGAGGTGCGGCTGGAACGACTGGGCGCCGAGCGAGATGCGGTTGACGCCGTGCTCGCGCAGCAGGTTGGCGAGGGCAGGAGTCACCGTCTCCGGGTTCGCCTCGACGGTGAGCTCGCGCGTCGCAGGCAGGGCCTGCAGCAGGCGCGCGAGCACGGCCGGCTCGGTGAACGTCGGCGTGCCGCCGCCGAGGAAGATCGTCTCGGGCTCACGCGCGAGGAACTTGCTCTCGAGGGCGAGCTCCGTCAGCAGTCCGTCGACGTAGGCGCCGTCCTGCCCCCCGCCGCCGCGAACAGTGACGAAATCGCAGTAGCCGCAGCGGTGGGCGCAGAACGGCAGGTGCACGTAC
>Ga0136638_10000343_pt1 | contig 10455 bp, 20 predicted proteins | sample AntDrymUQ8582206_2_FD_104671 | JGI IMG/M metagenome (GOLD analysis project Ga0136638, IMG submission 104671) | Polar desert sand microbial communities from Dry Valleys, Antarctica - metaG UQ858 (22.06) | ecosystem: Environmental > Terrestrial > Soil > Desert | place: Antarctica: Dry Valley...
CGGAGCGCAGAGAGCTGTAGCGCGGTGTCCTGTTCCGACCTCGATACCCTGGCGTAGCCGATCAGCATGCGAAACCCCGTTCAGTGGAGCTGCATTCTGGCGGGGTTTGTGACGGTCGACGAAAGCGGCCCGAGAGGCCGGCGCGCTCCTCTAGGGTTTCGGCCTGCGCCGCGGCCGCGGCGCAGGCGGCCCGGCGAGCTGGCCAGCGACGCGACGGACGACGGCCGCGACCTTCGCTTCTGCCTCTTTCGCGAGGCCGGTCAACCTGGCCGCCTCGCCGATGGCGCCGCCGCTCAGCGCGACCGACGCGCAGTGCCGAAGGATGGCCGCCCGAGCGAAGAACGCGAGCGCGTCCTCCGCGTCCGCCATGTGTTTCGCCATCGCACCGAGGAGAGGCGGCGGCGGCGGGTCGGTGGCCATGGTCACTCGTCCGGGATGAACGCCGACGCGGCGGCGAAGTCGGCCGTCTCGGGGTAGAGCCGAAGGAGCCGCCGGCGGAATGCATCGAAGTCGAGCCGCGTGCGCCCGTGCGCCGCGACCTCGTTCCGGAGGTCGCCCTCGAGCGTGGCGAGCTGCATCATGTCGGCCTGGCGCTGCGCGAGCAGCTCGCGCACCATGCGTGTCGACGCATCGCGCTCCTCGAGCACGTTGTCCAGGAACCGCGACTCGACGCGGTCGGCGGCGATGGCGACCGAGTCTTTGCTCGCGCGCCGGCGGAGGAGGAGAGCCGAGCCGGCGACGGTGCCGGCCGCCGTTCCCCAGGCGGCGAGCTCGGTCGCGCTAAGGCCCAGGATCACGGGCCACGCCCTTCACCTTTTCGTACGTCCGGAGCGTGCCCAGGCCGAGCATGCCGAGTAGGACCGGCATCATCTCGCCGAAGTCGAGCCGCGGCACGTCCAGCTGGTGGCCGACCAGGCCGGAGATCCACGACCCGAGCGGCCCGATGACGAACTGCACCGCGAAGCCGGCGCCGCATGTCCAGCCGATGAAGGGGCGCCAGCCGCTGGTGAATGGCGAGCTTGAGCTCGCCTCCGCGCGGTTCACCTCGAGCTGGCCCTGCGTGAGAAGAACGGCCGCGGCGAGCTGTTGCTTCTCCGCCTCCGACTTGTCGGGCCAGAGCTTCTCGACTGCGAGTTTCGCCAGGTCGAGCCCGGCCGTCAGCGGATCGAGACTCACAGGCCAACCCCGTATCCACCCCACTCCTCGGAGAGCACGAGCACGCCGGGGTCGGTCGGCATGTAAGGCGGAGTCGACCAGGCCGGCGGAGGGCCGCCAGGGGCCGAGGAGGCGCCCGGGAAGGCCCTGGCCAGGGCAGAGCCCCCGGGCGGCGCCTGGCCGCTTCCTGCGGGCAGGTTCAGGGCATCCCATAGCGCCGGCCCGCCTGACCACTTGGACGCCTCGAACCATCCGGCGCGGTCGATCAGCCATCGCGCGACGCGCGGGTCCGTCGTCGTCTGCATCGGCGTCGGTAGGCCCACGCTCGAGCCGATGGCGCCGACCGTGCCGGACGCGAACCCGCCGGCGGCGGCGACGGCCGCATCGCCGACCGAGCTGGCGGCGCCGGCGACTCCGCCCTTGCGCCACACGAGGAACGCGACGCCCACAGCCGCGACAGCGACGAGCGCCACAGTCATCGGGACAGCGGGCGCGTCGCTCATCTGCCGTCGAAGGAGATGGCCATAGGGACGCCCATCCACGAGAGCGGGTTGTTGACAAAGTCGAAGCGCGTGTCGTAGAGCGGGCCGGCGACGACCTCGTCGGTTTGCGTGCCGTAGCGCGTCGCGCTCGGCACGCTCAGGCTCGAGTCATACGGTGCCGACCAAGCGTTGTAGGGGTCGCCTGTGTCGGTCACGGTGCCCTGGCCAACCGAGCCGGTGTAGGTCGTCCAGCCCGCGAGGCCGGACTCGGGCGAGCCGGGAACCTGCGCGTTCGACTTGACGGCGAAGATGCCCGCCGGCGCCGAGGTCTGCAAGCCCTTCGTCATGTTGGCGACGAACGAGCCGAGCGCGCCGGCGACGTCGACCGGGTTGAAGTAGTCGGCAGTCTTCCGACCAGACACGCCGACGACGGCCGTTCGCTGCGCTCGAGCTCGAGACATGAGGAGCAGGCCGGCGCCGACGAGGGCCACGAGGGCGAGAGGAGAGGGGGAGCTCATGGTCTGACCTTTCAGGCGAAAGAGCCGCCGGCGTCGCGGTATGCGACGAGCAGGCTCGAGAGGGATCGCTCCCGTTGCGCGTAGCCCGCGCCAGGCAGGGACGCCCACACGCGCCGGACCTTGCCGATGGCGACCTCGAATCGACCCGCGCGAACATCTTGCAGGCCGCCCGCCTCGTCGATCAGGCCAATGGCCGCCGCGTCCTGCGAGCTCGGCGAGAAGTCCGCGAGCCCGAGCTTGCGCGCCATGCGATCCCATGTGTCGACGCGCGTCGAGCGGCCGTTGGGGAGCGGCGACACCGCCATGAACTGGTACGCGCCGGCGGCCGAGGTCCAGAGCGTGCGGCCCGCCTGGTCGGTGAACTGCACGGCGCGCCGCGGGTGGTCGTCGAACGAGTCGAACAGGCGATGGCCGAAGAGAGTGCGGTAGCCGTTCGGCCCCGCGGTGCCCTCCGCGACTCGGATGGTCATGAGGAAGGCGCGCACGTTGGCGTCGGCTGTCATGTCGTCGACCATCGAAGGGAGGTAGGACGCGGGATCGAACGCGGCGAGAGACCAGTCGATGAAGCCGCCCGCCTGGCCTTGCTCGAGCTCGCCGTCCTCGAGCTCGAGCGCGCCATCGCCCGCACCGAGAAAGTCGTCGCGGCGGTTCGCAGCAAAGAGGAGGAGGAGCGCACTGGCGACGGCCGTCAAGGTCCAGGCATTCACAGAAGCTCGAATGCGTACTCGGCGTAGTTGGTGCCGGCCGCGACCGAGCCGACCGTCCAGGTGTGCCAGAGCCCCCAGCCGGCCGGATAGAACTTGTTGACGAACGAACTCTCGCGGACGACCTGCGTCGTCGAGGCGGTCGAGTTTGCCGCGACCGAGTGCTGCTGGGTGGGCTGCGTCGTGCTCGTCGGCACCGACCGCGCCGCAACCAGACGGTTGTTGATTCCGCCGCCGGCGCCGGCGGCCGCGGCGAGGTAGTAGCTGCGGAGGATGCAGCCGCGCACGTTCTGCGTCGGGTCGATGAGCTGCGCCGTCTGGAAGGAGACGATTGCCAGCGACTGCGAGCTCACGAAAAACTGGATGCGGTCGGTGACCTCGTCGATGATCCGCACGCTGCCGGTGATGCGCGTGTCCTCGAACCGCGCGTCGCCGACGAATAGAAGGACCGTTTGCGCGACGCCGGACGTGTTCCGCACGTTGATGTCGCGGAAGGTCTGGCCATCGGGCAGGCGCACGCCCTGGCCCTCCATCAGCGAGAACCCGTCGCCGCCGTCGAGCTTGACCTGCACGCTGCCGCCCGGGGCCGAGTAGACCTTTGCGTAGGAGCCGAGCGCGGGAATCTGAGTGCTCGCGCCTGGCGCCATCGTCACGTCATAAATGCCACTCATGGTCGAGTCACTTCCGGAGGATGAGCACGAGCGCGACGGCGCCGGCGATGAGGAGAAGGGTGCGGTTCTGCGCCGCCGCTGCCTGGCTCGCCTGAAGCTGCGCGACCTGGCCAGGCGAGAGACTCGAGCCCGAGCTCGGGCCGCCGCCGGCGAGCTGCGAAACCAGGCCGGCGCCGCTGCCGATGATCCCGATTGCCTGGCCGATGGTGCCGAGCAGCGAGCCGCCGCCGCCGAGCGCGGTACCGGACCCGCCCGCGGCGCCGCCGCTGCCGGCCGCGCTCGAGCTCGAGCTCGCCAGGCTCGACGGTGCGGCGTCGACAAACGAGCTCGCCGCTGCGTAGGAAACGCTCGAGCCCGCGGTCGCAATCGAGAGAACCTCCGGGGCGCCGGTGATCGCGCCGGCGTAGCCGCCGAAGCCGGACACTGCCGAGAGGTCGGATGCGCCGGTGGCGAAGTACGCGCCGAGCGGGTCGGATGCGAGCGAGGCCGTCGACGCGGTCGCGTCGACCGTCGTCGTCGCGGCACCGATGCCGCCGCCGGCCGCGGCGACCGACGCGACGGCGCCGCCGTAGAGCGCGAGGAAGATCGAGCCGACGAGGGAGTCCCCGGTCATGTCGTCCTCGACGGTGCGCAGGCCGCCAAAGACCTGGCCATCGGGTGTGAACCAGCCGGCGACGCCGCTGCCGCCGTCCGGCGCGCGTGCGACTTGCGTCGTCAGGCCGAGCCGCGCGACCCAGTCAGACACCGATTCGGCCGCCTGGTACACGTAGCCGCCGGTGGCGCCGCCGTCGCCGCTGCCGATCAGGTTCGGGTCCCACACCTCCACCTGGCGGTCGCTGTAGCCGAGCCGCGCGAGCGCGCCGCTTTCGATGTAGGCGCGGTCGAACCCGAGCTCGGCGTGATACGCGCTCGACGTCGGCGCGCTGTCGAGCTCGCCGCCGCCGCTTCCGGCATGCGTGCCGACCGACTCGAACACGAGCCCGGTCGGCGCGGCCGAGAACCAGCTCGAGGCCGCGGGCGCCGCTGCCGCTACTGGTGGGTTGGCCGCCGCCCAGGGGTCCGAGTACCTGGCCGCGACGGGGATGCCCATCCGACCATTGCCATAGACCGGCACGTCACTTCCGCAGGACGAGGAACGCGGCGACTCCGAGCAGTAGCAGCATTCCCGGCGTGATGGCGCGGCGTGCGGTCGTCGCACCCGTCGTGCCATCGGTCCCGACCTGGCCGGAGCGCCCGCGCAGGTAGACCTCGCCGTTGTTGCCGACGCCCACATCGAAGCCGAGCGACGTGCCAGGCCCGAGCATGCCGCCGCTGTCGGCCGCTCCCACGCGCGGCGAATCGTCGACGCCATCGAGCAGGTTGGCGGCCGAGAAGAAGAACGAGGAGAACAGTCCTTGCCGCTCGGCGTCCGCATTGGGCGCGGAGCCGGTCGGCATGTAGGTCATGGCAGGCATGAGGGCGCCCTTTCAGATGATGGCGGGGGGGCGCGAGCTCAGTAGACGTCGAGCGGCTCCATGACCTCCGCCTCGATGGTGATGGTCTCGGCGGCGGAGAACGTGCCGAACACGTTGGCCGTCGTCGTGCGCCCGCCTGGTCGCGTGTCCAGGACGCGGTCCTCGAAGATGCCGTCGACGATGAAATCGACCATCCACAGGCCGGACTGCGTGACTCGCCCGTACTCCACCTGATTGAAGTTGTTGGCCGCCGCCGCGTTCACTTCGTACTCGCGGATGCCGTTGCGCTCGACGCGGACGCCGGTGCAGTTGGCCGAGAGGATGGCGATGCGCTTAAAGAGCGAGCCGCCCGAGTTGGGGTCCAGGTGCGGGACGACGAGCGGGAACGTGCCCGCGCCGCCGATTGACTGCGTCAGGCGATGCACCCTCGCGATGAGGGGCCGCATGAATGCGTACTCGGGCCCGACCTGAGGCGTCGAGACTTCGGCGTAGCCGATCAGCGTGGGGGTCGTCGCGCCGGCGGTGGTGACCTCGAGGCGTAGGTCCTTCACGCCGAGCGTGGTATCGAGACAGCCGCCCATGAGCCCGAGCTTGGATCGTGCCTTGAGCTCGGTGAAGTCGATGGTCAGGAAGGCCGGATTCGCGCCGACCCCGCGGAACTGCATGCGCGCGTCCGTCGCCGAGCCGGTCGAATCGTAAATGACCTTGCCGTTCGCCTTCAGCTGGATGCCCGTGAGCATCGCTTTCGTGAGCGCGCCGCCGCCGAGTTGCAGGATAAGCCGCTCGACGGTGTAGCCGAACAGGTTGCGGAGGTCGCAGATGGCGACGCCCGAGGCGACGACGTTCTGGAACGGGTTCAGGGGAAGGATTTGCGCAGCCATGCAGGCGACTCCCGAAGGGTTGTTCTTGGTGTGATGTGTTCGACGGACCCGAGCTCGAGCTCGAGGGTCAGGCGAGCGCTTCCTGCACGAACGGGATTTGCTTCGCGACGATGGTGCCGAGCACGCCGAGTGCGGCGCCCTTGACGGCGCTGTTCTTGGCGAAGTGGAAAACACCGTAGGCGATGGCGCAGGCCATGCCCAGTTTGATGAGCGCTTGTTGGTCCATGTCCTGAGTCCTCGAGGGGTGAAAGTTGGCGGCCGGAATGTCGGCTAGTCGGCGTCGGCCTGGTGTCCGGCGCCCTCAGGGTCGAGCACTGAGTCGCTCGCGCCTCGAGCTCGACGAGCTGGCGGGGCGCGTGACTTCCTCCCCGCAATCGAGACAACGCCGGCGCGTGCTTTCGTGTCCGCCTGGCCTCGCTCGATCCAGTGCATCTGAGGGATCTGCATGAGCTGCGCCGCCGGCACGCCGAGCGTGCGCGCGACCGCGTCGGCATCGTCGGCGTAGGGGAGCCGCCCGGTGTGGATCAACGTGCAGTTGCCGATGAAATCCTTGTCAATCGACGCCGGCCGCTGAGAGGTCGCCGCGACCGTCACGTCGCCGCCCTCCGGGTTCACGTCGCGGCCGAGCAGAGAGAGCGTCCGCCACCCTTGCGGAGAGCGGCTTGGCCTGGTGACAAACGCGAGCTCCTCGACGCCGGCGAAACAATGCTTCGCGCGGTACATGGCCAGGCACCAGAGGTCGAACTCTCGCGCTCGTCGCTTGTCGTCCGTCATCGTCGGATAGAACGCGAGTTGCCAGGTGCGGCCCTGCAAACCGCGGATGTATTCGCCGAGGTCGGCGGTGCCGGCGATGCCGTGCTCGCGCTTCGTGTCCCACAGGCCGAGCCGCGGCGGCCGTCGCTCCTCGAGGAGCTGGCGAAACCATGTCGACTTACCGCTGCCTCGAGCTCCGAGGATGGCGATGCAATCGGCGTCCTTAGCCCGCTTCGTGCCCATCGAATCCAGGCCGCGGCGTCACTTCCTCAATGCCGGCGGCGGGCTTCGCCTTCTTCGCCTTCAGCTCTAGCTCGAGCTGGTGGTACGCGTTCCACAGGATCGGCCCGGCGACGAGCGCGGCGGCGACCTCGGGGCCGAGCTGCGCGCCGAGGTTGATGCCGTACTTGTCGGCGACCGGCGCGAGAACGGCCGCGCAGGTCTGGATAGCCTGGTCGTTCAGCGACTCGCGCGGCGACTTCACGCCGAGCATCGCGCACGATGCTTCGCGGAGCGTGGTGAACGCGAGCACGATGACGCCGAGGTTAGGCGACTCGAGCGGCGGCCCTTCCGCCTGGCCAGGCGGCGGAGCACCGTCGAGCTCGGGCGCCTGGCCGAGCGTGTCCGCTTGGACCGCCAGCGCCTCGAGCGCGCCGCCGGAGCTCACAGGTCGCTCAGACTGAACCCGCCGCGCTTGGCCGCGGGCTTCGGCGGCGCGGGGTCGTTGGCTGCCGGCGCCGGCGACGGCGTCTCGGCCGGGTCCTTCGGGATGCTGGCGAGCCAGGTCCGTTGCGCCAGGCCGCCGGCGTCAGCGTAGGCCGAATGGTCGCAGTGGTCGCAGGTGTAGGAGAGCCTAGATGTCGCAGGCGAGAGCCGGAACAGGACCGGCTGCTTGCAGCATGGGCAGGGGCCGCGCCCTGCCTTCGGATTCTTCGGGCGCGGCATCGCTCAGGACAACGGTTCGACCTGGTCGGCACGGAACACCGTCGCCTCGCCGTCGCCGTCGAGCTGCACGTCGACGAGCCGCACCGTCTCGCCCTTCTTCTCGCCCTTGCCTTCGTAGACGCCGGCCGACTTGACCGTCCCGGCTCGGCCGAATGCCTCGAGCGCGGGGTCTTTGATCTTCACGCTGTCCCATGTCTGCATCGCTTCACTCCCTCGCGCTTGGTGGTGGTGTGAGCTGCGAATCGAGCGCGGGAACGAACGCAGCCAGAAAGGGGTCATCGGCCGGCAAGGCGGGCCGCGCGGTCGCAGCCTGGTCTGAGCTCGTCGAGCGGCCGGAAGACCACGTTGTGAGGCGGCCGGCCGCCGACGACGAGCCAGGCGTAAGGGACGCGGCCGGGGCCGATATCGAGCAGGGACACGCGAGCACAGACGAGCTCGCCGCCGAGCGAGTAGGCGAACGATGCCGGCTCGCCGACTTGGAAGCCAGCCGCGAGCGCGAAGGCGACGAGCTCGGCCGGCGTCACTGAACGAGCGGCGGTGTCGCCTGGCCGGTGCGGTACTGGCTGAGCTGCGTGAAGTCGCGCCGGAGGAACGCGACTTCATCGGCCAGCGTGGCGACAGCCTCGACGAGCTGCACCACGGCGACCTTCGCATCCTTCGGCAGGAGCGGACTCGAGGTAGCGCGCTCGGCCGCGATCCTCAGGGAAGCAATGCGCTTGTCGAGCTCACGATGATCCATGCGGCGGATTGGACGCCCTCAGGACCAGGGACCGCGGACTCGAGCTCGGCCAGCGTGCGGTTCGTCACGGCGGCGGCGGCGGCGGACCGCATAGGAGGCCCTTAGAGCGCTTCAGAGGGGTCGGCCGGTCCCGTGGCACGTCCTCGAGGCCGATCGCGCCGCCAGGGGCCGCCTGGCGTGTCCTAGAGCCCTCCGATGCTCGAGGTCCGCTCCGCAGTGGCCGGCCGCGACTCCCCATTCAAGACCGCATTGCATGCCCTTGGGGGGCGCGTCGAATCGCCTACGCGATTCGACTTTTCGGGCCCCCTGGGGGGCCCTGGCGATGGGGTTTCTCGAGTTGTCCACAGCGGCGCGCGCACGCACGTCTTCTGTTGATCCTTTCTGCTGAAATTAGGGGTGACATAACCCCCCCCCGCATTCAGTGGATAGAAGCCCTAGAACCCCCGCCGTTGCTCGTTCTTAAGGGCATCGGGGGGGTGACGGGACTCGGTGACAGAACTCGATTGCGGACGAGCTTTGAGGCGCCTGGGCGCGAGCTCGAAAAAGAGAGCTCCCGCTTGCTGACTCCATCCCGTGTTGCGCCACACGATGCGCGCGTCCGAGAGCTTCACGAGAGCTCGCAGGATCGCTTTCTCCGATGGCACCGGATGACGCGGCCCGCCTCGAGCGGGTTGCAGTGGCGAGAGCGCCTTACGGAGCTCGGCATACGTGGTGCGGCCCTGGCCGGTGTCATAGCTGCTGCGCTGAACGAGCACGCGGAACAGGCGATCAGTCCAGGCCGGCAACGTGTCTAAGACCTCGAGCTCATGCTCGAAAAGATGAACGTAGCGGCCGCTACGCGAGAGCGCGCGTTGCGCCGTCTGCTTCACCGGGCGCCCAGCGAGTACTCGGCGCGGCATGGCGCGCATGTCGCGTGTCGACCATCCGGCGCGACCGCCAGGCTCGTCGAGCACACGGGGCACGCGACCGGCAGGCGAGCGCGGGTGTAGGCGATGCGCCTGGCCGGCGCCTCGAGCCCAGGGAGCTCGCGTGTGACCCAGTCGCTAGGGTCCTTCACGAGCTCGTCAACGGCGCGCTGCGCAGCCAGGCCGCCGGCGATGAACCGGCGCCAGGCGCTCGAGCTCACACCGAGACTTGTCGGACCTCGACGACTCGCAGGGGGAGCCGCTCACGGTCGGCCAGCGTGGCCCAGGCGCCGTAGAACTCGTCCCGAGCTCGGCCGACCGCGTCGAGCGAGCAGTCGCCCCAGACGAAAACCTCGTGGCGCCACGCCTCGCGCCAGTGCTCGCCGTCGACAACCATGCGGACGAACCATCGGGCCATCGGCGCCACCGGGTAGAGCGCGGCGCGCGGCACGCGCGGGGAGGGGCAGAGCTCCGCGAAGCGGGAGGGTCGATCTAGCATGGGTTGACCCCGCGGTCCTATAGGGGCCGCGGGGTCTGGAACTGTAGCGGGTCGGAATCTCTCGATTCGCGCCCGGAACCGTGCGAAGTTGCACAGAGATAGATACCCGGAGTCCTCAGGGGCGCGGCGGGGCACTGTCCAGGCCGGCCCGCCAGAGTGCGCGCTTGACCGTCGACGGACTCACGCCATGCATGCGCGCGAGCTCGCGTTTCGAGTACTTGTCCGTCAGGAACTGGCGTCCGATCTGCGCCTCGGTGCGCGCGTCAATCGATGGCGGACGGCCGAGGCGCGTGCCGGCGGCGCGCGCCGCGGCGATGCCCGCCTTTGAACGCTCGATGATGATGGCGCGCTCGAATTCGGCGACGGCGCCTAGCATGTGGAACGCCATCTTCCCGGCCGACGTCGTCGTGTCGAATGCCTCCGTCAGGCTGCGGAACGTGGCGCCGGCCGCCTCGATTCGGTCGACGATGATGAGGAGGTCGCGCACCGAGCGCGCCAGTCGGTCGAGCTTGTAGACGACGACGGTGTCGCCCTCGCGGAGTACCTCGAGGAGCCGCTCGAGCTGTTCGCGCTTGGTCGTGACCGCGGATGCCTTCTCCTCAAGGATGCGCCGGACGCCCGCCTTGCGGAGCGCAGAGAGCTGTAGCGCGGTGTCCTGTTCCGACCTCGATACCCTGGCGTAGCCGATCAGCATGCGAAACCCCGTTCAGTGGAGCTGCATTCTGGCGGGGTTTGTGACGGTCGACGAA
>Ga0136638_10000344_pt1 | contig 10444 bp, 6 predicted proteins | sample AntDrymUQ8582206_2_FD_104671 | JGI IMG/M metagenome (GOLD analysis project Ga0136638, IMG submission 104671) | Polar desert sand microbial communities from Dry Valleys, Antarctica - metaG UQ858 (22.06) | ecosystem: Environmental > Terrestrial > Soil > Desert | place: Antarctica: Dry Valley...
GACGAGCCAGCGCTGGCCCTCGGGCACCCCACACGCGGTCTCCGGGCTCTCGGGCGTCTCGGGGAAGTCGCGGTGCGTGCCGAGCAGCGTGACGCCCTCCTGCGGCGAGACGACACCGACGTGGAAGTCCTCGACGTCGGTGAGCTCTGCCAGCAACGCATCGGTGAACTCGGCGAACACGGGGGCCATGCCGTCGGTGCCGCGCAGTGCGTCCTGCTCCTCGTTCATGCTGCCGGAGCCGTCGACGGTGAACAGCACGTCGATGCGCTTGCAGCCGACGGGCGGGTCTTCCAGGAAGGGCGGCTCATAATCAAAATCCTCGCAGACCTGGCGGGCGAGCGGCGTCCATTGTTGCAGGGCGTCGACGAGATCGACGTCGTCGCGCTCGAAGTGGCGGCTGTGCTCGCTGAGCGACAGCCCGAAGATCTCGAGCTCACCGGCGGCGTGCGAGTGCGTGAGCGCGGCGACGCGGCGGTGGTCGCCCTCGCCGACGATGCGCAGCCAGGCCTCGGCGGCGATGCCAGGCTGCGCGTAGAGGTTGTTCTGGTCGTCGTCGCCCTCGCCGACGATCAGCGCCAGACCGGTGGCGCCAGGGGCCGGCCAGCTCTCCAGCTCGAGCACCGGGAACAGCAGGCCCGAGAAGTAGAACGTGCCGACGTCGAAGTCGCTGGTGTGGCCGTCGAGCGCGGTCAACAGACACTCGAGCGCGGCCCGGGCGTCCGGGTCGACGACACCGCCCTCGCCGTAGACCAGCACCGGGTCGTCCGCGCCGTTGCCGAGCGGAAGCAGGCAGTCGGTGGCGAGCGTGAGCTCCGTGCCGGAGTTGACGAGCAGGCGCACGCGCGCGCCGGTCGTCTCGACCATGTCGGCGAAGAACGCCGCGAACGCGGCCCGGTGCGCCGGCGTGTAGATGTCGAGGTCGGGGCTGGCGACCAGCGAGATGTCGAGCTGCCCACAAAAGGTGGCGGGCTCGCCGGTGGTGCCGTCCTCGCTGTCGCCGGTGGTGGCGGGCTCGCCGGAGGTCGTCGGCGCGCCGGTGGTGGTCGGGTCGGACGGGTCGATGCCACCGGTGGTGATCGGCTCGGGCGTGCCGGTCGAGCCGGACGAACTGCCTGTCATCGCGGTGCCGTCGCCGCAGGCGGTGACCAGACCCAGCACGAGGACCAGTTCACGCGATGATTTCGTGGCGACCCGCACCAAGCGATCTTTACGCGAGGTCGCCCGGTTCGGCTATCGTCGCTGCGTGACCGGCCTCGACCCGCGCCTCGGCGAGCTCATCGACGCGATCCCCAAGGTGGAGCTGCACCTGCACCTCGAGGGCAGCATCCACCCCGAGCTGGCGCTGCGCCTGGCGCGTCGTCGCGGCCGCAGCCTGCCGGGCATGGACACGGGGGCAGAGGGCCTGCGCGAGCACTATCGGTTCGCCAGCTTCAAGGACTTCCTGCGCATGTACATCGCGATCTCGGCGTGCCTGTGTGAGGCCGAGGACTTCTGTGAGATCACCATGGCGCTGGCGAGGGACCTGCAGGCGCAGCGGGTCGCCTACGCCGAGGTGACCTTCACGCCGATGACCCACGTCGCGCGTGGCGTCGACCCGGCGGTGATGCTGGCCGGGCTCGCCGAGGGCCGCGCGCGTGCCCTCGAGGAGCACGGGGTCGAGCTCGCGTGGGTCTTCGACATCGTGCGCTGCTTTCGCGACCAGGCCGAACCGACGCTCGAGCTGGCGCTGCGCGGGCGCTCGCAGGGGGTGATCGGGCTCGGCTTCGCCGGACCCGAGGCGCCCGAGTGGCCGACGGCTCCGTTCGCGGAGACCTTTACGCGGGCGAAGTCGGAGGGCCTGCACTCGCTGCCGCACGCCGGTGAGATGGCCGGGCCCCAGAGCATCCGCGAGGCGATCGACCTGCTCGGCGCCGAGCGCATCGGCCATGGCGTGCGTGCGGTCGACGACCCCGCGTTGCTCGAGCACCTGGTCCGCACCCAGATCCCGCTCGAGGTGTGCCCGACCAGCAACCTCGGAATCGGCCTCTACCCCGATCTCGCCTCGCATCCGCTGCCGCAGCTCCTGCGCGCCGGCGTGGCGGTGTCCCTCGCGAGCGACGACCCTCCGATGTTCGCGACCTCGCTGGTCGAGGAGTATCGCCGTTGTACGGTCGCCTACGGCTGGGACGCCGCGCAGCTCCGCGCGCTCGCGGCCGCGGCCGTGCAGCACAGCTTCCTCACGCCCGGCCGCAAGGCGGCGCTGCTGCAGCAGCAGGACGCGGTGGCGGCCGCGCTGTCCGGGCTGCCTGCCTGATAAGCTCCCGCGCGTGCAAATCTCCCGTCGCTGGACCCGTCCCCTCGTCCTCGTCGCCACGCTGCTCGCCTGCAAGACGCCAGGCCCCGACGATGCCGGCGCAGCGAGCACGGCCGGTGCGGTCGGCGGGCCGACCGTCGAGGACAAGCTCGAGCCGCTGCCCGCGCTGCGCACCGGCAAGCGCAGCGTGCTCGAGGGCAAGGCGCTGGTCGGCAAGGTGACCACGAGCACCACCGACGCGACGCACGAGTACCTCGAGCTGCTGATGCCGCTCGCGGGCGAGGAGATGGGCCTCGAGTTCGACCGCATGCACGTCGAGCTCAAGGGCAGTCAGCCGGGCGACCTCGGCCTGGTGGCGACCGGCATGGGCGGCAGCGAGGTGCGCGTGCTGCTGCGTCGCAAGGCTGGCACGGCTGGTGCGGACGTCGAGGGGGCGCTGTTCGGCGAGCGCAGGGACGAGGGTCAGCGCGCGTGGACGCGGGTGCCGTTTCGCGCGGAGAGCAAGGGAGCGAGCGCCGACAAGCAGCTGCGCACGCGCTGGGTCGACGCCTTCGCCGCGCAGATCAACAACGACTGGCGCACGCCGCATCCGTGGCTGCAATTCGCGGGCGGCCGCGTGCGCGCGCTGGTGCCGGGCGGCCTCAAGGACGGCGGCGCGGGCATCGCTGGCCTGACACCGCCGACCCGCCGCACCGACCTCTCGCAGCTGATGGACACGACCACCGGCGTGATGTCGATGCAGGAGGCGCTGCAACACGACCGCGGCCTGCGCCTCGATCGCGGCGACGACAAACAGACGCTCGCGGTCGGCGAGCTGAGCTTGCCGCCGCTCGACGCTCACCCGTTCGCGGCGATGCAGGCCAAGCTGCCCGACCCCGCGGCGGGCGCCCCGGAGCCGCTTGCCTCGGCGGTGCCGGCCGAGTTCTGGTACACGCGCGTCGACGACATCCGCCTGATGCTGCGCCTGATGGACGAGGCCGACGCCTGGATCACGCCGGTCGTGCAGATCCTGCAACAAAACCCGGAGGACCGTCACCTCGCGGATCGCTACCAGGCCCAGCTCGGCCTGCGCCGCACCGATATGGCCAAGCTGTTCGGCCACACGGTGGTCGGTCCGGTGGCGATCACCGGCAGCGATCCATATCTGCGCGAGGGCAGCGACGTCACGATGATCTTCAGCGTGAAGCAGCAGGCGATCTTCGATCAGGAGCTGACGCGCCACCTCGAGGCCTACCGCGCCGAGCTGCCGGGACTGCTGACCACGACGCGCGACCACGGCGGCGTGACGATCACCGAGAGCCGCGATCCCGGCGGCACGGTCCGGCAGCAGCGCGCGCAGGTCGGCGAGCTGGCGATCGTGTCGAACTCTCCTGCTGCGTGCGAGAAGGTGATCGACGCGATGGAGGGCAAGACGGCCCGGCTCGGCGACGAACCTGACCTCAAGTACATGCTCGCGCGTGACCCCGGTGCGCACCAGGCGTTCGCATTCCTGAGCGACAAGTTCATCGCCGCGGTCGTGGGTCCCCAGCAGAAGATCCTCGCGGCGCGCCGTCAGCAGGCCCTCGCCGAGCTGCTGACGCCCGGTTATGCCGCGCTGCTGCACGGCTGGCTGTTCGGCGCGGCGCCGGCGACGACCGACGCGCTGGTCGCCAGCGGGCTGCTCGTGGCCGACGAGCTCAAGCACAGCGACGGCGCCGCGATCGCGTTCACGCCGGGCACCTCGGCGAATTCCTCATGGGGTCGGCCGGCGGCTCTGACGCCGCTGATTGACCTTCCGCCGGTGACCCAGGTCAGCGAGACGGAGAAACTGGCCTACGAGAACTTCGTCCGCGGTTATCAACAGTACTGGAAGCAGTTCATCGACCCCGTGGCGATCCGCCTCGACGTCAAGGACGAGGGCGGCACGTCGACCGCGGAGGTCGACGTGCGCATCTTGCCGTTGATCTCGGCCACGGATTACAGCGAGATCGAGGCGATCGTCGGCGCCACGCGCGTGCAGGTCAGCGCGATCGATCGCGGGCTGCAGGCGGTGTGGGCGGTCGGCAAGGACGCGCGCCTGCGCAAGGACATGGACGGCCTCATGCAGATGGCGACCGGACAGAGCGACATCGGGCTCGGCTGGCTCGGTGACTGGGTGCTGATCGGGGTCGAGGACCGCGCCGCGCTCGTCGAGCTGCTGGCCCACTTCGACGCGACAGTGCAGCTGGCGCCGGGCAAGTCGGAGAGCGAGATGTTCAACGACGTCGAGCTCTGGCGCCTGGTCGGACGGTTCCCGTTCTACGCGGCCGCGGAGGTCAAGAACCCGACGATGCTGGTGGCGACGCTGGCGGCGATCAAGACGATGCTCGGAGGGGTGGCGCCGGGCTGGATCGACTGGGGTGAGCACAGCAAGCACCGCGACCTCCCGATCGTGCGCGTCGGCGCGAGCAAGTCGGCGCCGATGCTACCGAACCGCGACATCGCCGACGCCGTCGCCCTGTACTACGTGCAGACCGGCCAGGCCTTCGTGCTGGCGATCGACCTCAAGACGCTCAAACACGCGGTCGACCGCGTGCTGGACGGCAAGCTGCCGAAGAGCGGCGCCGAGGGCAGCTCGCAGTTCGTATTCGAGGCCCACACGCGGGCCGGCGCGCCGATGTGGACGGCGCTGCTGTGGATGATCCAGGGCCAGGCGAACGACGCCCAGGCGCGGGCGCGCCACTCCGCGGAGATCCTGCTGCGCGGGGACCCGGCCGGCACCACCGACGCGAAGGCGATCGCGCAGCGTGGGCTCGACTACCTCGGCTTCGCGCCGGTGACGGCGCAGGGCGACAGCGCGTTCATCCTGGCGCCCGAGGGCGCCGGTGACCTGCAGCTCGGCACGTCGATCGCACCGAACTTCGTGCCGCTGCCGATCGCAGGCTCGCCGGTCGAGCGCCTCATGCAGCGCCTCACCGGCGTGCGCGGCGAGGTCTCCTTCGATAAGGAGCCCGACCCCGCGGGGCCGACCGCTCGCAGCCTGCATACGCGCTTCTCGCTGCACCTCGGCGCGGCGCCCTGAATTGTTCGTGGCGCCCGCGTCCGCGGCGGCCATCCTTGACATGCGCGATTTCGTGTGGTGCCCTACCTCCGATGAGGTCGTCCACCCGGTTCATGCCACTGCTGCTGGCGAGCTTTGGCTGTCACATGCCGGAGTATCAGACGTTCATCGATCAGCAGAAGATGTTCGCCTCCACGGGGGACAGCTCCAGTGGCACCACCGACGGGACCGAGACCGGGACCGACACCGGCACCACCGCCGCGGGTAGCACCGGTCCTGGTCCGGACATGGGTGACAGCACAGCGCTCACCAGCACGGGAATCGACGATGGTGAGACCACCCTATCGACGTCGAGCACCGGGAGCACCGCGGGCGAGGGCTCGAGCACCGGGTCCGCGGCGTTTTGCGGCGACGGCGTCATCAACCAGGACTTCGAGGAGTGCGACGTGCCGAGCCCCGACCCGGAGGGCCCATGCACGGCGACCTGCCGGCGTTCGCGGATCATCTTCGCCCTCAGCATCCAGTTGCAGGGCAACATGAACGGCCTGCAGGGGGCCGACGCCTACTGCAAGTCACAGGCGGTCAAGGCGAAGAAGGCCGACCCGTTCTCGCCGCTCCAGGGCGCGAGTACCTTCAAGGCGCTGCTCTCGACGTCGAAGGAGACGGTGTTCGAGCGCCACTACCAGGGCGAGGGCCCCTATCGGCTCGTCAACGGCCTGACGGTGAGCGACAGCTTCGCGGCCCTGTTTAGCGAGCCGCTACAGAATTCGATCAATGTCGACGAATTCGGGCATACACAGGACGGCGCGGTATGGACGGGCACGGCCGTCGACGGCTCGCCGTACCCCGGCATCGACTTCTGCGGCGACTGGACCGACAATAAGGGGTCCTCCAACTGGGGCGTTAGCCAGCTGATCGACATGTGGATCGACGCCGGCGACGAGGTCATCAACAACCCCGACACCGATTGTTACTCCGAAAACGCGGTGTATTGCGTGGAGCAGGAGTAGGCATGGCGGTCCACCACCTGCTCGCGGCTTGCGGCGCCCTCACCCTGCTCGCTGGTTGTCCGGCGGAGCTCGGCCCGGCGACCGGATCGGCGGACGCGAGCGCGTCGTCCTCGGCCACCTCCTTCACGGGCGGGTACACGCCGAGCGGGGACGGCGGGGACAGCCCGGGCCCGCCGACGTCCTCGAGCGGCGCCGAGGCGAGCACCGGCGACTCGACGGGGAGCACGTCCGGCACCACCCAGGTCGTCGACACCTGCGGCGACGGCGTGCTCGACGCCGGCGAGGGCTGCGACGACGGCGCGGACAACAGCTCGTTCGCCGCCTGTACGAACGCGTGTCAGCCCAACGTCTGCGGCGACGGCAACGTGCACCTCGGGGTCGAGGCCTGCGACGAGGGCGAGGAGAACGTCGACAGCGGCTACTGCCGCTCGGACTGTCAGCTCGGGACGTGCGGGGACGGCTTCCTGTTCGCCGGGCAGGAGGCGTGCGACGCCGGCGAGGCGAACGACCCGGGCAAGTTCGGCTCCTGTGATGAGAAGTGCACCATCAACCGATGCGGAGACGGCGAGCTCGACGTGGGCCACGAGGAGTGCGACGACGGCCCGAACAACGGCACGGGGATGCGCGGCGAGCAGGGCCAGGCCGGGTGCGACGTCGACTGCGGCTACTTCGGACGCCGGATCTTCCTGTCGTCTCAATCGTTTAGCGGAGATATGGGCACGCGCGCGGGCGCCGATCTGGCCTGCCAGATCATGGCCGCGCAGGTCGGCTTCAAGGACGAGTACAAGTACCGCGCCTTCCTGGCGGACGCGAGCGGCTCGCCCAACACCTTCGTCGACCCGGACCCGGGCGGGCCCGCCAGGCCGTTCATCCTCCCGGGCGGCCTCATCGTCGCCGCCAGTTATTCCGCCTTGATCGCCGATGGTCCCGGCGCCGGCATCACCACCACCGAGCAGGGCGAGGTCCTGTTCGAGAGGCGGGTCTGGACCAACCTCGACCCGTTCGGCGACGCGTACCTCGAGGACCCCGGTTCGACCTGCGCCGAATGGAGCTCGGCCGACGCGCTCAAGTCGGCGCGGGTCGGAATTAACGCCGTCGCGCCCGGAGACGCGGCCGCCCTCGCCGAGTGGGAGACCCAGAGGCACTGGCTCAGCTTCAAGAGCGTCGCTTGCGTGTACGACTATCGCATCTACTGCATCGAGGCCCTTTAAAAAACGCCTACGGGCGCCCGCGCTGTTGCGCGGACGCCCGGGTGGGAGCGAGCGGGGCTCGGCTCACAGGTCGAGGTCGAGGTCGAGGCTGATGTCGAGGCAGATGTCGGCGCCGACGTAGATGTCGCCCTCGCAGAAGACGGAGCCGTCGATGTCGCAGTTGGCGTGGCACTGGGCCTCGACGTCGGCCTCGCACTGGGCGTGGGCCTCGGCGTCCCACTCGTCGGCGTCGACCTGGGCGTCGCAGTAGGCGTCGACGTTGACCTCGCAGTCAGCGTGGCACTCGACGCCGACCTCGATCTCGCAATCCAGGTCGACATCCAGGTCGAGGTCGAGACAGGCGTCGAGGTCGAGGTCGAGGTCGCCGCCCTTGTCGCCGATGCTGATGTCGAGGCCGCCGAAGCCGCCGCCGTAGCTGCCGGCCTGGGTCGGAGCAGCGGTGAAGGCGGGGGCGAACGCGAAGGAGGAGGCGAGGATGATGGTGGAGAGCATGGGAGTGGTCCTTTTTCTTCGAGCTTGTCGAAGCTGAGAGTCTTTTTTGAAAAGCCGCCGGGGGATTCCGTCGCGGCTGGGATGAGCTGATTATGGGAGCCCGAAACTCCGCGGCCACGCCGACGGGCCGGCAGTGCTACTCGCCGCTCACGGTGGCACGGGCCAGATCGGCCTGGAGGCCCGGTCTGATGGTGTTCTTAGCGAGATCAGGAAAATTTCATGGGCCGGGCTCGGTCCCTGGAACGATGGTTTTTGGCCGCATCACAAAACTAAATGTGTATTGTTCATGCAGCACTCCAACGCCGCGATACATCGCAAAGCTCGCTCCGCAGGGCGCGCCGCGGATATGGCCATGGGCGCCCAAGTGTTTGAAAGGAAATAGATTTTTATCCTGAAAATGTGGCGCATGCCGCGCGTCCTGGTGGCGGCCGTGGGGCTGGTGTTGGCCAAATGACACACGGGGATGGCGCCCCCTGTGACTCGAGTGGAGATTCGTGAGGCCCTTGAACCGGGGCATGCGATGTATGTGATCCGGCGATCGACGCGCAGCCCGACACTATGTTCGGGGCGTCAGGGCAGGTCGCCGCGCAGGAACAGCAGCTGGAGGCGCAGGTCGGCGCCGATCCCGAGGAGCAGCGCGGGTAGCGGCTCGTCGTCCTCGACGACGACGTGCATGCGCGGCTCGTCGGGCAGGGCGTGGGGCTTGAGGCCGAGCAGCAGCGCGCGCGCGAGGCCGGGGCGGACGATGCGAAACGGGAAGGCGCCGGGGAAGTGCGGGTTGAAGCTGGCGATGCCGAGGCCGATCGCGGTCGGGTCGGCGGGGTCGTGCAGGCGCAGCAGGATGCGCGACGGGTCGTCGCGGATCGCAGCGAGCTGTCCGCCGGGTAGCTCGTGTGTCGCTTCGATCTCGGCGTCCTCGGATGGGTCGACCGGGCATGTCGTCAGGGCCAGGTCCTCGCCGGGCAGCGAATCGACGGCGGGCCACTCGAAGCGCAGCGCGGCCGAACGGTAGACGACGTCGAGGCCGAGGCTGCGATACAGACCGAGCGCGACCGTGTTGGCGGGCTCGACGTTGAGACACCAGCGCGTGCAGCCGAGCCCACGCAGGTGCGTGGCGAGCTGCTGCATCAGCGCGCGGCCACGGCCGTGGCCGCGCCGGTCGGCGTCGATGACGACGTTGCGCACGTAGCCGAACTCCGCCATGCGCTCGTAATACGCGTAGCCGGCGACCTCGGCCCCGTCGATCAGCATCATCGTGCCCTCGCACAGGTGACCGAGCCAGGCCTGCTCGTCGGGGATCGGGTCGTTGGTGCCGAGCTGGGGGAACAGGCGGGCGAACACGGGATAGTCGTCCGGGCTCGCCGGTCGCAGGTGCAGGGTCATCGGCGGCTCCTCGTGGCTGTCGGGTTCATGGGTGGGCTCGGCTTCGGCATCATCTTCATCAGGGTCCTCGTCTTCGGGATCTTCGGGATCCTCGTCGGTGGCCGTCAGCTCGGGGTCGGCGAGGCCGGGCACCCAGCTGGCGCGCTCGCTCCAGCGGTGCGGCGTGGCGAAGGGCGCGACGAGCCGGGCGTCGCCGTCGTTCCAGGCGGCGCCGCGGTCGTCGAACACGGTGATGAACTGCACGGGCGTGCGCCTGAGCTTGCGCAGGTGGGCGAGGTCGGTGCAGGCGGCGACGACGTGCTCGGCGAGCTTGCGGGCCTGGTCGCGGCGCTCGTTGGCCAGCAGGAACAGCAGCAGGTGGCGCTCCGGCGTGCGCACGCGGAAGTCGACGCTCCACGTGGTCGCCGAGATGCCGGGGATGCGGTCGTTGCGGGTGATCGTCAGCGGGCCGGGCAGCATGGCGCGCAGGTAGGCCTCGACCTCGTCGGGGAACGAGCGGGTGATGCGGGGCCGGCCGGTCCGGCGCAGGTCGGCGATCCGCAGGCAGGCCTGTGAGACGCGCACGGCCGCGGCCGCGAGCGACTCGCCTTGACGCACCGTCACGCGTAGCTCACCGCGCTCGAGCGTGACGTCGAGGCCGGCGCAGACATCGGTGATCTGCTGCTGCTGGCGAGCGCTGCGACGCGGCTCGACGGTGTGTGACCGCAACCAGCGCAGGGTCTCACCGAGGTCGCCGAGCAGCGTGGGATCGCTGTGACGCAGCAAGAACAGCACGAGTGGTTCACCGCCGGGGAGCGAGAAGGGCGTGTGCACGCGCAGGTACGCGCCCCACTCGTCGGCGGTGAACAGCGGCGCCGCGAGGCCGGCGCGCAGCTGGCTGTCTCTCGGGTCAGGTCCCGGGGTCACAGCAGCGACTCCTGGGTGGGCGGGGCGTCGCTGAGCTCGCCGTCGTGGGAGAGCGCGGTCAGGCGACAGAACAGCCGCCATGCGGTCTGCGTGTCGCCGGGGGCGAGCGTGGGCTCGGGAGGGAGTTCGC
>Ga0136638_10000346_pt1 | contig 10420 bp, 11 predicted proteins | sample AntDrymUQ8582206_2_FD_104671 | JGI IMG/M metagenome (GOLD analysis project Ga0136638, IMG submission 104671) | Polar desert sand microbial communities from Dry Valleys, Antarctica - metaG UQ858 (22.06) | ecosystem: Environmental > Terrestrial > Soil > Desert | place: Antarctica: Dry Valley...
GAAGATGCCGAGAAATACGACAACCTCGTATATCAGACTTCAGATGAGCAGTGGCATCTGACAATTAGAGGACTGGAGGAATTTAGTTGTTTCAATCTGACTCGATCGCCTTGAAGCGTAAGCGCCATCACAATAAGATTCGGAAACCCCTTACATTCTGTGCAATCCCAATTGACAGGCAAGCGAATAAATTATAGATTATTATAATTTGGTTTCTAACTATAGGTATAAATGGAAACAGAAGACAGTAGGGTGGGCACTGAGGATTTTATTCCCTGGCAACAGGATGACGTGATTCGTCATAGTCAGCGTTTAATCAAGAGCTTTCAACACTGGACAGGGACGCCCCTGCTGAAGGCAGAAGGAACTCCCGCCGAGCTTGCTTATGCTTTGTTTGAGGCTGACAAAGTCATTATGTCTCATGGCACTGAAACAGATCCGGTACTGAACTATGGCAACCGGACAGCCCTGAATTTGTGGGAAATGGACTGGCAACGCTTTACCCAAACTCCTTCCCGCTATACTGCTGAACCTATGAACCGGGAAGAGCGATGCGACTGCGTCGCCGCTGTGCTTCGCACCGCTTCGCTAACGCGAACGCGTTTACTGGAGCAGGCAAAACAACAGGGTTATATAAGCAATTACCAGGGAATTCGCATCTCCAGTACAGGAAAACGCTTCCTCGTCGCGGATGTAATTGTTTGGGATGTGCTGGATGAAAAGAATCAGCCTTGCGGTCAGGCGGCAACTTTTTCTCGCTGGGAGTTCCTTGAGTCAGCAGGTTAGGGATTAACTTTTCAAAAAGCCGGCGGATGTTCAAATTCTGGCTGCCAGTTGGTATTAATCAGCCGCCCGTTGACTGCCAGTAGGTAATTGCGCCAAAGAAAACTCGCCCTTGCTTCTTGAGTCTGCCCCGTCTGCTGCATCAAGGTTTCCCGCAGTGGGTGGTGACTGTTAATCAGGAATTCGTTTCTGGTACTGAGGCGATGCTCCGCGTGGAGCCGCTACGCTCCGAGAAACCGTCGGTGGGGCATTCGGTGAAACTTCCCACCCGCCCCCCGGTTACAACTCTGGCAGGCTAACACCAGATTCCAGACGCCATCGATGGGCTGGGCAATCTTGTACTCGCTCATGAAAAGTTCAGTACTTATACGGTAGTCTATACCTTGGAAAATAGTTATATTAGTTAGGGATAAACTACAAGGAGAATTCACCACTATGCCAGATTTAGTTGGGCCTGCTGCTGCTGCGTTTGTTGCAGGAGCTGCGGAAAGATTAGGCCACGAATGCGGTGGTCATATAGCTGAGGTGCTTGAAAAAGAGTTGGAGGCAGGTTGGCAACGAGATTACGAAGCTGGCGGAATTGCTGCATTGGTTAATGGAAATAATGAACAAGCAGAACTAGAACCAGCATAAAAACCTAGTTAACACAATTTATAGCAATCCTAGATGAATTCCAAATGCCCTCGAAAAGCGAACCATTGTTCTCCTGGTGGCGCAGCCCGGTGTACAGCCTAATGCGTATGGCTTACGCCACGCTCCGCTGTCAAAACTCACATTTAGGACTACTATAGCACCTAGCCTGCACCTAATTCCTTATTCCGGTTTCTTGTCGTTACCCTTGTCCGCAGGCACAACTTTAAGGATGCCTCGCCCGATGCGCTCCACTAACTCCGAGCGGGATATGCCCATGCTTTGGGCGAGCATCTAGGTTGCTTACAGCAGTAGGAGTCAGAGTAATACAATAGTCTCGCTTTAATTCATCCCAATAATCTGCAACTCCCCTGACGCTATAATTTTTTCTCTTTTGTTGTTTCCCCATCGTTATCTGAAAGCTACTGCAATGCTATTATAGTCTTGGTAGGGATGCATATGTATCCTGCCTGTACCTTTTGGCAGCCCCATCAACTCCAGATGCAGCCCGTAGCATTGCCTTAGAAGGGTTCAGAATGGACTAATGCTAAAACTCGCATTCCTTCTTGAATCACCTTGATCACTGAAGCTGGTGGTAACTCACGCACGAGCAGTAAAGTTTTCTCCAAAGGATCGTCTGTTGGCAGTTGCCCCGTTATCAGATAGCGCTGCAAATCCTCAACCATCCAACCTTTTAGCAATGCCAACTTAACTAAACTATCTGCTCCTGGATAGCCTACTTCCCTTTCCCAAGAAGCGATAGTAGTTCTGCCTACCTCAAGCTTATCAGCTAGCTCCTGCTGAGTTAGGTTAAGGGCTTCACGCAAAGCTTTGACAAATTGTGCCAGTTGCACGCTGCGTTTCATATTTTTTATTCTACACACAGTTTTACTTTATTTTACCTTCTGTCGAAATCATTACATTTTTTGTCAGTTTCTCGACAAAAGCGCTTAAGATAAGGATATGGGTCATTAGACCCATAAATTGGTCAGGAGCAAGCCAAGTACCTCGACAGTCATGGCTGGTTCCTGGCTTCAACCGAAATATTGGAAGCATATTAGATCATGAACGATTTTGACCTTGAACTGCCACTGTCTGATGTACAGCTGCACTTCCACTCTCGTTTCGACTACGGTCGCCTAGAAGAATCAACCCGCATTCTGGCGCTCTCCCGTGCTGGCGAGATTAAGATTTTGATGAAGCAGAACACAGAAAACATCATCCAGATTGGGGTAAAGCTTATAGAAGTAAAACAGTGTTTGGGGCACGGGCAGTTTAGGCATTGGCTTGCTGCGGAATTCGATTGGAGCAAGTCAACAGCCAACCAATTTATGAACGTTGCCTTGAAATGTCCAAATTTTGGACATTTGGAAACGATCGCTCCATCTGCCCTTTACCTGCTGGCTGCCCCTTCAACACCAGATGAAGTAAGGAGTATCGCCTTGGAACGGGCTTCCCGTGGCGATAGCGAAGCGCTGCCGCCCTTGGCGGATCGCATCAGTCACAAAGTCGCCAAGCAGATCTTGAGTGATGTAAAAGAAACCACCGGCAGGGCGAAGCCACCCCAACCCGCGCTCTCCCACCCGGCACCAGCAGAGGAGATGACGCCGCCAGATGTCACCCCGGATAATGTACCGAGTAGCCCGGTGACAAAGCCATCCTATCAACCGATGAAAGAAACCTCAAGCTTTAAGTGGATTCGAGACAGTTTGCAGAATCGGATCATGCAAATCTTGCTTTATGACGAAGAAATGGGGATGAAGATTGAACGACTCGCTCGGGAGTATGAGCGGCAGCCGCATACGATCGTTGAATGGGGGATAGAAGCTTTTGAGGAGATGCCGCAAAGGAAACGAGAAATACTCGATTTAGAATCAAAGCTGCAAGAGGTGAAATCCCAAAACTCGGAACAAGCGCAGACGATCGTAATAGCCATCGCTCGAACAGCAGAACTAGAGGAAAAGTTAGCGGCTGCTGAACAATTGATAGCTAGTCTTCAATCTGCCACCGGGAATGTTTCCAGCGTAGCTGAACTTGAGACTCAACTCTACTATCTTGCGACGCGCGAAGCGCATCGCAAGATAGTAGAGTTGTCAGGATCTGTTGTAGATAAGAACAGCAAGATAAGTGAGCTAGAAAACCAGCTTGCTGCATTTCAGTCAGCGGTAGTTACAGCCCAAGACGAAAAAATAGCTGAGTTAGAGGCATCTAATCCTTGCGAGAATTCAAAACCAGAGGAGTTACAAATAGAGTCAGAACATCTTTCACTGCCCTCTCCGACTCCCACACCCTCTCCCGCTGAGTCAGATCTAGTTCCAACAGACTCAACATCAACAGACATTACTCACGCTAATTCCCAATCACAGGTTCTACCGCCAGTCATTAAATCAAAGGACATTCCCAATCTTAAGCCCATTCTGAAATTCTTTGACTTGGCAGCAGCGAAGGTGAACACGCCATCCGTCACGATCGAGATGAACGGACACACGATTACGATATCAAGAAATTCAACCAAGTATCCAGGGGCACTCAATATCAAATCGACTGTATGGCTTGGGCGTATCAACAAGGATGGAAGTTTATACAAAGGATGGGAGTGGCAGGACTGGCTACTACCAATACTGGAGCAGTTCGCTCAGAATCCTACTTTAATTGCGCAGCAGCATGGAAAGACTACCGGGGCGTGTTGTTTTTGCAACCGAACTTTGAAAGATTCAAGGTCAATCGCGACTGGATACGGGGAAATCTGCGCCAGTCATTATGGGTTGCCGTGGCCAATAATAGAATCTACTCAGAAAGAACCTTTTCGTGAGACATTTTCAACCGCTTTCAATTTAGCTACAGCTTAGTCCAATTCTGACGCACTCCGGGGGTGCAGGCATTCTCTGAATTCTTGGCTGAAAATTAACCAGCAGTAGTGCGATCGCTATCAATTAGCGATCGCGCCTACAGCAGAAAACTAGGATTGCGCCGCGTTCGCGCAAAAGTTAGTAGGAATGCGGGGCTGTAGGACGACGCTCGATGTACTTTAAATGACGATTAGCTTATAATGGAAAGTGGAGACTACAAAAGTTTCAAATTTATTAACGTTGCTCCCTCTGGAGGTACGGGGGGCGATTGGCACGTTATTAACGAGCAACCCGATCTCACGGTAGTACAGCAAGAAACCCCCAACGCCTGCGGACACGCAGGTATTCAGATGCTACTCAGATGGCGTGGTATCAATGTTTCTCAAGTAGATGTAGCAATTGCTGCCGGAGTGCCAATGGAACAAACTACAGGTTATGATGTTCTTAAGGCAGCAGCGTCTGAGATTGACCCATCTGGAAAGTGGAAGGGTGGATATGTACCTTCAAATGCAATTGATGTATTAACTTGTTTTGGGGTTTGGATGGCTCAATTACAAGGTAAGCTAGGAGCTAATCGTCATTGGGTAATTGTTGAAGGGGTTGATGATGTAGGGAATCTTAAGATTCGAGATCCTTGGGGCATAAATAAAACCTATGTCAAAACAGGAGAGGGAACAAGATATACCATGACTCGTGAAGAGTTTGAACAAGTTTGGACTTCGTATGTAGTTTATAATGAACCCTCTAGGTGACATATGACAACGCACATAACAGTTCTCGACATCAAACATCAGGAAATAGCTGAAAATCTTGAGTTGGTGCTAACAGTTGATGGTGCCCCCCGGTGCTATCCTACAAATATTTTTGATTTAAATGGCATCAAAGGGGTTGCCATTGCAGATAGAGATGAGTTAATTGACATACTCTGTCGCGATCGGCAAAAGAATCGAGAGTTTATGAATCTAATCCTTTCTGTATATAAGGGGCAGCATGAAAAATTCCCTGTAGACTTTGAGTTTTAGCTATAAAATAGGTTCATAGCGCGAGTTTAAATTGTGGGTACTGTTACAAAAACTGCCCTGACCTGGTAGATCGAATAAAGTGGCAACCAGCCCAGGCTGACACCCAATTCCAATGACCTTCAAGCACCCGTTCAAGTGGAGACATATCCCTAGCAGCAGATCGTTCTGCTGTATGTCAGGTGTTACCATTGCGATGAGTAGTGCCAGGGGGGAGTTGAAGTGTGGAAGCCGAGCAGCTTAATCTATTCCCAGATTCCCAACTACAACAACCGAGATCCATAGCTCTGCTGATGGGCAGAGATGCCCTGGTGAACTGGAAATCTCAGATTGCTACCCACCAGCAACACGCCAGGGAGAGTAAGCCAGCAGTACAAGGGACGCTGTTTGACATGGCACCGGCTCATACCGATCCAGATGCGATCGATCCATTTAGCCTGCCCCTGTCTCCGATGTCGTTCTATGAGTTGCCAGCAGACAAACCCGGTGGTGCCTGCCTGTACTTTGTAATTGATAGTGCCGTGCCCATCATCTTGTACATTGGGGAAACCTGCCGGTCTAATCTACGCTGGAAGGGCAGGCATAACGCCAAGGGCTATCTTGACCACTACCAAAGCCTGCACCACCGGCACGGAGTTAAAGCAGCGGTGAACATTGCTTTTTGGTGGGATGCTAGGAGTGCTGGTGAGGGCGCGGCAGATGTTGGAGTTGAGTCTGATTCTGAAATGGCGATGCGACTGCGTCGCCGCTGCGCGAACGCCATTTAACAAAGAAAACTGGGGGCGATGGGGCAGCTTTTTTGGTAATGAGTTTTAAACAAAATGGCAACGCTAAGAAATTTCAGCAGCATTTTGCATAAATTTCAGATCTCGTCCCGATAAATAAATAGAGGGCAGTTTGGCGGCAGGGCAGTCTGATATACACCGACTGGCTCCAAAGCTTGTAAGATCTCACATCCTGTGTCCGAGTAGCCAAGTGGTAAGGCGTTAGTCTGCAAAACTGATCATCGTGGGTTCGATTGCCACCTCGGACTTTAAGCTGTTTCAATCGGGTGTAGTCAAAACCCGTTGTTAAGGGCGTTCGCTTTTCGCTTGCAGCGAGGGCGTTTCAGCCTCATCAAGGACTATAAATGTCTAAGTCCCATTCAACCACTACTAATGGTGTCAGGCAGAATTTTTGCAACAGAACCCTGTCAGCGATACTTAGAAGTTAGCCCCGAACAAGTTCAAGCAGCAGTTCAATCGTTTAGTTTTTAATAAGGAGAACATTATGAAACTTCAGATGATTCAGAAGATCCGCTCAGCTGTTGAGTTGTTCACTGCAAACTTGACGCTGTTTAGTTTGATTGTGCTGACAGTCTGGTTGCCTGGATCAATTTTGCTGGTGTATTTACGCCTGTATGTTTTTACGGAGACAGTTGGGGGAGATGAATTCAGAGCCTTAACCCAAGAGTATCGAGTATCTAATGCTATTGAGTTGATTCTGGGTCCATTCTATGTAGGTGCTCTGCTTCATGCAGCATCCCAATTGAAACAAGGATTACGTGCAAGCTACAGTGAGTCCATGTCTCATGCAGCACGAAGGAGTTTCAAATTATTGGGAACTCGTATTGGGACTGGGTTAATTGTGTTGGCAGGATTAATTGCTTTAGTTATTCCAGGTATAGTTTTGGCATTACGTTTTGCACTGGTAGATGCAGTTGTTATTTTAGAGGGTGTAGAAGGAGCAAATGCTCGGAAACTTAGTGTACGCATGACTCAAGGCAAAAGATGGTCTATTTTAGGGGCATTAGTTTTAACTGTTGTTGGGGTGACTGTAGTTTCTGCCCTAGTGTCCTTCATGTTATATTTGCCGCTATCGTTGGTTGGACAGAGGGAAAATTTTGTAATCGCGTTAATCTATGAATGTATCAACAGTATTTTGTTTGCGTTACTCTATATTGTTTTATTCTTGTTCTATTGGGACGCTAAGAACCAGTAACTCGTCGTTTAGGATGGAAAAGGCTACTCCTATGACAATACTTCTTGGTTAAAGTTTAAGCAGTATTACTCAGCAGAGTTGATAAGTGATAGCCGCTTGACACCACTGTTCCCAAGACCTCTCCCCAAGACATCGAGTTTTTTCCTGTTTTCTTCCCGATTTTAAGTGGGGTCTCGTCTGATAGCGCTGCTGGCTAATGCCATAACCCTTGAAAATCCGTGTGGAAAGATTGTATGACTAACGCTGCGCACACGGTATGGCTTACGCCACGCACACGGTTCAGCATTATAACTTACAATAATCGCGGGACAATGACCTACTCTGCTCGCGTTCAACCTCAACCACCTGGCGAGATTATTGTTCAGCTATCAAATGGTGGTTGTGTAATAGCCAATAATTTGGGGCTGATCCGCATAGGAAAAATTGTCCGCAATCAGTGTCAAGTGCGTGAATAAATTATACTTGCTTATGGTTGATGGGCTGACACCGAGTCTTTGGGCGAGTTGTCCAGAAGTGAGTAATTCAGCTGCTGCTGTCGTAGTAGTTTCTGTGGCAATCGCTGGTACACCTGTCGCTGGTTCTGTTATGGCGGAAGCGTTGCGGCGAGCGGTAGCGAGCATCGCTGTCCTTGCTGGCGCTGTCTCTCCGGGTGTTGTTTCCCCATGTGCTGGGTCTCCAGGTGCTGATTCTGTGTAGGCGATCGCACTCCCCGCTGGTTCCTCTGTCGCGTTCACGTAGCTCCGAGTAGGCGCAATTTCCTGTTCGCTCAAACTCAGCACCTCTGGCATCCCCGGCGCAGTCACATCAAGATGTGACAATTCTCGATTATCTGTGCCGGTGTTCAGAGTAACGTTTTCAACACCCTCAACGCCTGGTGTTGTTTCAGCAATAACTTCTTCCTGGGGTCGGGCAGTGTCTGTCGATCCACCTTTTGGCTTCTTGTCAAAAGGTTTGAAAGTTTTCTTTTGCTCACCATTTCGGATTCGTTTTGGAGGCTTACAAGGGGACGCTAAATCGCGCACCCACCCAAAACAGCCGAGTTTTGGAATTAACCTTGCCACTATTTGGTAGAATTCTGGTCTAGCGTCCGAGTCTTTACGAAACTTGAAAGGTTGCTTTTCCTTCCAAATTAGTGGTAAGTGTTGATTCTTGATTTTCTCTTCATCAGGGCGTTTTTCGTTTCTGTATATCGAGAAAACAGGTCTTCTATTTTGCGGTACAAACTGCCAGATGCCCCGTAATACGAATAGCCCTGGCGTTACTCCCTCTGGCTTTTCAGTCGTGAAGTATAAGATTTTGAAGTATAAAACTTGATGTTTGATATTGTATTGTGGATAGCACCTTACCCACATCAATTGCTCTGTGGTAGTTTCTAAAGCTTTGTAAAGGAAAAACAATATACGTTTATCTGCTGTTACCCCAAAGGCATTACCATCAGGGAGCTTTATTTGTAGCTTTCCTTCTTCTGTCTTCCCTACTACTCCTGACAACCAACCTAGCGCCTGATAGTAAAACGCTGGTTGAAACAATACTTCTGACGTAACTGGTTGAGGCGAGTCATTGTCAGAGGCTGGTGGTGGATCATATGCGCAGGGATTCTCAGCAGGCGGTGAGGAAGGATTGTTTGCTTTCTTTATCCGCAGAATTTCCATCGCGACTAATGCTTGTGGTGGGGGTTGAGCTATGCTAGGTTTTCGAGGCTAGTTTTTCGAGTGTACAACATCCTTATGCGGCGAGGCAGCGATTGCCTGTGGCTGCCAACACATCTCGCTCCCTCGTAAATTTGCTCGTTTTCACTTATAACCGTTATAAGTGAGAGCGAAAAATCCACCTCTAATGGCAGCATGGATATGTTGCACCCCCAAAAAATAAACTCACATCGTGACAAACTCCCTGATCCCTAACGATGAAGTCATCCAACACCATTCAGCAGAGTTTACGAGAGATTGCCGTCCAGATGGGCAACGCAATTGATGAGGGAACAGCAGAGCGGATTTATCAAGATGCCAGTGAACTGCTCAACCACATTGCTCATGCGCCCATCACTCTTGCCCGTGTCGCCGGAACGTTGCTGGTACACGAATTACAGAATGCAGAACTATCGGAATTAGAGTGGATCAAGTCCCAGATAAAGCAGTGTTCTGACGATGAAGAGGTTGAGGAGTTCATTGAATCGCTCCACCGGACGGATGCACTCTGACGTTAGATCCAACTGGCACACAGGTGCCGGTGTTCGGTGAGGTAGCGCGGAGTTGGGCTTGGCCAGTTCCTCCAGTGCGATGCCAATAAGTTTCGAGGGTGATGTCTGCTGCTGTGAATGACGCCACTTGAATGGGTGCTTGGGGTTAATCAGGGGTGCTTGTCAGACAGAAATGGTTGCCACCTTATTGACTCTGCCAAGTCGTGGTACTTTTTGCAACAGAACCCGCTACCATATTACTATGTCTGCCGAAGTGGACTGAGTATTGATGGCTGAACGCGGAAAAACGGGAAGATTGTTACAAGACTTTACATGGGGTCTTATGTAAACACGTATTTCGGCTTTTCCCCGTGCTACTATTTTATATATATTTTAAAGGTGTTTGGGCTAATATGACTGCTAGCGTATTGATTTTCCCCCGTGGCTCTCAGTGAGTGTTACATTTTGTAACCTTTCTGCAACACATTGTGGAAAGTTAGGGAAGTTAGTTCTCGAAGTAGGCAAGAAACGGATGCACCACTGTTGGGAAATTTTTCGGTTAGCAACCGCACACCGAGATAGCTGTGGGAAGGCATGGGGTGATGAGGAAAATCTCTAGACACTTTATCAGCACCACCTCTCAGAAGTAGCAGTATTGTGCGGTTACTCGATAAGCAAATTCCCTGTTGGTTTAATAGTAAGAAAACTTTTCTTGTTTTGCTACTAACAATGTTTGAGGAGAAAAAAGATGCATAATGTCCCCGATCATGAATCTGAAGAATATTTGACCTTATACGAAACAGATAAAATCGAACAAACGGCTAAACAACAATTTAGTCAATGGGAAGAAATCCAAAGAAAATTAGAAGAACAAAAAAAAGCGAACCTTTCAGAATTAGAACAAAAATATTTCTTTTTAATTTTAGCTGGGAAAAACATCGTCGAAATGACTGAATATTTACCAGTTAACGGTAGAAGTA